>Ga0307509_10000579_pt1 | contig 62751 bp, 67 predicted proteins | sample 10_EM_MG_FD_202245 | JGI IMG/M metagenome (GOLD analysis project Ga0307509, IMG submission 202245) | Populus trichocarpa ectomycorrhiza microbial communities from riparian zone in the Pacific Northwest, United States - 10_EM | ecosystem: Host-associated > Plants > Roots > Unclassified | place...
GCCCCGATTACAGTAGTGCCCGTGGGGAACCTACGCCTTGCCTTGTCCGCGCTCGTGGTCCTCGCGTCGTGCGCCGGCCCCCCCCCCCCCCCCCCCGGGCCCCGCGCGCCCCCCCCCCCCCCCCCCCCAGCGAAGGTGATCTGGGCTTTGTTGCATGTGCGGCGACGAGCAGGTGTTTTTGTGGAGTGGGTCATGTGCTATGCGCCACCGTGCTGCGCCATTGTGGTCTGTGTGGTTATCGGCCTTATGGTGCAACAGCCCACGATGCCGCTGCCACAACCGCGTGCTGGAGTCTGTGACACCAATAGCATCACTACATCAGCGCCGAGCACCAAGGGTATACAGTAGTGGCAGTATGGCATGTCAAGCCCGGATTAGATTCCTCCTCGTGTTGTATGATTCTTGATGTCGAACGACTACACGTACACAATTGGAACATTCGCAGTGGATATCCACAACCCATATCTGCTACTACCCATGAATTGTAACTCTAGGTGAGCTGGTCCTTTCTTGACCTCAGGGAATATCACCCACCGCCCTTCTCGAAAACGTAGAGCAATGGTCGAGGCCGTACTCCCCGCGATATACAAGTAATACTAGTTAGACTTTGGGGGGTGATGGTGAGGCCTGGTAAGAGAACAATGGCAGCTACAGTAAAACAAAGCTTGTCTTCCTGAACGGGCCAAATTTTTCCCCGGAGGGGCTATACAGGCTCGATATCTCCACTACAAACAGAAGCTGATTTAACCCCCTTTTATTATCGTTGGCTTGCGCGGCATGTCGTCAACATATACATACAATCCCCAAACCCTCAAAAGGAGTTCAGACCATAGACTCGCCTTCATCTACTCGAGTATACTACCGGCAGTACAAATTCCAAAGAGGGGTCCTACTCTAGCCCCTTGCTTCAGAGCCTGTCCGCAAGCCTCGGTAGCCCTCGACCCCAAGAAAAAGTTATCGTATAGTGCTCCTACTATGATAGGTGGAAATTGTGGAAACGGAGTCACCGCAGCGGGTAGCGAGATCTAAGGGCTAATCTTCTCCCTAAGCATCTGGGAAGCAATTTGGAAAGAAAAAAAAAGGGTGTAGAACGGGCATTTCGGACGACGGCCACATGCGTCGGTGTCGTCAACCAGATATGCACGCTGTACTGTACATCCGAGACTGGAATAAAGTCACCAACCCAGGCCAGCCGAACTTCGATCACAGATTCTGCTCTTCATGAGGGGGGAATTTCCGCTAGTCATTAACCAGGGCATTTCTCAATGCGGGGCTGGGTCGATACCGCTTTCTCTACCGGATTGTGCTGTCAGTGTGGGAATGACAGGGACGTAGGGAGAATTTTCACAGCGATTCTGAATCTCGGGATGGCGTTTGGAAGACCATTGGTTGGATTGAGCAGTGGATGATTTTGGTAGGAGAAAGGTCAACGGGAGCATGACGCTATCAGTGGATTGGGTGGTCTCTTGACCGGTATTCGCCTGGGTGTTCGCAGAGACGTTTGCGGTCGTGCTGGTGCTGGCCTTGTTAGCGGTGCTGCTCGCGGTGTGTTCTGGACTGTAGGCACCTATCCACAAAGTATACCGTGATGATACCAACCGAACCGCAGACAATCTCCCCACCACCGTCGAAGTAGCCGACATCGGAGAATTCCCTAGTGTCTTATCTTTGACATGTCTATGCATCACTCTCTTGACGACTTGTAGTCTACCCCTCCCCTGCTGGATTCTCAACTGCAAACTCCTCCATAGTTTTAGAGCCATAGCGAATACTTTTACTCGTAGATATTCTCGGGAGTAACGTACCTCGCGGCAGCATGCATGGACGCGCTGAGAATATTGCTGCTGGGGAGAACAGATGCGAAGAGGAGGAACACAATACAGTAACTAGGGAGCGATGGGAGATTTATGCAAAAATGGAGGGGCGCAGGAAGGGCTTTGAGATATGCGAAAGTGTAAATTTGTTCGTCCACTCGATTGCTTGTGGAGGGAGAAGGAGCACCGTACTACCGGTAGTATACGGTATTTAGTGTAATGTAATGCATACAGCAGCAGCATTGGGCCAGCTGAAAAGATTTTATCATTCCGTAATCGGACTATTAAGATCATGATGGGTACTCGAGTACGGTAGGTGGTCAGGGATGTAACTTGGGGATGTCTTACACAACCCACTTGCCCGGAATACCCGGACCGATACGACCAATAAGAAAGCACAAACCAGACATTTATCGCACTCACTCAACTTTCAAAACTCTCACTCTACGAAAACCTCGATGAGCACTCTAAATTTAACACCCATAATACCGGTGATTCACCACACCATACGGCAGGGCCGGCACTGCAGGCCCAGACCACAGTAATCCACCAGCCACCTTTTTTTTGTTTCAACGGAAAACCACTTGACCCATCGGTTCCCGAGAAAAAAAAGTACATTGGCACTAGCAGGAAACGGCCAAGGTATCAGATCCGTAGATAACTGCTCAGAAATGGCGGTTTAATAGGTATCATACTATCATCCCTTGAAGTATCATATTAACAATTTGGGAGGAAGACTCCTTACGTGATGTTAGGGTATCGTACCGTGACTGTGACTGGGTTTGGGATCTCAATCCCAATCTCCTACACTGCCAATTTCAGCCTGTGCGCCTCCAGCCACAGCCGATTTTGTCCGTCCCCTGGGTTTTGGACCCATCGCCGGCACGTTGCTATGGGGCGTGGGGCACTTGGAGCAGAAGAGAGGGGAGTGGTCCGGGTGAAGGGTGCGATTGGCCGGGCTGACAACATACTACCGAATTGGTGCACGAGTGAAGCATTGAGTATCACTCGTGGGGGTACCGTAATTGGCCAGTCTGCAAGGGTCGGCAAGTAATTCCCGAGAAAAAATTTTTCAGGCAGAGAAATGGGCCGAAAAGGTGTTCCAGTGTTTCAACCAGCGGATGTTTCTATCTACTAAGGGAATTGATTGCACGCTGTTTAATATCCTTTCTGTTGCACTTGCCCTGGTCGGGATAGGATTGTGGTGCTCGAGTACCGGTACTCGAGTAGAGGCTCTGTCTGAGAGGCACCGATTACTTAGGGCCTCGTTATGGTCGCACGGTTGCTAGGGCTACATGTTCCAAGCACGGCACTCGAGTATCTGCCGCCATACGAAAGCTCTGGGGATCAGCGCGGCCAACCAAGACTTCTCAAGAAACAAGCAACACGTGCGGTGTGTGAAGTTACTGCTTTCTTGGCGGCCAACTGTTTTCCAGCGCTTCTGCAGAGCTGAGGAGGCTCAACAAGAGAGAATGTACTCGGTACGAGTACTTTTAGTGGAAGAGATTGGAATTTGAGCGGGAGGTTGTCGAGTGTGGATGGGCGATATTCGAGTCGAGCAAAGCAAGATTTTTTCTACCGATGGATCCTGTCAAGCCTTATATATCAGTTTGGTCCTAAAATACCCACTCGAACGATGCCTGGCACGAGCCGGGAGGGAGGGAGGGGGAGGAAGGGAGGGGGAAAAAGAAAAAAAGAAAAACGGAACCATCCCCCGAAGAACAGGTTGTTCGAATGCAAAAGGCAATTCCCACGTCACCGAAAAGATTGACCCGTTTCGCATTTTTTATATATATTTTTTCTTCTTCTTCGCAGCTTCTCTTGCTCCTTTTCCCTTTTCCTTACAACATGCTGGGTCCCGTATGGTGGATGGATTTAAAAAAAGCACAGGAGAGGACGGGAAACCTTTTGAAGTTTTGGGGAAAAAAACGCAGAGGCTGGATAAGAACGAACCCCTGTCTTGACAACCCCACCTCGGTTGTCTCGCCAACGCTTTGGTCTGAGGCTTGCCTATTCGGGATAATTAAACTGGTTGGGATTGGCTGATGTGTTGGCGGGTCTTGCTGTTTCCTCCCCAACCACCGTCAAGCCCTCCGGGATCTGCGTGTGCTCCCGACCTCTCGCTTTCGAAGTGAAGAAGAAGAAGAAGTGGCTGGACCCTCATCTTTTCCTCCTTCTTCCTCTCTGTCTTCCTTCTGCTCTTGACGTCCCCTTTCTCTTTTCCTCCTTCCCCCCCTCCTCCTCCTCCTCCTCACCACATTCTTTACTCCCCCCCCCTCCCCTCTCGCAGCTCCAACCTCTTTTCTTCCCAAGATTGTCGCTGCTGTTAACTCGTACCTGCATATCCGGGCTGAACATCGCCAAGTTGGCTCATCGGACTCCAAGTCAACGAGCCAACCCCTGATTTTCTGGCCGAGTTGTAAGTTTGAATTCATGCTCTTTCCTTCCCTTACCCCTTCTCCCTTTTGCATTCTTCCCTTCCTTCCTTCCTTCCTTCCCTCCTTCAATATTCGTCCTCCGTCTCTACCCTGCGGCAAAAAGCTAACCCCCGCAATTCAGTGCTGATTGTACCGTTACCGCTCGCTTGATGATATTGGGGGAGATTTTTTGTTACGATTGACGAACCGTTTTTAACGATCCTTTCTTTTCTCCCCTCACGAAATGCGTTGTGCTGCACGAGCACCAACGCTTCTTTCCCTCCTCTTCACACTCCTCCATCACACAATAGCATCACCAATACCCGACCCCATTCCACAGCAGGTCCCTTGCGATACGGCTTCTGGGCAATCATCTTGCGGTCCAATTTGCTGCGCTGCAAACCAAAGGTGCCAGTCCGACGGACAGTGTACTGCAGCATCAAGCAACTCGGGATCCGGGTCTAACTCCAATACTCAGGGGACATGGCAGTATTTCACCAGTACCTGGATTGAGACTGGTCTAGTTACCAAGACTTCAGTCTACTCTACTTTCATCCCCTCCGCAACCGCTGTTAACCCTTCTGCCTCCAGAGCCCCTTCAACAACAGCTTTTAATCTACCTTCCATAACATCTTCTATCCGTAATCCTTCCGGATCTGGAGGGAGTGGCTCGAGCGGTGGCTTTATAGCCACCATTAGCAATGGCGCAACTTTCACACCACCAACCCGACCAACACAATCCTTCAATGGCGGCGTTATTGGAGGCGATACTTCCGGTTCGAAGATCTTGGTCCCAACTGTTACCGGCACAAACACCTTTTTGGTCCCTGTTCCCACTGGATCCCTCGGATTTGGCGGTGTTACAGGAGGAAATTCTAGTGGTGGTGGTCTTACGGGCGCGCAGATTGGTGGAATCGTGGGAGGTGTACTGGGTGCCTTGTTCTTGATCGCTTTGATTCTCCTTTGCTGTTGCCTTAAAAAGGGATTTAGGGGATTCTTCGGCTGGCTCAATTCCTTTGGTGGCCGTCGTCGTCATGACGAAACTGTTGTCGTCCAAGAAGGCCATAGTTATGGAAGCCACCACCATCATGGCGGTGCAGCGGCCGCAGTGGGTGCGGGAGCTGGTGCAGGTTTCCTCGCCGGAATGTTTGGAAGACGACCGAGACAAAAAGTCACGACCACCACCACACACACCCACGAGCACCACACACTTCACGGCCATCACGGTGCGGGCGGGGCTCTTGGATCTCACCATTATGGGTCCGCTCACCACGGCCATGGTGGCGGTATTGGTGGTGTTGGTGCTGTGTCTGGGGTCTCTGGCGGCCATCATGCCTCTGGCGGAGGCGGCGGCGGCGGCGGCCACCACGGAAGTGGTGGTTTGGCGGCATTGATAGGAGGAGCCGCGGCCGGCTTTGCCAGTATGTTCTCAAGCAAACGCCGGACTCGAGTGAGCGAGAAATACGATACCAGTGGCGAGAGCTACTCGGACACCGACAGTGAATCGCTGAGCGAGACCGGTACCTCGTCCGAGAGCACGTCTAGCAGCTCCTCTTCAAGCAGCAGCGACTCCACTAGCTCGTCCGATAGGTGATCACGATAAAATTCCTATTGAATTTCCGGGGCGGTTCTATTCTGCTGTATGATTTTGACGTTATCCTTTTTCTTCTTCCCTTGGACAGCCGTTTATGAGATTGGGCCCTCCCTATATTCCTATTATCTGTTTTTTCATTATACGGGAAAAGTGGGGGTGACTTTGTTTACCTTTTCGATTTTTTTCAAACTCTTTCCATATTTCAATTTTTCTTGCGAACTGTATGTCAACATTGGGTGGATTGCTCTCCCCACAGGGAGAGGGAGAAGGATGTAATGGGTGATCGCCATCGTGTTTTCGTTATTTGTCGGGGGAGGAGTTGATTGGTTTTGGTTTCTTGCTGGAGAGCGGCATGCTTTATCTACTCGAGTACGAAGAAGGGGAAAAAAGTAGTGGTGGCGTGGATGTTGAGGGGTGGCTGGGGAATGTTGTGAGAGGTATAACGTATTGGAATGTAGACATGTGTTATGTATTTAGCTAGTTAGTGGCAATGAGTTAAATGGAATGACTGGTCGGATTATGAAATGAAGACTGTTCCTTCGATTCGTGTTTGGAGGGCATGGTGTCGTACTATACCGGTAATTGTTAGACAGATGGTGATTATGATTTCCAAGGTTCAAAGCGGTCGATGGGGTTAGATCGAGTAGCGGTCAAGAAGGCTTTCATGTATAGGTGGGGAAAATCAGATGTTGGGAAACGGGGCTGGAAAAGAGGGGGGAATGAATGATCCAGAGGCTTGCCAGTTACTTCTATCGGGGAGGGACAGAGCCGTTAGACTAACCGTTTCTTCCCATCATCATTGCATGGTAGTCTACTAACGTCTCACCACTACCATATGTCATTTCTACGTCTATAGGGGGGATATTCTAACTACTGTTACTTCTCGCATTACCCTTTTCAGAGCTGGACTAGAAAAAAAAACCCCCCCCCCCGAAATTAATATTATAACTTTGTGGGTGGCAACATACATTACTATCATTGACCGACCCCTAATTGACCTCGCTAAGAAGGCAAAAGGACGGATTTATTACTATAAAGTTATAAGTTACATCCCTTTCTTGTTTTGTTCTTATAGTGCGATATACATAGTCTATTCGCAGGTGGCTGGCGTCACTATCATCTCACCTCCGGAGTCGCGTTTCCGTCCTTTTTTTTTTTTTTTTGTTTTTTGGCGGGGTCCTCGGGGAGTTATGATACCCCCTTGCAGTGTCCTTGGCTTAATTAGAATTGGACTTCTGTCTACCGTAGTCCTCCTATTCCTGTTGGTCCGTTTTTTTTAGAGTGTTCGGCTCAGGTTGCTAGGAAGCCTCCTTGGGATACGGTATATTTCTTCTTCTTGGGATGGGTCCCTTTAGGGAATCGTGTGGTGGCTGGTGCTCGAGTGTATATACCGATATACAAGTACCGGTGTGCTGAGGGCCGGTTTGATGGGGAAGTTTAGCTGCACGGAGGACTCTTTCCCACCCAACAAAACACCCTGTTAGCTAGCCTTGGCATGCACATATTCTGTGCATATAAGCCACCTTGATGTATCACAGTTTAGAAGGCAAGGCACCCCCTGGTGGGGATCACCCCAATATACTACGTCTCTATTTTACTTCTATCGATATCTGTTATTGTCATTCTACCTATCTCTTGTCTACGCAGGCAGGCATCTGGCCTTCAGCATACTTCTCCATCGAGTTATTGCAGAGTATAGCAGTGCACCACAACCACACAGCACACGGGTGGATACGGCTCGGTCGAACACACCATCCAACAAGGTGAAGCGTGAAGAAACACCCCACACCGGTATCTTGAATCACTCTTGGTAAAACCGCACTTAAGGAGATCATAGGACATGAACATATATGGTGGGGGTTGACATTTAGGGCACTCGATTTCAGGTGTCCAATTTCATGATTTCCATGCCAAAATCAAAGTATAATATAATAATTATTATCATAAGTTGAAGAAACCCAGTCACCAAGCCTTTTGTTATTAAATTACCAGTAGACGCCTCTTCACAAGCTACTCGGACACCCCCCCCCCCACTCGTACAGTTTGAGACAACATTTTCCAGCACTCAAATTGATTGGTTGGATGACCTCCCAAGACACCAGGACACCCCCTTCACCCGGATGGCTAAACTCAAATAAGAAGCTTTCAAGTCTTTGCTTAGGTGAACAGTGGCTACCGTGCTGATCACTGCTCGTTTCCTCGTAAAAATCTACCAACCAGAAGTTGTCGGAGTGGGGGTGTCCGAGTGGCGTGTGAAGGCGTCTATGTTAACACCACCTAGGTTTCCCCGCCCATATTCTCTATTCTTTGTCTTCTCCTTCGAAGCACTCTCGAGACTTATCATCCGATCCACCACCACCTTCATCAGGTCCTCCGCCAGCTTCCCCCCGCACCTCATCAGTGAACTGAATTCCTCTTTCATCTCTTTGATGTGCATCGCTGCCCATGACGAAACTAGGTTTTGTAGGTCGTGCATTTTGTGGTCGTCAATCAAGATCACATTGGCATGCTCGTAGACATAAAGGAGCAGATCGCTCATATTGCTTGCAAACCGGGGGCGGACCGGTGTCCTGGATGCCTGGTCAAGCGCACTGCGAAGGCGGCCGAGACATAAGAGTGTAAGCGAGCTTCGTCCCTGGTGTTGTGAGAGGATGTAGAGTTCCGCGTGGGCAAGGAATACCGCCCCGTAATCCAAACCCCTTGAATGTTCCGATGACCCAGAGTCGTCTTTGTGGCCGCCCTCGGTGTCGCTCTCTTCGTAATATCCGGGGCTGTCGTCGTCTCTGCTGGACTCGTATGCACTAACTGCGTATTCGGTGTCGTCGTCTTCAGTGTTGCAATCCTTGAGGAAATCCTGGAGGCTAACCCGATGGTTCATGCACCGGCACCCGCGAAGGTAGTCCGTTCTGGGATGGCAAACACTGTCGGCGTACTCGTCGTGGTCGTCAACGCTGCTCGTGGGTGTAGCTAATGGCACCTTGACCGGCTTCGGACAACTATAATCGCCCTGATAGCAATACTCTAGGAAACGCTCCACCGTAGAGGTCTTGAAACTATCCCACGGGACGTCCGGGCAGACACCGCGTCCCGAGTCAAGTATATCGGCGTGGACATAAAGTGTTGTCCCCTCCACTGTCTCGAGCTGAACCACCCTGCCCCTAAAGTGACTGTTGTTTTTGTTTGTTTGGCCGTGATTAGCGTCCGCCATCTCGATTGGCTCGACGAAGAAGAGGAGGGGGGGAGGGGAACCAACCTGGCTATATCAGGCCTCCCCATTTTGCGGTAGAGCCTTGGCTAGTGATGGGTGTTTTCTGGTTGATTCTAATAGTATCCGAAGGTGAAGTTATGGCGGTAAGCAAGGATGGTTTTTGTCTGCTAGACAGTCGCACTATCCCTGATGATGATGATGATGGCGGCGGTGGTGGTGGTGGTGGTGATGGCGGAGGCCTTAAGGCAAGAACTCGGTTGACAAGTCTTGAGTGCTGCTTTTTACGTCAGCCAATCATTGGCTCGTGTTCATCGGCGATCCGAGAGGGGGTGTGTTGCTAATACACTTCAATAGGGTATTTCTTTTTCTTTTCCCCCGATCTTAGGAGCCCCCTTACTCGTGAGATCTCTAGACTCGTTGTCCCCACATCACCCGGGGCACCAATTTATCTTCCGTCAACAACTTTCACAACCAATGGTGATTGCCGAGGGAGTTGAACCCAATTCTATCTTCACAGTAACTCACTCGACATTTCTTCCAACAGTTGTCGTCAGACCCAGGCTCGGAACCAATTCTTAATTTCCCAAGTGCTTTGACAAAACTATCTTACCTTCTATCTGGATGGGATTATGAATGCAGGATCTTGGCTTTCTTGAACAATTTCTATAGTTCCGGGCATTGAGTTGATCCTTACAGTACCTCCCCACGAGCTAGAATGTCCTCAAGGGCCAAGATGGCTTGCTCCCATATACCCGTATAATAGTTTCTATCCCTAGGGAAGCTCATTTGCCACAGGACTAGGGACTAGGAAAAACAGTGTCTATAGAAAAGTACAGCTCTTGACCTAGATTGGATGAAGAGGACAAGTGAGCCATGTCTCGGATTTTATTCATCACGTTGAGATAGGCTTACTTCTGCACTATTCATCAATGATTGCCGAGGATTGGGACTTCCGTCATTCCGCTTCCTGGGCCTCGCTTGCGACTGATCCTCGTACATGTACTAAAAGTGGGATCAGAGAGAGTCACGAAGACTGTTATGAATTGCGACTAACATATTGACAAGCTAAAGACACCCTGCCCTAGAGAGAGGCAGGCCTAACATTAGACAAGCCGCCTTGCCTAGGGATGAGGTGGTACTAATAAGGTAAAGCACTTGATAAGGTTTGGAAATGGTTCAAGTAACAAAGACTGTGTAATAAAGAAATAAAGTGAAAACGAAATCTGTAAGGGAAAACAGGTGAGTGTTTATCCTCCTCGGAGTTCCTCTACCCACGCCCTCTCCTTTAAAACACCAACGCGCACTCGCCGGATGATAGGGTGGTTGGGCTGCTGAAGCCTAATGAAAGCACTAAGGTATGAAGGGGTGGAAGTGCAATTACCCCAGGGTCTATCCATAGCGGAACATGGACGAGTGATGGACTAGATGGTTGCCTTGTCTATCTGCCAGCCGAGGACAGGACAGGATATATATATGTATCTCCGTCTGACTAATAAATCCAAAACCCAAAACCCAAACTCAACAAAATATCATATAGAGAACACTAAGCTGACAAATCCTGATGCCTAAAGCCTATACCCTATAATGACTACCCTGTGCCTAATGACATAGGGTATGAAAGAAACATCAAGAAACCAAATACCCGGGACCTAATGCCCGACGGCAATGGATATCAACAAAACCAAAAACCAATCTTCTATGCCCAGCGGCATAGGGTATAAAGGCGAAAATCCACTACGGTATACCCACCCACCGCACACCTCAAAACCAAATACCCTATAACCACATATCTCCTAACTACATATAACATGATAACCATATAGCCCCATAGTCGCATAACCGCATGCCCTATAGGCAATCAAACAGGTGGGGTACACGGCGAGCTGGCACTATACGGGAGGTCAATAAATTGCCACCCACGTATGATAGAATTGGAAAAGGAAGAATCAATAGGTCATGGGGATTATATACAGCGCTTTCCCCCCTACCATTGGTACCATTGGGGGCTAATCGGAGGCGAAGCACTATTCAATAAGATCTCTATATGCTGCTTCAGTAAAATCTAAACGGTCAGGACTTGCCTTTTGTTCTTCTTCTTCTTCTTCCCTGTTTTCTCTTGTGCTGACTTGCTCTCTATGAACTGTGTCTTTGGAGCTTCGCATTTCCCTTGGGCCAGCATACACATCCTATTAATGTGGTCAATAGTCTTATCCTTGTTGATAAGACTCTTCTGGGTGTTGGCGATAATGTTATCCTTGTCCATAAGGGTCTGATAGGTGCTAGCGATAATCCTATTCTTGTCGAGAAGCCTTTGAGTGTTGTTGGCGATAATCTTATCCTTGTCGATAAGGGACTGATCGGTGATGGCAAGAAGATTGATGACTCCGGCCAAAACGTCTTTCACTAATTGCCCCTCCCACCTGATCAGATCAGAGGTTGGCTCACCAAGAAACCACCCTTTCTTAGATACCAAGAATCCGGAAATTGTCTTTTGTAATTCCCTCCATACATCATCATTGCCACTGCAGCAGGGATTGTACGAGAATCGAGTTAATGCGTGCATGTTTTCCATAAGTATTGATTCCTCAGTCTTGTCCTGTGCCTCCTTCATAACCACCACGAGCCTTTTAAGGCACATACTTGCGAGAGGGAGCACCTCGCAGTTTTGGGAGAGTATGAATAGCCTAGCGTGGGCGAGGAAAACATTCCCATAGTCAAGAGCTTTGCGGGCTGGGGGGGGGGGCGGTGTATTAGCATTAACTTGTCCAATAGCACACGATGGTAAAATTCCCTCACGTCTCTCCTGGCCTGTGCTGCCAGCGTCGTCCCGACCGACCTCCGAATGACCAGCGCCCCGAATAGTCCCTGGGGTTGTAGCCCAAGCGCCTTCAGAGGCATCGGAATTGGCAATCAGCGCTTCTGGGACAGCGTAGTCTCCCTGATAGAGGTATTCGACAAAACTCGCAACCGTAGCGCTGGGGAAGCAAGACCATCCACATTTGCCGAAAGCCACGACCTCACCATTGAGCAGTGCTCTATGCACATAAACCCTCCCCTGGTCCGCAGCTTCTAGAACTACCATCTTTGTTCCGAGAGCACTGCCACCAGTTAAGTTAGAGGTGCTTTTCGTGGGAAGGCAAACTCATCTGTTTGGCAGGATAGGTCCAACCTGGAGATTTTTGGCGTTGCCATGATGCAGCTGAGCTGGCGGATTTGTTACTTGTTTCGTGGCCTTGGTATCGTGATTTGTTCTTTCCCCGGCTCGAGTAAGCTATACTATGCGACCCTGGGCTTGGTAAAGTAGAGGGGGAAGAGGGAGGTTAAATGAGTTGTGCACAGTAGTACTATACAGTAGTCGGAACTGGGGTATATGGAACGGAACACCGAGACCGAGGCCTAACTTGTAGCCGTGCAACTTTGCCGTAGTGCTCGAGTGCTGTTATCCCGCTGTGGGGTGCCACGGGCAGATCGCTGCGAGCCTTATCGTGCTATCCTGGGCTGGTAATTCACGTTCCTTGCACTAGTCGGGAATTCTGCTCTTGGGAGGTAAGACTAGATTTGGTAATTTATGCACAGTAATCCTTGGAGGCAAATTAAATTATGGTGCTGATCAATGGAAAGAGACATCAATATTTGGGTCCCCGCTGCACCCTTGCCTAAGGACGTTGGACTTGCGAGAAACCTAACACTCTGTAGGGATTGTATGATGGTGACAAAATTCGTAGCCCCCCATTTTAGACAGAAAATGGGCACTTTCACCAAGGGAGATCTCGGGCTTGTTGCATTGCAAAAAAAAAAGGCTAAAATTTCCCAGAACCTTTAGAACCGTCTAGATATTATCATTTATATGTGACGAGATCTGTTAGAGAATGCCGGTGGTGTAATACGAGAAATAGTGATAGTGGGCTAAGGGGACTTCTGATCTTATACGTTTGTCATACAAAGGGTACATTGCAGCCATATCCAGCAATGGCCCCAGGCTCTCTGCCCTAATAGCAGAGTGGGAAAATCTTGATAATTTCTACCTAGAAAGTTTGGACAATTGCCTACACTATAGAGTAGCTTGCTTTCATTAATTCTACATTGCTTTTAGGTGAGTTAGGAGTGTTCAAAACTAGCTATTATTGGTGTGGGGCGGGGGCCACAAATTTCGCCACCAAGATCCCGTCATACTTATCCGGTGATAGAAACACGATCTCGTCTGTTCTCTCTCCGAATATCCCCTACCATGGGAATTTGTGACTCTAAAGGAATAAGCACCAGGGGAGACAGGAGCTATGAACCCTGGGTGGTGTGAGAGAGTTAGCTTTGTCGATGGGCATGCTAATTCGGGGAGAGAAGTTTCAGGGATTTCTTCTCTATTTATCTTTAGGAGAAGCAGACGTTTAATTTGAGTTCATACCAAAGTTATCAATAGAGAAACAGGCCCTGAGCAACTGCCGATGGAGAAGCAAAGCCAAAGAAAAGAAAGCGGTCATTGAAGCCTTGAGGGACACGATACGGCTCTACTAGCCAGGGGGTTGCTTTTGTGGGAATTAATTGAGACGGATGACTTATAAAATTAACCAAACAGAGATATCGCTCTGCAAAGGGCTACAATGGTGAGGAATAATTTAGTCAATGTACTATACGTTATAAGAGAAAGGGCCTCAAGTGCCACGATAGCTTGCTCCTGCCATAAGGTGATGGCTCCCGTACTGAACATTTATTTTGTTCTCCTATGAAACTGAAGGGCTCCCTTGGATCGAACTTTTACTTTTCTAAATGATAAAAACAAATGCCGGAGCGTGGTGGCAATTTGGAGCTTTATAGAGAGTGGTATTAGTGGGATAGGATACTCCGAGGACTAGCGTTAAGAAGTATTAGTAAGGAAGAGCTATACCATTCGGCATCGTCTAGGAAGGAGGGGGTACGATAACAGAATGGCGAGATATTTTATGATCTGAGTTTGGTGTGGATGGTATCTAGGTAACCTCAGGTTGTAGCCTTGCTAACTCTGGCATAAACATTCCAGGTAAGATCTGTATGGCTATTCATAGCTCGAGATTTGACGTAGTCTTTCCATTAGGGGCGCTGGGCAGTATCGAATTATTAGGTGTTGGGGCAGCAATTGTCTTGGTAGCGGTTTACGTACAAATATGAAGACTGTGGTGGATAATTGCGAGACTGGAAAGTGTTGCGCGCTCTGAGTATCCAGTGGCTATAAAAAAAGTAAAGTTTTTGGTTTGGATTGAATGAAGAGAGCAAGTGAGACATCGTCGGATTTTATTAAGATTGGCTTGCTTCTGCGTTGTATAGTACTATATTTCAATGATTTTCCAGGGTCGAGGCTTCCGCCATTCAGCCTCCTGGTCTCCCTTCGGCTCGACACTCATCCATGCACGAATTACGGGATACTAGGTAACCGTGAAGGCCGTACGAACCACGGCCGGCTACTCAAGAGCCAAGAACCCCCCCTGCTCCAGTGAGGGGCACGGCCCAACACCAGGAAAATTGCCTTACCTGGCGATGCTATGCTGTTGATAAGGTAAAGCCCTTGATAAGGTCAGGAAGTGGTTTAAGTGACAAAGACTGACGTAGGGAAGACATAAGAATAAATATTTAAAGGGAATCAGGTTCATGTTTGTTCTCTGGATCCTCAAAAAAGTTTCTCAGCCTACCCCCCCCCTCTCTCTTTTAAAACACTGACGCACGCTCACTGGTGATTGCGTTGGAGACTAAATAAAGCTGAAGGGGCGAAATTGCAATCACAATGCTCTATGCGCACAGAACATGGAAGAATAACGAACTAGATGGCTTCTTCGTCTTCTGCTAGGTAGGGACAGGCCAGGAAATATATATCTCCGTCTAGCTAGCAACTCCAAAAACCCCCGAAACTCAATGAACTCTAAAGAAACACTAAGCTGGCAAATCCTGATCTAGAGCTATCCTGATATCTCATGGTCCTTCATGATCCCTAAAGCCTATGCCCTAACTACATTATGCCTAATGACATAAGGTATCATACATATGTATGAAAGAAACATCAAGAAACCAAATACCCGGTACCTAGTGCGCGATGGCAATGTATATCAACAAAACCAAAAGCCAATATCCTATGCCTAACGGTATAGGATGTGAAAGTAACAGTCCGCTACTGTGTGCCTACCCACCGCACACCTGAAAACCAAATGCCCTAAGACCACACATCTCCTAAATACATAACCATATGGTCGCATAACCTATAGGTAATTCAACAGGTTGGACATAGGGCGAGCCGGCACTATATGGGAGGTCAACAAATTGCCACCCACGCAGAATGGGGAAAGGGGGGATCACTGAGTCATGGGGATTGTATACAGCGTTCCCCCCCGCATTATAGGAGACTAGTTGGGGCTAGAACACTATATGATAAGTGTGGATCTCTTTACGCTTCTTCACAGAAATCTAAATGGTTAGGGCTTGCCTTTTCTTCTTCTTCTTTCCTTTCTCCTGTGCCAACTTGAACTGTGCGAACTCGGCCTTTAAAGCTTCGCGTGCTACCCGGGCCTCGAAAATAGCATTATCCTTGTCGATAAGACGTTCATTAGTGTCGGCAATAATCTTATCTTTGTCGATAAGATGCTGATCAGCGATGACAAGAAGATTGGTGACTGCGGCCAAAACGTCTTTCACTAATTGTCCCTCCCCGCTGACCAGATCAGAGGTCAGCGTCCCAAGAAGCCAGCCTTTATTCGATACCAAGAGTCTGGAAACTGTCTTTTGTAATTCCCTCCATATATCATCATTGCCAATGCAGCAGGGATCGTAGGAGAAGCGAGTTAATGCGTTCATGTTTTCCATGAATATGGATTCCTCAGTCGTGTCTTGTGCCTCTTTCACAGTCTCCATGAGTCTTTTGAGGCACATACTTGCGAGAGGGAGCACCTCGAGTTTTCGAGAGAGTATGAATAGCCTAGCATGGGCGAGAAAAACATTTTTGTAGTCAAGAGGTTCGCGGGCTGAGGGGGTGGTGGATTAGCATTAACTTGTCCAATAGCATAGCATGGTAAAGTTTCCTCACGTCTCTCCTGGCCTGTGCTGTTAGAGTCCAAACCGACCTCGGAAAGAGTCGCGCCCCAACTACTTGTAGTCCCTGGAGTTGTAGCCCGAGTGCCTTCAGAGGCACCTGGACTGGCAACCAGCACTGCTGGGGGAGTATAATCGCCCTGATAGAGGTATTCGACAAAACTCGCAATCGTAGCTCTAGGGAAACAAGACCATTCACGTGCGACCTTGCCATTGAGTAGTGCTTTATGCACATAAACCCTCCCCTGGTCTACCCCTTGTAGAGGCACCATCTTTGTTTCGAGGGCACTGTCGCCAGTTAAGTTAGTGATACTTTTTGTGGGAAAGCAGACTCATTTGTTTGGCAGGATAGGACGAACCTAAAGATATTTGGCATTGCCATAATGAAGCGAGGCTGGACTTGTTCCCTATTTCACGGTCTTGGTATGATAATTTATCCTTCTTTCTCTGGCTTGGGTAAGCTATGTTATGCGGATCTGGGCTCGGGTAAGGTAGAAAGAGGCGATTAAATGAGTTGCGCAGAACTGGGGTGCATGAAGGGCGGCATCGGAACTGGAGGCCTAACTCGTGGCGGTGCAGCTTTGCTGTAGTACAGTACTGCCACCCATAAAAAGCTACCATACTTGTACCGTACGGTACTGTGTCTGGTGTGGGGTGCCACAGATGATTGTAATGCCGGAAAGCGTTGCGTTCTTCCACCGTAGTGTTCGGTGGCTATTATATAAGGAGGTATGGCTCTTCACTCGGATCGAATGAAGAGAGCAGCGAGCCATCGCTGGATTTTATTCGTCATATTAAGGTCGGCTCGCCTCTGTGCTGTACCTCAGCGATTTGTGAGGGTTGAGACTTCCCATATTCAGCTACTACTGATATCGTAGCTAGTATACTCTCTTTGGATGACCTCCCATCCGTGGACTGAACATGGGACAGAGAGTCACGAAGGCGTATGAATTGCCGCCATCCTACCAAAGGGCGAAGACTTGGCACGACACTGCTAATAATATAGAGCATTTGGTAAAATGGTTTAAGTAACAAAGACTGACGTGATAAAAACATAAGATGGCAAAACAAGAAATAAGTTTGTGTTTGTTCTCTAAATCTTCAGGGGGTTTCTTCTGCTTATTCTCTCTCTTTTAAAGCACTAACGCTCTCTCGGTGCTCGGCAGAGCGGCTGGACTTATGGCAGGGTAGGGTGGAAAAGGGAGGAATTGCTGAGTGGCGGGGGTTGTATACAACATTTTTTCTCGTATCATGGAAGACTGGTTGGAACTGAAGCACCATATGATAAGCATTGGTCTCCGCATACTTTTTCACAAAAATGTAAATTGTAAGGGGCTTGCCTTTTCTTCTTTGCTGACTAAAACCTCAGTTCGATCTCGGGCTCTGAAGCTTCACATTGTCTCTCGACATCCATACTAACCTTATCTGTATTGATAGAAAGCTTGATGAAGATGGTCAAAAGGTCTTTCGTCAATTGTTCTTCCTCGTCGATTAGTGAGGATCCCGGCGCCTCAAGAAGCCAGCCTTTCCGCGATACCAAGTATCCGCACACTAATTTTTGTAATTCCTCCCATACACCACTGTCTGCTCTTTGCGATTCCTCCCATCTCTCCGGTCCACCACTGCTGTCACTATCATGACAGCACGGATTATACGAGTAATCAATTAATGCACGCATGTTTTCCAAGAATAGGTATTCCTCTGAAGCAACCTGTGCCTCCACCATAGCCTGCTTGAGCCTTTCGAGGCACAAGCTTGCAAGAGAGGGCACATTGCGATGTCGAGAGAGTATGAATAACTGAGCATGTGTGAGGAAAGCCTCCTCGTAGTCAAAAGAGTATGGAGCTAACCCGCTTGGCGAGCAAGTGTATTAGCATTAACCTATCCAATATAGCATAGCATGGCAAGATTTACTCACTGCCATCCTCATCTGTGCTGCTAGCCTGAGTGCTCTCAGGGACATCGAAAATGATTTCTGTTACCGGGGGATAGCTATAGTCACCCTGGTAGAGGTATTCGACAAAACTCTTAACAGTCGTCCTGGGGAAACAAGACCATTTACATGGCCCAACACCCGTGACCTCATCGCCGAGCAGTGCTTTATGCACACAAACCTTCTCCTGGTTCGCAGCTCGTAGAGTTGCCACCCCCATCCCGAGAGCACTGTCACCGGTTAGTGGTGCACTTTTTGCAGAAAGAAAAAACCACTACCGGTAGTTCGACAAGATGGGATGGACGAACCTAGAGAGATCTGGCCTCTCCATAACGTAGTAGGACTGGCGGGCTCGTTCTTTGTCTCGTGGACTTAGTATGATAATTTATTATTTTTCCCCCGGCTTGAGTAGACTATGCAATGCGAGTCTGAGCTGGATAGGGGAGAGGAGAAGCTAGGTTAAACGAGTTGTGCAGAGCACTACCGTAGAATTCCATAAATAAGCCGCGCGGTTTATTCAAAGGTTGAGTTGTGAAGCAAGGGATTATCTAAGGGTTCATACTCACGTGAGCTTGATTTTGGGTGGTTGCGGCCTATTCCAAGGTGCGGCTTATTTATGGAATTCTACGGTACTGTGCGATAGTCTACTCGTGCGTCTTTGCCAAGAATACCTCCGTTGGCCGAAGGCGAGGTAGCTTTTAGGCTTGGCCCGAATTGCGGGACATAAAGAATACAGACTTCAGCAATGAGGTGTTGCATATGATGAATAATTGATCATCTTCGAGCTTATGGACAAAATATCTACATTCTGAAGTGTAAAAGAGAGGAAAAACAGATGCTCATTCCCAGAATCGCTCCTCTCATAGGTATAGAAATACTTTCCTTGAGGCATAGCTGTGATTCGATACCGGTAGTTGATCAGGTTCGGCTGGGTGTGTATTGAGCTGCTCGCTCATGCTGCGGCTGGTTGTTGCTGTCGTCATGGTCCACTTTTAGTGTGCAAGTACAGTACCTCACTTCCGGCTCACGGAGGTATTCTTGGCAAAGACGCGCGAGTATGTTAGAAGTGCGGTGCATGAAACGGATCATCGAGACTGGAGGCCTAACTTGCGGCGGTGCAGCTTTGCTGCAGTACGCTACGGTACCGTCATCCACAAATGGCAACAGGGTTTGGTGTGGGGTGCCGCGGGCAGATTGCTGTGGGTCTTGTTGTGGCTAGGGGGTCTCACTCTTGGGTGTCACAACTAAATTTGGTAATTTATGCATGATGACCTCTGCAGGCAAATTAAGCTATGTCTAGCAATGCTGAATCAGCCACACTTTCTCGCTACCTTATCATTCTCGGCACCTTATGAACGAGTCTAACATCTGAGGCCCTTTCCACCATGACTTAGTTTGCGTGCAAGTCCAACATCCTATGGCTCGAGTATTGTTCACTATGTGAGGATTATTTCTTGTCTAGTGTCTCTGGTTGGTCCTCCCTGGATATTTTTTACCATCCATTCGTGACCCCAAAGGAAGGGCACCATGGGGACAGGAGCCATACCCTGAGCGGTCTGAGGCAGTCGACTTTGCTGATGGGCATACTAACTCAAGGCGAGAAGCCTCAGAGATTTATTTATTTATGTTTAGGAAAAACAGACATTTGATTTAGGTTTATACCAAAGTTGTCAATAGAGAAAAGGCCCTAGATGACTGCTAATGAAGAAGCAGGACCAAAGTGCAAAGATTAGCCGTCGAAACCCTGGGGGGCGTGCTCTGGGACTATAACAGCCAAAAGGTGGCTTTTATGGGAAATAATTAAGAGGGATGACTTGTCAGTTAGTAAATAGTGGTAACACTCCAAAGGGGACTGCAGCGGCGAGGAATAATTTAGTCATTATACTTGAGCATAGTGCCATTATGGGGCCGTAGTTGGTGGTCAACTTGACACCAAAAATGCTGTTTTTCAACGCACGGAACTCAACCACCTTGCAAGGTAAGTAAATCAATCTTTGGTAAAATGGTGGTTGCGGGTGTTCTAATTGTGATATTTTAGTTTTAGAGCATGTGGTATAATATTGAACAAACTGTGGCTTTTGCCTTGCTGGCCCTGGCATTAGCATTCTAGGTACAAGTATTATATGATATTCTCGTTAGCTTAAGATTTGGTGTAAACGTTTGATTAGGAACATCAAATCGAATTACTAGGTGTTGGTGCCGCAATATTGCTATAAGAGGTAGGGCTATTGTCTTGAGTTGAATCAGGGGAGAAAGGGGGGCCATTATCGGATTTTATTACATTAAGGTTGGCTTGCTTCTGTAGTATTTGTCAAGGCTTGCCGGAATTGAGACTTCCGCCCTTCTGCCAAATGAGCCTCTCTTTGGATGAATCCTTCTCTACGAACTGAGTACGAGACGGTGGAAAGTTAGTATGAACCACCTCTATCCTACTAAAGAGAGAGTACCCCGGGAGAGAGGGCGAGACACTATACAAACTTGAACTATCCTTATGATGCAATACCAGTTATAAAATAAAGCACTTGGTAAGGTTAGGAAATGGTTTAAGCAACAAAGACCTACGTAATAAAAACATAAGGAAAAACAAGAAATATAGAAGTGGAATTAGGTGCGTGTTTGTTCTCTGAATCTTCAAAGAGTTTCCCCCGTCTACCCCTCCCCTTTAAAGCACTAACATGCTCTCACTGTCTTATAGTGAGAGGGCCCGGACATACGGCAGGCCGGCACTATATGAGAAGTCAACAGATTGCTACCCTTGCTGAGCAACGGGGGTTGTATACAATACTTTTTCCTATTCATGGAAGACTAGAAATAGCTGAAGCACGACACAATAAGTATTGGCCTCTGCATACTCTCTCAGAGAACTCTGGATTATCAGGGCTTGCCTTTTTTTCTTTAATCCTGACTTTCTTGCGAGCTCGGCTTTTAAATCTAGGCGTTCTCCCTCTGCCTGGATTCGAAGGTTATCTGTGTCATTAAGGAGATTGATGAGTCCGGCCAAAATGTCTTTTGTCAATCGCTTATCCTCACAGATCAGGTCAGACCCCGGCTCCCCAAGAAACCAGCTATTCTGCTTTATTGAGAACTCCCACACAGTCTTCTGTAATTCCTTCCATACATCATTATCACCGGCGTAGTCACAGCAAGGATTGTACGAGTATTCAATTAAAGTGCGCATATTTTTCACAAATATGGATTCCGTAGCAGTATCTTCTGCCTCTATTAGAACCTCCCCGAGCCTCTTAAGGCACAAGTTTGAGAGAGGGAGCACATCGCGGTGTCGGGAGAGTATGAATAACTGTGCGTGTGCGAGGAAAACCTCCCCATAGTCAGAGGAGCCTAAAGTTGGGCCAGCAAGTGCATCAGCATTAACTTATCCACTATCGTAGATGTAAGATTTCCTCACATATCTCCTCATCCGTGCCGTCATCGGAACAGAACACCGAGGAACTTAAGCTGGTAGTCACCACTGGTGGAGGGGTGTAGTCGCCCTGGTAAAGGTATTCGACAAAACTTGTAACTGTAGTACTGGAGAAACAAGACCACGAACACCCCCCGATGGCCATGGCCTTACCATTAAGAAGTGCTTGATGCACATAAACCTTCTCCAAGCCTGCAGCTCTTAGCTCTACGAGCTTTGTTCTGAGAGCACTGTTATCAGTTAAGTTAGTGGTGTAGCCCCTGGGAAAAGAAACCCACTCGTTGGGCAAGATGTGATGAACGAACCTGGGTATATTTGGCCTTTCCATGGTATGATGGTGTCGGTAGGGTTGTTCTCTATTTCGCGGCCCCGTGTGATAATCTATCCTTTTTTTCTCTTCGAAAGTGAGCTAAACTATGTGAATTTGAACTCGGTGATTTAGAGAAGGAGACAGGTTAAGTAAGTTGCGGGGAACAGTGCGAGAACGAGAACTAGGGTAGGCCGTGTAAAATGCGGCATCAAACCTAGAGGCACAACATTGTGGCGCTTAATCTCAAAAATGCACCTTTGCGGCCATGGTGCAGTCTACGGCGTTTAATATAGGCTGCTACAGACTACCACAAAAACTCATGTTATCCACTATCTCTGCCAGGTGTCTAACCTCCGTGTTCAGAGACAAAAACCCCAAGGAAGGATTAGTTTTTTCCGAACTTGGTCAAGCCCAAGTGTCCTGATTGTGTTAGATCTTATTAAATGGTATTCCCAATTCTGTTAACCCGTCAACTAAGCCTCTTGTGGCCGAGAGGCAGGGATTGACCGTGATTAGAGGCCAGGCGGAGGTAGTGGATAACACGAGTTTTTGCGGTACTTCGAGTTCTACATTGTGCTGTATTGGTGCCGGTGTGGCACGTAAATCTTTTGTGGGGGATTTTACACATGATGGTTGTAACTAATTTCCGCTCAGTGGCCTAAAGTCCTATCCCATTCTGTAAGGGCGCTTCTCTCTTGGGGATAAAAAGCCTACCCTCGCTTGCTCCCTCACTGGGTATTCCCTATTATAGGAATTTATAACTCCAACAGAATAAACGCCAGGGGAGACGAGAGCTAACATTAGGCGGTCTGGGGCAGTCAACTTCATCAACAAGTATGCTAAACCAAGGGGAGGAGCCTCAGGGATTTCTCCTCTACTTATGTTTTGGAAAAAAGATATTGAATTTGTGTTCATTCCCGAGCTGTCGATAGAGAAAAGTTCCTGAGCACCTGTCGGTGAAGAAGCTGGACTAGAAGAAAAAAGAACCCCACTATTGACACCAGGAGGGACATGCCATAGGGCTCTACTAGTCACAGGTGGGCTTTTGCTCAAGGGAATGCTGGATCATTGTGCACCGCCTGGTAAGAAAGAAGGCACATTAGCGGGATTGAGTGATATTTTATCGTCTGAGTCTGGCATGAATGGCATCTGCATATGCTCAGGCAGCCAGAAACTTTAAGGGTCTGTTTGGTTGCGATGGTTCTTTTCCATTGCCCTATGCAAATGGTATTCGAAATGGTCAAATATACGTCACCGAATAACACTGGGATGGAATAAATAGCGCGCAAAAGTCTTCTCGTCGTCGTTGCTTGCTAAACTAGTGGTAAGGACAGAAGTATATATCAAAAAACAAAACCATCGTCTGATCCTTCTATCGATCACCACATATTTTCACTTTCTTTCCTCCGTGCTCCAAGACAAAAGAAAGTAACATTCTGCGTAATCTCTGAACAAAAGAAATCCATCACAAGGACTTCCATTCTCCTCCGCCTTTGATCCAATGCCTTAGCTCTTGTTCTTCCTTGATCTCCTTTCACCATCCTGTTTTCCTTTGACAGTGTATGCTCTTTCTCATCCAACAACGGAAACATGTTTCCCGTGCTTCTGCCTTGCATATAACAAAAGAAACTAAAAGCATGACGAACAGGATTAACTGATTTCTAACAAATGGCCGTTTCCTTTCTGTTCCAAAATGGATGAATGGAATGGCTGTTTGGCAGCGATAGTTTGACCGTAGGTTCAAACATGTTTCTCCTGAAGCAAATGGTGCCAAATTGGCAACCGGTTCTACTAGTCAAACAGGTTCACAACGGAATGGTCCTGAGCGGAACCAAATAACTTAGGCCCTCAAGGGAACCTTGAATTGTAACCTTGTTAGACCTAGCATTAACATCTCAAGCACGATATGATATCATATGATATCGTAAGACAGTCATAGCTAGCTGAGATTGTTATGTTTTAGGTTAGCGGTAGGTACCTGTGGCTATCTTCAAGTGTGCCGAGGTTGAGCAGTAGGGCTGAGTGAACCGGCAATGGGTCCGGTAGCCATATATTTCTATATAAACCTTCAGTCGTAGATAGGAAATACATCAAGTTTTTCTTCCACCACCACTACCACCACCGGTTCCAACAAAGATTTGATTACACCTTCCGTTAGGGTCACCGGATAGTATCGAATTGCTAGGGTTTGCAGTCAATTCGTTTACGCACAATTGTGAGCTCTATCGTACATAGATTATTATGGTGTTTGAAAGTATTGCCCTCCCTTGATATTCAGTGGCTATAAAGGATAGGACTATTGGCTTGGATTAAATGCAGAGATCGGGAGAGCCATCGCCGGAGTTTGTTCATCAGATTAAGATTTGCTTCCTTCTGTGCCGTTCATCGATGATTGCTAGGAATGAGACTTCCGCCATTCACTCGGCTTCTCCTTAGACGAACCCTTATTTACAGACTGACCACAAGACGATAGAAAGTCATGAAGGCCGCACGAGATGCCACCAACCTATCGAGATCAAGACTGTCATTGGTACTGAAGGATGGTCTATAAGATTTTGAGTTTCTGCTCCTATTGCTGAGGTGCTAGAACTATAAATTCAGAATTTCGTTGAGGCACTATATATACAGTGTTGAAAATGGTGCTGCTCGCCACACTCTCTTGATACTTCCTTTGTTGTTTAGTTAGCTTCCGGGAGTGCGCTTGTTTGTGGCTTCGGATATGCACTGAGGATTCAGGCATATGGCTCCGGCTTCGGGCACAGGTTTGCTATCGAGCATGCACTGAGGATCTGGGCATGGGTTTCTCTCTAGAGACTCGTTTGGCTTTTGGTATACAGTTCGGCTTCAGGCGTGTTCGTGGAAAGCATTGTGAACGCAGGAATGCGCGATAGTTTGGGGGTCGTGCAGCTTCCGGGAAAGATGGGAAAAAAGCGGAAGCACTGTAAGGTCAGCGTCAAAGAGCTGGAGCCCGGAGGCAGAAGCGGAGTGTTTGTTTCTTTTGTTAGCCCGGGAGTTCTCACAGCGGAAGGAGAGACTCACATGGATATGATGTCTTTTTGATGTTGATATATACTTCTGTCTTCGCCAGTTAGTTAGATCGAGCACCGAGCAGAGAGCACTGTGGAGTTGTTGAGAGAGAGACTGTTGTTGTTAGTGAAAAGGTTTCCCCCACCCCTGAAGTGTGCGATCGTTTTCTTGTGAGTTCCTTGGCATTCGTTTCGTTTCACCGGCCGTCACTCGTTGTGCAATCGTATCGCCGCCGTTGAAGTTTAATATACAGCACAGCGCTATGCATTAGATGTATCATAGTTGCTAGATAGGCATTGGGGGTTTATTTAGCACCCCCCATGCCAATATCCCCGCCATTCTACGAAGGCACCTGCCGTCCCCTACCTGAAATTGTCTCACATCGTGGGGCTCATCGTCCTTCATAATGACGGCCGTCCTGCAAGTTCACGGGCAAGGACGGACTACATTGTGCCGTTCCGTCTCGTCCGGGGCTCTTAGCAGTCCCCGCGCCGAGCCCTACCGGGGCCCTGGACGGTTGAGAACACTGATCTCCGCAGAGAGGGCCAACACTAGGCAAACTGCCACCCTAGCAATGCGATACTACTGACGAGCTAGAGCACCCGGTAAGGTTGAGAAATGATTTAAATAATAATGACTAGTACAATGGAGGCATAACAAAGAAAAAGGAAATAGGTAGGAGGAACCAAGTAGGCCCCTCTCCTTTAAAACACTAACGTGCACTCGCTGTTTAATAGAGCAGCCGGACAATTAGCGGACTGGCACTATATTGGAGGTCAAAAAATTGCCACCCACGTAGGATTAGGGGGGAAGGACCTGCTGAGTGATGAGGGTTCTATACATCGCTTTCCCCTATATCATGGAAGGCTAGGTGGAGCTGGAGCACTATATGATAAGTATTAACATCCTTTTTCATCGATCCGAATTTCCAGTACTTGCCTTTTTTTCTTCCTTCCTGGCCTATTCCCAGTATTCCCGGTTGCCGGCCTTAACGCTTCCGAACTGTTCCCGGCCGCCAGACGAATCTTATCCGTGTCTATCAGAAGATTAATGGCTTCGGCCACAAGGTCCCTCGCAAATTGTTCTTCCTCGCAAATCAGATCAGATCCAGGCGGCTTAAGAAGCCAGCCTCTCTGCGCTACCAAGAATCCGCATACTGTCTTTTGTAATTCCTCCCATACGCCATCGCTGCCATTACAGCAAGGATCATACGAAAATCTAATTAATGTACGCATGTTTTCCACGAATACGGATTCCTTAGCCGTGTCTCGTGCCTCTTTCATAGCTTCCTTAAGCCTTGTGAGGCACATGCTTGCGAGAGGCAGCACCTTGCCTCGTCGGGAGAGTATGAATAGTCCGGCATGGGTGAGGAACGCCTTTTGGTAGCCTATGGGCCCGTCAGCTGGGGGGGTGACGGAAGGGGATGACCGGGCTTGGCCAGCAAGTGGATTAGCATTAACTGATCCACAATAGAACAGTACGGTAAGAGTTCCTCACATCTCTTCACCCGTGGGCCACAGGCTACCCGACTAACCACCGAAGGAGCCGGGCGAGTGCTCTCAGAGGAATCTGAGGTGGTAGTTACCGCTGGTGGACAAGTGTAGTCGCCCTGGTAAAGGTATTCGACAAAACTTGCAACCGTAGCGCTGGGGAAACAAGACCATCCGCATTCCTCGAACGCTGCAACCTGACTATTGAGCAAAGATTTATGGACATAAACCTTCCCCAGATCCGCAGCTTGTATCTCTACAACTGTTTTTCTAAGAGCACTATTGCAGGTTAAGTTAGTGGTGCACTTTGCCCAGAAAACAAAAACTCCCTAGTCTGACAAGGTGGGATGAACCTAGAGATATTCGGCATCTCCATGATCGCTGGGCTGGCGGACAGATCCTCTGTTTCACGGTTCCTTGTGCCACAATCTATATCCTTTTTCCGGCCAAAGGCAAGCTAGGCTATGTATGTGGTTTTGGGCTCGGGAAGGTAGCTGGTTAAATACTAAGCTGTGTAATATACAGTAAAAAAAAAAGACTGGAATAATCGAGTCGTGTACTTATGTCGTTGAGATCTCCCTCCTTTAGAAAAGGGGCGAAAAACACAACAAAAGAAAGAGCGGCTCACCCGCTCTAAGAGACATGAAAAAAACAAAAAAAATCATCAGACCTTACCAAAGGGGGCAACTCCGACTACACAGCACACTACTCGATTACAGTCGCGCCCCGCTATAACGAAGGCCAAAAATTCGGAGTCCCTTGTTCGTTATAGCGGGGTGCGACTGTATTCCTGTTTTTACGGGGAGTATGGCGTATGAAACCGAGTAGAGAGAGACTTGGAGCGTAGCCTGTGGCGGTTAACCCGTAAAGCACAAATTTGCCGCTGTGTGGGAATCCATAAATGGCTACGGTGTTTGATACGGGCTGCCACGGATGGAGGCAGGAGCTATCCCTTAAGCAGTTTGAGCAGCAGTGATTTCCTCGTACGAAATCAACCGATCAGCACCTGCCGGAGCGGGGGTGTCCAAGTGGCTTGTGGTTTCATCTATATACAAGTATATGCGTAAGATCTCCACAATTTTCGGGGACCCTGCCTTTCGTATACCTATTTCTTGGACGACCTAATCTCATTTCTTTCGATTTTAGTTTTCCTACAAGCCTATTGTTTACTATGGGATACTTCCCCAACACAGAGGTTTGTCACCGGGGAAGTATTTCCCTCTGCGCCATTGCGCCTCTATAAAAAAAGACCGTAAGATCTCTGGGAATTCTCGAGTGGACCACTGGCCGAAACTACCACATTAGCTTAAGATAGCTTTGGTTTGACATGATATTGTTAAAAGAGTTGAGAATACTCTAGCACTAGTCAATGAGCTCCAACTCTTCTAGAGGACTAGCTATACCGTGTTAGGAAAGCGCTTGTCCTTCTGAGTAACTTTGGCTTCATAGAGCCCGGGGATTGGGGGGCTGCCGTAGGTAGCGAACTACAAATGCTTGTACAGTACAACAAATTTCAATATATATATCAGGCCCCAACTGCCGTGAAATGGTGTTGAAACCTCCCCCAAGTCTATAGTTAGTCTGATGGGGTGTGATATTGATATCTAGGCCTTAGTTTCGCAGCGGCTATGATCTTTTAAGCGAGTACTCATGGGTGGTCAAAGTTCCGGCACTGTACTATTCTAAGTTCTTAGCTTGTTTTCTTTCTTACTCTTAGAATGCTTTTGGTCTTCCTCTCAGTGGTTGATGACTACGGCTAGCCCAAGAAGAGGTGGGATGTGATTTACTGATCTTCGGAATTTGCAAAATTAGATCTCGAAAAATAGCTTCCCAATGCTTGTTCCTCTTCTTAAAAGACACGAAGACACAAAAAAGGGCAATCCAGCGGAGCCTCACTTCCAAGTTTGACACAATTTCTATAAACTGACACCCTGCACTTCACCAACTTGAAGCGGTACTGATTCCACAAGGGCCTCCTCAGCTAAGCCTAAATTTCGATAACAGCCTTGGGAGAAACAAGGACCTCCACTTTCGCTCCTGCTTTTCAGAAAGAGTATTCGAGACTAGCATGGCTCTCAGAGAGGTACGCCAATCCTGAGGTTTGGGGCAAAATAGTACCGATAGCACGAGCTATCTCACCAGCACCCGAAGCATGATTTGCCACATATCTGAAGTGTCGCAAGGATGAGGTCCATTGAAGATTTAAGGTTTCCAATAACGCTGATCATATATGAAACACCTGACACCATTGACCCACGTGGGACATCCCTTGTGCGCATTAACCCACCCAGTAGGCGCGGGTCCAAACTTATGCCTACCCTCGGATATTACCGAAAACAGACTGGAGAAGGCATATAAGACATGGTGATATGATTTTCACCGAACTCTTAAGATGCAGCACCACTGTTCAAAGGTACTGTGGTAGCTTTAATGCCTATAATTCCGGGGTTGCTAGCATAGGAACAAAGGAAAAGAAGGCATGTTGTCGACCTAAGGATGGCCTAAACACGAAGTTGATAACTTGTCTAGGCTATACCTTGTCCACACGAGTTCTACGCTCCCTTCGGTTGCATTGACGCCCCTCTGAGGTCACTATTCCCGACAAACATCTACCCATAACTTACATATATATGGCAAAATACCGTCTCCCCGTCTCGGAAGCCTTAGCCCACGAGTCTAGAGTTCCAAGGGCCGTCCTCTAAGGCTACCCTTGAAGCGCCGAAACCTTGTTTGAAGCTTGTACTCCGATTATGCTCTCGTGCCCTATCGAATCGAATACATTCTTCGACCAGCCAGTATAGTAATGAGGCTTCCCCCCCCCATGGAGTGGTCAATTAACTTACCCACTCTCTTTAACTCGGACGCCGGTCGTTACAGTATCTCCCCGCTCAGTATTTTACCGTTTTTCTAAACTCACGACCAGGTCTTAGTGCAGTCATCACCATCATCACGCATGCAGATCTTTGGCTCATTCTAAAGGAGTTCATACTCATGTTCATACCCACCCTTCTGGCAATATGCTTTCTCGCCAATAGCCTTGCTTCTGCGCAATGCCCCACCAAGACGAGATCAAAGGTATCAGGCGAAGGACTTTCAACGATCTTTGGTGAAGGTGCCAGCAGGGGCTGTGAGGAGAGAAAGGAGGAGTGCGCTAGCCTTACCCAGCACTGCATTCCTGAAATAAATGACGAATTGTTAAGGCCACCACTAGAAAATGCTAAACAAAGGTTTTGTGGGGGAACGCTGGGCGCTCACTGTGGGGCGAGCGGCGGCGGCGGCGGCGAAGCTAGGAATGGTGACAATTATAGAGGAGGGCTGCAAAGGAGAAGCCATGGGAACCGGAAAAACAGAGGTGGGGATCAGGGCGAGGAAGGGGGTGATGATCAAAACGGGCCGTCGCCCATTCCATCAAATCCGCCCCCAAAAAGTGTGTCTGCACAGGCACCACCACCACAAACGCCAATCTTATCACAGAACCCGAGCCCCCCTTCGGCGTCCACACAAAGCCAGGTTTGTGCGCTAGTTCCAATTCCCACGAGTGCCTCAACCCCTCCCTGCCCTGGTTCACCCCCACCCTAACTAACCTTCTTGGACAGACCACCACACCAGCACCCCCTGCCATGGCCCAACTCTCTCCACCCCCCTCGGTGGCATCCACCATAACCTCAATAATAACAGCCCAACCCACGACCCCACTACAAACGACCACAACCACTACGTCCCAAACCTTCTATCCAGACAAAAATAACAACGACGGTTGCATCACCAATAGCGGCAGCAGCATCACCATGGCGGATGGCTCAATACCAAGCGCTTACTATGGAAACTGGACCCTTTTCTGCGCCAAAAAAGCCCGAGAGGCAATCCTCTCCGAGAAGAGGGAGCCGCCGAGGAAGGACTGTCACAAGTGCAAGCCCCGTGAAATCAAAAAGAAGAGGAAGAGGAAGAGGAAGGAGCTGCTCTGTGAATGCGGAAATATGGTACTCACGGAGTGGCCGAAGGAGTTTGCCAACTTATTAGGGATGTTGGAGGGGGTTGCTAATGGAACTATAGAGAAGGGGCGGGGAGGGGAGAAAGAGAGAGGGCTGAAGTTTCCGCACAGCGCTAAGGCGAGTGGCGCCCTTGGGAACGGGGATTTTGGAAGAGTTGTTAGGCTCTTAGGCGTGGTTTTGGGGATTGGAAGCGCGGTTTGGGGGATCTGAAGTGGGTGGTCTGTACTATTAACGGCTCTAGTGGGGTTGGAGGTCTAAATCCTCGAGTGGGCATCACACAAGTCGTTTAGCCCGTTGAGCATCCCGCTGTGGGGCTCGCGATAGCTAATCCCATTTGTATGATATCATAGAATTACCCCTCTTTTTTAATATTAGTAGCCCTATGAAGAATGGCAACTCCCGTCATACGATATAACTTATCTTGAAGGCCCTGCTGCGAAAGTCGGTAGTATTGGGCGCTATCGTTCCTGGATAATTACGCTGTTATGATGTAATACCGGGCAACGGTGCCTTAAATTTCGGATATCATACTAAATCACTTGAAAAACACACTTTTGCGCATTACTATTCCTAGAACATCATATCCCATCACTCAGATGCAGAGTACTTGATTTGGGCGATCAAGTTTCCTCCTATGATAGGTTTGCAAGCTTACGCCCCAAGCAAATGGACAGTAAGCAGTCCTTACTACGGGAGGCCCGGTGTCTCTCTATGGTAGAAGTGCTTGATGGTCTACCCAATCGATCAAGTGCGCGACCGCGGCGCAGCGGCAAAGAACTTTCAGTTACTACAAGCACACGGACAATACAAAAAGCAATTCTGTTTTATATAAATAGCAGTACATCGGCCATTCGCATTCCTCACCCCTCCCTCCCGCTGAATACCTCACATCTGCCAACCAACTATCACGCACCTAGTCCAAACAAACCAGCCCCAGATATATTGCGACAACAACTATTAACCTCAACTCAAGAAGTGACTCACAATCCCCCCCCCCTTTCTGCCCATGCCTAGAAAATACTAAAAAACGTCCATCCCCCAACCGCACCTAACACAAAAACAAGCGGATACCCGGTCAGGGCATCACCCCAGATCACTCGTGCGCCAGCAGACTTTTTCCCTGATTTCCCACGGCCATTAGTTCCCGACCCAGGTGGAGTAGAGCCAGTGGGCGAACCTCCGGGACATCCTCCCCCGTCAGTATACCCGGCACATCTACAGCCCCATTTCCGTTAATCCGCGCTCCAGTAGCAGAGAGGGGGGGGGGGGTGAGGAAAGAGAAAATAAATGGGCACACTAAAGTTGGGCTTTGTAAAAGGAGCGGATGGGCTATACGCACACTTCTTCAAGCAATGGTCTCCCAAACGGTTCCAGGGAATTTTCAAAATCTTGGAACGTTCCCGCTTTCCTAGAGGCCGTTAATAACGATAGCTTCCCCAAGGAAGGATAGCCGGGAGGGGTTAGTTAGTACCAGTCCACGGAAGAATTCGCCGCAGCGCTATCCCCCGTAAAAACAAGGTACAAAACATCATTGTCAGAGTGCCCGCTATTCCCCGTCATGCCCTGGCCAAAGCAAGCTGTCGCCAGGGAAATACTCGCTTCACCAACAAGCGTGCCACCGTTCGTATCGCCCCAGACAGCATAGAACTAGACGGCACCTACGCTTCAGCCTGAGCCCCAATCCCTTACCTCTAAGCTAGCCAGAGAAAAAACGCAAACGTACGAACTGGTCCCCACAAACCACCACAGAAAGACCCAACTCCGGCACTCCGTACCGTGTGGGTTCGAACGATGGCGAATACTGCTGGTTCCCGAACACGATGTAGGAATGCTTATTAGAGTCCAAGTCCTCTATCCCGAATTTCGACACTCCATCCTTAAACGAGGTCAGACCCTGTCCCGTTGGATCGTTCGCGCATCCCCCGGCGGAGCGGTTGGCGCCGTCGCAATCAACGTCCATATCCGCGAGGGATTTGGGACCGGCGATCCAGAGGAATTTACGGTCGAGGGTTGCGCAGTACCTTGCCGACTTGGACTGGCCTTCCGAGAATCGGAAGCCCGATTTTAGTTCTACTGGACATTTTCCGCCCTGTAGAGGTCACCTGTTTCAGCCCGGTCGGATCAATCGGGGGGAGGTATGCGGGGGGTTGCAAATACGGACTTTGTACTCGTCGAGGAAGGATTGAAGATTTTGCGGGATCTTTCTGGTCAGGACGGTTTCCGCCAAGGACAGAACGAGCGGGAAGAGTGCTGTAAGCTTCATTATGTACTTTTTGTCTACTCTATCGAGTCTACTTCAGTAGTCCAACAAATAAACGGGTAAATGAAGTAAGGATGTAAGCTTTATATGCAAATTGTTAGCTGATGATACTTGCACTACCTCCAGCCTATGTCCCGCGATCGTACTCCTTCTGAGGATGCTTCAGCCCTACCCTACCCCAGAACTCTACACCCGACAAGGGAGTGCGCTAGACAAGCGAATCGATACACTATCTCTGGTGTCTCTGCAACTGGTTGAAGCTAGAATTTCGTTCGTCCGCTCAGAGGTACCCAAGTCGTGTTGTTGTTCAAAACCAATGGTACAGTACAGCACCAATCAAGGTTCAGCCCAGCCGTCTAACCAAAATCAACAGAAAGATGAGGCTGAGAAGCTTCCCGTTCCCGTGCCAAGAGTTTAAACAGGCTGATTGTGATTTTTTCCGTCGGCTAAATTTGTGTCACCAGTATCGATTCGGTACCTCGACCTCGATGAGTGGCATGGCACGATAGCTTGCAGTAGAGCACAAAAGTGCTGCCTCATTGTTCTTGAGCGATCATGTGTGCAGGTACGATCGCATAGCTAATATTAGCTGTGGTCTAAAATCTGCACATCTGCTAATTTGTACGATCTTGGGGACGGGGTTCCTCGGCTCCCCCCATTTTACCCCAGAATCAGCATTTTTCACTTCACAAAATCTCAGTTTTGTAGAGTGTAAAGAAAATTTCAAAATTTGCTAGAACCTTTAGAGTCATCTAGATATTATTATTCATAAGTGACAGGCTCTATTAGTTAAAACTCATGGTGCAATACCGGAGACAATTACCGTATAGTGGGGAAAAGGTACCTCTAATCTTATGAGTCTCCGATACTGAAGGTGCATTGTAACTATATCCAATCTAGATCCCAAGCTCTCGGCCCCCATAATCGAAAATTCTCATAATTTCTACCCAGAAAGCCTGGGCAATCGCCGGCAGTACGGCACTGGCCTTGTTAATTCTTTATCTTTTTTTAGACAAGTTGAGAGTCCCTAAAATCAGCCATTCTTGATGTAAGATGAGGGGATGCCTAGAAATTTTGTCGCCAAGATCGGAGTAATTAACAAAAGGCTGCTTATTAACTGGTACCCCTGAGGCTAGCAGGGGTGGCATAAAATTTCGCAACGTCTTAGCAGTCTAGGATAGAGGTTCTTTGTATATCGTAAAGGCTCGTGAAATCCACTAACATACTGTCAGCGGAAATCAGCCCGTCGGCCCAGGAGCCCAGGATAGATCCAATACCGGCAAGTCCTAAGTGCTGATCTTCTAGTGTCAGAGACACTAATCTTCTCGGGAGGTCTTGTCTCAGAATCCGGAGATTGCAGGGCTGGTAGAGATAGTGGGTTTCCCTAATCTTCACGGCAGATCTTCTCCAGACTCGAGCATAGTCAAAAGAGAGGTCGGAACAAAGGATCGGTAGGGTTAGGTGGGGCGATTGGGAGACATCGGTGAAAAAAATTTATATTAGCAGACACCAGAAGACCAGATTAAGGGAGCAGGGTCTTGGGACTTAATCCCTTAGATGAAGATGAAATTGCCAGTACTCAGTTGAATCTATTGATCCATACGAGTCTCCTAAAAAGAAAGAACTGCCAGTATTCCGAAAGCCCTAATTCCTTCTCCTTCTTTTAGCCATTAGGGATTGTACTAGTATCATGCAACCTTAATAAAAGCCGCAATACATTGCCAGCTAACAAAGGTTTATAGCGTCATGTAACATCCCCTTTCTTCACTTTTGCTGATCGATCGACACCTCTAATCCTTGTCTTGCCGCTCAAGGTCCCCCGACTTTTCGTTTTAGCCAGAACCTCGTGGGCCGGCTCCGTTTAGCATAGGATACTGTGATCAGTAAATCGCCGCAAATCAAGCCAATCCCTCCGATCAACCTAGAGCGCAGCGGATCGCTAGGATGCCTCACCCCTTACCCATAAATTGGTATCACTATAGAAGTCAAACTTCCCATCACAAACAACCTGCTGAGGTATCTGCCGTAATGCTTGGCTAAAACTCAAGCCCCTGTCCGTTCAGAGGTATGATAGCAGTTAGGATTCGCAGCAAGTCAGTGTCATATTGACAAAGGAAAGAACTTTAACCTTAACCCACTCAATCTAAGTAAGGCTGGCTATCACAGGCTCCTAGGGGACTTGTGTCGCTGCTCGAATGGCTGCTGCATAACATAGTTTATACATTTCACCCGCTACATTTGGTACTTATGTCGTCACTGACATGAGGCCCCGGGACGCACATTTATTCATTGTCGGGTGATAGGTTATGAATATCAGAACCCCTCTGCGGAAATATCACCTTATATCATATCCACCCCCAAATAGGACTACGACCCTGAAACAAGCAGTGCAGTTCAGTCAATTAACCCTAATATTTATGTTTTAAGCCTCCAGCCTGATAGATATACCAAACCATAAGAATATCCCCTAGTAGATTCATTCTGCTCTCCTCCGAAATCAGAAATTTGTCACTCAATCCTAACCCCCCCAATTTAGCTCTCACTCCCACCTCCAGCCTTTGCTCTGCATAGAATCTCACCTAGATCTCTCCCGCTGCACCTACCGGGGTAGAAATTCATGCCCAAGCACCGGCTCACCCACCCATCCTATCCAATATCAGCACGCCCACGCTAAAAGATGGTATCATCCTAGTTATAGAAAACCCGATCTAGGATCCTGCCACCATACCATCCATGACACCACTCATTCCCCGGCAATAAGGACTGATCAGATTGACCACAGATCCATTGACGGGGGAAAAAACACCATCCCAACACTGGTTCAACCTGTTAACTCTGACTGCCATCGCTGCCCGTAATCCACCACCCAAGCCAGGCACCGTCCAGAGACTCTTCTCTTCGGATGCGGACATATGGACTGCTTTAAAAAATAGCCTTTGAGACGGAGCAAGACCTATTACAAAAATTCAGAGCTGAGGTCACTTTTCCCTTTCCTCTCTCTGCCCACATTTCTAAATTCACTCCCCTGGCCTGGGGTATTATTTAAGATGCTTCAAAATATTCATGGCTCAGAGTATCCATGGTTCATCGGCACCCGGATAAGGTCCAAGATCGGGTCTCAGATGCTGCATTTCCCTACAGACAAGGGGTGGTAAATTCCCAAACTGCTGTAACCTGCTCCTCCATCTTGGGCGGCTACTAGATCCCCCAGGACAAGATTAATCCTAGTCATTTTATATAAACAAATTTACCTCCTTAACAGACCCCTCTCAATCGAGCTCCCTAGGACATCCCGTTCAAGTTTGCTAATAGCATCACAGAAGCATAGGTTCTAAACCTCTAGACAAGCAGCAAATTGGGTTTTACCACCTACACCTGGATAGATTCATTAGTATGACCCCCATATGGGCTATCGTAGCTCTGCTATATCATATATTATACCCGCTTGAGGTATTCGTTTGGCAACACGCCCGACTATCCACGGGGGGCTAGGCTCCATCCGACAGTTCTCACAAACTCGGCTCTTGTCAAAAACGGACACCTTCAATAACCTGCTCAAGTTATAATAATTATTCGAGCGTTTCATAGTCTACAAAGGACACTAACCCACCCTGCTAGTATCAATTCCGGGTCCCCCTACCTCCCACTTCCCCACGACACCACCGCCCACTCCGGCAGCCCGCCTCATCGCAATCTTTCCATATCAAACTCTCGCTAATGCCCAAGATCACCTGAAGCAAAAATCACAGACCGAGCACAATTCGAGAGAGGCCACAAAAAACTAAAACCTCGCCTATGCCACCCTACCGGTATTATTATTATTATTTTTAAAAAAGACCCCCTCCATCGATCGCCAGTATATCCCATTTCAAGTCTTTAGACAATATCGGGAACCGCTGAGCGGGAGAAGACCTAGCCCAGAAGCCACGCAATTTGTAGAGGCATTAGCTAGAGGCAAAGCTGGAGATGTGCATTGCCCCAGGATGAAAACAGGAGCGTAACCAAGCACCGTGGCGACAGCGCTGCATGAGTCGTAGCAAGCAGTATTTAGTTCACCCAGGATAAGTTCTCATTATAGGAGCCCAAGGATAGCACTGCCGTCTTGTTCTCCAGAAATCCAGCGTCTTAGGAGCAGGCTATACAGAATGTAAAAATTAGTCTCCGCCTGCTGAATTTGCTTCATATACTTTCTCACCTCGAATCTAAGCTGAATCTCAGGTTGAAAGCATGAATTTAGGAAGGGCTTGGGGGGGGGAGCAGGGGAAAGTATCCTAAGCCCTAAAACTGGAGTTGAGAATAAGAAATTTAATAACACCATTCGTGATCATTATGATACCTAGTGTATTCGGTCGGGCCTACTCTTCCAAACGTTCAACAATAAAGTACTATATCAAGCTTCTAAGCGTCATAGATAAAACATCCCATAAAGCAGAGAGCGTCCTGAATCTAGAATATTTTTTATTAGGGGTTATTTTTTTCTTCTTCGAAAGCGGGTGATCTCTCATGAAGCATTCCAACCCTGCCTCCATCTCTATCCTAGGAGGGTGTCATGTTGAGTTTATAATAGAGATTGCACTAAGTCCAAGTGACTCACGCTATCATAATATCTAACCACAACTATTTTCTCAGTTTTAAAAATATACGGCAATTCGGTTTATGTCGACAAAAAAACAACTGGATCAGAAAGGGGCTATAGTGACCATTGCTGGACACAACATCGGAGTCAAACAGGTGATATCGCTCCGGCAGATATAGAGAGAGGGTGGAGTCTTGATATAGAAGTATGCAGATCGGCGGATAAATTACTGGATGCCGTTGCCGTATCCAAGGGCACTAGGCAAGTTAGCCGCGATCATGAGTGGATATAGGCGGCATTTTGACAGAGATAACCATTTAGGCAGATGTACGAATCGTATCGTGAAGAAATGTGTGCGAGTAACCAAGCAGGAAAATTGAACCGAAGCAAATCGAGACACCAAGAGCCAAGATAAAAAGCCATCTCTCTCTCCCAACGAAAATGAGAAGCCTGTAAACTGGAGAGCGAAGCAGAGCAACCAAAAAAAAAAAACCCCCCCAATAATCTAAGAAAACGCACAAAGGTAAGATGTAACTCCACTGAAAGATAAAAAGAGGATAACCCTAAGCAAAAGTCGACCCCAAGATTGTCTCCCCCTTCTCTAACCTCGTCCACTCAACACTCTTCCTCCACAGGACGCCCTGTAAAATCTCATCCCGGCTGGCACAACTTCCATCTGTCTTCTTCTTACAAACGTAATACCCACCCACTTTACCAAGATCTTCTACGGCAACATCCATGACATCGGTGCTTGCATCCCAAGGAGTGCGGAACTTGGCAGTGACGTATCTAAGCAGGTATACTGCCGGGGCAAAGATGTAGTTCATGAGTAGCTTCACGACAGTAGGGTGTTCGGCAAAGCAGCGGGATGCAGGCATGCCACCGGGGTCGAGCACCGATACTGTAATGCCAGAGAGCTTTGGATCCTAGGTCTTGTTAGATTTATGTCATTCAAAGAGAGATGTGGAATAATAGTACCTCGGAAAGCCGCCTCCCAAGATCGTACATAAACATCGTCTGGCATAGTTTCGCAGTAGCATACCTTGTGAAGCCTCTATGAAAGGTGGTCTTCGCATCTTCAGGGGCAGGCTTGACGAGCTCCTCGACCTTTTCCGGGATCCCAGGGCGATAAGGGCTTATCAGACTGGGCTTCTCATCCGAGTGCTCTTCCGAGCCGATTATGATTACTCGGCCGGCCCTCTCCATTGAAGCGAGGAGCCGGAGAACGAGTAGGAAGTGGCCGAGATGGCAGACTTGGAATGTGGACTCATAGCCGTCCTTTGTGAACTGTATTCCGCTATTAAGGCTCCAGGCGAATGCGTTGCAGACGATCGCAGCAAGCGGGGGTATGGCGCCAGAGGATATTAAGGACGTGACAGTGGTGGTGAATGTCCGCACGGAGGCAAGCGAGGAAAGGTCTAGAGGTTCGATGTGGACGGGGGTGGAGGGGTGGAGGGAAGAGAGGCGGCGAAGGTTCTTGGTGTGCACATCGGTATCGGAGGTATTCCGGACTGCTAATAGAAGAGGATGTTCGGGATGGTTGATGAGGAGGTTCTCCACGAGAGCTGTCGCGAGTGTGCCATTTGCACCGGTGATGAGGACTGTTCCTTGGGAAGCCATGTTTGCTTGAGTTTTAGAGAAATATAGAGCTTTGGATACCCAAGTAGTTGAGAACTGCAGGAAATCATGATAGAACTGAGGCCCTTTTATCTCTCAGTTCTCAACACCCCTCCGGCCGCCCAGCCCTCCCTTCGCATGAGGAGTACTCGAGTACTTCTATGGGAAAAATAAAATAAAGTCTATAAAAGCAATTCCGACTCAACGAGTTCGGAGAAGGGCTGAAGGATGCAAAACCTTCCGTTCCTCTCGCAGGAAAGATTCCAGAAGCAGCACCAGCATGCGTGTTTCTCCCTGGTGGGGAACACATGAAACATAAATTCCGAACCGGCCTAAAGTCGACAAGCATTCCCCCTTTTGCCCAATGAAAATGAAAAATACCGAGAGAAAGATTGTGATAGAAAGCCGAACCCAAGATTGAGAGCTCATAATGGTGTCTTAATTGCGTGATCCCTGTTCACCACCTGGCCTTGAGCTTGCCCGCGGTTCCGAGATGTTTGCGGAAACGGCTACTATTGCATACAGCAAAAAATCGGCCAAAGCCTTAGACTTTTGGGAGTACGGTATGCAATAGAAGCTCGTTTTGCAGGAACCACCACGTTGCTGTACGAGGAGACCGGAATGTCCCCATGGTCTCTTGCCCCCTCAAACTGCCCAAAGAGTTTTTCTCACACTCTCGCGACAGTCTCTGCATCTATGAGAGCCGCGATTCGTTGAAGCCCTTGTCTCTTTTCCGCTTTTTCTTTTCTTTTTTCCCCAAGTCAGATAAACTCCCTCGCTCCATGAGTATACTCGAGTAATCGCATGCGGGGAACCCGGGGAGGGGCTCGAGTACCGAGAAACCCGGAAAACGTGTTCATGTCGTGTTACCCTAGTGTCTCCTTTAATTTGCAGGCTGCAGTTGCCTACAAGAAAAGTGTGTTCACGTATGATACCATACTCGAGCACTACCGTACTCGTAGTTCAAGTGTCTCCTCATCGGTTCGTATTAAAAGAAAGGATAGGATCGCAGTGAACTCCTGCAACTACTGTTCGTGTCCTACGAAGCATGAACCTGAGAGCAAGAAGCGAGGAGTGAGAAACATCTCCAACCTTTTCCCCATAGTTAAGCGGTCCAAACGTTTGACAACAGAAGCCTCCTTCATTTTTTGGGGGGGTTATTTTTAGTTCCTACCCCACAGATCAACTCCTGCTCTACCAGCGAGTATCAGAAAGAGAGTACGGTACTCACACCAGGGTACTACAGTCTCAACCGTACCCACGACAAACCTGGGTGGGCAACGAACATGGGGATTTGGTGAGCAAAAAAGGCAAGCGGCAAAGTAGAGTAACAAAAAAGTACTTGTTATTAATCCTACTACTTCGCCGCCGGCCAGTTTCGTAGTAGGTACTTGTACGTTGGGGACTTTATTACTCGCTGCGGTCAATCAGGATTTGCGGCTCGGTAAGCCTTTAGCAGCATTCCTAGCGGGGTAAAGGAAAGTCGAGCATTACCTATGTAGTGCCGCGGCACGGCTAAAACTCCTTCAGTCCCAGCGGGTGCTGATGATAGGGGTACGGTATTTGTAATGGTATCACAATGCAGCCCCGAGTTTGTACTGTACTCAAGCTTCAAAAGAAATAGCCATGCCTACAAAGAGTGCTTGCACCGATAAGGACAGTCGATAGGAGGCGAACTCCCCACTCAATAGGAAGCCAAGTGCTAGATATCTGTGCAAACGGTTATAGGGCCCCTCGACTGTAGAAAATAAGAAACGGTTATTAGTCTCTTTGGCATGAAAAGAGGATGATGAAAAGTAGTGATGGGCCAAGGCATAATGCTGGTAGTTATTATGGTATCATACAATGATCTTGAGGCCTGCGTAGCCGCGTCCCTAAAGTTGCCCTACCCTTCAAAGCGCTACCAGCCCTTGGAAACAACCTATTTCTCCATTATTCGGTAAAACAAATTGTGGCAAAGGCTTACAGTGTCCCTAGAGACATATCCGATGACCGTTATCCAAAAGACGCTTGCTGTTCTGCTGCCGTTAATAAGCACTACCCTTGAGGAAAAAAGAGGGGTCCGAGAAACTTACTGACCTGGGTGCACATAGCAGTAGCATATAGCTGGAAAGGGGAACAGTATTGTTTTTCACGCAGGTGCGAAACGAACAAAAAGTTATAATTTTTGAGCCTACCTGTTGCCATGTATTGGGTATTATTATGAGCCTGAAATCCCTACGAAATAATGCACCAAGGGGTCTTAATAACGATAGCATGTGCGGCCCACAACTATCCATACACTCATAAAACAGATACACATTATATCAAAGAGTTTTCCCTCCAGCTCCCTAAACCAAAAAGGCCCTGAGGCCCCCGGCCCCCAATTAGATCACCCGACCGGGATTACGCTAGAGCACTCTTGCCCTCAAGGACGAGGGACGCCTCTTCATACCTGACCACCTCCCGGACGGGCCGGGTGATCAAAGAACGTTTATTTGGTCATAGCAACCGCATTATCCAGCAAGAGCCGACAGACGCTTTTACCTTGAAGAGGCGGCTGAGGTGGAACTTGAGATTGGGCTAAAATCGGAGCCATGAAGGCTTGGTCCTGACCATGCAGAGTTAGGATATGTGTGGTATGGTACTGCAAGGCAAGTATGTGGTCTCAGCCGTCTACTCGAGTACCGTACCGTAGACACAACAGCTCGGCGGATGTAACGGGGACGCCTTGGCATAGAATTTCCCACAAAAGAACCATGTCTATGCTCGAATCAGGATTACAGTTGGTCATTCCTAACTTGTTTTATTATTATTTTCACTTTGTTAGGGCTAAAAGCTGTAGGAGGAAAAATTAAGATGGAAGGGGGGGTGGGGAAAAAGAAATATGCAATACCGGTATTCTCAGTTTACTGCCATGCTTCAGCTGATCCTTGTCGAGACTTGCACCTTTTAGAGACCAAGTTCTTTTTTTTTCTCTCTCTCGACCATAGACCTCACCTTAATAATAGACATTAATTATTCACTATTCTTGGTCGTGGTATCTTGGGATAAGGATATTGGGGACAGCCATGTGCCAAAAGTTCCGACACCCCGGCTGGTACTATAATAGTAATTATAAAGTTTTATAGGGAAGATATTATTATATATAATACATGTATCTCCCCAAGCTGATTTACCATGCAGAACAACCTGAAGAGATCACACTATTTCCACGTCCCTAAACCATTAATCCACTAGCATTCAAACTCACAATTTAATATCCTCCACTGTTTGCAGCTACTGCCCAAATTCAACCCGTGATACTCTCTGCCAATTTATTTAATACTGCTCGGGGGTAGAGGTTAGTGATGGGATAGAGAGGGGTTTGAGGCCCCCCTGCGCAAGACCGTCAGAGGGAAAAAATGATTTAAATTTGGTAGGCATAATGCTAAGAAAGGTGAAGAACTTTGACATCTCAAGTTGTAAACCGGGATTGAAGTCAGACTTTGAGGATGCTTCAAACATTTTCAATTCAGTTAGGGTCAAGCAAGCCAGCAGGAGGGCACAGGATCTCAGCTTCATACACTACAAGGCATGTATCTCCATATTAAAAACACTAAACAGTGGCAAGAATCATGCGTACTAGCTCAATAAGCCTGTACACATGCTTCCTAGTTACAAGCCTGATCTAAAATTTTCCGTTATATTGGGTCTGGTGTTAACTCTTTTTGTAAGATGTACGTTTCTAGTCTATTCTGTTGGGTTGTTATGAGCCGAACCATAGGAATCATGAAACGGAACAGGTTTTTTTTTTTTTTTGGAGGGAGGAAAAGAAAAAAATGAAAATGGAAATGGAAAAATAACAACCGGGCACACCCCGTAAATGAGCAGGATGTTCATGTTGGAACTAAAACAAGGAGAAAATTCGAGTGAGATTTGATGGTCAGGATCCTTGGGGGACAAAAGTCAGGAGCCCCTGGTGTCTTACAAGCAGGCCCAAGGACTAGCGAGAGTGGCCAGTTTGCTTTTACCGCTACTTGTATTCATAAAGCTGAATTCACAATTTGGCACATGCCTGGCTCATTGAAATGTATGTTGTTGTTTTCGGCCCTCAGGGGGCTGCATAAGGTTACGGAGGTGAATCAGGAGTCAGTGGAAATCTTGCGCTTAACTTGGGGACCTGGTTACCGGGACCAAAGATAAGCTGCAACACTGCCTAACCAAGCAAGACTACAAGTAGTACGGTACTAGTCCGTGCTCGGGGCAGGGGCAAAGCATTAGGACTTGAGGGGGTTTTGGATGGGAGTAGATCGATGGTCGAATCAGGCAAATGCCTCAGAAAGGGTATCAATTGTTACTAGGTAACTTATTGCTTAAGAATGTAAGATCTGGATCGAAAACTCTAGGAAATACCCAACTCAATCCTCTCCCCCGATAAAGTAATTAGGTTGGGGCAATAGGTTCCCCCAATACCCCACTTCCTCCCGAGCAAGCCCGACCTAACCTTATCTACTAAAATAAACTTCTTAATAAAACTAGTTTCCTATATTTTCAATACTAGTGCCCTATCTAGCACGCCACTATAAGAAAGATTCTCCCTATTTCCTGAAAAATTTAGTGCAGCATACTTTAGCACAGAAGTATGACACCCGGTGTTTGGCATATCCAAGTATTATTTTGCACCTGGCGGGTGTGCTGCTCCCCTCCGGGGTTTGAATGCTCATCGCCAAGTCAAAGGTTGGACATTTTAATTCTCAAAACCAAAAAAAGGATAAAAAGGGACCAAAAACCTTTTGGCCCCAATAACTTTACTTATTATCCTAGAATAAGTCTATAAGTTGTCGTGATAACATAGTTGTACCGTACCGGTACTACCAGCTACTAGCAGTTCTACAAGAAATACTGCTGTAAAAAAATACTGAGAAAAAATACCTTGGTATTCCTGTGAGTGCCAAACAAAGCCTGGTTTTATGCACTCACTTATGCATTTAAACCATAGCCCGAGGAAGTAGTAAAACTACCTACATGAGACGCCTACGGTAGGGTAGGCTGACCCCTCAGGCTGGCGGTGTTGTACCACAATAATCCGGGTGAACACATATTTTTAGTCATACCTTCCCTCCGCCCAATGGGCCTTGATGGGCAGGGCCCAGCCTCGCCCGCATTGAGCACAGCCCTACACCGATTTCTTTACCACTCACTATCAGTGCTTTCATCTTTCCACTTCTTTCTTACCAACTTATAGCTTTATCATTTCCCAATTCCTCTCCCACCTATCTATCCCCCACCCGTCCACGCATACCCCAAATATCAATACCAGGTCCAATTCCCCATTTCCGCGCCCCTTCCAAGAACCATTTCCAAAGCACAGATTCCTTCTCCTTAGTACCAAATATACCTTGCGCGATGCTAATGAACCTTCATATGCCCCATCATCGATGATCACTCAGCGCAACTGCTCTAAGTTTAGGATGCCTTGTACTACCCTTTCCTCCTCGCACCACTCGGTCTACGCTCCTACCAGTACCCTTTTCTTGCCACCTAAGACCAGAAACGGAATGAAATACAACCGTTCCGTTTTTTTGGCTATTTTACCTGCAGAAACGGTTGTTTCGGAACTCTTGGAGCTGAAAGGGAACAGGCTCTTGTACAGTACGGGGAAATTGAATCACAGCGTCCAAACATGCTTTAACCCTTCCCGCCCCCCTCTGCCATGCCCGAGAACAGTACGCACCCGAGGGGGTCATTAAAAGCCGGAATAGATGAACCCTGTCTCTATAGAGAATCGTATGGGATCAACAGCAATAGTTTTCCGATTTTTATTGACCCCCCGAATGATGAGGGATCTATCTACAACTACCAGTATCTCCCTTACTACTCTCACACGATTTATACTTCACCAACTCATTCATTAAGTTAGACTTTAACTTAATATCTAACCTACCCACTGCTGTTCCACCAACACCCCGCGCACCGCCCTAAAGTCTTCTATACAAGTGCTGGGGGGGCGTTTTCGCCCGTCAACTTAGGTTAACCCGCGAATAATCCCGGTCTTGTCCGAAAATATCTCCCCTGTGCCGTGTAATACTGTACTGTACATATCCCGGGACAACACTGGCACCAGACTTCAACCCCGACTCCAACTCCGAGCACTAGTGACTAGCAGTATTTTGCGCATCGCGCCGTGTCCAACAACGCAACACAAAATAACGTCGCAAGGCGAAATGATTGTCCAATAGTCCCTCATATCGCCATGTTGGACTTTATCGCGTACCACTAGGAACATCACGGTTGGATAGAATAGATAGTCGCGCTCCGGTCAACTGATCATTTTTGGTGGGGAAGGACTCTGTTGGATATAACCTAACTTCACGAGAGGACTTGACCTGACCTACGGCACCACTGGTATATAGAGGCTCACGTGGGTTGTTGCGCACGAAAGATGAGATGAATGACGGTTGCAAGTTTTTGGTTTTTCTAGGAATCTCAGCCGCTGAGGGCGCTCTACCGTACTAGTACCTGCGCTGGCGGGACTGCTGCGAAAGGGGCTCGAAATTATTGTCTTACTTGCCTCATTCAATTCAAGAGGAAAACTATTTTAATCCAGTAAACCAGGAGGGAGAAGGAAAGATATGAAAAGCCGTAGCGTATTAGACAGCGGCAGTGGCAGAGGAATTGATAGAGAAGGATACCATACGGTGGAAGGAAACCACTTCTTACGTTTGCGATTGGTTCTCAAAGTGTCGGTCACCTGGAGACGGTCAAGGGTTGTTATGTTGTTGGTGGCAAAGAGCGAACAAAGTGACCCTCTCTCGTTAGCCTACCACAACGCTGTGACCATCCACCACCCTGCACCAACACACGTAATGTCACTCTCGCTCGGCACTTTGTGTTGTCACTCTTGACCTCGAGGGTCAACTACGCAAGTCATGATGTTTTTGGCGTGATTAATCACCCCAACCACAAGGCAATTACGACTTTGACTTTAGACCCGGGGCTCGTCACACTTTGTTATAACTTTTGGTTCGGAAGTCCCACCTTACGGATGAGGGCGGGGTGCCGTCGCGGCCCTATCGTTGGTAGTTTGCCCCATCGAATATTTTTCCCTGATCAGGTATAGCCCGAGCAAGTTGCTAGATCCCATTAACTACAAGTAGTATCAGTTATTTCGCGAACCTAACCGGGTAAGACTATTTCTGCTTGGCACTGTGGTTGCCACCGCTTAGTCTGATACCGGTAGTGGACTTGATGAGCTTTTACGGCACTACTGAATACGCTCTTGAGCCCTTCCCTCCTCTTCCACTCGAGTACTCGTACAAGGCAGTAAACAATCATTCCGCGTCATTCCGCGTCATTCCGCACAGGCTCGCACAGACAGAACACTCCCAGGACCGGCAGTTATCAGGAAGGAAGAGTAGAAGGAAGGAAGTTTGTCGGAATACTGAGCGGATGATTCGAGGTTCCTGGAATTGTCATACTTAATACAGCTGTCGTTCTGGAATCATCCTGAAAGCTCCAGTCAGCCTTCGGGGTCTTGGCTACACAACTCCTGAAGACTGGATGTCGGGCTTGGTTTTGTATGGGAGCGGACAGGTCGAGGTCGAGGCAACCGTACCGAGAATCATAACGTTGAGCCTACAGAGTGCAACGTATCCATTCCTCATTGGCTTCTAGCTTTACTAGTTTACTAGTTTATTCACCAGGTTTAAAGATTCCTGTGGGGTTTTCCGGTGTCTTTTTCGCTTCCGATCAAAACCGAGGTTGGAGTAATATATTTTCGATATTTTTTAATATAATAGGCTCCAAGAATATAGAAATAAAAGCTTAGCAGTACCACCCTAAACCCAGGTACTGCGCTAACCAACGCCCCTAGCTCACCTCACTCATCTTACAAGTATCATCCTAATCCCATCCGTCCCATATCCAGGGCCAACGCTCCTACCCACGGTCACACGGACATGTGGTTGGTTGGCTCCGGTTGTGACCTGCCTGACTTTGATAACTTCGTTATTGTCTCAAGTCTTATTGCGAACCCACTTGACCTTGGGACACCACAGCTATTGGGCCGGATATGCCTGTTCAGTCTGTCAGCTTGTCGAACATGCCTCCCCGGGGGCGAGCGTGTTATGTTGGGGGTTGCCGGAGAGTTGTTGTTGTTGGTATGTAGGTCAGAGTGCGAGATTCCGCGGTGAAATGAGAATCGCTCTGGTGGTAGTTTTGCTCTAGCAGGGAGTGCTCAAGTGGAGGAGAGGGGAAGGAGAAGGGAGAGATTAGAAGAAGGATATAAAGACCGTGTATGCCGCCTCCCCTCCCCGAAAGTCCTGACTATCTTAGGATCATCGCCCTCACAGCCTTCGATACCACTCTCGCTCTTGCACCCATAACTGAATTTGGCATACACGCTCCATCTGTCTGTCAAATCGTTAGAGATATCTATCCAACATGTCGATCATTCGCAAGAGTGCGCAGACCTTCGCCATTTGCTGGGAGTTGGCACGCTTTCACAGTAATGAGTCTTGTTTGGAATGGTTCGCAGCAAGTATGGCATCCTCACACATCTATTTATCTTTTTTTTTTTTTGAAATAATATACTGACATAAAGCAGTGTGGGGTGCATGCTTTGCAGCAGGAGACTCTAAAGAGCCGTTAGATTCATACCAGGTGCTAAAGTCACTGGCCGGAATCTGGCTTTGTATGACAGTAGTTCATGGAGCGTGGTGTACCGGAAAGTAAGCCTACTATTTTCTACTATTTTCCTACTGTGCTACCCGATCCGGCCACCCACAGCACTCCCGGTAGCCGAGAAAAAAGCTTAATCATCCATCTACTGTCTCTCCTCTTACATTAATTATTATCGCCACGGTAACTAACCTAACCTAATTAGTGATATCATAGACCGCCACGTTGACGCCGGCGTAGAACGCACCAAATACCGGCCCCTCCCATCGGGCCGAATCTCGGTACAGGGTGCACTTGTCTCCTGCGCCTTCCTTACCACGCTCGCAGCAACACTAACATACTACTGCTTGGGGCGGGACGCGCTGTTGCTGTCCATCCCGATGTACTTCCTCAACGCGATATATCCGTACATGAAGCAACTGATCCCCTGGCCGCAGCTAGTGCTCGCACCAGCGGTAGGCTGGACTTCGTTCATCGGGTGGTCGGCCATTGCAGGAAACCTCGACGACCTGGAGAAGTGCGTTCCGTTGTTCCTGGCCGCTAGCTGCTGGACGCTGTATTATGATACTTTCTATGGGTCTCAGGTAACTAACTACTTCTATTAATACATCGTACTAAATATATCTTAAAATCTAACTAACTAATGATAACAACAGGATGCCGAAGAGGATAAGAAAATTGGCGTAAAGTCACTGCCAATCTGGCTAGGAACTAGCATCCACCCGTTCCTATGCCTCCTGGGGACCCTCATCATCGGCCTCATCAGCCTCTCCGCGCACGCATCTAACGTCAGCTACATTTTCTGGACCTTCGCTATTGGCGTGTGGGCCCTTCTCATCCCGTACCAGATCACTCAGCTAAACCTCAAGGACCGAACCTCTGGTGGGAAGATTTTCAAGCAGAATATCAAATTTGGCATGTATGTCACCTGGGTTGCATTCGCTGAGCTGGCTTATCAGAGTTTCTCCCCGAAATTTTGAAGGAAGGATGTGATGATGGTGCAGGCAGAGGAGAAAGGTCTTAGATAAGAGAATTACGTTTATGAGACGGTGGGGGTAGTAGATGGGAGTGAGGAGAGGGCTGGGCTGGACTCGGTGAAAGAATATTGGGGAGGTGGATCCGGCGAACTGGTGGGTTGGGTCATGGGAATGGGGATGGGAATGGGAGAGTCATTATCGGAGTAAAGCGATCATGAGGATGGAGGCTGATTGTTTTTTTCTTTTTTCCCTTTCCTTTTTTTCTCTCTCTCGTACTTTTATCTTGTCTTGCTTTTACGGTGCAGGTTGTACGGGTGCGTTGCGAAACAAAATAAATCGTTCAGATGATATATCTAGGGAATTAGAAGCCAGTGCCGACACGTGCCGATAAGATGCCATAATGTGCGCGCGCGCGCTTGAGAAGCGAAAGGTGACTACGAGGGAAAGCCACTCGCTCCGCTTAGGCTAAGAATGTGTTAGTCCAAGGCGCAACCAGGCACCATTTTCCACCCCATAGTCACAATTCGCAAACCGGGTAACCCCCCACTCGTCGACATCCTCGAAGCTTCCGGGCACGGGAGAAGTGCAAGCCACAGGTGCGAGCTAGGGCTAGTTAGTCTAACCCAGAGAGATTGGGGAGGGCGAAGGGAACTAATTTAGTCAAAGGTTAACCAAACGTCGATATGGCCCCCCAAAGCCGGCACCTTGGCAGCGTCTGTCATCTCCACTTGGAATTTCAAAAAAAAAAAAGAGAAGGTGTGGATACCGGTATGGAGGGTCGGAGAGAGCTCCACACTCTCATCGATTTGACAAATCATACTTCATACATGCACAGCACAGAACAAAAAGGGAAGAGGGAGGGATGGGAGGGAACAGTACGTCGGTACTGCCCAAATCAGGATCCCACGAGGGAAACATGCCACCCACATGTCGATGTACGTACGTCAAAATGCTGTGATACAATGAACGTGTTTGCTCAACGACAGAACCGATGCATGACACCCACCAAGGGTGCTCTGCATAATGCCATTCGGCGACCAGGACTCTGTGGAATCCATAGCGGGGGGGCTTTTGATATCGTGGCCACCTGAGGCCCTGTTCTTTGCGTGGAGAAGGAAAGAAAATATGTGGGAAGTGGTGTGCGTGTGCGTGTGTGTGGAAGAGTGAGTTGAAAAGGTGCAAAGGTGAGGAGAGGAGGAGGTGATTAGTATCGATAACCCCCAATGTTTGCTTCTTCCCTTGATATAAATTCTAGATTTGGTGTACTGTAATCGAGGTTGAATCTAAGATATATGCGGAGAGGTCTTTCGCCTTTTTTCTGCCACCAAAAAAGAAAAGAAAAGTGAAATTATGAGCGATTTGAGAGAGCTGCAGCAGCACTACCGATGCGGGAACGCCTTGGCTAACCTTGACGAGATATCGGAATGATCGGAAGAGAAGGTTAGGCAAAAGAGACGGAGGAAGCTGCGATACTCGAGTAGTTGCGCGCACTAGCTAGACAATTAGCTACGCCGTCTACTCACCTCATGCCAGGGCGGTGCGAGGGTCGTCCCGTTCTGGGCAAATTTAGATGCACTGTAGTGCATATGTATGATCCTCCATCCAGCCTTTTCTCGCTAAAGTCTTCTACTAACATACCGCGATATTGTGGAGATGTCTAAATGTCTCAATACCACGAGGGACAGCACCGTACGAGTATGATTTCCCTCGTGGTCCCGCGCAGTCTTGGAGTTGAGAGGCAAAGAAGGAATGGAAGGAAGCAAAAGAAGGAATTGCAAGACATCCAGGCGCCAGTTAGGTATGGTACACTTTACAAATTAGGAAGCCGAAAAAGCAATACGGTACTGTAAAGAAAGGGCGCGGTAACAGGTCGCACAACATGCTGGGGAAAATTGTATCTCTGCCACATGGACGTAAGGATCGAGCTGACCCTCCAATGATGGGACGAGAAGTAAAGCCAAAAACGAGTGAGGGAGAGGAGCAGAAGCGAAGGGGGAGGAATGAAAAAATGAACTAAAATGGAAGAGTGATCGTGCAAGATCTTTTTGCTCCCCACCCAGAGCTCAGTCCGGCTAAAGCGATATCGAACAAATACTTTGCTACACTATCCGCTGCCGTAGTAGCCACACATCGGTTGTCGGCCTACTCGTAGTATAGGTATCCTCTTCCGTAAACTTTTTCTTTCTTTTTTTCTCTCTCATTTCATTTTAATGTCTCATGCCTTAGAATAAGTTGTCAAAAAGGGAATTTCTTTGCGGCAATCATCCGTATGGTTGTATTTAATCCAAGCTTTAGAAACGCGTCTAGAGTTCGCTGTTACTTGTACTCACTCGCGGTAAGCCAGGGGATCCACTTCAGATTGAAACATTGCCGTCTCAATAGGTTTCCTTAGTGTAGCTACCGTATACGTCCCCCCCACCCCCCCCATCTCCGTCGGCTTGTTTTGTCTTGTATGATACTAGTATTGTCTCGTCGGTGAGAGCTCTCTAGCTAGCTAGCTTTGAATGCTCCAGGTATTTCTCCCTTGAGACATATTCAACCCTTTTTTCGTGCTATGGACGGCTATCCAGCTGTTGGTGGCTGGGGGTTAGTCAAAGTATCTTTCTACCCGGTAACCATTTTCCGATTAATTATGTGAGAAAAGCACGTTTTCTTTGCGTCTTCGGATCAACCCTCCCCGCTCTGAGGCACAGCACCTGTCAAGCTGCAAGGTAATGCAAGGCTCCAGGTACTTGTACTCGAGTTCAGTAGGTACTGCGCCTTATACTCTCCGGGATTATTTCCGAGGGTTCTAATATGACTTGGGAATGCCTAGCAGGGAGGGCGCAGTAGGAGAGAGTAGAGCTAACCTCGCACTCTATTCTCGCATAGATTCACCGAACTGACTAACCCCGCCTTCTGCTTCCCCCACCCCTCCCTCCTACCGGTATGTTACTATAACTACCTCAGGTGGGCATGGTGAAGGAGGGGAAGGGGGAATACAAGGCTAGCTGCGGACGGGCATATTAGTAACTTTGTAGAATACGACGCTCGTCATCATAATTGAAACAGTATGATACTCTTTATATATACCCACGGTTCGTAGAGAAATTATAAGCAAAAAAAGAAAAAGTTTGGTCGCTTCCCGCCTCCTTCCAGAAGAATGCGTGGGGGGATTGGCCAAAGAGAGGGGAGGTAAGCCCCCGCACATGGCAATTTACTGCAGGCATACCTACCGTACTCAGAGACTTGGAACTTCTGCATGGAATATGCACTAGTACTAATCTGCCAAAACCGGCCCCCAGGCACACCGAAAACACACCTCCTCACTTGTCGCAGGTACCTATTTCCCTTCAAAAATAGCTAGAAAGGGTGAACGAGAAAGGCAGCGGTAAGCGCCGTCCTCGGCGAATCTGTTTTTCTATTGTGTTCCTTTTTTTTTTGTTCCTCCCCTTGTTATGCCCAAATGTAAGTGAGAGACAATTCCAGCAAGCCAATAGTGGAACCTGCGGTAGTTTACCAAGATACTGTACTCGGGTACTTCACAAAGCGCATAGGTAATCGCATTTCTCTGCTTATAAGACTACCCGTATAGTACTTAGCCCTTTGTTTTCTTTTTCAAACAAGCCTTCCTTCCTTCCTTAAGCGGGAGAAAACGCCAGCTCTGCTCCACAGACATCGCATCTACAGTCGTGAGTTTACACTACATCAGAATAGGACCGCAGTACGCACTTTCTCCACCTTTCTTTTATTTTTTCAAACTCAAAGAGAAGAGAAAAAGAAAATCCGACATCCGTGCTCATCATGGGTGCCATTAATAAAAACTCCACCAAGAATCCCAGATCTCCAGTTTCAAGAATTCGTCCGTTTCCACAATTCCGCCGGATCTTCATCTACTATCTCGCCCTCCTCCCCCTCCCTCTCCTTATTCTCCTCTTCCTCACAAAGGAGAATATTGATTCTCCTCCTCCTCCTCCTCCCCCCCCTTCTTCTCGCCCGCTCTTCTCCTACCTTCTGACTCCCGAGCTCGAAATCATGAGACTCCATGTGCTCTCACTGCTCGGTATAGGCGGCGCTCTCATCAACGTAGCATACTCCGCAGCAATCGCTTTGGAACCCAGACAAACAAATTCCACCGGGCCAATTATCCCAGAGATCACTGAATTCGTGGACTCGCTTTCCCTGGACACTACATCAGCCAACGAGGTAGCCACCAAACTGAACGACAGCGCGGTAGCTCTGAACTTGACCAGCACTTCCCCACCAGAAGCGAAACTGCGCAAGCGGACCTTAGACCTCGCCACAGATCTTGCCTGCTGGATAATCCAGCTAAAGTTTGCCGCAGACTCGTGCGAAGATGGAAGTGGGACATACACTACTTTGAGTACTATGAATTGGTTTGTTTCCTCTCTCCCCCCTACACCCGGCAGATGTTTTCGTTGAGTGATAGGCATGCTGATCTTCTCTTTTTACGTTTGTGCGCTATGTAGGTCGAAGACATGCTGGCTCAAACCAAGATGTATCGTCTCGCCGAGCTCAGCCGATCAAGTCTCCCTGGTGATGAAAATTATCTCCTTCCTTAATGTGAAGTACTCGGTGCGTAGCGGTGGACACACGCCGAATCCCGGGTACGCCAATTCGGACGGAGGCGTACTCATCGAGATGTCGAAGTTTCGGTCTATGTCTTTAAGCACCGACGGGACCGTCGCAAGTATAGGTCCTGGCCTCAAATGGGTTGAAGTCTACAATTACTTCTCGACGAGGGGCACTACTGTCCTCGGTGGGAGAATCCCAAATGTAGGTGTTGGTGGTTTGATCCTTGGCGGAGGACTTTCCTTCTTTTCCAACCAGTACGGACTGGCTTGCGATAATGTTAAAAATTTTGAGGTACGTAAGAAATTTAACCCAGGGATGACAAGCGGAGAAGGGAAATCTGTTTCGAAATTATTATTTTTTAAAAAAACGGGCTGAACTGAGACTGATTCACCTTGGTTTTAGATTGTCACCCCCGATTCTAGAATTCTAAATGCAAATGCCGGGCAGAACTCGGATCTATTCTGGGCGCTAAAGGGTGGTTCTGGCAACTTTGGGATCGTAACCCGCTTCGACATGTACACTCGTAACGACCTCGCGCAGATCTGGTACGAGATACGAGTGTATGCAGCAAGCCAGACCCCAGCAATCCTCGATGCGATTGAGAACTTCCAGAAGAACGGTGAATCAGACCAGAAGGCTGGTTTCGTCTTCAGCGCAACAACCTCAGTGACATTGGTTGGCTTCATCTACCCCGGGGCTTCCTCCTTCCCGTCGGCTTTCTCGGCTTTCTCCAGCATCAGCTACCTGGGGAACTTTGCTCCTCCTACCATTGGAACTCACTACCAGCTCGTCGCCTGCCTCGCAAGCGCCTTCTCCCCAGTCCCTGCCCGCCATGACTACCGCGCCGTGAGCACTGGTGTCAACGCTACAATGTACAAAACGGTCTACGCATTCTGGATGACCCAAGCGCTTGCGATCAACTCTGCCACGGGTGGTAACGCGAACATGTCCTTCTCCATCCAGTCCTTCTCCAAGAGCGCCGTAGATTTCGGGTATAGCAATGGTGGAAACACTCTCGGCCTCGTCAGTCAGACACAGCAATGGTTCACTATGCTCATCGACTGGGACAATGCCGCCGACGACACCGCTGTCCGCGCGGCTGGCAAGGCTGTCACGGATAAGTGGAGCGAGGTCTCCAATTCTATGGGACTCGGAAATCCGTACATTTACACCAACGACGCTTCCAGGGACCAGAACCCTATCGCCGCTTATCCCGCCGCGAATATCGCACGGATGAGGACTATCAGCCACACGTACGACCCCAGGCAGATTGCCCAGAATCTGCAGAATGATGGATATTTGCTGTCCAAGGTTCCCTAATTCTCGGGTCGTATATCCGTGTCTCTGTATATTTGTGTATGCGTTTTCTCTCTTTCTTGTTCACTCATCACAAAGTATATATATAAGCCGTTGGCTGCGTGGAGGGAAGGGGTGTTCTTGGTGTTTCCGGTAGTTTTTTTTCTTTCTTTTCTTCCCTTTTCGCTTATTTACCTGTCCATTATTTCTTCGCTTCCCTTTCTATATGATCGTTAACGTTCTCCTTAGCTTTTTTTTTTTCCCCTTTTTCTGGGGGGTGGAAAAGGTTACTGGATCGGGCCGCTCTGCTGGCCCGCTCCTATCTCTTTGTAATATTTATCCACTCGCTTTGTACCCTTTTTCACCCTCAGGTTCGGTATATATTATGTGTAATGGCGCGGGGAAGAACCGCAGTTTAGAGTGGAGGATGGAGCAATGGGCCGGGTGGTGGGTGGGACTAGGTTGTGGGGGAGGGGGATATCGGATTTTTGGGTGTATTTAGTTCCTTCTCTACTGTATCTTTTTAGCTGGATGGTTCTGGTTTTTCGTGGAGGTGTGCCGCGTAATAAACCAAGAAACCATCCGGTCACCATAGCATGTCATAAACAATTGAACGATTCTATCGATGTCAAAAAAAAAAAAACATGCAAGCAGATCCCATGGCTTAAATTGATTCTTTCTTCCTTCCTTTTTGCACTCCGATACGTTCCACCTGTCATCAAGTGCATTTCTTGAATGTCTTGAACAGCTTCTGGTTTCCAATTTGGGGTTAGTGGAGATATCCAACAGAACTGATAACCCACTTCCAGTTTGAATACAGTGTGATAGGGCAGAAAGACCGCCCTTTGTTTTTTTTGTTTCTTTCTTCTCCAGATTTAGTCTCCACCGTTTTTCCTTTTTCCTCTTCCCTTCCCTTCCCTTCTTACCTAACTGGACCGATAGCCGTAGTCCACTCTCAAGCGTCTCCAAACAACGTGGCATTCCCACCATCCCCTCGTGATTGCCCGACGCTTGCAAAACGGACTGCTATTGCATACAGGCCAAAAATTGGCTAGATCCTCCCAGAATTTTTTGGTTGGATGAATACCGGTACTCGAGTAGTAGTCCGTTTTACAAACGTCAAGCAGCATCTCATTCAGTGAATCAGTGAATCAGTGAATCTCTCAGACCCTTCTCCCCCTCCCGGACCTCCCTTTGGCAGTGCCTTTTTACATAGTAATAAAGAGAGATTGAACCTTAGACCCCACCTCTTATTCCGTGCGCATGCATACGAGCCCACTACCGTGCTCTCACATTCCCCCCCCTCACACATTCACTGTCAGTCTGTCATAATAAATTATAGTATTGTCAGCACACAGAGGGAAACGGAGATACGGCATGAACACTGCACGAGTAAAGTAGTTCTCACCACATCTGATAATAACTCTCGAGAGAAACCCCAAAATCACACGCACCCGCAGTAGGGTGCTTGAATAAAACGATATCAGAACATTGGAATGCAATACCGGTCAAGACACACATTGCAAAAAGGTACCGCCGACATATCCGGGCCACGTTACCTTCCCCAAGCTCGCTAGCCCAAGCGAACTGCGCCCCCCCCTCCTCAAGTACGGTACCCTCCCCCCCCACCCCACTCCGTCCGCCCGTCCCGCACTACTGAGCGGAATCAGCCACTACCGATACCATAAGTTCAGCGCACCAAATCCCAATAAATTAAATTAAATTAAATTAAAAATTAAAAATTAAAAAAGCCTAATGCAACACCTAAACTAACAAACGCAGCTGTAATACCATTATCACCATCCATTTCCTATCGCACTATACCGCAAAGCCTGGAGAAAGCCGGCAGGGATCAAGCATTCCCCCCCCCCTTCTACAGTATCCAGACGAAAAGGCAACCTGATGAACCCGCCCCTGCACAATCCATTCCCGGGATCATCACCGCCCCACCTCCCGCAACAGACCAGAGGCAAATTTACAAGTTCTGTACTCGAGTGCTGGTACCGGTACAAGGTGGTGGCACAAGTACCGTACCATAGTTGTGAAGAGATAAATGAAAAAGTACACAAGTAGTATCTGGAAATCTCCATGTATGTTTTAGGCCTGAAACGGGCCAAAGTTTCCCGATACTACGCTCATACTAGGTCCAGGGAACTTTTTTCGACTTTTAGTTATTCTTTTTTTTGTTGTTGCTTCTGGCGAGGGAATTATCTTGCCGACGAGGCGGGAAGGGAGGGTTAATGCCAAGACGCGGCCAGCTATTTGTTGCGGGTTCGGTACGGAAATTTCGCAATCAGAGACATAGATGGTTTGATAGGAGGGAAGAGGAGGAGGCGAGTGAGAGGCGAGTGAGAGGTGAGAGAGGAAGGGGGAAAAAGAAAGGAAAAAAAAGGAAAAAAAGGAAAAAAGGAAGAAGAAGAAAAGAAATCAAGTTTTATTGAAGACCTTGTACGAGTAGCAGACGTATCCGGGATGGGCTATCTTTCGCTTACACATGCTCAAGTTTTATTATATAGATAACGATTCGTCTCTGCCGCGACAGGTCTGACCTCTCTAGTGTCTATCCCGCATACCGGTAGTAAGTTACCGTATTATTGTTTTATTTATTTTTCCCCTCCTGGTATTGAAGCAGAGGATATCTGGTCCACCAAACACGAGGGATCGCCGGTAGAGTTTCAATGCGGTTCGGCATAGCGATTTCCTCCTCCACGCAATCCAATCGTGGATTTATCAAAAGTTTTTACAATACGGTATCCGTTTGGGAGGCTTTCTGGAGTTTGGCGGTGCTGGATTCTGGGCTCGCATATTATCAAGTAATCCCCCCACATCCGGTTTCGAACTCCCTGTCCCTTGGCAAGCTGGGCGTCTGAATATAGATTCACCGCGCAGCAAAGTCTCGAATGGAGTCTGTGCGAATCGGGTACTTGTACTCGATGATATGATAGGGCGATTGATGTCTCGCCTCGCCTCATCCTTCTTGGTGGGTGTGTCTTACGGTAAGCGCGGAGTTCGCGAAGTTTACATCAGGACTGAGGGGGTGGGTGAGTAAGTGAGTGAGTGAGTTTCGGTGTCGTTTATGACTTGAAGTGACAGTCAGTGGTGGTATGGTGGATACGCATGTCTGAGTACTTTTCCCGCTCGGAAGTAGATGACTAAGCGGATTAAAGTTTCAAACGGATACCGGCACAGTACTGCATATATCCGGTAATCATAATAGTAGTACCAGTAGTCCAGTAGCCTAATACTACAAGTAGTCTTGGTTTAGTAGGAAAAGACTGTCTATTTGTATGATCACACGCACGCCATCCGTCTCCTCTCGGCTAGGTAAACGCCGATACTACCCAAAACAATACCGATCCCCAAACCGACGTAAATACTGTACAGTACACACACCCGCCTGCCGGAAATGAATGAACAAGACTATCAAAACCTTCTTAGCATTCATTATTACATCCTGTAGTCTTAATACCTAAAACCAAAAAACCAACCAGACATATAGTTAACCCACACCCCGGAAAAGAAAAAAAAAAGATCCAAAAAATCCCAACCCATGCCCAAAATATAATATAGAACCCCCGTATAAAAACATACACACACACGCATACACACCGGAAACCACAGGCACGGGCCACCACTTAGCATCATTGCCACCCCCTCCGACTCTATTTACTGTCAGCGGCCTAAGGCTTCTCAGAAACCCTGACTTCAACAGTATTGGTCTGTATAATACTCCCGGGCAGTACAGAATCAGTGGACAGATCATCGCGAACGTCCGCCTTGATGGTAGTGACATGGGAGTGCTTGACGGGGTAGGTGCCAGCGTAAGCGCCGCCAACAGCCTCGACGTGGAGGAGTTCCATAGAGTCGTTGTTGCTGCCGATCTGCTCGCTGTAGGGTCCCGGACGCTGGATTCCGTGAGAGCGCTTGGTATCGCTCGGGTCTGTCATACCGCCGCTGCCGCCTTGGGAGAACTTGGAGAACTTGCTGCGTTGGAGGCAGTTGTATTGGGTAAGGAGAGGCTTGAGTGCCGGTAGGGAGGCGCCGATAATAGCCATGTTAGACTCGAGGAGAGAGGGAACCCAGTAGGTCCAGCCATAGCGGTCGAATTGAGGTGGGATGACCTTGCTAAGGGGGTTGGCGGACCCTGAAGGTTTGTGTGTTAGTAAGTCGACAAGGAGAGCAAATAGCAGATGATGAAGCTTACATCTTGGGTCGATGTTTGGGTACCTCTTCATTTCGAGGACCCAGAGAGCAAGTCTGTATGCAATCCCAAAGCACGCCCTGTAGTGATGATCTCATTAGTCCTTGTACTCCTTCCTAGTCCCCCAGTACCCAAAGCGAAAGGTGAACATACGAAGCACCCAGCGCGATCAAAGCGCAGACCAAAACCCTCTGGCGCTTCTGCATCTTCAATTCCCAAATCGCTTTCAAGGGCAACACCAAGATGAGCAAATCGAAAATCAAGCTAACAGAGTACAAAGTGATGTGTAATTTGTAGTAGTAGACATCACCACAGTCGGCGTTGCGCTGGAACGGCTTCCAGAAGGACGACGGGGGCTTGCACATGAAGCCCAGAAGGAACTCATAAGTGACAACGTAGGGGATGGTCAACAGGATGAGTCCCTTGATGCAGTACTGGAGTGTCTGGTAAGTGGGACCAATGAGGCGGCGATAGAAGAGAAGCACTGAGATTCGCACTGTGCTCATCATCACCGGGTAGAGGAAACTACTGGCGAGAGTGCACTGCACCATGCGATAACATTCATTAGCCAGTGTTACTCGACCTTTATATCCCTAGAGATGCTGTGAACAAACCTTGAACCAAAGCGCAAACTGCTGCTCCGAAACTGCCCACAAAGGTCTGCCGATACCTGCCCTCAAGTCTGCATAACATGCCATGAAGGTGTTCACCGTTACCAGCAACTAAACATATCGAAAATTAGCCCTAGCTCTCTCTCCTTCGTCCCTATACCAAGACCCAATATAGAATATATATATGTATGATATCGGTAGCCACGGGGAGGAATGGGGGGGGGGAAGGAGCAATTATTTACCATGGCAGGAATAACCAGCCAATCATCAGGGCCAAAAGTCGTGAACTTCCTACGAGCGAATAACCTCCCAGCGACAGCCATCCATGCCAAGCTCGTAGCAATCAGCGCAAAGATAGTGACATAATTCGACTCCTTCCCATCCCAGGGAGGAAGGTCCTCGAGTCTCGTCGTGTTCGTCGTAGTCCCTGGCGCAGACATTTCTTCTCTCTTTCTTTTTTTCCTTTTATTCCCTCTCTATTTCTATCTCTTCTCCTTCCTTCTTGGAAGAGAAAAAAAAAAAAAAAAAAAAAAACACCCGAAATATATACGTGAAAGTTGGAGATTCGAGGGAAACCGGGGAATCGAAATTGTTCGTAACTAATTGTCTATTTTTTCCTTTCTCTTTCCTGTTTTTTTTTTCTGCGAGGGAGTGCTAGGCAAAAAAAAAGATTGTCGAATCAAGAGTGTTAAAAAAAAAAAAGAGGCTTCGAAAAAAACTAAAATAAAAAGGGACTTATTTCTTGCGAAAACCCTTTTTAGTTTCTTTTAGCTTTTCAGTTCAAAGCTTTTTTTTGGTTGGTAAAATTGGTTGAGAGCCAAAGAAGCTTTCAGGTCCGTCGAAGTTTCAAAAACGGATGGACATCCATCGTCCTTAAATACTCGAGCGCTGTTTGCCAGATTCGGTGGTGCTGTATGGTACTGCACCCCCTCGCCCCTCTCTACTCGAGTACCAGGAAGGTACCCTCCACAATCCATGTCGCTCATGAATATCTGTCTGTTCAGTTTAGAAGGGAAGTTACCAGTGTTACTTTTCTTTTCTTCTTCTTCCTCTTTTCTTTTCTCGCTTTTTTGGAACACAGGCTTGCTTGCTATCTAACTAACCCGAACTAACTAACCCGACCTCCCCTTCCATTCGACGTTGCATGTTGCGGATTGGTGGTGGTGGGTAGGTGGGGGGAAGTCAGACAGTTGAGTGTGGTAGCCTCACTACCTCCTCGTTACCACAGTACGCTGGCTAACTTAATGTCACTTCGAAGATGTAAAAAAAAGAAAAACACAAGTTCCCGATTCTACAGGAACAGGATGTGATGCCCTTCTCTCGCCTCTCTCATTCTCACTAGCTTCTTTGCTGAAACATAAAGCAAAGCTGTGGAACATGACCTACCGTACCAAAACTAGCGATGAAAAAGTAAATAAAGCCATGGAGAAAAGAAAAGAAAAAAAGTGAATACTGATCCTTCACCTCATTGCTCCATCCATCCCCTTAGACCGACATACTGTACTGTACAGACAGGAAAGCAGGCAGGCAGGCAGGCAGACTACTGTACACCCCACAGTGGATTATTGGAGGGAAGGAAGACTCAACTGTGGACCCATCTTCAGCGAATAACAGAAAACGAGAGCGCACGGTGGTCATATTTCCTATGCTATTTTATTCTCAAGAAAAAAAGGACACAGTGGGATTCTTGCGTAAAAGTACAGTATATGCAAGTGCTTTCACTTTTTTACCCTTCTTCCTTTGCATTGCCTTCTCTCTCTCATCAGCAATGTGAATGTGGGCTACCATTCTTAGTTTAGCACTCGCCAGAGATAATTCGGAAAAAGAACTAAGATCATCGACAGTTCTCATTTCGTCTGGAACACTACTCGTACACTTACGCTACTAGTACTCGAGTACCGGTACATTGCCACCCTTATCTATGGCGCGCTCTTCCCTCCCCCCCCGCTCCGGACCGTACCGTGGAAGTAGCATCATACGCAAGTTAGCTAGCACCTTGATAAAATAATACCGCGTGTCATTAAAAAATCATGTCTCGTCTCTCAGGTTTTTTTTGAATTTTATTTTATTATTTTACTTTTCTTTTTTGCGTTCGGATATCTTTTGTCTTCCAGTTGTTGACAATCGCTCTCCGCGGTATCATGAGCCGGTCAATCGGTAAATCAATCAGTCAATCAATCAATCAACCGTGAAGACTGAGCGCCGATTCGGGCAAGTGGCAAGAAGGTTCGGTGATTTCTACAGATTGATGATTGCTCCGGCCCTTCCGCACAACCATATTTGCTTACTTTGCGTGTTTCCTCCGAATCCCCAGTCGTCTGGGTAAACATCTAGAAGATGTTCGTAGACCTTTTTTAGCTCAAGGGGAATACCGGTAAACGAACGCAGGATCAGGGGGGTGTCAGGGGAATGGGGGCAGCACGTTTTTTTTCCCCCAAACTTTTTGTTTTTTCTTCACTGGTTCTTTTTTTTCCTTCCTTTTTCTTCCCTTTTTCATTCCTTTTCTTGTTATGTCGTGCTCGTGATCCCAAGGTACAGAAACTTACGACTACCCGTCAAAAAAAAGAAACGAAAATTAAATTCACTAGTTTTCTTTAGAATAGGCTCCCCTTCGACAACAAAATCTTAGTTCTTGATACAAGTCTGTCCTCTACAATATCCTTTTCTCCATTTTACTATCGGCTTGTTATTGTTGAGCTTGTTAATGCCAGGGCCTCTCCCCCTTTCCAACCCCTTGGTGGTAGGAGGAGAATGAAATATAATATTTGCACTTCCATCAAGAGGTAGACCAACACATGGCTTGTGCAATTGAGCATTGGCTCAAGTTTATGGCAATCACATTGGCCAAATCCCATCGTGATAGGCTAGAAGACGAAGAAGGGGGATCAAAGTTAACGGGGGTAGGTGGCCGGAAAAGCCCAGGGGAACGAAATGGGTCCAAGGGAAGGATTTCGCCTTTTACTGTATTTCTAAAACCTACCGTGGTAGCAAGGACTACCCAGTTCCCTACCCAACATTCAAACAAACCCAATAGATTAGCAGCTATGGCCCCGAACTTTTGTTTCGCCCAGGGAGATGTGGGGAATAAGGAGAAGAATCACCCACTCAACTCATGGTCCCTCTCGTCTGGTGTCTCCGGTGATAGGCTACCGGTATTAGGGCTTGACTTGAATGGTTAGGGTACGGTAGGCGCCACCTAATACCAACAATGCTAGACGTTTTTTTTCCATTCCTAGTTTCTACTTCTCTATGGTGTCTGATTTTCCTTTTTCCTCTGCGCCCCCCCAAGAACCGGAACTGGGTAGCGTCGCTGCAGCGTGGATTCGGGCAAGGGTAATGCGGATCGCTGGGGATAATTGTACGGCCAAGTACATTCCGCCCTTATTTTGTACAACCTCTTCATGTCCCGCGTTGCTACCGTACTTGAGTACCGTAAACTGGTGCTGTGTGCGAAATCAAGAGCTGTGTGAATGGAGCATTGAAGAGCGAGAGGGAGGAAGAAAGCACTGCATGAACGCAAAGCTGTGGCACAGTGTTGGAAGAAGTGGTCTTCTCGAGTACTTTTATGAGTATAGTACATACCCATGGTATTATACAATATGATATGACCATATGACAGCTTGGTTCTTTGAGCGGTCTAGTCTAACTTCAACCCACCTTTCCGGTAGCTCCTCCACCATAACGATCCGATAGACGAGAACTCCCTCCTGGGGGGGGCGCGCCCCCCCCGCCCCGCGCGGAGGAG
>Ga0307509_10000580_pt1 | contig 62618 bp, 64 predicted proteins | sample 10_EM_MG_FD_202245 | JGI IMG/M metagenome (GOLD analysis project Ga0307509, IMG submission 202245) | Populus trichocarpa ectomycorrhiza microbial communities from riparian zone in the Pacific Northwest, United States - 10_EM | ecosystem: Host-associated > Plants > Roots > Unclassified | place...
GTTTTTACATAGGCCAATAAAAAAAAAAAAAAAAAACCGGCGCGTCACACTTGCTTTTCCGTCACACTTGCTTTTACCGACTATGAGCGACAGCGAAATAGGAGGGGAACCGGCTATTAGGTATTTGCTACAGATTCTGTCTACATTATCGTTCACGGCATCTGATCGCAACCTAAGGCTTTCATTAACTTGGAACAGATTCAGTACTCATACGTGTCACATCTCCAACCTGAACGCTCAGTCTTCCCAACTTCTCCAAAGGGTAAGATTTCCCTCCATTTTTCAGGCTTTAACTAATATCTATTTACCACAGGTTCTGTCTACTTTATCGTTCAAGATTTCCTATTGTCAAAATGGAGATTATTCCAGAAATTGGCTGCACCTTCCACCTGGCATGCAAGGTCCTTATTTGTCAATCCTGTTGTTATGGTCTCCATCCGGAAAAGAACAATACTCCACCACTCAACCACTTTAAATGCTTTCACGATACAGATAGATCCTTTATTCAGACTGTACAAAAGACATATCAAAGATTTTATCCAACACCTCCCGAATCAATCAAAAACCCTGCTGCATTTGGCCCCCCCATTCCAGACTTAGACATTAATTACGCGTGGTATTGTCGCAGACGAATTCCCTTTTCCGAAAGCCTACCAATCGAAGAAGCCACTTGTGATTTTATATCACGCTCTACGAATCACTTCATGCGACATCAGACAGCATGTCATCCGAATAATAATAATGATGACTTTCTTTGCCAGAAGGTGCTAGTTCAGACATTCTTTCCAAACAAATATCAGAGCTTGTTCCCAGTATCTGATCTTACAGTCTTTGATCACCGGCCTCTTATTAAAACCCGTCCACATTGGAGAGTCCCAATCGAGAAGACTATTGAGCCTAATTCAGCCCTGTTACCCATTCCCAATACAAGAACTATGTCATCCAACTCCGATGCGTATAATAGGACTTATATTACAGAAGGCAATTCTATCTTGAGCAATATTAGGTCAGTCTTATAGGCAAGATGAAATGGCCATGTATTATAGTGCTAACCTCTTGCGCGTTGATACAATAGTGAAAGCATACTCGCTACCGAAGACATTGAACAGTTTCTGGAAAATGATAGAAGAGAGGGTTTAAATACGATCCATAACTTGCAAAATACTCCGGGCCTACCCGACACCGCTTGGCTTGCACGCACTGGGTGGACACAGCACTTCGCCGGATCGGACTTGAATGCTCTTGCACTTCAAACTCAGCATCCCGGACCTCAAGACGAAAACGATATTGATCACCTATTATCTGTCCTCGTGCAAGAATGTAAATCCTATTTTGCACAAGCAGTGAAAATTGCCTCAACAAGTTCACATGCTCTATTGAGATGGGCTCGGAGTACATCAAGTACAGTCTGTTCCCCAGCCCCATTCCGGTTTGTCCAACCACTTACCTTCAACCGGTATATCCGTTATTGGACACGACTCCTATGCTATCTTTTCCATTCCTCTATGCCAGATGCTAGCTCCCAGAACCTTCTGCTACTCAATGCAGAACAACAAAAAACTCTTAGCAATCTTATATGTGAGACAGAGTCATATGCACTTGGATATTGCCAGTCCCCTGCCCAATTACATACAGCAATCCATCACCTTTGCCTCTCTCTAATTCAACAATACCTACCTCGATCGAATATGGAAAGTCCTCTTTTACACTTTCTCGGATGCTTAGGAATCGATAAACGTACTGGTTCATTTCGTACACCATCAACATATACATCAATCTTAGCTGGATTTATATACGGTTGTCGAATTATTCTGATCTACGAATCTCACCTATTGGTTTCCTTTACCAAGAGTAATGATATACTGTCACAATTTAAAACATTACAGATTAACTGGCTGACTGCGACATCGGAACACCCTTTCGGCGATATTTTGAACCTGTTAGGCTATGGGGTTAAATGCTGCACTGAATTTCGAGAACCAATTATACATTGGTTCGATGGTCACGATTGTTTAGTTTATTGCGGTCAACAACTGGAAATTAGTCTTCTGAGTATGATGATTCAGGAGCTAATTAATCATGCATACTCTATTGGTCTGAAGGACTTTTTGTGGAATTCCTCAGACTTGTCTACATTGGAGTTATCGAAGGTCTATGATCAGTTAGGTAATCGTACAGTTGGATATTCAGTCCTTCATGATCCACGCAATTCCAGTATCCTCAATCCCCGACATTTAATCAATCGTTTCCTAGACTCAACGCCCTCAAACTCCTCCCTATTTGTGCAAAAGCCATGTCCGAAAACTGGCAAAAAAGTACGACACGTTGTTCAATCTGTATTTGAACAAATACTTCATGCTTCAGAGATATTTCTGGAGCTGCTAATGGTGCTAACACAACTGTGTTGTGGCCAACCCCCACGTGGAACGGAATTGCTTTCAACCCTAATATGTAATACCGCTACCCACCAACGGCATCTTTTCGTTTTTAATGGCGAATTGGCGATTATCACCAACTACAATAAAAGTCAATCAGTAATAGGGAAGGGTACTCTGATCCTACGTACCTTACCCAACTGTCTTAGTAAGTTGTGGCTCTGCTATCTCGCATACACCAAACCTATTCTACGCTTTACCGAAGATACTTTGTATAAGCAACTACAACTATCAGGCCGGATATCATCTCGTACAAAATCCAGATTCTTTCATACACGTCCTATATATTCTAGTACAACACCTCCTGAAATCAACAATCTCCTATTTCATTCACGACAGAAACCCTGGGAAACCCAAAGAACTACAGATCTGTTACGCTACTATGCAGAGGATTATCTATCATTTGATAATTTGTCCATTTCCGTCTATCGACACATTGCCATTTCTATTTACCGCAAAAGGATCGGGCATGCAATATTAATAGGGGATATGGATAAGGAGGAACAATCTATTCCAGCAGCGATACGACAGGCAAGACATTCTCGAGCTACATCACGCCGCTTTTACGCCACTGAAATCACAGAATTTAATCTTCTTGATTCTCAAACGATGAAGCTCTTTCAGCACACAAGTCAGGCCTGGCATCAGCACTTTGACTTAAATCACTATATTCCATCACTGGTAGAGTTCAGTTCAGCAATGCACCTTCGCCTCAATCCGCCTATAGGTTGCAAAGTTCCTCTACGCTTATACCCTCGTGGTCAGATTTCACATCTAATCCAACTTGCTTCTCAACCTCATATTCCTCAAACACACCCGAGAACCTTTAACTATTCACTTGTACACATCATGATCAGCCCAACACCAAGGTTTTGCCCAAGTGAGTATTTGAAATATACTTAAGTAGTAGGTAAATTGAATCTCCAATATTTACCAATACGATCGACGAATCTATGATACTAATTTACTTCAGGAAGATTTACAAGAGTCGCCATGCCTACAGCTCGTCAATATCTCTGTACAGTAGAATATAAGATGGTGGTTGAGGAAGGAAGTGGACAGTGGAGACGGGAGAGGACAAGGGAGGATGGTGGAGGAAGGGTTGCAGTGGTGATTGTTGAGGCAGGGCGGAACTATGAGTGGTTGAGGAAGGGCTGTGAAGGTCTGGGATCATGAGATAATATACGATAGTGGAGGGAGTCAGAGATAGGTGAGGTGGTCTGGGACACTGGGGGTGAGGTGGGGCGTTGGTAATGGATTAGAATAGATGGGGGTAGTGGAGGACAGGCGGCAATGGTTGAGAAACTGTATCGGTGGAGAGGAGACAGGCAGGGTGGATGTTAAGGTTGCTCAGTCACGGAGAAGAAAGTAGAGTTAGGGAAGCGTTAATAACATGCGGAGATTGTGAGCAACATTGGAGAAAAGCCAGGGATGCGTACATGTATAGATGATATCCAAGATATATATAATATTAGTTGAGCGTAGGTTTGTTGATGGTGGAGAACTGCAGGGAATGTAGGGAAATGCTTAAGGAAGGGTATGGATAGTAGAGACAGGGTTGGAGTAGAACGTTGATAGCAATTAGCAGATTGCGATTGGATTCCAAATCGCAATACCTATACCTACATTTCGCACATATTTTCTGGAATCTTCTCCACAATATTGACCTCTAGGCTCTGATATATTGCATCGGTATTCGATTGTTACCTAGTAAAACACTCTTATCTGATGAGATTATTATTGATGATCTCTAGAGGGACACTTTTTTAGTTGTCTGACTGGTATACTGCCAACAGATATATATTAGGCGATCTAGACTCAGCTGCCATTCTCAATTCATGTCTTTCTAATGAAATCTTTCCTGAATTGTAGAGGTAGTATTGTGGACGTACCAAATGCAATTATAGGTAGATTTTACTGTTAAGAAGTAGAGTTATGCTTAATCCAGTGTAGGAAAATAGGCGGGGTGAATAAGGCAGGTGGGTAAAAAGTGGTCAAGAACAAAGAAGGGTACGCCTAATATATTCCGTAGAGTATCTGTCTCTGGCTGAGTACAGATTTGGTGAGAGCGTGTTTGACACAGATGCTCTACCAAGCCTGAGGCAGTGGGAGACAGATTTTCTTACAAGAAGGTTCAACAACAATTGTGTACTAGGCTGAAGACAGATATGGTGTGAGTGGGTTCCACACCAGATCTGTAAAGGGCGGTTAACAGATTTGGTGTGAGTACCATACAGACGAGAACTGTACCCAGCCGGAGACATATTTGATGTGAGTGCATTCCACACCAGATCTGTAAACTGCTGGATACACAGCTAGTTAGAGTACGTTCTGCACCAGGTCTGTACAGGCAGGAGACAGATTTGGAGTGAGTGCCTTTCACACCAGATATGTAAATAGCTTGAGACAGATTTAGCCGGAGAGCATTCCATACTGAATCTGTAAATAGCTGAAGACAGATTTGGTGTGATTGCCCTTTACACAATTGAATCCCTCCTGTTGACGTGTGTCTCACTCTTCCGACTGAATTCTGGTTCAGTCAATTAACAAATGCACTCAGCTCAACAGGCTGATTATCTCTTGATGGTTTTTGCGAACCTCTACCTTCAACCCCATGTATGCGACACGGTCGCTCTCTTTATCCTATGATTCTCACTTGTAATTATCGCCGGTGCTAACCCTTATAACTAAAGTGATCTAGCAAAATACTCACTAATTCCTTTCCTTGTAAAATCTCTTGCCCACAACACTACTCATCATATTAACACCTAAAGGTTCACCCTTATTCCCGATTCAGGTCTCTTCAGGACGCAGAAGTAACAACAATTCCAGTACCTGTATCTTGATATCACTACCTATGATAGTTATAGGTGCCAGATTTGTGTCAGGTATAGTGCTTACTCCAGTTTAGTATGTCGCTGGTTCAGACATCCTCGGACATCCTGGCTTGAGCACAAAGAATCGATTCTTTCTAATCGATAATCAGTTTTATGGGGTCGCTTAGTGCAAAATGGGAAAAATCATTCAGGATTGTAACTGTAGTATTCAGATATTGTGATCATGTAACATTATGAGCGATAGAAAGATTTAAGAGAATAGGATGATTGTACTGAGAGAGATGAACTGAATGAGAAGAAAATAAGGAGGAGGGGTAAGGCTGTTAGGCGATAATTTACCCTACTGGTATGTGCCGTGTTGCTTACCTCATCAGTATGACTAAGCTTTTTCCTCTACCAGTATGTGTTTGCTTACTTAATAACTATCTCTAAGCTTTTCAACAATGTATATAAAGAGATAAGACCTTGTAGGCAAATTAGATTATTTCGTTACAAGGCGGTATGGATGCCTTTCACTCATCAGAGCTGAAGTTATCCGGTGTGTCGAGGATATTTCTTGAGTCATCCCTGCGGGGCCCTATCCAGGGCCAACCCTAGCCACTACCTGGATTCTACTGCAGCGCTGTACACGAGGCTCAATGCTCGAGCCACTTGCTGTGTTCGCTGACGCTCATGTTTCATTAGGCTCTCGGTTAGTTGACAATACTCACTGTACTCTTGAGGGCGGTGAGAACTTGTATCTGGTGAGTAGTGAGTAGTCAATTTGCACATTACCCTGGCAAGCCCCGAACCCCAAGTAAATGATCCTACTCGGGGTAAGGCTTTTCACTATTAATTCCACGATACTCGTACCGCTCACTATACATGTAATTCGCAGGTAGTTCACGATGCTCACTGTTCATGTCAGTTTCACAGGTTATTCAGGTCCCACAATGTTCAGAGTGGGGTCACAGTATTCTATTCTATTCCTTTCTGTTCTTCTCCCTCTCCGGTTGCACAATGGCCCGGATGTCTTCAAGCTGCCCCATTATCTGCCCCATTGTCGTAGCTACCCCCTTGCACCAATCCTTGACGTGGTCGAACTGTGCACGCATCATTCTGTCATTCTCATCTATCCTCTCCTCCACCCGTCGGAAATGCCCGTCAATCCGCTCCTCCAGCCCGTCGAGCCTGGTCGCTAACTGCCAAACCTCATCGTGAATATCGTGCACCTCGTCCTCCCGCCGCACCGTTACCCGGGACTCCTGTGTTGCTCGCACCTACACCTCCGGTCGCTGCTACCGCTCCCTCGCCTCTGATGATGTGTCCGGTAGCGTTAACTCGGGGACTATCGAGATGTCCAACATCCGGTTCTTGTCACATGCAGCTGAATAGATCGATATGCCTATACAGTATTACCTTCAGTATTTCAGTGTTGCGCCAGCTACTCTGACACAGAGCTATGAAGCGATCTATCGACCTACCTCTTGATCAGGATATAATGCGCGTATTTCTCGCTTCTCGCTTGGCGTGTGTGTTGTTGTGGTCTGCCGGAATCGCAGTCTGCTCTGGGTGTGGGTTCACTCTTCCTTCGTTTACGTGGAGGTTATTGCTGTAACGGTCTTGATCACTTCAGAACCAAGAGGGCGGGGATGGGCTACCTATATACCCCCCCGTCCTTGGCGCCAAGCTTCCACTCTGACATTTTGACATTTTACAAGTGATGACCAGTGAAAACGTTAAGATGTCAGATGTAAGTCATCTATTATTCTTTGGTTGCCATTTCTCTCTGCTATCCAAAAGGGTGTCCACTATTGGTCTAAGCGACCGGTCATATATATTCCACCAACCCCAACCTGTCTCTTTGTTGGCGTTCACTCTTCTACTCAGCGTCAGTAAACTGCCACCCCGGATCGGTGAGCGGCCAATTGTTTTCCGGCTCTTGCAGTGCGAGGCGAGTGATAGTATATGAGGTGCCAGATACAAGTGCCAGGTGTCTACATGTTATTCTGATACATTTAGTATGTACCATCAGTGTTACAAGTGTCAGCTATCGGGACACTACTTCGACCTGACAGTTTGAAACAATATTTTCTATCGCCGAAATTGATTCATTGAGTGGCCTGCCACGCAACCAAGATTCCCCCCGACGTGCACAGCTAAACCTAAATAGGAAGCTTTTAGTTGTTTACTTGAATTCACTACTGATATTTTGTGCTGATCCCTGCTCATTTCCTGGTAAAAATATACCAATTAGCATATGTCCCGGTTGGGGCTGTCTGGGTCACTAGCAGCTAGTCTTTAAGTAATCTTGCAACAGTGCTGATTTACTAATGTAAACAGAATTAGTAAGCAATGTCTCTCCCAGGTGAATTTGCTTCTCTCTTTATATTTAGTTTAACATTCTCGTAGAAGATAAACTATTTCACTTATATTGTTCTAAACCTAGTTATTATGCTTTATGTATTAGATGCAATCTAGAAACTTGTGACCATTAAACTTGGTATAAACAATAAATTATCATATGTTTTGCAATATTCAATAATATACTTGCTTGCTTACTGCATTTCTTTTTTTTCTTTTTTTTTAAATGATATGCATTTGTTTTAAGGTATAAAGACAGCATGAAGTGTAGAGCTATCGCAACTAAAAACCTTTTCGTCTCGCCCTGCAAAGATTCAGAGTCCAAGTCCATCTTGTATGAGACCAACCACACATCTTGCTATCCCCTAACCAAATTCCACAAAGATACACGTACATCAAAGGTGACAGTAAGGAAAGAAACAAGCAGGAAGTGAAGGAGAACGCTTAGAGACATGACAAAAGTAAAACAAATCAAATGAATAAACCACTAATAAAGGAAAATGTCATTGGTATTGGTGCAAGTGAGCCTGAGCTTCAGAACAAGAAATATTGGCTGGGTTGCTGAAGAGGTGTTAGGGTAAAACTGGGGCCGGCTTAGGTGGGGGTTATCAGAGCGGTTGAGGGCAGCCGCCATCACGAGAGCAGATTAAGGAAGAGCTTGAGGGCAGGCAACATGATGCAAGTTGAGGTTGAGACTGGTAGTAGGCTGCCAGCTGAGGGGAAGGTATTAGGACATCCAGAAGTATGTGCGTAACTGAGGGGTAGTAAGGTACCAGCTAAGGGTGTGGATTGTAGCTGTAATCAAGTAAGTGGACGAAGACTAAGAAGAGGTTAGAGGAGTGTACACGAGATACTAACAAGTACGAAAACGGCTGTTGGAAGCAAAATTATGAATTTTTGAATTAACTGGGAGTTCAAGCCGACATGCCAGGGGCCGGTGAAATACCAGGCAAACAGAGCTACCAGGCCTCTCCTTATTTCACCGTTAGCTCGAGACAGAACATTGATAATAATCGGAGAGTTGCCGACTGTGCAAGATCCTAAGCTAGGTGTAAAGGAAGTGCGGGGTAAGGTGGAGAACCGAAGTTGATAAATGCGTGTCAACAATGAAAAAGAATAAGAACTCCAGAGAGGAGGAGCCAAGATGCGCAAAGTGAGAGGAGGGGGTTAGTATCGCTCTCTTAGACAGAATGCACAAAGGGGATCAGTGGGTTGCACCTCTGATCAGGATTTCGCATAGTGTTGACATTTCAATCGCCTGAGGTGTAGAGAAGATAGTTTGTGGCTTGTCGCTTCCTTAGTGCTGCATATACTACACTAATAGACGGTTCCCCTCCTATTTCGCTGTCGCTCATGAGTGACAGCGAAACAGGAGGGGAACCGGCTATTATATAAAAAAGTGAAAATAGAATGATTCCAAGAAATTAAAAAAGCATCATGGCATCATAGATGTAATGATTATATTATGGTGTCCTGTCAGAATATGAAAGAGAAATGAAAACCAATATTAAATAAAGTTACCTAGTTAGAGAATATATGTCTGGAAATATATTAAATCTATAGAAGTTTTTCGATAGTGGGATCTCTTCTTTGCCACAAGACTTCAGATGATTAAGTACTTGTAAGGGAGCGTGGGAGGAAAGAAAGGGAGCGAGGTATCATACCCTTTTAAGCGAGTTGAAGGGCTTTCTGAACTAAGAAATTTCGATAACGAAGACAACAGGAAGAGGAATTTTCGTTTCTGATTCTGATAGCTACAATGGTTACTAGATGCAATTCTATCAGTACTAGCACGGTGAAAATATTTTCTTCAACATTTGTGGCTCATCCCCTATCAAACCTTAAACTATTCAGGTTTTTTTGCACTTGATTAAATTTCATTCAAAAAAAGAAAAAGGCCATTGTGTCTTGACAGGTGGTGAGTATCCCTACTATCGAATTCACCGGCATTGTGTCAGTTTTCTATATGATATTTAAATTCCCATCAGGTCAAGGCCATTTCGGCTAGTCCCTGGCATGAACTTTGGGCCACACCCTTTCTGGAGGTTCATTCTTTAAACTCCGGAGATTCTGATCCCGATTAAGAAGATTCTGATGCAGATCGGCAAGATTCTCCCTTGTGTTCAGGCATATCTTTTCTGGAATATTCTTGGCTCTATTGAGGAGTGTACACATAACGAGATCTTTCAGAGTGTGCAAAACTGCTCCTGCTGAAACTATTTGGCGACTACATTCCTGAAAGTCCTCTTGGAAGCAGGGAAAGGTTTTTACCTACACGTTAATTACAATAAACCTTCCTAGTTCAGCAGGCTATTTACACTGTATATTATTCTTCGTGATGGTTGTGATTGTAGCTTGTTTGGTAGAGCTGGAAGATTGTGACATCAACCAAATGGATTGCATGGATAATACATCTCACTTGTGCACTGCTGGGAAGGGACATCAGGGGCTCGTGAAAATACTGATTGAACAGGATGATGTCAATCCTGATAAACTGGAAAAGCGCAATCGAACACCGCTCTTTTGTGTTGCTTGGAATGGGCATGAGGGAGCAGTGAAAATAATACTGGAACGAAGCGAGGTCAACCCCACCTCAGAGGAAATAACCACTGCCAAACACTGCACTCATGTGCTGCTTCGAATGGAGAAGAGAGAGTGGTGGGGGTACAACTCGGGTGGGACAGCGTCAATCTCGACATAAAGAAGAAATACGGCCGAACCCGGCTCTTATAGGGTACTTTGAGAGGGGACCAGGGAGTGATGCAAAAACCACTCGAATGGGACGACGTCAACCCTGACAGACTGGATGAGTTGGAACAAACACTGCTCGCGCATGCTGCTAAGAATGATCACAAGGGAATGGTGAAAATACTACACAGGCGGGACGACATCGACCCCAACAGACTGAATATCTATCACAAAAATCCGCCATGGTCCGCTGCTGAGAATGGGCCCAAGGGAGTGGTGAAAATGCTACTTGAACAGGACGACATCAACCCCGACAAACTGAATAAATACAACAGAACATCGCTCTGGTGCGCTGCTTCAAGGGGGCGTGAGGGAGATGTGAAAATACAACTTGACCCGATGACATCAACCTGGAAACCCCAGATAAGTACAGCCGAGCAACCCTCTTCCCTCTTGTGCACTGCTCAGGATGAGCAAGAGGGAGTAGTGAAAATACAACTCGAAAAAGACGACGTGGACCCTAACTAACCAGGTTAGTATGATCAAACACCGCTCTTATGTGATGCTAGGAATAGGCAGGAGTGGTGTGGTAGAAATACTACTTGAATGGGAAGACGTCAACCCTGATAAATCGAATAAGCGCTGCCGAACACCGCTCTCAAGTTGTACTTGCAATGGATGCTTCGCTTGCGGCTTCTCCTGCCGCCAGAATAGCCACCTTCTCCTTGCCGTTTGCCCCCTTACCCATAGCCTTTGTCTTCCCCCAAACACGCTCAGAGCAAGCTTCCTTTCCGCTCAAAGCAGGCAGAATAAAGAGTGTCGGTGTGAGGTAGTGTGTAAGCAAGTCCAAAGTGGGGGGCGTGCACCGGTGCAGCACGTGAAGTGGAAGCTCGACATATGGAATGGGTTCAGCTGAATACTGCTATTGTATCCTGCTTCGAATTGGCACTTGGGAGTGGTTAAAATACTACTTGAACTGGACGACGTCAACCGCGATACACCTGATAAGCGCCGCCAATCACAACTCTTATGAGCTGCTTCAAATGAGCACGAGGGAGTGCTGAAAATACTACTCGAACGGAATGACATCAACTCCGACACACCGGATAAACACGGCCAAACACCACCCAGTGCTGTCGCTGGAACCCTCATTGAGTGGCTATGGCCGTTGAAAGGCGAGCAGATATTAACCTTGAACGAAGACTACCAGACGTTCATGGAAAACCACTATAAGAAGCTCTCTGACCGGCGGAAGCGCAATCTCGAAGCCCTGCACAAACTCGCAGCTGCCAATGCAGTTGCGGAAGCTAGTCCTATTAGAACTTATTACCAGTAAAATAGAGAAGACCCAACTTACAGACTCAGTCTTCTGAATAACCCCCCGCAACCAAATACTGATATCTTGTCGGCGGCCACCTTCTAGATGGTCCTAGCCAGAAACAATTCTAACAAGAACTCTGCCGTCGGACTGAAGACTGCCAGCATCATCAGAAAGCACTTTGCCCAAGCCCCGTCTATTTTCAAACCATAGAGCAGGAGAACAAAATTGGAGCGCAACTAGTAACTCGTCAAAGGGGGGAAGCAGGAACACCTCCTCACCAGTAGGATCGCGATAGCTCGCCAACCCTCGCAGTAGCGACAAGGTAAGGAAGAAAGACAGGAGGAGCCGGAGTAGATGCTTGTACAGTTTGCAGTGACACCGATAGAGGGAATGGAACTGGAGGGGAACACCGCTCTTGAGTGCTGCAGAGGATGGAGACGAGGGAGTGGTCAAAATACTGCTTTGGCTGGATGACGTCCACCCCGACCAAGCAAATTGGGATGGCAAAACATGGCTCTGTAAGGCTGCTTGGGGTGGAGAAGAAGAAGTGGTGAAAATACTACTGGGAAGAGACGCCATCAACCCTGACACAAGGGATGAGTTCGAACAAACTCTGCTCTCCCATGCTGCTAAGAATAGTCGGAGGGAATGGTGAAAATACTCCAGGAGCTGGACAACGTCGACCACAGTAGACTGGATATCTGCGGCAAAAGACCACTCTGGTGCGCTCCTGAGAATGGGCATGAGAGAGTAGTGAAGGTACTACTCGAACAAAACGACGTCAACCCCAACACACCAGATAACTGCGGCCAAAAGCCGCTCTCATGTGCTGCTTCAATTGGACACGACGGAGTAGTAAGGGTAGTACTCGGGCGGGACGACGTCGATCTTGTCACGCTAGATGAGGATGGCCGAACACGGCTCTGGTATGCTGCTTCGAGAGAGAACGCGGGAGTTGTTAAAATGCTGCTTGAATGGGACGATGTCAAGTGTGACACACTGGGTGAGTACGGCCGAAAAGGGCTCTTGTGCACTGGTTCCAATGTGCACGAGGGAGTGGTGAAAATACTACTCGAGTTGGGTGGCGTCAGCCCAGGCACGAATGATGGGTACGGCCAAACGCCCCTCTTGCGCATTGGTGGGCCTGGGAACCAGGGTGTGGTGCAAATACTATTTGAACGAGATGACATCGGACCGACATGCTGGATGAGTACTGCCGAATACCGCTCTTGTATGCTGCTTCGAGAGGACATGAGGGAGTTGTGAAAATACTACTCGGGCGGGAAGACGTCAATACTGATTCTCCCGATACTACCAGCCTAACCCGGCTGTTGGATGCCTCTTGTAGCGGTCAAGAGGAAATAGTGAAAGTTCTGCTTAACCGTCTTTCTTCTTCCTCTGTTTCGACATCTTTCCCATAGCTGTTCTCGCAACCCAAGCCGACTCAAAGCAGGCCTCCTTCCTACTCAAAGCAGGGTGGAATTAAGGGTCTTGATACGCCGCACCGGGAGAGGAAGTCTAGACCGGAGAAGCGGAGAGAGGGGGGGGCCGAGGGCCAAGTGCTTGGAATTTGAAGCCGCTTCCGCTTCTCGCCACCCTTCTTCATCATCTTCTCTTTCCACACCTCTCCCATAGCTGTTCTCGCAACCCAAGCCGACTCAAAGCAGGCCTCCTTCCTACTCAAAGCAGGGTGGAATTAAGGGTCTTGATACGCAGTACCGGGAGAGGCAGTATAGAGGGGGGAATCGAAGGGAGGGCAGCCGAGGTGCGGGCGGCTGGTGAAGTGCTTGGATTTAGGTGTAGTTGAGGTGCTGTGAGAGTGGACTCGTGGTGGTTGCTTTTTGAAAAGAATAGGGGGAGGCAGAAGCTATATAGCCATGCGGGAACTCGCTGTTGCGCTAGTTTTGTTTTGTATTTGTTTTGTTTTTTTTTTGGTGGAGATGAGAGTAGGGCGCTACTATTTGTGACTCCTCCGGTGTGCGTGCCCTATACGGGGCTAGGGCTGTGACAAAAGCCACTGTGGTTTCTTTAAGGCTGACCATTCACAGCTGCGAACGGTTGCTTGAGATTTGGTCAACCCCCAGGAAAGCTGTTCGGTTGAGCAGACTGTTCAACCAACTATTCGTTAATCAACCGACTTCGTGAGCGTCAGAGAGGCGGGATCGCGGTTGCCAACAACGACACACAGCCGATGAAACGGACCCCCAGAGGACCTTTTCATTTTTGACTGTTCTTACTCATTTTCAGCAAACGGCAGGATGGTAACCGAAAACCAAATCTTCTTTCTGAACAGTCCCGTTGGATGCAAGGATTCAACGCTATAGATTTCGTACTCGAACTCTCCGTTCAGCTGTTAACCGAACCCACCCTAGGCTTCTCCTAGATGCGAACTCTGTAGCAACACAGCATGACAACCCCCGGATGGCAACAGCAAATCCGCAATCCATTGAGCACTCGTATTCAAATACCTCATTGCCCGCGGGGAAGGCTGCGGCAGAAACTACGACAGATTACATCAAACTGCTATACACGCATCTGTACAGACACTGCACCAGAGGTTTATCCGTACACTATATGATACCCCGATTCAATTTGTTTTTGACGACGCCGGCGATATGGAGTCATGAGGCACAGAATGCACCTGTCCAGCGCCCAAGGATGCTGGATTTACGTGCTGGGCTGGGGATAAATTGACAGTAGTTTTACAGCCGCAGGCTGCGGCATCCTCTTGTCTTAAAGATATTTTTACTACGAAGGCTCTAATAGCGATTGCCCGCTCAAGGTATGTTTTTCCTCTGCCTAGGCGTTCAGTGTTGAGGTTGATGGCGTCGGCTAGTCCCTCTCACCAAGCTTCCAGCCTGCCCCTTCCAGAAGTGCCTTCTTTCCACCGTGTTTCGTCCCTGTTGATTTCAATAAACCTTCCTTGTTCAGCGGTCTACAATGTGCTTCATTCCTCATGATTGTCGAGATTTTACCTAGTTTGATAGAGCTTGAAGGCTGGGCATTAAGCAAACAGATTGCATAGGTACCGTAAACTCTCGTTAAATTCACCATCGGGGATCTCAACAGAAATCACAGTCTAAACTGCAAATAGGCTTGGTAGGGCATATTAACAAAATTCCAAATACCATTTAATAAGATCCAATGACTCATCTTAAATAGGCTATACTGCTTCTGGAAAACGCTATTCCTTCTTGAGGTGTTTTGACTCTGATCTGATCTGGGCATCCGAAGCTGATCGGTGATGGTTTATTTTACGAGAGTTTACGGCAATACATCTCTAGTCTGGGCTGCTTTGAATGGGCACAAGGGAGTGGTGAAAATACTACTAGATCTGGACGACATCAACACGGAAAAACCGGATAAGAGCGGCCGAATACCACTCTTGTGCAATGTTTCGAATGGGCACGAGGGAGTAGGAACAATACTACTTGAATGAAACGGCTTCAGGCCCAACACACCAGATACGTACTGCCGAATGCACCTCTTCTGCGCTCCTGAGGATGGGCACAAGGGACTAATGAAAATACTGCTCGAACAAGACGATATCGACCCTAACACACCAGGTCGGTACGGCCAAACACTGCTCTTATGTGCTGCTAGGAATGGGCACTAGGGAGTGGGTTTCACTGTTTCGCTGTTTTGTCGTTTCCCAGTTTCCTCTTTCCTTGTTTCGCCGTTTCTTTGCCCGTACCACTTCAACCATCAAGCCCTCATTCACTCGCACTGCCGTTTCAAGTTCTAAGGCGGTCGCCTATGGGTAAAAGGGTCCTTAATTGCACTGTTCAGTGCTATAAGTGGCAGAGTAGCCTTGTTGTTATGATCAAAGCTGACGGCTGATCGCATAAGATCATGATAAGTAGCTAAGTGAGCTTGTTTTATTTTATTTTAATTGCCATAGTGTTCACAATTACAAAGGTGGGAAAAGAAAGTAAACCAAGGCTACCCGTCCCCAGTCCCAGTCCCAGTCCCAGTCAAATTCTGACGTGAACCCCGCCACCATTCCGGCATCTTCTCGAACTCCCACAACAGTGTCTTGGTCATCTCCGCGTACGCATCATGTACTGTTTGGTGCGTAAAGTGCACTACACTATATCGGTTTCCCTTATAGGAGCCAATATAGTGCTCAACAGCGTAAGATCGCAAAAAAAACAACGGAGCCCGGCGGGCAGTCAATCTTAACGCCCAGTTGCGGAAAACAAGCGTCACCCCCTTTAAAGTCTCCGAATGCGACGATCGCGCACCACCCGTGACAAACGTCCGACAAATCTTTGTGGTTGTTGGTGTTGGCATTGATGACTAGTGATCGCGACGTAAAAATTCCGAATGCTTCGTCTACGGGTTCCCGGATTCCCTCGCCGTAAATCTTATCATATATCCCATTGTAGGCAAGCGTATATTTCGCATGTTCGTCCGGGAGAAAAGTATGAAAGAGTAGCTCAACAGTTTGAGTTAATTTCCGGAGGTGTTGACTAAATTTTTGCAATGCTTCCCTTGCTTGTTTGGAGTTACACGATTGCGCCGGCCCTGGTCCAAGTGTGATATCATGGGTTTTCGTGCCTGTTCTGCCGACGAAGGCGCGGTGCATAATCACACATCCCTTCGCCCTTGAGATGCCATCGCTCGCACTTTCCCCAGCCAAGGGCAAGGTGGTGGCATCCGCATCCTCATGAGTAGAAGTGCTGGCTGATTTAAACCGGTCCCGCGTTCCCACCGCTCCGTGCCGGACGTGATCTGTCGTAATGCCCCGCGATTGAGCTTATTTGATTATCGCGGGTTCGAGTTCCGCCCTGAACTTGGTGGCCCTCGTATCTCCAGCTTTAATAACACATGGAACGCCGTGTCTAATGATAGTTTGCGGTTAGCAGGACCTCTAAATACCCTATTAACTTGGATAAGAGAGATTTGTCTCAGGACGTCTAAGTTTCCTATTTTGGCGGCCGGAGATGGCGCGAGTCTAGCAAAGCGGCGCCGCACGTATAATTGAACGACGTTTGTGAACACAACTGCTATTGCCTACCACCCACATCCAGCCTGCTCGCCGTGGCCTGACGTTTGTGAACACAGCTACGATTGCATGTCTGTATAATCCCTCGGCTACCGCCTATTGTTTACCTGTATGCAATAGTAGCTGTGTTCACAAAGGTCAGGCCACGGCGAGCAGGCTGGATGTGGGTGGTAGGCAATAGCAGTTGTGTTCACAAACGTCGTTCAATTATACGTGCGGCGCCGCTTTGCTAGGGTCGCGCCTTCTCCGGCCGCCAAAATAGGAACCCTAGACGTCCTGAGACAAATCTCTCTTATCCAAGTTAATACAAGAGGGGAAATTACTTATTTATCCTTGATGATAACTATATTCCCACTAATGGGCTCTAATTGAGGCTCATTATAGGCCTCGAAGTCCTCTTGCCGGTTTGATTCCGGCTGTTTTTTTTTTTCACCCTGAATCTTGCTCAGGACATCGAAATCTTGGCATTGATGAAAAACTATCTGCTCGTCCGTTTCTTCCAACGCTTTGAGAATGTTCCGCCGCATGTGGGATAGCTTTGTGGCGGCGGTAACAGTCGGCAGGGCAGATTGCCCGGAATCTAAAGTGGTTGATAGACAGATTAGCATACGGTTTTGGCACGCAGCGGAATTGAAAGCCAGCCATGCAGTAGCCAGTAGCCCAGCGAGAGCATGCTGAAGCGAGAACGCCCATCCAACTTTTATAGGACAGGGATTATTTGTATGAGTATTCTCGCTTTGAGGTAGGATATGGTATTGCATGAACGGGGAGGGTTAAATAATAGGAGAAAATAGTGTACCTTCCATATCGGGAGCGCCGCCGTGCTGCTGCTGCTGCCGCTGCCGCTTCTCTTTTTGCTTTTGCTGTCGAAGCTGTTTCCTCCTCTCGCCATCCTTCTGCTTCTTCTTCTGCTTTGACGCCTTTCCCATAGCTTAGTCTGGAGGGGAGAAGCAGAGAGGTGGGGGCGGCGGGTTAATTGCTAGGAACTCAAAGCCTAAAGCTAGGTAAAGTCACAGTGCTGTGAGAGTCGACTTGTAGTTGGTGCTTTTTGGAAAGAATAAGGGGGGGGTAGAAGCTATATAGCCATGCGGGAATGGGCTGCCACGCTAGTTTTTTTTTTCTTTTTTTTTTAGAGATGACAATAGGGTATTTGTGATGCCGCCAGTGGGGCTAGTGCGTACCGTATAGGGGGGGGGGCTAGCGCTGTAGAAGCTAGAGCAGTCGGGCACCTAGGTACTCGGATACCAGGGTTAGTCCGTGAACACCAGGCTGACAAAGCTATGGACCATATTAAGAATAGTGCACGCACTAGTCGGCATGTGTTTAAAACAAGAAGAATTCCTCGAACGCTTTCTGCTTTACTATTGCTCAAACGATCTATTCACCAGTTTCGATTGGATATTTGCCGTTCCTGCTGAGAATAAATCCTGCCGTTCGTGGACTAACCCTGACACCCGAGCACATATAGAAAGCACCACCTGCGCAACATGTAGGAAACCATCACAGAAAGCGAATGCCTGGCCAGAACATGGCTATCTACCAAAAATAGAAAAATAAAACACCACGATGGGCAGACCCATCTTGCAGCCCTCCTCCCAAACATAAATCCACAAACACTACCACAGGCAATCCTGTCTTGCAAGTCCTCACACAAACAAATCAATCATAAATTCCTCTCTCCAGCTACCTCACAAATTCATTCCAAGCTTTCCCAAAACAGGCATCCCCGCCTGGGGTGGGGAAGACATTTATCAGGTAATGAGAATTATTCTTAGAGGAGAGAAGAAAGGGAATCAATGCTAACAGGCTACGATGTCAGTTCACTTGTAGTGGATAAGTGTGTGATCAGTCTAGGGGGGAAGGTATAGCTGTTACATGCTTCTACCTAGACTTCGCAGCAGAAATGGAGCAGTCTGTAGCCAACACTCTTGGTTCCTTACAGAGACAGGTCGATGGCAGAATGGAAAAAGTTCGAAAGGAAATAACACGGGCCTTGCAAGAGCAGAAAACGGCAATCGGTGGATGAGCACCACGACTCCCGGATATTGTGAAGATACTACAGGCTACCGACCCCTCGCTGCGTACATTTGTATACATAGGCGGTTTAGGCGAATATGCGGCGGAGGATCGTGTTAAGCTCCTTAATTCGCAACAACGAAAATCCTCGAAAAGGCCCAGCGCACATGAATATTCATCATTGGAAGGCCTCATGTTCAGGCCGCGATCGAAAGGTGTCTTGCCAGACGAGTGATAAGTGTTTCGGTAGGGCCCAGCAGTGATCATATCATGGAATACCTTGGTCCTTCGTCTTAGACTGAACGAGGACGAAACTCCAGGCCCCATGGAGGAGAGTTTAGATGCAGACATTCTGGAGAAGATTCCCGAAACTATGTCGGAAATGTACGTAGAAGCAATCATGCAGGGAATCCAACCGCACACAATTTGCTAATAGATATGCATCTAGGTTACTACTCGTTTCCTTAAACATCAATGCGATCTTACGCGAATCAACAATCTCCCTAAGACAAGAAAGGTTAAGAAAAATAACAAATGGATTGTAATTGGGAGAGGTTTACGGTGTGACGAGCAAGGGGATAAAGGGGCAAGATGAGGACAAATTGAGACTCGGGATGGCAGTGATAATGTTGATCAGTCGTGCCAAACGGCCGTTGCGAGTGGATGAGCTCTACGTGCCCTAGCAGCTCAGCTGGGCTCCGCGGATCGACTGCTAAAGCTACCCCAGCAGATCGCAGGAAACAATTTTGCCTATGATACACTCACATCCGCTATCCCGGATCTCGATAATCTGGATGTCTCGCTACGCGGTATGATATGAATTTCCATGAGTTCCAAACCCCCCTGCACTAAAACCTAACCTATTGTCCCTCATACCCCGCTAACCCATACAACATTGGTAGAATCTGGGCGTCCGGGGTGGCGAGGGTTGGGTGTACTTGCTGCACCATCGAGGTATAGGGCATAAGTTTGGTAGGCCTGGGTGCTTGAGCTGACTGTGACTGCTTGCCCTTCAACAACCGTAGATATGTAAGAGAATTAGTAAGCAAGTTCGCACCGGTGCGAGATTGCTTACATAAACCACTTACGTCGTTCCCATTTGGCCTGCCATCCAACGGCGGAAGAAAACATAAGGCAAAATTTGGAAAGACCGCTCTGGGGCGGACGGGTGAGAGGTTGTCGGAGGAGCGGGGGGCGCACATTCGGAAGAGAGGCTAGTAATGAGAATGGTGACATAGACCAAAAGGATACTCGTGATATAGAAGAAAAGGGATCATTCATAGCCACTAGTGAAGAGCAAAGAGAAATGAATAAACTTTATTTTGATCTCTAATTCCTTCGAATATTAAAGTATATCTTCAGGATAAAATAAAGTTTCCCCTTTGGGCAAGGCGGGGATGGCGAACTCCCGGGGGGCGAACTCTTGAGGGGGGGGGCTATTTCCAAATTTTGCGTTACCGCATAAACTTGGAAGAACCGCCTAACACCTGTACCGTAAATTCTGGGTAAACTCTACCCGCCACTATAACCTGTATGGTAGTTACTATCCGTAGAAAAGCGAATTCGCCACAGGGGTAGTCTTCAAGAGGAATAGTGGCTACTTTAAGAAATATGGCGGCGGGCCGAGTTTACCCAGAATTTACGGTAGGTTCAAATAAGAAGCGGCTGAGATGAGACTTGCAATTGGGTCGAAATAATTGTCTTGACAGGCTTAGTCCTGGCTATAAAGACTTAGCTTATGGCGTTTTATTGCGATTTCAAGACAAACTTAAGATTAAAAACCTTATTTGAACGCACTAGAGCCAGGAGGTTCTCAGTTAATAAGGTACAGTATCATACTAAATAGGACGGCAGGCCTCGCTTGTAGGAGCCTTCAAAACTTGAGCCCTGTACCCCCATTGTACCTTTCGCCCAATTATGCAACGCACTGCAGGCTTGCCCTCTATTCCACCGTCCCAATTGTGCCCTTTTCTCATATTTTCACACCCACGTCTGCTTCTCATCTCTTCCTTCCTCAATCTTTGTTTGTCTCCCTTTCCCCATCCTCACGCATTCCAGTTTTTTTTACAGCCCTATTGCGCTCTCCCCTTCCATTTTCTCCTCAAATATTTTTCTTGCCTCTTCCCTCTCTGGTTCCCCTCATTCTAGTTTCCTACCCCTTGGGAAAAAAACTCTCTACATAAAAGGTTGCGAATACTTCCCTGGAGAAAGCGGCCACACGAATTGAACACGGCCAGGGCGATCTTCCAACTCTTGTTTGTGCACTAAGGCATTTGCTCTTGGGATTCTGTATCCCCGGGCGTCACTGAGCTCCGAATTCAGAGGCCGAGGTTCTGAAGGATCAGTGCTTTCCTGACAGGGTATGGCGAGACTCTTTTGGATGTGTTGGATTTGCTTAACTGGCTCTCCCTATTGTATTAACTTGCTAAACTAAACATACTCATCCCAGACAAGAAGTACCCGAAAATATAGGTTCCACATGGCGAGCCATTCCCCCATTGGTCCTAGGCTATCCAGCGCTCCAGAACTACAACGACCCGCCGCGGAGCAGGCCGAAATGTCGGGGACCCTGGCCGCCGCCACCACTGCTCACCTTCCAAAGTCGGTGGAGATTTCACACCTGTTGCAAGGAATTCAATTACAAGGGGTAGAGGAGGCGATACAGCCGCATTTCGAGGGCTTGACGATGGCAGAGAAGGCGGTGATGGTGGTGGAGATGCTAGGCAAACAGGCGCAGCAGGCCGAAGTTATTGGCTCGCTCGTTGACCACTTGTGGCATGCATATGTGGTCCCGCCAAAACTCTGGCAGTATTAGAACGGGGGAGAGGACAAATTCATGAAGGACGTTGGCTTTACCGGGTTCGTTAAACCTACTCTGGATGAAGCCGCAAGGACCCGGGACCGGAAGGCGCGCGAGCTTTCAAGGATACACCCAGCGTGGGGCGCCGGCTGGGAAAAAGTCATCGAGTCCAACAATTACCATGTGTCGATCTTGTCGCAAAATTATCTGTACCACATGGCATACCTTGCACGTAACGGAATTGGGCTACGCGACGCAACACAACTGTTACACTGTGCAAGGGACAAAAGGCTGTCCAATCCACAGCGGGGCATTTCTACCAGTACAATTGTTACCGTTGGCGATGCCCAAAAAGTAACGGATGCCATTAAAAGGCTTTCCAAGTTCCGGAACATCAGTCCCTCACAGTGCACCATTGAGGACCTTCTGTCATCACTACAGATTGCTGTACAGGGAGCCATTATTCCACGCATAACCGAACTGGAGTCGCCAGTGGCCACCCCGGTCTCTCACCTGCCCACCGGTTTGCTCCCCCCGACATTCGTCGCATCACTCTCCAGGTACCGCCCCAGATCCACTTCCTTAAAGAAACTAAAAAAAAAAACTCGCAATATTTACTATCTCCATCTGCCTCCAATCTCCGTCAATTCTTGCCCGGAGCACACCTCGCTAGTGGAACATACAAAACTTAGGCGCTGTACCTCGGTATAGGTTTAGTTTGAAAGGTTAACAGAAGTGTTATTGAGATCTAACACACTCAGCACACTTGGGCTTGACTGTATGAGGAAAACACTAATCCTTCTAATGGGTTTTTGTCTCTGAGCATGGAGATTTGGGGTGTAGCGGAGATAGTGGATAGTGCGAGTTTTTGCGGCAGTTGGGCGTTCGAATTGCTAACCAGTGTGAACAGCTTCCGGCCGCTGCAGCCGAACAAAATGTGTTACGGATAGATACACCTCCAACTGTGACTGGTCCGGTTACAAGTTCTGGTACTAGCGGCACTACAGCACAGGCGGGAATGCTAGTAGTAGTGCCGGTAGTACCCGTGCCAGTCCGGAGGCCCACTGGTGAAACCTTTCTGATGCATGACCCTCCTACACAGGCTACACAAGACTCCAGCAGTCCGGACTCCGTTTCCAACGATCACTCAACAAGCCCAAGCTTCGCAGCCAACCAGAGTGGTGTTTCACAGACCTTAGTGGAAGTGGCAGAAGATATATCAGCCCCGCTCAGCCCTGGTGGTAGCGATGAGCTACCTGATGCGGGTTCCGGCCTTTCAATTCTCGCACTCCCCGCATCCCCACCAAATGACCCCACTCCCAGTACTGCCACCCAATCTTTTTCCTCTGTGTCTGCAGTCACACCTTCAACCGTGTCCTCTGCTGAGTATGAGAGTGGTGTTCGGCCCTCTTCATCCGCTTCTTCTTCTTCTCTTACTGGCATTCGTGTTCAGCCAAGCCCTAGCCGTCCCATTGCCTTGTCCTTGGAGCAGCCACCTTCAGCACCACAACACCCGCAGGGTCTCTCCCCCCCCACAACTCCACTTACCGGGTCCGCAACACGGCGTTCATCCCCTGAGGTCCCTCTGCCTGAGCATAGTGTTCGGCGCTCTTTACGCTTACATCCACCTGCCGCCCCCTGTGGTTCACCTACCGGAGCTGAGGCTCAGACAGTTCCCACTGACTCCAACCATTCACCCCTTGGGGCCTCACATCAGCCGCCATCCACACCAGAGCACCTGTCCGATTTCACTACCCCGAGAACTTCGTATAGCGCTTCTCGAAAGAGGCGCGCACTCCCTACTAGACGTCAACGTGGCTGTGCTGTTGGGCCGTCTTTATCTGCAGTGTCAGGAGCAACAGCCTCGGGGCCCAAATCCCCTGCTGGCTATGAGAGTGGTGTTCGGCCATATTCACCTGAAGTCTCCGGACTGAGGGATTCCGAATCGGAGGGCTCAGGTGGGCATCAGCCAGGTCCGACGTTGTCCGGCCATGCGCTCCCTGAGGCCTCAAGGAAGCGCCCGCACTCTGAAGTAAACTCTGCATCGTTTATCACAGGATACCCCCCATACCTCTTCAAGAGGGCTTGGTTTAAGTCTAATCCTGTAGCGACGGCTCTCGATCGCGCTGGGTTTTACATAACGTCAGAGATGCACCCAGCGTTTGGTCCAAGGCAGTGCGAAGCGGCCATTGTCCGGGATCTTAACGCTTACTTCAATACCTATGATCTCAAGGGCAAGCACCGCTATAACAACTGTTTCCATTCCCTCATCCAGCAGGTCCTAGTGCAAGATCCTATCATGTACCTGATCGCTTTGGGTGGAATGAAGGTGAGAAACCATCGCCTGATATCGCTGCCGGTTGCTCCTCTGGTTTTTTCTCAGGAGCATAATTCCCAACTGATGGACCCCGGTTTCCCGTTTGCAAAGTTCCTCGCAAATAAGCGTGAAGTACCCGCAATCAACATACTATATACACTGAGCGACATCAATCTACGCATCGCGCCAGCCTCTCTTACCAAAGAAGACGTCCAGCATTGGTGGCAGAACTGCGGCGGCGACATGAAAGTAGCCGCTACCCAGCTTCCCTTGGCGGAGTTCAAAATGGCGAAATTAAAAGGTGGTCACACCATCGCATTTCCTCCTCAACAACTGTGGTATGTGGAGCGTACCCCTCCCACAGCATCTGGAGAAAACCTGATGTTCGAGATGAAATATATTTCTGTTAATAAGGGCCCAGACAAAAACCTTGATTATGAGTATTGGCCTGAAGGAACCTACGAGAGGATTTCACAGAACAATCGGGACTTGACAGGTCCTGGGGTTACTGGATGGGGTGAGCCCCCCGATGCTCCGATGCGTACGCCAAGATTTATTACCGCTATAGAACTGCGTGGTGTCTGGGCGATCGGCGATGCTATTCTGGGCCTGACGAGTTGGAATTCCCCCGTAGTCCAACGCGACCTCAAGATGCTGTTTGAGACAGACGAAGGCACGGACGAATGGTACAGTCTCGATTTTGATAGGAGCATTCAACTTAAATTGCGAAAAAAGCTGCTGGAGCTGTTGAACGACATTGATTCCATATACGAGGAGACGTTCGGTAATATTCTCGAAGCCGGACACGATGTTGGGGAAGATTGATTTTGTATCTGGGAGATGTTCTGTTTGCGGAGTGCTCAGTCATTACACGAAAAGATATATCTCCTAACCTGTCCTTAGCTAGGGAGCGCCGAGCGAATTATTGCACTGTTTCTCTATGTTCTGCTTTTCTTGTTAGAACTTATTAACTTATTGCAATTCCACTATTGCTTGTTTCTTCCTTCTTCCTTTCCTTAGTCTCTATTATCTCTGTCTTTATAACTGGAGGGCTGTACGAGCGGTGGTGAAAAGTATGGCGGACGTGGCGGTGCATGTGGCTGTGCTACAGAGAACTCGTTGGTAAAGCAAAAGTCTGAGTAAACGAGTTCACCGCACCTTAGGGCACAAGAATGCTAAAATGAAGACAACCTGCACTCGTGCAGACTATCAATCAGAAATAAATGGCCGGGAAACCACCCACGATGAGAGTGTCGCACTGGTATACACCGCCACGTTCGCCAGACCTTTCACCACCCCCTCGTACATTAGGTTTCCGGGGGTGCTTCAAGCCGCAATTCCAGCCAAATGGCGAAAAATCACATTCTGAATCCCAAAATAATCTAGGTGACAGTAATTAAAATAGGAGAAAATACGTACAAAAAAGAGCGACTGTTCAAGATTGGATACCGTTTAATCCGGTGACAATTGAATTGGCGCCAATGGGGATTCTCTTGAACCTGTCCAATAGCAGCTGCCTATTTGTTTAAGCTGTGGCGAATTTGCCTCCTTTGTGCCGTCTTATTGGCTAGGTCGCTGTAGTTTCTCTTTAGCCCCAATCCGACTTTCACCAGAGTATACTCGCGCGCCCGAGTTGCTCTTGGATACCGACATAGAGTAGTCATCGCCGGACCAATAAGTGGACAATCCGATTGTGGCAAGTGGCGTGATGCAATTTGCTATGCCGTAGAAATTATGTGGCTATGTAATTATCCCCTTCTCATAGATAAGCAATGTGGTACCCTCAGTTGTTTTGTAGCGTATATGATTATTAATAATGTTGCCCCGGATGAGCTTGCCATTCGCCAGCGGGATTGCTACTCTATCTGGGTGTCCAAGAGCAACTCGGCCGCGCGAGTACAGTAGCGATAGCGAGCAACTTAGGTCTATTCGTCGCAATTGCTTGCTTGCTAAACTGGCAGTAATGGAGCGAGTAGCGGGTGTCGCTGTCCGCCCGAACAAGCCCCCCACCCGAACAGATGCTGATTGGTGGATTTTGTATCAGGAAACTAGTGTGGTGCCAGGGTAGCCACAGCTCATCCAATTAAAGCAAGAAAACCATTTGAAAGTTCCTTATTTGACTTTAGCTGTTCGGATGGGGGGCTTGTTTGGGCGGACTGTGGCGCTCTCTTATATATGAAACATAAAAGGCCATCTTCCTTCCTCTGAGATCGCTACTTGGGGCCTGTTTGGCTGTAGACGACCGACTAGCAACAAGAGACTGTGCCGACTGTGAAAGGAAGTCAGTTAGATAAACAGGCTTTATTATTTGAACACCTCCAGCTTTCTGTCTATTTCTAAAAATCAAATTTTCAATAAGCGATTGGACTATGGTAGACGCCGGTGCCTTAGCCTCTACCATAAATTCTGGGTAAACTCGACCCGCCACTATACTTCTTAAAGTAGCCACTATTCCTCTTGAAGACTAACCCTGCAGTGAATTCGCTTTTCTAATGATAGTAACTACCATACAGGTTATAGTCACGGGTCGAGTTTACCCAGAATTTACGGTATTTGATAAATGTTGTGAAAGTGTTTGGCTAATTTTCCATGGCCCTAAATTCTTTTACCGTAAAAACTCAAATAGAAGAAACACGTGCTAGGGCGCCAGAGTTGCCTTTTGTTGTAGAGCTCCACGTCGTGCTTAATTAATAAGCAATCTCGCACCGGTGCGAGATTGCTTACATCATTCAAGTGCGCCTGTAGGTGACAGCAGGTCCCTATAAATAACTGCATGGCACTCTCTGAAATAGTGCTACTACAGGGCGGCCAGGCCTATTCAGCTCTTAAGGTGCCGGGTTCTTAGACAACCCGCAAGGGACCTCTGAGGCTCATGGAAATACAGTCAAAAACAACTGCACGCTTATCTAGAAATGTCAATCGGGTGAGAGCAAAGATCTTTGAAGTTTTGTTATGATACAAGCATCAATCCCAGCTATCCGGGGCATGTGGATAAGGAAAGCTGGGCAAAGAGCCGGCCATTCGTAAAGGTGTACACCATATATGGGCTGATAGTTGTTTCATTCCTTGGAAGACTGCCGGGACAGCAGGGGAAACAGTCTTTGGCCGTAGGGCGCAGGGCAACTTTTAAAAAGAACCTGGACCGGACTGCTGAGCGCTGTCTACTGTGTTCCAACTGCAGGACAGACGGACTGCCCGGTTGAGAACACTGAATGAGAGCTTCATGTAGGGCCCGGCTATCAATTACAGGCCTGCCAGTCTGCTATAGTTACTAGCCCCTCTCGGCTCAGACTTTGCTTCTAAATTAAATCCTCCGTATACATAAAAAGGAACCGTATGAGTAGGTGTTGGGAACAGGTTATTCAATTCAGGGATGTAGTATGTATATAAGGTAATGTGATGGTGAATTGCAAGACTTTTTGCACTATAGTTACCCTAAGGAAGTGAGAATATAGCAAGGCGAGAGCTCCTGTGTTATGCCTGTAGAACTTTTATATAGGGATAGGAATTATCTATTGGCATTGTTTTAGCTGGACGATTAGGAGTTGGTAGCCTTGCTTGTGGAAACAGAAAGATAACATGGTTTGGTTATACCCAAAGGACTAGTCCTGTGAATTTAAATGTCTCTGAGCTAGAAGATATTTGATTTGAAAAAGAGTCGACAATAATATCTATAAAGATAAAAATACCAGTATCCACAGCAATTGGATAGCAATATTCAACCCAACAGGACGGAGGTGTATCTCACAGCCAAAACAAATCCGATGAAGCCTTAATTGATAAAACTTTAAAATTATCCATACAAACACCAAGCTATAGTCTGTAAGAAATGAAACCAGTATATGAATCGCACCAATGCTAAAGATAGGAAAACGAATAAGATGGCTAAAGAGCAGACTGCAACTAAGATATTAAAAGCAACCATACCAACGCCAAGCAATAACAATATGAGAAAAAAACTTAGTATAAAAATGAGTGCTAAAAATAGGAAAATCTAGAGGAAAATACGAGAGGCTAGGGCACAAAATAGAAAGGAAGCAACCGGGAACGGGCAAGAAAAAGAGTTATAGGCAAGGGTGGGAAAAATGAAGAAAGACAAACAGAAAATCAACTACTCAGCAATGCCGCCAAAGGCTCGCTCATTTACCAACTGTAAAGTCTCCACCATACTGGCTAGCTTCTGATCAAACTTGGATTCAATGTGGGCGGCGAATTCTCGGTTGAACCAATCACCTGCAGGAGCATTAAACAGCTGATCAAGTTCAAGCTTGACAAGCTCAGAATTCCAGGTGTTGAGACCAAGAAGTGCATCCCCAATTGCCCAGACGCCACGCATTTCGACCGCACCCCTTCTTCGTCTGCGGCTGGTACCCAATTCTGCTCCCCATCCGCTTACTGTGGGAATCAGAAGGTCACGATTGAAGTGTGAAATATTGTTAAAGGACCCTTTAGCTTTAGGCCAGTAGTCAAAGTCAAGCTCTCGATCTGGTGTGACAGAAATGTATCGTACTTTGACAAATTTGCATTCAGCAGCAGGCATATCATCATCACTGCCACCTCGGAAAATATCAGCCCCAACAGACCACAGGAGTTGTGGAGGCATGGCAATCAATTCTCCGGCATGGAGGGAAACGGCAGAAAAGTGTTCTGGCTGAAGCTGCTCGGCTGCTATTTCCAAATCACCACCAGAAACAGTCCACCAAGCTTCCACCTTCTCCTTGGAAGATAAACCTGTTCCAAGACGTAAGGTGGCATTGTGAAGAGAATAAAGCAAACGTACAACGGGGACTTCCTTCTCACTGTGGATATACTGGCGAAAGGGAAATGTAGAATCCATTAACTTGGTACCCTGAGAACCGGGAAGTGTGATAACCGGTACAGGAAGGGATATCAAACGATGGCTAGTGGTCTTCATAGCGGCCAAAGCAGTCAGGTAGATATATGGACTTTGTACGAGTGCCTGCTGCAGTAGGGTGTGAAAGTTGCCTAAGGGGGCTAGTTTTTCTGAGACTTTAGCAATGCGGTTGAAAAGCCCCAGCTGGTTGTGGATCGCAATATGAGAGTCAGCGTTGGCGAATTGCATTACTTCAAGACCTTTGTAGAACCCTTGCTCACGCAAAGATGTGGTTACAGGCGAACTGTCTGCCCAACCATCGGGGAGTTGGAAAGTGTAAGGTTCTGGAAAGCTAAGAGTTTCCAATGTGAACTCGCTATAGTCACGCTTCCTGGGCGTGAGCCGGGGCTGGACGGTGGGAGGTGGGGAAGTAGACGGGGATCTATTGTCTCGCATGTGTGTATCTGTCGGTGACAAGTCAGGATCAGTCAAGACAGAATCGGTAACCTGGCCCCTTGATCTCGATTGATGGGCTGGTGGAGAGTTATCATTGATGGGAGTAAGGTTGTGCTCAGTCGTGATGGCGAGAGCAGCTGGAGGCCTAAGTACCCGAGCACGACGGATAAACCCAGACCTTTTTGCCCGGTGAGCAGCTCTGAACGGGCGGGCTTGTGGAGAGCCATCGTCGGTGGGGGTACTGTGTCGCGGAGCTGTGGTCGCTGTACGAGGTGCAGGTGAGGGTGGCGGGGCCGGGTGGCCTAACACAGAATCTGTAGACTGGCTGGTTGGACTCAAAGGGGGGGCTTGTAAAAGCTGATGGTTGATAGGGATAGTGTGGGGCGGAGTTGTGATTATCGGGACAGGTGAAGGTTCGCGACTTGATAGCGGAGAATGGAAAGCTGGGGTGGAGACCGGGGGAGTACTTGCCCCAGGAGAGGAAATTTGATGGCTTACTGAAGGTGGTGCAAGCTCAATTCCATCAGTTGCGAGTGAGAGTGGGCCCACATTGGGATGCTGTTCAGCTGGAAGGGCAGGACCTGAGCTTTTGGAGTGCGGGGATGGGTCGGGAGTAGGCAGCCCATGAGGGCGGGGGGTGGTTTTACAAGGTGGAATAGTAACTGATGTCTCTGTTTGGCTAAAGCCCGGTAGGGCAGAAACAGTAGCGGTCTGTTTAGAGTAGTTAGCAGGTTCCAATTCTAGGGAAAATTGACATAATAGAATACCTCGACTGCCGCAGGCTGGGCTCCGGAGGCGAGGGGCAAAACCGAAGGTGAATCAGAATTCTGAGGAATCTGTCGTGTTTCAGGTACAGCGACTGGCACGTCCGTTATGCCGTGATCAAGGTAGGAGGTGAGTTGTATCAGGGAACAGTTTTTCGGTTCGAGATTATAGTGTTCGGAAACGACATTGACAGCATCAACTACTGTCTGTATATCGCTCGGAACAATGGCCCGCCGGCTGCGAATACCCCTGCGTGGATGCAATACCCGAGCGGTCATTACCTCATGTAGAAGCGGTTCTGCAATGGGCAATGTGATACCATTTCCGGCAAGCTTTGCCATACCTCGTAAATATTTTTCCGACAAAGAGGAAGGGTGGTCAGTATGCTTATCAATCTTCTTTTCCCACCCGTGTCCCCATGCCTCTTCTATGCAAGCCCTCTGCTTGGCCTTATACTTCTCACTCACCTTGGCAGCTTTGATTGTGGGCTCAACAAAGTCACTAAAATAAACGTCTTGCATAAATTTACTCTTGCCGCCCTCGTAATGCTCCCAGAGCCTCTCCTCACGAACGTAGTTTTCCCAAATATGGGTAACCGCAACCCCACACACCACTCCTTGTTGTTTAAAGAGATTCAGCATATCGACAACTGTGAGAGCTTGGTCTGCCAAGGTTAAGCTCTGCAGCTGTGCTTGAATAGTTTGTGCCGGTCCATGCTTTTGGATGGCTCCTATTAAGCCGGGAATCTCAGCCCTAATGATCTCTCTTGCAGCTGAAGCTAGCAATGGCATAGCCTGAATGGAAGAAGTCGTCATCCCGGACCTGGCAGAACGAACTCAGCCGTTAACATATTACAACATCGGACACTGAAAGAGTCAGGCTAGAAGAAGGAGCTGCTATAGGAGAGAGAGATATAATGATAGAGGTTACCAGAAGTGATAAAAGGCAAAGGAGGTCCGCTAGACAGGAGAGAAACAGGTAGGGAGGAAGGAGAGGGGAAGAGGAAGAGGGTGTATGGGGGGGAACAGGGGATGCGCGATGAGTAGAGGATGGACGATGAGTAGAGGATGGCGATAGGAAGGGTTTAAGTAAGCAGGAATGATGAGGCTGAGAAATGGTGTTGGTGGGAAGCATGCTATAGAGGGAAGGTTCAAGCGAGGTGACACGTCATATTGATGCAAGTCGCCCAAGCTCAAGATAAGCTAAGCGAGGTGCCGGTGTGAGTGGAAATAGTTCAAACTTGACAACAAATAGTTTTAATTGAGCAAAATTGCTGTTCAAGCGTAAAGAAAGAAAGAGAAGGATGCAATCACGATAGACTCTGAGTAGCAATGCGGAGGATAAAGGATTGATACTGGCTAACTCTGGTGCTCAAAACTAGCTAAGAACAGGCTAGGAGATATATATCTCCGTTTAACCAAACACTCCCAAAACTAAATAAACTATATGTAAATAAATGCTACTGACAAAACCTGATCTTCAGCACTCTCAAACCATCCCATCATGCTCCATGATCCATAGAACCTGAGGCTCAACAATGCGCAAACTCCCATATGCGTAATAGCATAGAGTGTGAAAGAAATCATAGAACCAATGCCATATGCGTACAGGCATAGGATATGAAAACAAAAAACCCTCTGCTAGGTGCTGAACTGTCGGAAACCATAAAGCCACATACCCCATACCCGTCCATCTCCTAGCTGCATAGCCACATAGCCACACCCCTGCAGGACCGCAAACCTGCATATCCATCCATCTGCACAACTGAATAGCCCCGTTATCTACCGATAGGCCACTATCCAACTATTACCCCACCTCATCACATGAAAGAGATAAAACTACTGATATTGGGCTGGGCTATTCCGAAACCACGCTTATGTGTAAGAATTATACTTATGATATAGTGGTATTGCTGACTTAAGGCACCAGTCCAGTCCGGGAAGAACACTTGTAAAAGAACAGGAAAAGAAAAAAAAGCGCCCAGCATGCATGAAGCTAAGGAAAAGCAAACCTGTGCAGCAGCTGTAAGGTCTTACCATATTTGCCAGCTTCTAGTTGACCTAAGTTTGAACCTGCTATGCAAAGTGGCTATTGAGCCACTCTCCTGCGACTGTGTCAAACACCTTCTGGAGTTCAAGTTTAACAGGGGGGATTGCCAACTCATGAGACGAGAAGAAATATTGGGGTTCTGTATCTCAATACAGTCACCTGAAGCGTTAAGCTTGTGGGAAAGATCCAGGTTGAACCAGAAGAGAGGTTAGAAAGGGATGTTGCCACCACTGAGGTCGAAGGCAATAAAAAGGGGCCTCAAAATTCAATACGTGGGCAAGCTAGTTTCTCCAGTTTCGTCTCTACCATCATGCAGAGAATCTCAACACGTTAGGGAATTGCCCATTGACAATAGCGGAAAGCCAAGAAGCTATTGGGAGGTGGTGATTGGGAAATATAGCTGTTTGCCTGCCACTTGAAAGTGGGGACGATTAATAAGTCATGAGAAAGCAATGTAGGAAAAGGCATATTTGGCTCTGGAGGAGCATAATCCGGATGTTGCGAGAGAGAGAGAGGCCTAGGCATATTCCTGCTACAGGACTCTGTATGTTGCAATGTGGGGAGCGGGGACGAGATACAATGAAGAAGATCGCGGAGACAGCTCTGGGAACATAGGGGTTGTTGCTGGGTCATTTTTCCACCTATCTATGAACATTAATTGTATATTCCTATCAGTATTCAGCAAGACGGGCAGTCTCAAGACAGCAAAACACGCTGTCATTATAGAGGACGGCAGGCGCTGCAAGGTAAGACATTTTAGGGTAGAGGACTGCAGGGAAGTGCTGGGGACTTGTTGCATAGTGGCCTATAGAGTATGGGGTTATGCCGTTGTGCAGATGGATATATATGCAGGTTTGCGGTCATCATGCAGGTTTGCGGCTATCAAGCTAGGAGATGGACGGGTATAGGTTATGTGGCTTTGTAGTTTCTGACGGTTCAGGATCTAGCAGAGGCTTTATTGTTTTCACACTCTATGCTGGTAGGCATAGCGTATAGGTTCAATAGATACAAACACGGAGGATCATGAGATATCAGGATAGTTCTATAGTGCTGGAGATTGAGGTTGCCCAGTGCGAACAAGGTTGACTAGCTTAGCACAAGTGTTGCATGGCGAAATATGACATAAGCAATCTCGCACTGGTACAAGATTGCTTACTAAGTTCATTGGAGCATGCTCTTGGGCACAAAACATTTTTCATTGGGATGGCGGGGCTATAGTCCTTGGCTCCAGGTTTCAGGCAAATTTTGAAAAAGACCCATGGACAGAACAGTTTAATGCCGTCCACCTTCAGGGCTGATGGCTGCACTGTTGAGAACACTGTAGATGGGTGAACCTCCTCTGAGTAACTAGGTTGTGGACTAGCCATATTCAGGCTCTTTGAAAGCTTGTCGGATAGAGATGCTGCAGAAGATGCAGATAGCGCCCAGGTGTTGGTGCATGAAAACTCGGAGGCATTCCAAGAAAATGGGGTAAGCGATGAATTTGACTGAGAGCAATAGCTGAGCTTACAATGCAATTCTGGCGGATATGTTCTGGGACTGCGGAATGGAGACTCGGAAGATCCAAGGTCCTCCCTATAAGGAGTGGAAAATGACAGCCGTAATTGCTAAACCTTGAGATTAGACCAGTACTCCAACTCCACATGGCTTCTCTAAGACGGAAAGCGGGTCGATATTTTCATATTTTCCTCTGTTCCAGAAAGGGCTGATCGAACTTACAGCTACAGTGAGACTCAGCCAGCCGCTGGCGTCCAATTCCCTGTTTTCCATTTTCACAATCCCGCTTCCCATCACCTTGGCTCCAGTACTCATCCAAGCCAGCTGCCCCCCTTCGACCGGCTTCTCCTCTCGCATGCTTGCCAACTGATGACACTAAGAAAAGTGTTTGCCAATTACCCAGCTACCACGTATTTCGATTGCTGCCTAGAATCTTTTCTTGCGGCCTAAGTAGCGGAATTCCGTACCCTATCTGGTAACTGTTAGACAGACAGGCAAGCTGCTTGATTGTATTGTGAAAGGGGCATCGGGCTGAGGCTTCCTTCCCTCAGGAAGGTCCAGAAATACCTGTTTTTTTGTCTTCGAAAGTGGCTGTATTTTTGCTATGTTTTGCTTGTCCCTTCCCACAGAAGGGAATTCTGGAGCTGATAGCAGACTATTCAATTGTTACTATTCAATTTTTTTATGGTAATTGAACCTGGCCCAAAGGCCTCCCAAATTCTCATGCTTGAATAGAGGAGTAAGGGCACAGCGAAAACTGACCTCCTTTAGGCCAATCTTTAGGTAAAACACAAAAAGAAAGAAAAGGCCAGCCTGATCATACCTGTAGAGACTACCCCTGCCTCCTAGCCCACGGTTCACTTGTGCTAACTCTTGCAGTAGGCTGACAATCTCTGGGAGAAATAATTCTTGTAGTAATATTAGAGTGACAGCGCTCCTATGCATAAACCAAAGTTAGAAGCTAAAATTTCGAAGCCTCAGCAATCATGCCTAAGGCAACGCTGGAGAAAGATAAGGAATATGCCATCACACAAGCTTCTTACCGTGAAGGAGTTTTCTTCTCTCTCAAATATTCCCAAGAGTTCCAACTTCCAACTTCCAACTTCATTCCTGCACAGGGGGCGGCCGGTAGAGAAGGCAAAGTATAAAGAGCTACCGGCGGCTAGAGTAAGGCCCAATTCGAAGTAGGAATAGTAATAGTTGTTATGAGAGAGAAACCGCGACGATAGAGGCGACTGTCTCGTGAGAAGGTGGCTAGCAGTACTTGCAAAGGAAGTCAAAGATAATGAGACAGAGTAGCAGCTAAGCAGATAGAGGAAAGCAAAGTAAGGAAAATTTAGGGAAGAGAGGGGGCAGGAGGAGGGAGAGAGGATAGCGCGAACAAGATGAAGCTTTGGAGTAGCTTGTAGCATAATGCCCCATTGTGAAAGGAATACGGTCAGGGTAATATAAGCGAGGTTGATTTCGTACCTAGGTCCAAAACCGTTTTGGGACTAGCGCCGAATGCCCGATTGGAAAATAATACAGTCAGGGTAATACCGTAAATTCTGGGTAAACTCGACCCGCCGCCATACTTCTTAAAGGAGCCACTATTCTTCATGAAGACTAACCCTGTCGCGAATTCGCTTTTCTCGGGATAGTAACTACCATACAGGTTATAGTGGCGGGTCGGGTATACCCACAATTTACGGTATAAGCGAGGTTGATTTCGTACCGAGGTCGGAAACCGTTTTGGGACTAGCGTCGAATGCCTAAGGGGGCTTGGCTCCAAGAATTCCATTGGGCCTGGAGGACTCCGCAAAAACGGTGGGAATAATTTTCAAGCTTGATGCTTCTCCCTCTACTTCTTCTCTCTGATTCTAACTCTCTCAAATCAAGCTTAATTTAATCAAGAGGATAACTGACACCAGCATTAAACAGACACTCAGCAGCGTAGTGTCAGGGCATTAGCGCCAAGCCAGTTCACGGCATCCGGATACTTTTGAAAAATGTGATTACGCGAGGTTGATTTCGTACCGAGGTCTGAAACCGTTTTGGGACTAGTATCGAATACTTGGCAATTTAAAAACTACGCCACACTTGCTCTAGCAGTAAGAACCATTATACCCACAAACAGGCGGCACCTGTTTTAACATTGTAGTGAGGGTAGCAACAGATAGTGGAGGTTGTGAGTGTGACCTTTGTATAAAGCATGATGGGTGAAAGGGTCTCACAGGACTGCTTTTCTTGACCTAGTTCCATCGCATATAAATGCAGAGATGGATACCCGAGAAACATCTTCTTGAGTTGATTAAGGAGACCACATCTGCAAATGCCTAGAACTTGTGCTACAGGAATTGATTTATTTTTTTTGTGCCTTTTTTACACTAGCTTTATTGGTTATACTTTCGTTACTTTGTTTAGAGTTGACGAGGAGGACCATACCGCCCTGTGCTGAAAGCCCGACAAGTGGGATGATGGGATGATTTGGAACCCTGAATTTGTCTTTCCCTTCTTCTGCTTACACTACTTCTTACCAAGTTCTCAGAGTACTCTGGAAGCAAATATTCCCTTCCGGATTCTGGAGTGATAACTAACCCTTTACTATGTGCAAAGTGAAACCAAGATTGATTTTTCAGTAGTATGGGTAGTGAAAGTTGACTTACTATAGCTCTCCTACAGTACTCGGGCTGAACAAGCCGGAGTCTGAAAGAAAACTCTTCAGCATATAGGAATGTTCCCTTTGCGGGAGCGACGACAGCCTTAGGTTGAGGTGGAAGGTTATCAGAGCGGCTACTACTACTTTGACCGAGACTAAAACTTAGGTTCCTGCTCCATCTGCTGGGCTTAAGGTGATGTTTCCTTGTATTAAAGCCATTTTTTCCTGGCTTAGACAAGTGAAATAATTCAACTAGTGGACTTGTAGTAGTTGCCGACTTGGTTTGTTGGCAGTTACTTTGCGCTCAGGCCTCTGGTATTATCCAAGGTGGAGTGTGGAGTGGCTATAGTTGTAGTCCTATTGGCTGTCATCAAAATTCAGCTCATACATCAGACTAACAACTTCGCCGATTCTCACAGTACTCATCCACAATCCCAATATCATGAAGAAAAAAACATAAATTAAAAATGTAAATACATACCAGAATACATAGAAGAAGCTAATATTTAATATAGAGAAAGTTGATTAGATTGTATTGGAAGTGCCGCATAATAAAGAGCAATACTATCAATTATCTGTCACAGTTAATTTTTTTACAAGGGAGAATTTAACTCACGGTATAGTCAATGCTGATCATAGCCAGCAATATGCAGGTATGAGCTATATAATTGATTAAACTTCAGTCAAAAATGGAATAGTAGCTTATATTTATATTTGTTTGAATAGCTTGCTATCAGGGATCAATGTGCGCCGGCTATTCTGTGGAATACTTGATGTACGATATGACACTTATATTGATCTCAGATATGATAACTCAAAGGCACAGAGCGCTTTTTTCTGGCTTCACAATGTTGGCTGGGTGAAACCAGTTAACTTGTCCCCAATCACTCCATCGCATTTGTCTTTTACCTGGTATCTCCAACCTATTGCAGTTATCCTATACTGTGAGTGGATGGTAATCCTAAGATATGATAGAGCACACATTATGCTGCAGTCCTTTGTGCTATTCTAATAACAGGGAGTCTACCTCGCTTCCGGTTTTACTCCTTAGTCTCTCTCTAGTGCCTGGCGCAATTTCACTAGGATAGCAGAGATCTAGAGTTGGCTTGCAGGGCAGGATCGTTTGATGGTTATCTTCCCTATTTGTTCTTGGCTAGTTTATCTTACCTTATTTCTGGCTACACCCAATTCTGCCTCTTGACAGCTCCTCCAATTGCTTGCAGTCAGTGTGCTTCTCATGAATCTTAAACTCTGTCATGCCCTCGATTCCCACCTCCACTTCTTTTGTTAATATGAGTACTCCTAACCTTAATAGATCCTAAGCTAGGTCTATCTCGTGGCCGTGCTGCTGCTCTGGTTGGTTCAATAGGTAGAGAGTCTGATACAGGTCTCCCTCTTTCAACACCATGTGTGGGCCGCTTCCTCTCCCCTGTTAAAGTTATATTCTGACGGATATCTATGCTCTGTTGACTTGTAGTCATTTTCTTTTTTCTTCCCTGCTCTGATGCTTGATCATGTGCTTTAGTTGCATCTGTGCGTGTACTGTCCAGATACACATCAGGTATTATCTCTCGCAATTCCTTGCTGAGTATGTATAGCTCCGGTGAGTTTGTATTCCCTCCTTGTAGGCAGACTAGCTGGCTCCCCTCTCCCTTGTGTGTCATTCACTGGTCATCTGATGCTCCTGGAATAAAAGATTTGCTCTGCTCCTGGAATACAACCCCGCATATGTCTAGGTCTGGTTCAACCTCCAGCATGGGACTTCCGTTGACTAACTCAGTCCAGCTTGATCTCTGCATGTCACCCCCCTAAAACAGCAACTGTTAGTATCCTATCAATTACGCTATTCTTCTTCTAGATACATACTAAGACATCTTGTTGAGAAGCACGTTCCTCCAGAATCATGACAGAAATGGTGGAAAATGGTGCCTCTATTGGGCGGTCAGCGTCCAAGCTTTTGTACAAAATTGCCCCTGATTTCGAACCCTGCGACGAGAAGGTTAATCTTAGTCTTAGGTCGTGATTCGCATTTATTGATTAAGGTTTATTGACCTCATTTTCTCCAATACTGCTGGGATTATAACAGGAAGCGATAGCTTGGTTCACTTGGCTCCAGGCCTTGGTGGTCGTCAGGATGGCACAATTCAAAATATCCATCTGCTTAGTTGGGGTTCTCAGTTGGTGGCCGCCCAATTCTGCAACATCAGGAGCTAACTCTTTAGCCTAGACAAATTAGCACTCTTGTTCTTTCCATAATCTTTTTCTATTTATTTCTTCTTATCTCAGTCGGCAAAAATTAGCAGCAAAAATACAGAAAGGACAAGGCAGACAATACTATCCAATATTTAGAAAATTAAAACAAACAAGCAAGAGCAGACTTTAGTACAAGAGGGAGCACTAAATTATCAGTAATTAATCAGGGGAAAACAACTGTATAAGGAATATGCTGTGAACGAGAACCTGCATGAGGATGCCTATTACCTTTATTATATAAGTCTCCGGGTCCTGAATTCCAAGTCCTGTCTCTTCACGGTGAGCAAGCTCATGCTTATAGGAATCTAGCACCTTTGAAGTACAATCTAGTGCGGCATCGACATCCCCATGGCTCCCGATTTCCTTCTTGGTCATATTATGACCGTTAGCACGGAATGGCTCAGTCCACTTCACTTGCCACCTTAACAAAAGTTCATCTTGACTAGTTCTAAGCTCAGCTAGCGCCGCTAAGAACTACAGGGCAGGATTATTGGATATCCTCCCGTGAGCAATAATTGCTGGAGAGGTGTGAGCAGTGTTCCCAAGCGTCCAGGCTGTCCGTCCTTTGCCTAGGACGGGACGGACAACAATTGTGAGGCCTTTGCATGGAACAGACGCCAAATTGTAGTCTATCCTAACCCATGCCCAAGGCAGACGGCCGGGCCCTGCAGTTTTTTCGTGTAATAAGATGTCATTGCGGCTGTAAAATGAAACGAAACGCCAAGCACAAAAGAATGTGATCGCCAACACACAACGGACGAACTTCTTCGCATTTTACTGCTCACTCTTATGCTCACGAATTATGAGATGGAATCATCATGACATAGTTAGCCCTGGCTCCTGTGAGAGGAATATGATAATGCTTCAGACATATTACTTGTAGTTAAAGGACACGGTTTGGATAGTGCAAAGTATAAGAAAATAGGTAAAATGAAAGCAGGATATTTTGCTGAGATTCCTTATCGGATATGAGATATACTCCCATCTTGGGCGTAGCGTATATTAACAATAGGGATATTTTATTCACCCAGCCTCTTATATGAAAATGAGGCACATACTTATTTTGTCAATACACCACGTATATCCAATTACTATGCAACTTAGGGGGTGACTATCTATTATAGGCTAGTGCGCAAAATACCTATAGGGCCCTATGGGTAATTGCGCGAGCCCTGCAGGTGACGCCCGTCCTGACTCAAGACGCCAGTCCCCTACCGGAAGTTACCATTTCCAAAAAAAGACGGCAGGCCCACGCGTCAACCTACAGGACTGCGGCGTTTAAAAAAGACGGAGCTGTAGACGGCCGTCCATACCCCCCCCAGACGGGACGGATGGGACTATAGCACGCCAGGGCCCTGGCGTCTGGACGGGACAGTTGGGAACACTGCGTGCCTCTAAGCCCTCGCAAACCGCAACCCAACATCCCTAGAACAGTGCTACCCTCACAGAGCACCAGTATAGCACAAGGAGGGTAAATGTATATGGTTACAGTAACTGGTATTCGTCAGTGAATTGTCACCTCTTTAAACCTAAGTTACTCTGGTATGACTATTGGGATCTACATGGGAATTTCGGTAGGTATCCCCAATCGTGTATTTAAAGAGTGGGTATGCCGCAAGAAGCGAGAGAGTGGAAGTACATAACTCTTGTTACAATATAGTCGCTTGCATGCAAATCTTAAGTCGGTGGTAGCAAAATGGTCAGGTTGACAGCTCTCTGCCAATCTAAGTAGTCAAAGAATGGAGGCTACGCGCTCCCCCTCCAAGGGTTCTGATACTATCAATTATGTGCTAAGGCCTGTATTGTGAGAAAAGATGAAAAGGTTTTAGTATCACACGATTGACATTTCTAGATTAGTGCGCAGTGGTTGTAGAGTGTTCCCAACAGTCCCCAAGTTCTCTGAGGATGCCGGGTATCTTATGAGTTAAAAAGGTGCCAGCCATCCTATAGCCGTGCTATTCCAGAGAGCGCCATGCAGTAATCAATAGGGCCTGGGAGGCACTGGTAAGCACCTGCCTGTATCCATGGGCACCCTTGAACAGCAGTACACTGGTATAATCTGGAAAAAGCCGGACTGACCCCAGCGAGGATTTTCTTGAACCTGCCCAACCACCGCTTCCTATATTTTTAAACTATGGCGAATTCACTTTCTTTGCGCCCTCCAGTTAGCTCAGTTGACTTAGTTTCGCTTTAGCTCCAATCCGGCCTTTGCCTGATTGTAGGGGTGGGATTATAGCCTGTATAGGCGGCGCAGAGCGAGAGTCGATTGCGAGTGAGGTATGGGATACGCTGCCAGAAGCCACCCCTGGCATTCCTTTAGCAAACAAATCCCGGAAAGTCATTATTGGCGTCAAAGTACCGGACATTCTGTGCAAACTCGACCTACCGTCATACCGTTCAAGGGAGTTACTGTTCCTCTTAAAGACTAACGCCGTGGCGAATCTGCTTTTCAAGGGATAATAACTATCATACAGGCAATAGCGCCGGGTCGAACCTGCCCCAGAATATACCGTAGAATACTCGAGTACTCGGATATAGAAGTAAAAATCGAGTAGGCTAAGGGCTATATAATTGCAGAGAGGCATTGCGCTGGTCAGAATAAAGCAAAAGATCGCTGCGCTCAAGGACAGAAGAACCCAGACTAAATTTTGGCAGACGTAACCTATTACAATATTGATAATATATGTATAAAGCAGTCGGCATACACTAGCTAAGGTATCATACTAAGGCCTTTATAAAATTTCCCCGATAGTATAAAGGAGTCAATTCAATTGGACTACTCTGAGTTTTAACGCTCAAGTCCCCACCTGTTTCTTCTGATTTCTAATCTGTGAGATTCCCGAGCTAGCCTTATCTTTGTCATGCTTGGTTTTTTACTTTCATATCTGAGTTCAGTCAACAGTCGGGCCTAGTCTTTACCTCTGTTAATATGGATCGTTGCCTAACCCATGAAGTGGGGATGACATAAGCAATCTCGCACCGGTGCGGACTTGCTTATTAAGTGCCCATTTACCTATTTATCTAGTTATTAGATTTTGGTGGGGAAACTAGGTGGTCGCGTCTCAACCAACATCCTATTCTGATAAACATGGCAAAACTGTTTACCTACTTTTTAACCATCCTATATTCAAGCTGCTAGACGGGCAAAACAGAACGTGGCTCAAGAGGTCGTCTTGCTACCTCCGTCTAGCAACAGCAGTACAATGCCCTCTCCTGTCATGCCCGCAATCACGAGAATAGCTACCTATCAGCTCTATTTTCCTTGAACAATTACCAATTACCTTTCTCATTATCCAGCATGAGTTTAAAGAAACAATTCCCATCTAGCGTTTGTTAGGAGGCATTGTTTGTCTGTCTAATATCTGCTGTTGAGAATTGAAACCTTCATTGTTGCACACCTCAAGTTAGTTAATCAAATTTTCCACACCAAACCATAGTAGAGAGGATATATTAGGTAAACACACACCCGTCTATTCTCCCGATACACCTTCCACGGTCTATCCAGCTTTAATGCTCGGCGCCGTCTCCAGTTGCTAGACAGCCGTCTATAAGTAAAAGGACCCTGATGCAGTTATATAAGCAATCTCGCACCGGTGCGAGATTGCTTAATAATTGGCTTACGTATCGAGTGGCAGGGGTAGCAGTGACAGTCAACCCAAGTACCCAGTCTGTTGATCTTCGGGTACGGGCGTGACAGGCGGCAGTACCTGAAAGAAGAGTACTGCTTGAAAGGACACCCTCAACGGAGGGCGGGACTACACGTGTCACAGGTTGTGGAATCTGCTGTGCGCCTCCACATGATTGGTGGGCCTTCAGAGGACTTGGTGCGGAGAGCGGGTTGTGGCAGATGGCTGAGGCGTGGGGGAGGTGGAGGAAGACTAAGGAAGACGGCGGACAATGCAGGGCGAGGCAGGGAAACGGAGGACCAGGCAGGAAGCCGGAGGACGAGGGAGGAGGAGGAAGGAAGACGGAGGATGACTGAGGAAGAAGGAGGATGACGGAGGACGACTGAGGAAGACGGAGGAAGACGGAGGAGAAGGGAGAATGACAGAGGACGGCCGAGGAAAATGGAGGAAGAGTGAGGATGACGGAGGATGAGAGAGAACGACTGAGGATGACGGAGGACAAGGGAGTACAAGGGAGGACAAGGGAGGACAGGGGAGGGTAAGGGAGGGGGCAGGGGGCAGTAGGAGTGTCTCCCACCCCGTCACATTCGTGGTAAGAAATCGAAGGGTGTCTACCCGATATGGGGTAAAATGACCGAATTAGGCGCTTGTCATAAGGAAGCCGCTGTTTGAAGTGTCGTGCCTTGGAATTGTTTTAAACACAGAAGTGCGACCTTCGGGGTTGGGGGTTTAACTTGGTCGGGCGGGGGTGGTATTGGGATGCGCGAGAGGATCTGCTTTCGTCTGTGGTGGTGGTGGTGGTCTGCAGTGGTGGTGGTTGGATGTGACGCAACAGATACAGTACTCGAGGCGATAGGAGGCAGTGTACTGATAGGAGGGTCGTATGCTGACTATACGGGGTATTGTATGATAGAGTTAGCATTACTGTAAGGGACCATGAACTCATGGGCGAGTGATAGTTCTTGAAAAGCGAGGTTGCGGTATATTTATTATGATAGTTCATAGGGCAAGGTAACGCAACGCGAGCAAAAAAACCACAACACCTAATTGGTTCAATTGGTGGAGGGGTGTTTCTAGAGGCTCACTTTTTCTTCTTCTCCGTCCCGTCTGGTACGGTATTAGTGCCAAGACCCCCGGTAAGTATTTCTTTATTGTCCACTCACTACCCTCAAATACATTACACGTACCATACAACAAAGTGTCGTATAATACGATTGGAAAAAGTCTGCAATCTTATTCCGCGGCCCCCCATCCATACCGAACCGTATGGTACTTCTGTAGCTGACTCAAAAGCACTACATGTGGTCCCTCTGCCTTTCCCTCTCAATCCCCACACCTAGGACAGACTTGTTCTCAACAAACTCGAAGGACATGATTGGCCAGTTTGTGGTAGCGGAGCTTGTACCGTGCGCTTGCAGCTTGACAGCGTACGCGTACTTGTACAGTACAGGAGATCATAGATAGCGTTAATAATAATAACAATAATATCCTGGGGTGCAATGACATTTTGTCGATGGGTGCATGGATGCCATAGATGGATATTGTCTCCTCGGAATGGATAAATAAAATATGCACGCAACCCTGCATGCCAGTGAGGAGTTTTGCATGCGGATGCACGAGGCATCGCTAAAGGATAGTGGGGAAGGGGTGAGTAATATAATTGTTGCCTGGAGTACCAGTGGTCGAGTGAAGAGCGAAGGAGGAAGGGGGAGGAGGAAGGGTGTTTCATGGAGGTTGGAAACATGTTCGATTGGGGTGAAAGCGAATTGATGGGAAGGGCAGTGCAGTCACTGCATCGTGGGGATGATCGTACAGTAACAGTACAGTTGAGGTTAGTATTTGAAATACCTGTGCTATACTCAGCTGCTTTCGCTGTGGAAATACTACTGCTACTACTTCTACTCACTGCAAGCACCGTATGCCAGGAGAGGTATAGCGCAAATCAGATCAAAACTCCTATTTCGTAAAAGTGCAGCTCTGCAAGCACAGTACTCGCATTGTAGGCTACTCTCCTTCACCGCAGGATATAGGATATTTATGTTTACCAAAAAGGTCTGAGTATAATAAAAGCCTTCCCCGTCTCCTATCCCCCCCCTCCGCTTTAATCACCCTCCCCCACAATACGCTATTCCATCTTCAGTATCCGTACTATTATAACACTTTGGAATGCACAACCATTATACTTGTAGTTCAATCACTCCCCTCTCTACTCGAGTACAATAGAACCCTAGTTCCTCCACACTAGACTCGCCTAGCATAGTTTTGTTCTTTTTCTTTTTCTTTTTTGTTACGTTGGCCGCGCTTGGTCTCATCATACTTGCTAGGGTCCACCCATATAGTGCCTGAGTACTTGTGATCAGCCGAGTGAGAGAGAGCAAGCATGTTCGCGCCGCTGCCTTGCGAAACTGGCGGCGGCGGAGTTTAGCCACTGTTAGATATGGGATGGATGCGGCTTAAAAGGAGGGACCAAGTTAAACTTTTCAATCTCCGGTAGGCTCTTGAGGAATACCGGTAGCTAATACTGGTGCGGTATAAGGACGGGATGGAATTCTGTGTCTGAAGTCCAGAATCAGAACCTCGAATTGTGCTATAGGTTTCGTGCGGTTGAGGGGTTTACGGTAGAGATTATTGGCCTTTGTTGTAGTCCACTCGTATCATACGGTAATGGAAGTGTAAAAAGTAGCGGTACCGGAGGTCTCAACTCAGCTCGATGGTATATCTGGTATAGTTGTGTTTCACACTGCCAACCTCCAGTACCGGTACATACCGGTATGATATGATACAACATTGTTGTTCGGAAGATCTCGTTCATAGCCCAACTCTGATAATCCTATCGTATGGCTCGCCTCAACAAAGTATCAATAGCACAGTACTCGAGTGCCATGAGGAGCGCTGTCCTAGCCTCTCTCAGAGCCGCAGGTTAATTTTGTCGCAATCTTGGTCTCTTCCCCTTCCTCTTCTTCCTTCTTCCCTTTTTCCCCTTTCCCGTTCGGTGATTTACCGATTGGCAAGCCATCCGTTTATCTGTTCTTGTCTCTAAAGTAATGACAGTTGGCTGGTGTATCACAAAATTGACGACCCAAACTTGGAGAAAGAAAAAGCTCGGGGGGAAGGCAGAGATTGGAAACACGGAAAAATAAATGAATAAAAATCGATTAACTCCAGACGCCAAATGCTCCAATCAGAACTCTGGAATCCCGTGTCTCACATTTCGCACCCTTTTGTTGTGGGAATGAGTTCGAATGTGATAACGGTACGGAATTCATAAGCTAGCCGAGCATCGATAAAAATAGTTTCTTTTTTATTTTTTGCTGCAGGTAGGGTGAGGGTATGGTACAAGTATATACGACGACTTGTTCTTGTATCGTATGATAACTCTTGGTGAGATTTGGTGCAGGTTGTTGGGCGAATGATCCCGACTTTTTCGTTGGGTATTTACACGCGGGGCGGGCCGAGTTTTCTTTGTTTCCCCATTCGTTTGTCTTCCAAATGCTGTAAGTTACTTGTATCATACTGTGCCACGGCTTTCTGGTTCATCGAATTGGGCACAGGCGGATATATTAAGGCGATTGGTCAATTGGTGCTGATTTACAATTTTCTTTTTTTCTTTCTTTTTTGGTGTGCGGTGGTGTCATTATCTATGATATGGTAAGGTGGATAAAAAAAGCCTTATCATAAGTTACGGTAGGTTCAGTGGACAAGCTTCATTGATTTCACTATGCTCGCGAACTGCGAGGACTCGGGCTGGTGTAATGTCAAAGGCTCGGAACACAGTTGGGAGATACAGTATTGTACAGGGATGATGGTTGTATTGCCTCGGCGCAGCGCGTGACAGGTCTGGGGCTGGTAAGATTACGCTGCTATCGTGGGTAGCTAGCATATAGAATTCGGGCTAAGAGTGAAAGGCTTATAGCGGATAATTGATTCTCTGCAAGCAATGTGCACTGCTTGTAAGAGGGTATTCCTGGGCTGATTTGCCGCGGTTCCGGAGAATGGGTTAGTCGGTGGTGTTCGGTCCTGGGGTCTGAATCGCGACAGGTTCTGATCCTCTGAGTATTCTCTCGCTAGCTAGCTACGGCTTACCTGCCGGGAGCACATACCGGAACATGGTTTTGCTCTATGTATGGAATAATTTCTTGTGGGTTCGTTTTAGTGAACTTCTTCTATTCTGGTTATCATAGGCGTTTGGTAAAAGTTGAGATGTGTGTGCTGTACTTATCCGGAGGGCAGTATCAAGAGGATCCTTAGCATCCGCAACAGCGATAACCCTGCAACAGTTTAATTGATACCTGGAGGCTATCTGAGTGCGATACTACACTCACGTAGGGCTGGGAAAGGATATGTACTTTAGATCTTGGGATAAGCTGCTAGAAGGATAAGGTGGATAGGTGTCATGCTATATCACTCGAACATTCTCATCGATTTTTCCCTTCTCTTTCCTCTTTTCATTTGGCTTGGTTTAATGGAATGGCGGAAATGTGAGCAAAGCGATAGTAATCGAGTCAAGTATATTAACATAAATGTCGAGGATCACCGAATATCTCGGCGATACTATTGGTCTGAGCAGCCAACTTGCCCCCCCTTCCCTCTGAGCAACTGAGGAATACACGGCTCAAGAGAAAAAAAAATACTGACTATCATTCGCAGCCTGCAAGGGCTATCTCACCAAGCTCATATCCTTTCTAGGCGTGGACCTGAAAAATGGACATTCTCCGGCCATAATTTTACACCGAAACAGAGATTACTGAGAATAAATGAGTTCAGCGACATCTAATCCCGCATTCGATCAGGAATATCCACATGAAGTGGTGGGGTGGGGGTTATCTCATCAGTGATCCAGATTCGATTCCCAATATGATCTATTATACATTTCTGTTCCGTTTACCCAAAGGGGTCGTATAGCCTGAGAGTTGCAGGAAGTTGAGGGCGAGGTTGTGGTTCTGCCGGTGCAGTTTGGGTAGTGTCTGACATAGGTCGAGTATAACGCTGAGACTGATCTTTAGGAATTTGGGGGTGGGATGGACTCGAGCAGCCCAAGGCTGGCGGGAGAGTCTGAGGTGGTGTAAGTTATGGATTCTTTGTGGTCACCCGGAATCACTCGTTTAGAGAACAGGCAGAATGCTGGAAAAATGGGTTTAATGTGATGAAAGTATGTCTGGCCGGCAATAGTGGGACTCAGATCGTTGCCCCTGTGTATGTCCCTTGTGGGTATAAATACCATGGCCCGGCACCCAGGTAGCAATTGGCAAGAGACCTCGGCCGAATACCCTCTCAACCACACAACACGATCTGTCACCATTCACAATAGCTCCATACTTCCCGAGCTCCAACTCTGGTTGCCTTATGTTCCCCTCCGACCTTTTCTTCTCTGCACTCGCTCGTGTCGCTATTGGCGTGATTTCCGTCCTAGAATTGGATAAGGTTGGTCGTTCGGGTATTTTTGGTGGGGAGTATCCAATGCCATGCCTGATCGAGGAGTGCGCCATAACCGATTTTGCTCGGGAGTAGGTATGCTTCAAATTTATAGTGAGATACCGTGCCATGCAATGACTTGGGGAAGGGAGGCCTTGTTCCTGGCGAGCTACAAAATAGTTGAAAGAGTAAGGCTTTTGGCCGTTGTTGGTGTGAAAGGGTCATGCGCAGGGTTTTTCTAGTGTAATGTGCCTTTTTAAAAAATAAAAAAAATAAGAATACAGGATAGAGAGAACTTTGTGTCTCTCAATTCTAAGAGGTTCAAGTACTCTATTCTTTCAAGAAATAGAAAAGAATCTAGACTTTGCCCTGGGTGCGAGGATTCTGTGACTAACAAGGGAGCTATTTTTGTGTCCTTCCTACACATTTGCAAAAGTCGAAGGTTCTCGTACACCCACTCCTGGGAATGCTCCATGGATCTTGGCTATATGGAGCTGGTTTCTGTGGACACGATAGATGAATTCCCTTGAAGTGTCTGCTGGCTTAGTAGGGCTGGGGATAGCTGGGTGTTAGCTGGAATGTGGGTTTTGTAGTTGCTTTATTCCATGAGTGATATGGCATGATGGGGATTGTTGACTAGTTTTGGTGTTCCTCGATTGGATTGATATGGCTGCCGTTAAATATGAATGGTACTTGGGAAACGTTTGTTTTGCTTTGTTAGATTGTTAAGTGGGGACTTGAATTTTCCCCACCCCTCGGATTGATTCTAGCTACTGCTATTTCTTCAGTTGGAAACCATGAGTTTTATGTGGTGAACTGGGGTTGGATGAGTTGGGCTTTATTTGCCAAGGGCTTTGGGCTGGGTTGGAGCATTTTCACGTGGTGCGCATATTGCGAGACTTGCTCAGAAAGGGCCACCCTTTGATCTCCACCCTCAAACCCTATTGTGTTGTAGACTTGGTGGTGGTTGTATATTCTCTCGACACTTCCTTCCTTCCTTCCTTCCTTCCTTCCTCCCCTAGAAAAATCCTCTCCCACCAACCCACTGATCGAAAGCGATCCATCCACCAAGCCTTTCGCCATGAAGGACGATTTCCCTTCTCCAACCATGGAAAACCAAAGCCCTCCTAGTGATATCTTTCCGGAAAGATCCATTGCTCCCAGAAAAAAGACCACTCCCACGAGAGCACGAGTGTACGCCAACATAACTCCACTCCTCGAGTCTCCAAAATCCCCACACCAGGCGAGTACTAGTACCTAGCCTCTCTGCCTCCCGAAATTACCGCTGGTGGTCTGGAGAACGCTCCGCCCTCACTGCATAAGAAGCACAAATGGCTCTGCAAAGTTCTTAACCTCCACAACCTCCTCCAACGCCTCCAGCTGGTATTCCATCCCGACTCACTCAAGATGCTGCCGGGGGCGGAGAGGATCTCAACGAGGTCGTGCGATCTGTGGTTATTTCCAAGATGGAAAGCTTGCGGGATCAATGGGTTATGTTGGAAGCAAAAAATAAGGCAGTTGAGCATTGGTTTGAGGAAAGGTGAGGGAAGAAAGGGTCTTCCCCGGGACTTTATGATAATTTTTCCTTTCCTGTTTCTCTGTTTAACCAATTTTGCTATCCAGTTAAACAGTAGCTTGTGGGCTTTGTTTTTAGTGTATAGCATGGAGGGGGGGGTTTTCTTTTCATATCATCGCTTGTCAATAATTACTTTTAGGCCAGTGCTGGTCTCCCACTTGGACTGAGATTCGAGACAATTTGCCGAGTTCTGAGGAAATTACTTCTTGTCGTGAAAATGTTGGAAACTGTACTCATGGGCGTGCTCTCTTCTTGTCTGTTGCAGTAGTTACGAGTAATATCTCATGACTCCCCACATCACCCCCTTTCCCTTCTCTGAATCTTAGCCTCTCTTCTGTCTTCCTTTTTTGTCTTGTTTCTTCTTTCCTTTACTTACTCAATTCTCTTCTTACTCAACAAGCAATACAAGTCTTTCGCTATCTTCGGTGACCGCTCTCCTTTGAACATGTGAAACTTCTCGCTTCCACTCCCTCGATCGGATTGCTCTCAACAGATATTAAAACTTATAGTCGACTGGGAATATCCATTTCTACCATATATTGAGACGGGGCAGTACTCTACTCCCTCCAGGGGCGCATCTGTGGATCGTCGTTTTAGCTTCCCAATCACTACCTCCCATCCCGCCTCATGAACTCCGTGCCCCGGAAGTAAATACTTTCTACGAACCCGTACAAGCGACCACTTATGAAAACCCCAATTTCTGTCATCAAAGCTTCTCACACCTGTAAACAGACCATCACAAATCATGAATCCTCACTCAATTACAATTAGATATATGGCCAAAATCAAACCCACCCAAAGAATCAAGGCGCAAACAAAGCTCCCAAATTGGTTTATTCTAAAAAAATTGTTCCAAGGCAGCCGTACGTCCGGGGTTAGGATACTCGTAGGAAGCCCTTGGGGCCCCTAAGGGATAGAAGAACGGAGGAAAAGAAGTCGTCTCTGTTCGGTCAATTTATGGGTGGCCCATTCCCATTATTTTGCGGTAAAGAGGGACTTTTTATTTTTATTTTTATTTTTTTTATTATTCATTCGGATAAGGACCGGATCTTCTCTGGGATTTCAAGAAGGCCTTGCATCCTGTTATGTAATAAATCTTGTTATGGTGTGTTGGTGGAGGGGCCGCGTTGTGGACAACGTTTTTGTGAACTTTGATTCCTAGTAAGGAATTGACGAGTGTGATTGGAATAGATGATTTGCAGGATCCTGTTATAGGATCCAGGAGGGGTTGCAGATGTTCACCCCCTCGAGTTACCATCGAAACTGAACAGGTTATAATGAAGTGTGTTTTACAGGATAGGGGAAATCCAGTCTAGTGTGATGTATGATATTAGACTATATGTCCGAGCGCTTCGTGTCCTAGGGGACTCTGTTCCCCCATCAAATAAGTTTATCTGCGGGGTGTTACTGGCTGATTGAGCCTTGATTTGTGTGGTTTGAGGGCTTAACTGCTTGTATCACCAAGCTTATCATGTGTCTCTCCTGCTAGATTCTTCTTAGACTACGGGAAAGCGGCTCTTTAGGTGATAACTATGGTTAGGCACTGGAAATACCCTTTAAAATAATCAAGTGGTATAAGCTTCCGGTATGTATCGGGTACTCGGTTTACCTTGGATGGGATTAAACGCCCTGAGGCTGCACCCACCAAATACCAACTCAGCAGCACAAAAAATTACTTTTGAGACACTGAACTGATAACGAGGGGGTCTGAGTGTACTTAGTTGAAGTGGTTAGGGGTTTGCGGATTTTATTCTTGCATCGGTAGCCCACTCTAGACACATATTTTCAGCCGAGGTATTTGAAAACACAAGCCTGAAGGTTTGGCCTCTCCCAGGGCGAGGTTCCGCTGTTTAGATATTTAGGTCCCTTGGACTGTGAATTGCTTTCTCGTAATATCGATTTTCTTCCCTAACACCTTTTAACCATGTTGGAGTTCCTTATCATTGCCCGAGGCCAATATAAAATGTGACTAGACAGACACTGGTTATAAGAGAAAAGGCTGACAAGAAAGCTGCTTCTTGAAGAGTTTTTAAATGATGGCTAAATCCCAAGTGGACTGTTTTCTCTTTTGTCACTACTATTAGTAACCAATATAATATCTTTGATGTTAGGCTATTTCCATGGGATGATGCTTAATGGTCAGATAATTGATGTTGTGCCAGCTCTAAGTCGGGGTATTGTAGGTTAAGGGCAGGGTCCTGGCAGCACAACTGCGAAGGCGACCAGGACAGCAACTCTAACTGGGATGGATCACTGATAAGTTATCGGCATCTGGAACTAAATTGGCAATATATTATATTTCTTATTGCGCTGGAGACTGGGTTGGGATCTGCTACGGTTTGCTTGAGATTTTCATGAATCCTCTAACCCGTCAAATTCACTTTTGTCTTCGGAGGTGTTAGGGTCGGATGCGGTGTGATTGTATTATAGCTTGAGGGCTATCGATTTTGGTTCGTCCTACTCGCTGTGGCGATGTATGATTGATATGTGTATAAGAAGACGAGAGGGTAGGTTAGGGACTTGGTAGTTCCTGTATTTGTTTTGTGGTTAGATTAAGACAGGGCAGGAATATATTTTGCGGTTTGCTAATATTACCCGTGTTGTGCTTTCTGTCGAAAACTAAAAGTCTATCTGAGAATTTGATAACTTCCAAAACCGTTGCTCAGACTGCTAGGAATGATGATAATTGTCCTCTAACCTAGTATATAGACTTCGAAGTCCTTCAGATCTTCTCCTTTCTAGTATCATACCTGTCTCAAAATTTACTATCTATGATTATTTTTATCTTCACTTCTGGTCTTTTTATCTTCCATCATAATTCAGCTTCAGAATCTTTCCTTCCTATGCGAACATAGTCATAAATTGATCTATGTGTTCATCCTACTGATCTATGAGCATCTGCATACTTTAGTGTATTTAATAACAACTTGTACTGAGTGGTAGGCATTATGGAGGTTCTGATAATATTATGGATAAAATACTGTAAACAGGATTGTAGAGTGGTGGTGGTGGGCGAGTTTCTAAGTTTGAACCAAATTATAGAGGATGCAGTGTTAGAAAAGGGTAAGATACGGCAACTATCAGGTCGTAAAAGGTATGATAGTATGTCTAGCATCGGGAGAGGGATAAGTACTGATATGGGAAAAATGTGTTTATTTTTTCAATCGTTCAATCCACAATCGGCTCTAGAAACCAGAGATTAAGTCTCGAGTTGTATGTAAGAGAAGTGATACTGGGGAGCTTACAATTCAGACTAAATCATTTGGATACTTTAAGCTACTATTATATCGATTATGAAAAGCATTTCAAATTACACCAACCCCATTTTATCCTTTAATGTCTCCTCCAGGAGGGAAAAGAGTTATAAATATGTAAAATTGTATTGGGAGAGCAGGAGCCCAATTGTCCAGTTTGTTCAATCTTTTTTCAATACTCTCTATTTGTAGCGCTAGTGTGGAGCTCTAAACCTTTAGATCTTGAAACATTGAGCACAGACTAACAAGATCAGGGAGGCTTATTGGAACTCATTTATCCATCGCCGACTTCATACAATCAGAGACTTGTTAGTAAGAAATACAAATCACAGTTGGGTGAACAACAGGCACAAGAGTTGAGTACATCATTTGTGCATCTTTGGGCTTGAAGGTTATATCATACTATAAATATTATCGGAGGCTCTCATGCGATATTTGGCAAAAAAGATAGAATAAAGAGTGGAATTGATGGGAGGTGTAAAATAAGTTCTCTTAGTTTGTAATCCTTTAGCCTCATGAATAGGGGCATTACAGGATGCAATGGGCTTAGCGCAGGTTTGAAATGTCTTTTGTCATAGGTGTCATTAGTGATTTCTTGGGGAAAGTCCTTTCACAGGACTGCTTTCCGCAACACAAGAATTGATTCCTATTTTGTTTTTTCCTCTTTTGTTCTGCCTTGTGTGAGCCTTTGTGAACCGTGACGAACCTGTGGCTATACGTTCCAATTGTGATAATTTGACCCAAAGGGCCCAAAACACTGTTTTGACTACTTACCACACCATCACTAGTTACCTCTCTCTTCTTTTAGAGGCTAGACATTCGTCTTTTCATCGGTGCATGGGTATTCGTTCTTTTAGAACTGTGAAGATGGAGTTACAGGAAGCGGACATTATTCCCTACAGGACCTGCCGCCTAACACCGCTTTTGTGGGCTGTCAAGGGCGGGCATGAGGCAGTAGTTAAGCTGTTGCTTGAGTGGGGCGATGTTAACCCCAGCACTTCTGATGGCTATCGCCACACACCACTCTTTATTGCTGCCTGGGCGGGGCAGGAAGGAATGGTGAAGATGCTACTGGAACGGGGAGATGTTAATCCTAATTAGTGTTCCCAACCGTCCCGGGCGGTGTGGGTAAGGACGGCGGGGACGGCGTCCGTCTCGTCTAATGAACGCCGTCCTGAGTAAGGACAGGCGTCATTTGTAAATACCCGCCGTCCTGAGTAAGGACGGGCGTCACCCGCAGGTACCTGCCGTCACCAGTAGGTACCTACAGTCCTGAGTAAGGACGGGCGTCACCTGTAGGTTACCTACCGTCATTTATACACCCGTTATCTCCATCAGTTTAGCGAGTAAGCCAGGCAAAGGAAGCAAGCCAATTACACAGAGAATAGAACTACCTTGCTCGCTATCATTGTTCCCTCGCCCACTGTTCCCCATTTGGTGCCGTATTTACTCTTTTATTTTGTTTAGTTGATTGATAGCGAAATTTGATACATGATAGTAGAGTCTGAGCTTCTCTACATTAGAATAAAAATGTTTCACTTCGTAATAATACTGACATAATGCTCATGAAATTCGAAAATGAAGCATAAACTAAGACACCTATAGGGCCCGGCCCTCCGTCCTGTCCAAAGGTCAGAACGGACTGTAACTGGGCGTCCGTCCTGTCCAAAGGTCTCAAACTTGGTGTCCGTCCCGTCCTAGGCGAAAGACGGACGGACTGGATGCTTGGGAACACTGATCCTAATACTGTCGATTATTATGGAGAAATTCCGCTCTCTAGAGTGGCCTGCAGTGCACCAGAGGGAGTGGTGAAGATGCTACTAGAACGAGAGGATGTCAATGCCAATGCTGCCAATCGTCGATGAGAAACACCACTCTATGGAACGGCTAGCGGTGGACATGAAGGAGTGGTGAAGATTCTACTAGAACGAGTGGATGTCAATTCCAGTACTGCCGATGGTGTTGGAAAAACGCCACTCTTCAGAGCCGCCTATAATGGACATGAGGGAGTCGTGAAGAGGCTGCTTGAGCGAGGCAATGTCGACACTTGCACTATTGATTAGCGTGGCCGGACACCACTCGGCATAGTGTCCAGCAGTGGCCATGAGGGAGTCGTGAAGCTGCTGCTTGAGTGCGCAAAGGTCCACCCTAGCACTGTCGATACACTTGGTCGGACACCACTCTTTAGAGCTACAAACAATGGTGAGAAAGTTGTGAAGCTGCTGCTGGAGCGAGAGGATGTCAACCCTAACACTACGGATGAAAATGGCGAAACACCGCTTGCTAGAGCCGTCTGGAGGGCTCATGAAGGAATTGTGAATAGTGAACTAGTTGTGAAGTTGCTATTGGAAAGGTGGGATGTCAATCCTAATATTGCCAACAATTTTGATGGAGACACACCGCTTCAATTGGCTGTCCGGAATGGACAAGAAGGAATCGTGTGGATGCTACTAGAACGGAATGATATCTATCCTAATGCTGTGGGCGCTTCGGGAAAAATACCACTTTTGGTCCATGCCTTCAGGTATAAGAGAATTATGAAAATGCTGCTGGAGCTCAATGATGTCAACATCGGCCCTAGCAATGACGATGGCCAAACGCTCCTCCACAGGGCTGCACAACGGGGATATGAAGGAATCGTGAAGATGCTACTAGAACGAGAGGATGTCAATCCTAATGCAGCTAATAGTCGAGGGGAAACACCGCTCTATGGAGCCGCCAGCAGTGGACATGAGGGAGTGGTGAAGATGCTACAGGAGCGACAGGATGTCAATCTTAATATTGCCGATGATACGGGAGACACACTACGTTCATTGGCTGTCTGAAGTGGACATGAGAGAATCGTGAAGATGCTACTGGAACGAGAGGATGTCAATCATAATGCAGCTAATAGTCGAGGGGAAACACCGCTCTATGGAGCCGCTAGCAGTGGACATGATGGGGTGTTGAAGATGCTACTGGAGTGAGAGGAGGTAAATTCCAGTACTGCTCATGATGTTGGAGAAATAGCACGGTTCATAGCCGCATATAATGGACATGAGAGAGTGGTGAAGATGCTTCTGGAACGAGGGGATGTCAATCCCAATACTGCCGATCATCGTGGGGAAACACCACTCTCTGGAGCTGCCTGCTTTGGACATGAGAGAATCGTGAAGATGCTACTGGAATGACAGGATGTCAATCCTAATGCAGCTAATAGTCGAGGGGAAACACCACTCCATGAAGCCGCCAGCGGTGGAGATGAGGGAGTAGTGAAGATGTTGCTGGAACGAGTTGGTGTCAACTTCGGCATGGCGAATCGCAATGGCGAAACACCACGTTCGCAAGCTCTAAAGTGTGGGCATCATGCCGTTGTGAAATTACTATCACATCATAGAGATTTCATTCCCCGGTCTGATGGTGATGAATTTACAGCACTTTCCTCACCCGAACCTGCTGATCTGGAACAGTCCCTTTCGAAGATGATCCCCAAGCTTTTATTTCAAGCATAAAGCTTTGCAGCCCACATTATCATACTTCGAAATTTCCATCTGATCAACTCCATGGTGAGGGTTAGTTGAATTGTATTGAATGTGATAATTGAGCTCCAGACAAACCTGTGTTCCGGGAGCCCCAACCTAATCACACTATATCACTCGAGATTGGTTTATTTAATGGGAGGTTAGACACGGGTTAGCGAAGGAAGGTTGGATGTGCGGAGGGAGTGAGTAGTTGGTATAGGATGGATTCTCTGTGCATGCGAAGTAGCTGTTAGAGAGTCAGCGGGATAAGAATGGCTGAAAATGTTGATAATTAGGTGGAAGTCTGTGAATTAATAGGCAATTGAGTTGCTGGATGCTTGTATTTTTCGCACCATTGGTTACGGATCATCCTTGTATGCCCCCCCTCCTTATGTGCTCAGAATTAAGAACTTTCTATCCTCGGAGCACTTCACACTACAGTAGGATAATAATTCTCACACAAGGCGCGCTGACCCTCTCAGGCTAGAAAGCCACAAAATTTTTCTATTCCTGCGGACAGGATATCGAAGTAAACCTTCGTATCGCTTCCCTGCCGACTCCCGGAACGTGCATACCAATACGCACCGGCTTGCTGTAAACTCAAGGAGCTAGCGACCAAAACTCCACCACAACTACGCCCCGCACCACACTTTTCACAGTAGACCCATGTCCAAACCCTCGCACTAGTGGCTGACCCGCGGACTGGGGGGGATCTGATGTTGGCCTCCTGCAAAGGAATCCCAGAAAGGGGGAACCCGCTTAACTCTTGTGGTGAGCGTATACGATAAGGGAGTTGAAGGTAGACCATTGGTAAGGCTTTTTTGCTAGTCCTATTTAGTTAGAAGACTCGTACCTGCCTCTCTTATTTTAGAGGCTAGGTATTGGTATTTTCATCGGCGCCTGGGCGGATATTTGTTCTTTTGGAACCTTGAAGATGGTGTTCCAGCGAGCTGACATTATTCCACACACGAGCGGCCGCCTAACACCGCTTTTGTGGGCTGTCAAGGGCGGCATGAGGCAGTAGTTAAGCTCTTGCTTAAGCGGGACGATGTCAACCCCAGTACTGATAATGATTATGGCCACACACCACTCTTTATTGCCTGGGCGGGACACATGAAGGAATGTTGAAGATGCTACTGGCACGGGGAGATGTTAATCCTAATACTGTCGATAATTATTGAGAAACTCCGCTGTCTAAAGCCACCCGTAGTGGACATGGGGGAGTGGTGAAGGCGCTAATAGAACAGAATGATATCAATCCTGATACGGTGAGGGTTAGGGGAGAAACACCACTTTTCCAAGCTATCTGCCAGGGGCATAAGGAAATCGTGAGATTCTACTGGAAATGGTGAAACCGCTCTTGGCGTAGCAGTTTGGGGTCGGCATGAGAGAGTCGTGTAGCTGCTATTGGAGCGATGGGATCTCGATCCTAATATTACCGATGATAGAGGAGAAACACAGCTTTCATGGGCTGCCAGGGGTGGGCGAGAGGAAGTCGTGAAGATGTTACTAGAACGGAATGATGTCAACCTAAATACCGTGAGGGTTGGGGGAGAAACACCACTTTTCAGAGCCGCCTGGAATGGTGATGAGGGAGTTGTGAAAATGTTGCTGGAGCGCAACGACTTCAACTCCTGCCATAAGGAGGGAAGTAGCCAAACATCACTTCTTATAGCTACCTGGGAGGGACATGAAGGAATCGTGAATATGCTACTGGAACGGGAAGATGTTAATCCTAATACTGCGGATAATTATGGAGAAACACCACTCTCTAGAGCTGCCTTTGAGGGAGATAATGGAGTTGTGAAGAGGCTACTAGAAAGGAATGATATCAATCCTAATATTGCGAGCGGTAGTGGAGAAACGCCACTCACGAGAGCTGCTTGGAAAGGGCACGAGGGAGTGGTGAAGATAGTGCTGGAACGAGGGGAGGTCAATCCCAATACCATCAACAGTGACGGAGAAACGCCACTCGCTAGAGCTGCCTGGAGCCGGCATGAGGGAGTTGTGAAGATATTGATTGAGCTCAACGATATCAACGCCAACCCTAGGGATAGAGATGGCCGGACACGGCTCTCCGTAGCCGCCTGCCCTGGACATGAAGAAGTTTTGAAGTTGCTACTGGAGCGAGGGGATGTCAATCCCAAAACTGCCGATGATAGTGGCGAAACACCACACTCCAGAGCTGCTTATGAAGGACATGAGGGAGCCTAAAGATGCTGCTGAAATGAGAAGGTGTGAAATCCGATATTGTGAATCCAGCTGGTGAAACAGCTCTTTCGCAAGCTCAAAAACGTGGACATTATGCCATTGTAAAATTACTATCCGAACATAAAAATTTCATTTCCACCTTCGATGGTGATGAATTCACAGCACCTCCCTCACCCGAACAATATTAACATCTAGATTAGTGCCTTTCCGGGGCGATCCGCGGGCTTTGATTTCAAGTCTAAATCTCCTCAGCACACCACTCCACCTCTTGAATTTCCATCCGATTAACTTCAAACTAGAGGCTAGTTGAATGATATTAAATGTGATGAGTAGGCTGGAGACTAAGCATTCTTCGAGGAGGCTTTGATTGTGAATTCACACCATATCACTCGAAATTCCAGTCTGATTGGGGATTAGACATGGGTTCGGTTAGAAGAATTGAGGGATGGGTAGTTAGCGTGAGTGGGGTTCGCAATGTATAGGAGGTGACTGAGAAGTGGTCTACGTGATAAGAATGGTTGAAACTGTTGATAAGTTGATGAATGAATAGCCCAATTGAATTTTTGAATGCTTGCATTTTTAGAAGGTTAATTAGGGATCATGCTTCTGCTCGCCAGGTTCCTTACTCTCCCAGCTTCGGGAAAGAACTTCCTATGCTGGGCGGCACTTCTCTCTACAATAGAATAACAATTCTGACGCCAGGGATGCAGGTTTCGTAAGACCGATATATCTAGAGAGCCTCAAAGCTTCCGTATTTCTGCTGACAACTGAGCAAAGTAAACCTTTCTACCACTTCTGCCAACTGATGGAACGTGCGCATGCACACACACTAGCCTGCTACAAACTCAAGGAGCTAGCGACCATAACTCCACCACAACTACGCTCCGCGCCGCACTATGATTCCCACCTCCAACCCGATTACCCTACATGACGATACCGAAATGAAAGGTGGTGTGCAAGTAGATCCATGGCCAAACCGCTGCATAAGGGTAAACCCGTGGCCTGGCTGGGAATCTGATATTCCCTCCCTAGGAAGGAAGGCAAGCTGGGGGGAAATCCGCGTAACTGTTGAATGTTGTATGGTATGGGCAACACCATTGTTGTGCCGTGCAGAGGGTATAGTGGTTTTGAAGGGCCGGTAGTGTATTGGATGGGTCTGGAAAGGGGGGATTAATGGTTTCTTTCTCTCTGCCTTTTCTTCTTTCTTGCTTGGTATGATATTATATGAGTTAGGTTTGGAATTGATGAGCTCTATCACTGCTATAATGCTAAACTGCCGTTCGGATTGGTGACGGGTTAGTGCCTGTGTGATTAAGATGCTGTTTGCCCTTGGGACTGAGCTCGGTTCCTGGCATTAAAGTTGTGTGTGTTCCTATGCTTGTTTCTTCCTGGTGATATTTTGTGAGCGCAGTTGCTTAGGGCATGCTAAAGCACGATTAAAGCTAGGATCCGGCCAGGCAAGGTGGGGCTTATCGAGCTTGGAGGTCGGTAGCTCTATTGACAAGAAGTACTTTCTATGGGGTGTTTGGTTCTAAAGGATTTACCTTCCTTGGGGTCGTTAAAGGCAGGGTGGATTATGGCTAATGGGGCGATTTATTATACCCTGGTGCTATTAACGTGCTGTACCATACACTATTAGGCTGTGTCGGAAAGCAGGATCCCGAGGTACCATTACGGGATATTCTGTTTTAGCGATCAAGAACTTTCCATTATTTTTGACACATGTGAGGAAGCCTTGCTGTTGTACTTTAGGTCGGTTTGAGAAGTGACCAAAAAGATGTATGGTACCCTAAGTGGCTAAAGGTCTAGAAACCTGTTTTTATTGGGGGAGCCCCAGGGTGCGGTATCGGGTGGAAGACGCTGGGAATTATTGGTAAAGCTTATGGCCGTTTCATAGCTAACCAAACCACTGCGCCTGTCGTCTAATGGGCCTGTGATTTACCTATCAGAGTTTAGGTGAGGGAAGTGGTCGCAGTCGTAGTGGCCATGTAGGTAGATTGCGTGTGTGGGGGGGGGGGCGTCTACTGGGAAAGCCTTGTAATAATATCATATATCTTAAGTTAAAACCCTAGATATCACTGGTTGGGATGATATTCAGGCTATCACCAGGGATTCTTTTTTTGCCGCCTCGGCTACCTAGCCTTCTATGGTTTAAGAATATGTCTAGTTGGACTTGTTCTGTAGCCGGCGCTTGAGAGTTTCTGTGGATGGATGGCTCTAGGTTTACGTCACCTTTCTCCGGTGTTCTACAAGTATTATAAGAAGTGATTTAATATCTGCAAGGCTGTTCTAAAACCTAAGGACTCCGCTTTCTCCCAGCTCCCAGGAAATACTCGGTCGACCATATCCAACTCCTCCTCTATGATACTCCAAACAGCAAAAGCGGAATATGTCTCCATATACTATCGATAATATCACCTTCTCGAATAATAGGGACTCTTTTAATGTACAGAATAACTATGCTGTTGCAGATGATCGGTCTCAAGTCCTAGACTGGTCGTCACCCCTGGAACCTAAGCTACGACATCGGGATATCCAAGAGCGTCGTGCCGACAATGTGGGGGAATGGTTTTTGCAAACTGAAGCATTCAGAAACTGGCATGATAGGAGTGGGGAAGGTAAAGGTCATAATGCAGTCTTGTTCTGCTATGGAGATCCGGGAGTCGGCAAGACATTTATCAGGTAACGAGAATTACTCCCGAGGGAGGGAGGAAAGAGAGCCGTGCTAACAAGCCACCATGCCAGTTCGCTAGTAGTGGACAGGTTGTGTGATCGGGCTAGGGGAGAAAACGCAGTCGGTACATGTTTTTATTTTGACTTCGCAGATAGAAAAGGAGCAGAGTGCGGTTAGTATTCTGAGTTCCTTGCTGAGGCAGGTCATTGGTGGGCAGGAAGGGATTCCGGAGGAGATATCACAAGCTTTTCCAGAGGAGAGGAATGCTATTGGTCGACGCGGACTGCGACTTCCGGATGCTGTGAAGATGCTACAGGCTATTGCATCCTCATTACGCACATTTGTATGAATAGACGCCCTAGACGAATGTTCAGTACAGGATCGAGTAAAGCTCCTTAATTCACGACAACAAATCCTTCAGAAGCCTCCGGGCACGCGAATATTTATCATTGGAAGGCCTCAACATTCTGGCTGAGATCGAAACGTTGCTTGCTGGACGAGTGGCAAGTGTATCTATAAGTCCTAGAAAAGGTGATATTATCGGATACCTTCGTGCAAGGCTAGGGAGGATCCAACCCCACATGCGATGAACAAGGATCTGGAGGCAGAAAGTCGGGAGAAGATTCCCGAAAATATGTCAGAAATGTACGTAGGGGCAATACTACTAGGAACCCCACCCCACACTATCCGCTAATAGATAAGGATCTAGGGTTCTACTAGTTTCCTTAAGCATCAGCTCAATTTTGCATGAATCGACAATCCATCAGAGGCGAAAAAGGTTGAATAAAATGACAGAGTGATTGGAGTTGGGGGAAATATATAGTGCGACGATAGAACGGATCAAGGCTCAGGATTAGGACCAACCGACACTCGGGCTGCCAGCGTTGATGCGGATCAGTCATGCTGAGTGGCCATTGCAAGTGGATGAGCTCTGCCACGCCCTAGTAGTTGAGCTAGGTTCCGCGGATTTCAATGCTGACAACGTCCCTTCAATGCCAACATTAGTGAGCTGCTGCCAAGGGCTTATTACCGTAGATAAAGAGGCATCAACTGTGCGATTGATCCACTTTAGTCTTCACGAGTATCTTTCCTCTCACCCCGACATAGTCGATAGACCTCACTCGGCAGTGGCCGAAATCTGCTTGACCTATCTGAATTCCCGGCAGATCAGAGCCTTTTCGACCGCTCCTTCGCCTGATATGGAGAACACATGCTTTCTACAATATTGTTCAGTATACTGGGGGGTCCATGCGAAAAGGGAGCTCTCGGACTGCCCGAGATCACTTGCGCTGAAGCTATTATTAAAGGAGCATTATGACTTGATATCAACTATATTACTGCTTGGACATGCGCGCCTGGATCTTGGAGACCGCGACAATTGCCCTCCTTTCAGTGGGCTACACTGCGCATCGTTCTTTGGAATTGTCGAAGTTGTAGCCACTTTGATAGAGGCGGGATGTTATGATATCAACAAGCAAGGCTTTTGGGGTTGTACACCACTTTCATGGGCTGCTTATAATGGGCATGAGGAGGTGGTGGAAATTCTACTCAGATGGAGAAAGGTCAACCCGGACAAGGCGGATGATGACGGCCAAACACCACTTTTCTTCGCCGCCCGGAATGGGCATGAGGGAGTGGTGAAAATGCTACGTGGACGGAAAGAAGTTAACCCCGGGAAACCAGATAATTTCGGCCAGACACCGCTCTCGATTGCCGCTGAGAGTGGACATGAGGGACTGGTGGAAATAGTACTAGGGCGGGAAGAGGTCCACCCGGATAAGCCAGATAATACCGGCCGGGCAGCCCTCTCGCATTCCGCTTTGAAAGGACATGAGGGAGTAGTGAAAATACTACTCGGGTGGGGAGGGGTTAACCCGGACAGGCCAGATAAATTCGGCCGAACACTCCTCTTATATGATAGCTGGAATCCCATAGTTGTTAGGGTATGATAGTTAGTTTGGGGTACGATCAGCTTAGGGTCCTGACTGCCACTTGGGGGTTTTTCCCGTTGTGTGGGTTTTTCCTGTTTTGTGTGTTTGTGCGCTCTCTTCTGTATTTAGTCTGAGCTACCAGTAGAGAGCTTCCTGTATCGTACATCGAACATCCAC
>Ga0307509_10000581_pt1 | contig 62548 bp, 66 predicted proteins | sample 10_EM_MG_FD_202245 | JGI IMG/M metagenome (GOLD analysis project Ga0307509, IMG submission 202245) | Populus trichocarpa ectomycorrhiza microbial communities from riparian zone in the Pacific Northwest, United States - 10_EM | ecosystem: Host-associated > Plants > Roots > Unclassified | place...
TCGGTGCGTCCAAGGCCGGCATGAAGGCCTTCGTGCGGCAGGAACAAGCCGCGGCGCATCGGAAGTAATTTTCGCGCCGCTCGCCAAGAGATCACCTAAGCGTCATTTGAACGGCTAGTCGCAGCAGCACCCGGAACCAGACCCCCATGTGGATCACGCGCACCAGCATCAATCAGCCCGTCTTCGCGACGATGGTCATGTTGGCACTGGTGGTGCTGGGGGTGTTCTCGTATCGGTTGCTCCCCGTGGAGCAGATGCCGGAAGTGGCGGTGCCGCAGGTGTACATCACGGTGTCGTATCCGGGGGCGTCGCCGGAGGCGATCGAGAACGACGTGATCAAGCCGATCGAGAACGTCGTGAACTCGGTGGACGGGGTGAAGAACATCTACGCCACCGCGCGCGAAGGCATCACGTTCATGAGCGTGGACTTCCGGCTCGATGTGGATATCGCCACGGCGACGCAGGAAGTGCGGGACAAGGTGTCGCAGATCCGTGCGGGGATGCCGCGGGAGGTGAAGGAGCCGACGATCGCGCGGGCGAGCAACGATAGCGCCCAGCAGCCGGTGGTGAGCCTGGTGGTGTATTCGACGACGCGCAGCCTGCGCGAAGTGTCGACGATCGTGGACCAGCAGATCGTCAAGCGGCTGCAGAACGCCTACGGGGTGGGCAATGTGATAGTGGGCGGGGCGGTGAAGCGCCAGGTGCAGGTGTACCTGCAGCCGCAGAAGCTGCAGAACTTCGGCGTGGGGGTGGACCAGGTGATCAACGCCATCCAGGCGGCGAACCAGGACTTACCCGCCGGGAGCATCTCCAGCGGCAGCCAGGAGCAGCTGGTGCGGGTGGAGGGCAAGATCAAGGATCCGGCGGGGTTCAAGCGGATCATTGTGGCCAACCAGGCCGGCGCGCCGGTGTACCTGGAGCAGGTCGCGAGCATCGTGGACGGGGAGGAGGAGGAGACCTCGATCTCCAGAGTCGATGGCTTGCGCTCGGTGTCGCTGAACATCGTGAAAGTGCAGCAATCGAACATCGTGGAGGTGGGCAAGGGGGTGGATGAGGCGATCGCGGACTTGAAGGCGCGGCTGCCCGAGGACATCCAGATCAAGACGCTGTGGTCCAACGCGAAGTGGATCGAAGGCTCGCTGGACCGGGTGAAGAGCACCATCCTGGAAGGCGCGGGATTGACGATCCTGATCGTGTTCCTGTTCCTGCACTCCTGGCGCTCGACCATCATCACGGGCCTGACGCTGCCGATCTCGGTGATCGCGACCTTCATCGCGTTGCATGCGTTCGGCTTCACGCTGAACTTCCTGACCCTGATGGCGCTGTCGTTGTGCATAGGGCTGCTGATCGACGATGCGATCGTGGTGCGCGAGAACATCGTGCGGCACGCGGACATGGGCAAGAGTCACCACGCTGCGGCGCACGAGGGGACGCAGGAGATTGGGCTGGCGGTGATGGCGACGACGTTCGCGATCCTGGCGGTGTTCATCCCGGTGGCGTTCATGAGCGGGGTGATCGGCCGGTTCTTCTTCCAGTTCGGGATCACGGTGGCGGTAGCGGTGCTGGTGTCGCTGTTCGTGAGCTTCACGCTGGATCCGATGCTGTCGGCGATCTGGCCGGACCCCAAGGAGGGCCGCTTCCGCCGCCTGCCGTGGCTGCGCTATGTCATGGAGCAGGTCGAGCGGGCGGTTCAGTATGCGCACCTCGTGTATGACCGCGTCCTGCACTGGGTGTTGAACCCGCAGCGTTACGCCATCCCGGGTCTGAGTTCATTGGCGCAGCGTGGCGGCCGCAAGACGCTGCCGCGCTGGGCGACGGTCAGTCCGCGCATGCTGATGCTGTGTCTTGCCGCGATCACTTTCTTCAGCAGCTTCTTGATCGTGCCCTATGTCGGCACCGAATTCTTTCCGCAAAGCGACGAAGGCATGGTGATGCTGCGCGTCAACACGCCGATTGGTTCGAGCCTGGAATACACCAATGCCAAGATGCGCGACGTGGAAACCCTGCTGCGCAAGATCGAGGGCGTGGAGTCCGTCGTCTCGACCGTGGGTACCGACGAAGGCAAGAATTACGCCCGCATTCTGCTGCGCCTGTTCGATCCGGTTGAGCGCAAGCGCCCTGCGCAGAAGGACATCGAGAAGGCCATCCGCGAACGCATGGCGGGCCTGGCCGGCCTGGAGCTGTCCATCGGCGGCAATAACGGCCAGCCCGTGTTCATTTCGGTGCTCGGTCCGGACACGCGCGTACTGACGCGGATTTCCGAAGACCTGCTGGCGCGGCTGTCGAAGATTCGCGGCATCGCCGACCTGGAGAGCAGCGAGAAAACCGCCAGCCCCACCGTTGCGGTGCGCATCAACAACGAACTGGCCAGCGACCTCGGCCTGACCACGGCGCGCATCGGCAACGCGCTGCGGCCGCTGATCGCCGGCGACCAGATCAGTACCTGGCTCGGCCCCGATGGCCAGGACTACGAAGTCATCGTGCAGCTCCCCAAGAAGCAGCGCGAACTCGCGGCGGACCTGGGCGAGCTGTATCTGACCAGCAGCCGCGTGGGCGCCGACGGCGCGCCGACGCTGGTGCCGCTGCGACAGGTGGCGGACTTCGTCACCACCAGCAGTCCGCAGCAGATCAAGCGGCTCAATCTGCAGCGCCGCATCTCGGTGTACGCCAACGCGCAGGATCGTCCGGCCGGTGACGTGGGCACGGATGCGGAAAAGATCGTCAAGACCATCAAGCTGCCGCAGGGTTACCGCTTCGACGTCAGCGGCGGCCAGCAGGAAATGAAGGAGACGTTCGCTGCCGCGGTGGCCGCCCTCGGGCTGGCGGTGATTTTCATCTACCTGGTGCTGGCGTCGCAGTTCGGCAGTTTCCTGCAGCCCATTGCGATCATGGCGTCGCTGCCGCTGTCGCTGGTCGGCGTGCTGCTCGCGCTGCTGCTGACGAATACGACGCTGAACATATTTTCCATCATCGGCTTCATCATGCTGATGGGCCTGGTGACCAAGAACGCCATCCTGCTGGTGGACTTCACGAACCAGGGCATCCGTGCCGGCAAGAGCGTGCGCGAGTCCATATTGGACGCGGGCCAGGTGCGCCTGCGGCCCATCCTGATGACGACGATGGCGATGATCTTCGGCATGCTGCCGATGGCCATCGGCGTGGGCAGCGGCGGGGAAATGCTCGCCCCGATGGGTCGCGCCGTCATCGGCGGCGTGATCACGTCCACCGTGCTGACCCTGCTCATCGTCCCGGTGCTGTACACGTACCTGTTCGCTCTGGGCGAGCGTGTAAAAAAGTCATTGGGCAAGGGCGCCGCCGTAGCCGCCACGCAAACATCCGCCGCTCCGCACCCCTGAGCCACACGGCATCCTGCGTTAATTACTGATGCCGTGCAGCACGGCCGGCATCAACCCTACGCTTTGGGGTAATTCGAAGAAGATCGCAGGAGCCGGCATGGCAAACTCAGATATCAATCGCAGTCCGGTGTCCGTGCGCATCGGCGAGCTCACCCGCGACACGCCGATGCGGGTGCTCGTCGTCGACGACGACGAACTGGAGCGCGCGCTGCTCTGCGATCGCCTGTCCGCATGCGGGTTGCAGGTCACCGAGGCTACCAGCGGCGCCACGGCGCTACAGCTGCTGAACGATGAGTGGTTTGCGATCGTCATCACCGACTGGCAGATGCCGCGGATGGATGGCATCGAGCTGACCGAGCGCGTGCGTGCACTCGGCGTCGACGATACCTATATCATCATGCTGACGGTGCTCGACAGCGAGTTCGACTACGAACGCGGCTATCGCGCCGGGGTAGACGACTATCTCTCCAAGAAGATGCCCGCGACAGAGGTGCTGGCGCGCGTGCATGCCGCAGTCCATACCCTGGCGCTGCGGCGCTTGCTCAAGGACGCACGTGCTGCGTTGGCGGAAGCGCAAGACGCGCTGACCGCGGCGGGCATCGATTTCGCACCGACCAGTCGCGCCGATCATCTGGACGGCGCACAGTATTCCGGCCGGTAGCGCGGAATATCGCGGGTGCGGACGAATCGAGGGATGGCCATGTCGCGCTCCAGCCTGCGCACCTTGCTCTACGTCGATGACGAACCCGATATCCGTGAGGTGGTGCAACTCGCGCTGGGCCTCGCCGAAAATCTGGACGTGCACGTGTGCGAGTCCGGCGAGCAGGCGTTGGCTGCGATGCCCAGTATCAAGCCCGACCTGGTCGTGCTCGACGTCATGATGCCGGGCATGGACGGGCCGACGACCATGAGCCGCATGCGCGCCGATCCGGCACTGGCGGGCATTCCCGTCGTGTTCATGACGGCGAAGGCGATGCCGCAGGAAATTACGCGCTTTCGCCAACTCGGTGCTATCGGCGTGATTCCCAAGCCGTTCGATCCGATGCGGTTGAGCGAGCAGGTGTTCGCGCTGTGGGAGAACAGACAGTGAGTGCAGCAGTCGCGGGCGCCATGCCATGAACGACCCAACGCAAGACCAGCAGGCGGCGATCCGGCAGCGCATGGCTCAGCTGCGCGCGCAATTCGTCAAGCGCACGCAGGGCGAACTGGCAAGTATGAGCGGGCTGCTGGAGCGCGTGCGGCAGGGCGATGCCGCGGCCCTGCGCGACATGGAGCTGCTGGCGCACAAGATCAACGGCACCGGCGCGACGTTCGGTTTCGTGGGTATCAGCACGCATGCCGGCGAAATCGAACGCATGGTGGCAGCTGAGAAATGCGCCTCCGACGCGGAGCGCGCCGATTACGTCGCCGCCAGCCTGCAGCGGCTGCAAGGCGAGCTGAAACTGCTGGCCGAGGATTGACGTTCGCAGCGCCCGGCGCGCAATTGCAACTGCGCCGCGCAGCATTGTGTGTTGCAATATGAGCTCCTCGCGTCAACGCAGAAGAACTCATGGGCGAGATCGCTTTCCTTCTCAAGAAAACTCTGACCCCGCTGGTATTGCCGCCGACGTCGCTGCTGATTTGTATCGCGCTAGGGCTGCTGCTAATGCGGCGGTGGCCCCGGCTGGGAAAGTGCGCGGCTTGGGGCGCGCTCGCGGCGCTGGTCATTTTGTCGCTGCCGGCGACCGCAATGCTGCTTGCTGATTCGATCGTGGTGGAGTCCGCCGTCGGGACCGACTCTGGCCGCGCCGCGCAGGCCATCGTCATCTTGGGCGGTGGGCGTATGGTGGCGCCGGAATATGGCGGGATGACCGTTTCCGGAGCGACGCTGCAGCGTGTCCAATACGGCGCGAAGCTGGCGCGTGAATTGCGCTTGCCGGTGCTGGTGACGGGTGGGGCGGTTCTGGGCGGCGGACCCACGGAGGGTGAGCTGATGGCGGTGACGCTACGCGACTCGTTTGCAGTTCCCGTCCGGTGGATCGAAAAGAGCTCGCGCGATACGCATCAGAATGCCGTGCTGTCCGCCGCCATGCTGAAGGCGGCAGGCATCCGCACCGTGTTGCTGGTCACGAGCGATCTGCACGAACGGCGCGCGCTGCGGGAATTCGCTGCCGCCGGTATAGAAGCAGTGCCGGCGCCGGTGAGTACCGCGGCACGCTCCGGCAAGAGGACGCTGTCCGAGCTGCTACCCAATGCCGGTGCGCTCGATCTCAGTGCGCAGGCCCTGCATGAGATCCTCGGTACTGTGCTGCTCGCGCCAGGAACAACAGCGGTTCCTTGATCTGTGCGCCGCCGCGCTGCGCCTTTTGCGTCCAGGCGCGCGCCCAGATTTCTGTGTCGAGGTGGCGGAATATTTCTTCGGGCAGCGCGCCGCCGCGTGCCGCGGAACCGGACAGCGCGGCTTCGACCGCGCCGCGGCTGAGCAGTCCCTCGCCGATCAGCACACCGTCGAGGAACAGCTCGCGCAAGAAGTCGCGGTTACGACGCACCATTTCGTCGTAGAGCCCCGGAACGCGCTCTTTGCGCATCCGCCGCAGAATGGGCTTGGGAACGTCCTGTGCGAACGCGCGGCGCGCCAGCCCCCGATCGCGTCCGCCTTCGAAATGCACGTACAGCGGAATGCGCAGGAACAGCTCGATGGCCGGCTGTGAATACAGCGGAGAAATTATCTCCGGCATGGGCGAGTCCGGTTCGCAGGCGACATTGTAGAAGTCCGGCACCGACGGCAGGATTTCCATCGGCCGCAGCGAACTCCACGGCGCGTGAGTGGACCGGAACCAGGCGGGCGGATCGTTCGAGCTCTCGGCCAGGGTCTCCGCGACGTCGGGATTGACGAGTTTGCAGTCCTCGCTCGCGCCACTGCGATTCGTTTCCGGCGCGGCGCCCAGCAACCAGCGCCGCAGCGAACGCGAGAACACCATCAACGTGGAGCGGCGCGTGCACAACGCGACCTGCGCCGCGATGCGAAAGGCTGCGGGGCGCAGGCCGTGGCGATGCAGGTATTCGGTGACGGCATGGGCACTGGCGCTGGCGCAGAAGCCTGAGTCGCCGCCATCGCCCGTGAAGATGGCAGTCGCGCCGTGCCGCGCGGCGAGCGGCCCATCCAGCAAGGAGCGCTGCAGATAGGCAAGCACCGATGCCGGCTCGGCGGATGGCCGCATGCGCTGCATGGTGGCGAGGCGAATGTCGCGCGCACCCAGCGCGCACTCGACGTGCTCGTAACCTCCATGCAGCGCTGCGAGCTGTGCCCACGGGCGCTCGTCGGCGAATCCGCGTGGATCGTAGTAGGTGTAGCAGGTGATGCGCGGTTTGCCTGGCGCATCCTTGAGGCAGCCGCTGACGATGGACGAGTCCAGCCCGCCGGACAGCCGATGCAGCAGATTGTCGTGGCAGCTGGCCAAGGTGTGCGTGCAAGCACGCACGGTGCCGCGCAGGGCGCGCGCGGCGCGGTCGGGATCTTCGATCGCGGCGTCGGATGCCGCGAAGTTGAGCGGGTTCCAGTACAGGTGTCGCGCGAACCGGCCGGGATGATAGCGCGGGTCGATCTCGACGCATTCACCGCGCTGCACCTGCGTCACTTCGTTGAGTGCGTCCTGAGCGTGCATGCCGGTAGCGATGAGCGGGCCGCGGATCACACGCTTCTTCAAGTAGGAGGCATTCACGCTGAAATGCAGCAGCTGCAGCGCCACGCAGTCGGCGATGCAGGAGAAGAAGACCGTCACGTCGCGGAACACGGTGCTGTAGCAAGGCAGCGCGCCGGTCGGATCTTTCACCACCCACACCCGGGCGTTGTCCGGATCGTGCAGGAAGGCGACGTAGTTGCCCCAGTAGTCGCCGATCAGCTTGCGGCCGCGGCTGTTGACGATGCTCGCCGTCTGGCGCAGTCCCAGCACGGCGGCGCGCGCGGGCGTGGGATCTTCGGGATCGCAGTTGCGCTCGAACAGGCTGCCGACCACGATACCGCAGTGATGACTGAGCACGCGCGGCTGGAGCGAACCGTGGCTCGCGCTCTCTGCCGCATTACCCCTGACATCGGCATACAGCACTCGCACCCCGCCGTGGTCGAACGCTTCCTGCCAGCGAGACTCGGTTTGCAGGCGTCGTCCCAACAGCTGCGCGGCTTCGGACTGCCGCTGATTGGCTGTATTCCAAACGAACGCCATGTACCGAAACATCGTGACTCCCGCGTGCCTGCGCCTGCCGGGGGTGCGCGGCGTGTCCGCGCACCCCCTTTCCTTACGAGGTGCCTGCAACAACTCCGTTGAGTCTGGCGAGGGTGTCTTCGCTTCAGCGACGACGAATTTTGCGAACTCCCGGACAGCTACTGCAGGCGTGTGAGCAAAGTGGCGCGCCAGCGAGTCAAGCGTCAATGAGTGCTTCGCCAACGTTCGTTGCCGCTGCAGCGAGGCAGGCGCGGTGTGCTGGGAAATCAATGCAATCTGCGGGCGAATACTCGCTGCCGCGCGTGGCAGCGGCAGCGAGGGTTCGAGAGTGCGCGGCGGCCGGGCGCCGGGTACGTCGTTTGCCTATTTGAATATTGTTGCGGCGGCGCGCATCAGAACTCAGCGCGCGCGCCCAGGTGCAATGAGCGGCCCGGCAACGGTGCGATATCCTTCAACGGCGATGCGTGCTGGCGCGCATCTTCGTCGAGCAGGTTCGTGCCGCGCAGGAATACGAATACCGTGTTGTCGCCGAATGCCAGGCGATAGCTCGCATCCGCATCCACCAGGACGAAGCCGCTGGTGGGCAACTCGTTGGCGGCGAGCTTGTCCTGCGCATCGTAGTGGAACGCTTCGGCGCCCAGGTGCCAGCGATCCACGTCGTAATGCAAACCGGCGCCGAAGCGCAGCGGCGGAATCTGCGGCAGATTGGCGCCGCTGTCCAGCTTGCCGCGCACATAGTCGGACGACAGGCGCAGTTCCAGATGCTGTGCGTCCTGCTGCAGCAGCGGGAAGCGCACTTCGGCTTCGAAACCGTGGAACTTCGCGCCGCCCTGCGCATACTGAAATACCGGCAGTTCTTCCGCGCCGTCCGCGATCGCGGCGAACTGGCCGGTGGGATTTTCGTAGATGTAACCGTCGTAGTCGTTGTAGAACGCGTTCAGCGTCCATTGCACGCCGTCGCCCGTGTGGCGCAGCGACAGGTCCGCCGTCAGCGCCGTTTCCTTATCCAACCCAACAGCGCCGATTTCAAAGCGCTGCGCCGCGATGTGTGGCCCGTTGGCGTACAACTCGGCGGCTTGCGGATTGCGCTGCGTGCGCGTGACGTTCAGAGCGAGCGCATGCTCGTCGGCGAACTTCCAGACGGTGCCGGCCGAGGCGCTGATCGCGGTGTCGTCGCGGCTGGGCAGACCGCTGTCGGTCGCGACGTCGATGCTCTGGCGTTCGGCGCGCGCGCCCAGCTCGACGGTCCAGTCGTCGAAGTGGCGTTCCTCGAACAGGAACAAGGCGGCAGAGCGCGTGATGGATTGCGGCACGAAGGCCTCATCGCCGACGGCGCGGAAATCGATATCGGAGTATTGCGCGCCCAGCGTGCCGCGCCAGCCGTCGCCCAGCTCATGATCGGCGGTGAAGCGCACGTCGTAAGCGTCCTGATTGAAGACCGTGCCGGGTTCGTGCGGCGCTTCGAATTCGGTGTGCGTGTATTCGCTGTACGAGCCGCTGAGACGTAGCAAGGTGATGGGACCGTGCAGATCCCATTGGGTCTTGGCGTCGTAGCGGTCCTGGCGCATGTCGATGAATGCGGCCGCCTCGCCAGGAATGCCGTAGGTGGAATCGTAGCGGCTCAAAGAAATGCCGGCGCGCGCCGAGCTGCCGAGCAGGGCAGCGCCGAGTGCGCCGCCGGTGGTGTCGCTTGCCGTGTTCGGAATGTGGCCGCGCACGCCGTCGGGCGCTTCGCCGGCCGCGATCAGGCTGCGGCGCAGCGCGGCGGATTGCGCAAAGCCGGGAATCGCGACGTCATCGGTTTCGCGATCGAAATAATCGGCATGCACGACGAGCGTGCCGGCGCGGGTGTCGCCAGCCTTGGTATCGATATTCACTGCCTTGGTGCGTTCGTCCGCGGCCGTATCACCGCGCACCTCGGCGCTGATATCCAACGGACGGTCCGGTTCCTGCATTGGCACGCGGTTGCTCACGACATTCACCAGGCCGCCGGCCGCGCCGCTGCCGTACAGCAAGGCCGCCGGCCCCTTGATGACTTCGATCTGTTGCGAGACGACCGACTCCAGCGTGACGGCGTGATCCTGGCTGAGACCCGACACGTCGAGCGAGGCGAGTCCGTCCTGCAACGTCTGTACGCGATAGCCGCCGAGGCCGCGAATCACCGGCCGGCTCGCGGTCGGGCCGAAGTAGGTCGAGCTCATGCCGAGCTCCTTGGCGAGCGTCTCGCCGAGGCTGGCGGCGACTTGCCGACGCAGGTCGTCACCTGCGACGACCGCGGTGGGTTGCGCGACTTCGAGCGGATTTTCACGCAGTGCCGTTGAAGTCACGACGACTTCTTCGGCTTTCGATTCCTGCGCATGGACGATGGTGGTGCAAGACGCGGCGAGCACGCCGGCGACGGCCCCGCGAATGTATAAACGTTTGGGAATGAGTGAACGCATGGCAATGGATTCCTGATGGCGATGCCGCGCGACTCGCAGCGGCGCGCGCTCGACGCAATGCGAGTGCGCTGCCGATACGTCGCGAGTACGGCTTGAGTCTCCGCGCGAGCGGAGTGCTGTTTCAGTCGCGGATCAGGAGAGGGGCGGCGCCCTGGGACGGGCAGCCGTTTCGACACGCCAGACACTGCGGCCAACGGTCGGCTGCTGGAAGTCTGCGACGGCGGGAAGCAGTAGAACCAGGTTGCTGGGATTCGCGGGCGCGTCGGCGAGGCCGCCGAATGTGACGCAATAACCGCAAGCAGCCGCGTGCGCGGCCTGGGCAATCGACAAATCGGCGTGCGAGTGCGCCGCGTGCGCGGCCACGTTCAGCGTGAACGCCAGCATGAACGCTGCGAGCGACACTCGCAGCCAGGCCGAGGCGATCCTCAGCGGGGACGTTCCAATGTAACGGTACAGGCGCATCGCTGCCGATCATGGCAGCTTTGCGCGGGCGAGAAAAGCTTACAGTTATGTAACCCGCTGGAACTGCGCGATGGCCGCATTGGCCTTGCGCTCGGCACTGCCGGGAAAAATGGCCGCCCGGCACGACGCGGCCCTCGAAGCGGTCCTTTGACTGTGCCGCCCATGATTGGGATTATGCGCCGCAACTTCTGCGCGCCGGCCTCGACGACCAGCGGCTGCGGCGATATTGACTCGATACTTCATGACCTCATCACTCACCGGCACACTGCCGCCGTTTTCCAAGCGAGCCATCGCCGTCCGCTACCTGCCGAGCCGGCAGCACTACTGGTACGCGCTGGCCAAGCTTGCGACCGATCCGCTTTACGCAGCGGTGCGCCCGCTGTTCGCGCAAACACGCGCGCCGCTGCTGGACATGGGCTGCGGCATCGGTTTGTTGCCGCACTGCTTGCGTGCCGGTGGTTGCGAAGTCGAGTATCGAGGACTGGATATTGATGCCGGCAAGATCGATATAGCGCGTGCGGCCGCCGCCAAGGGCGGACTGACGGGACTACGTTTCGAAGTCGGCGACCTGTCGAAAGCGTTCACCGAGCATCGCGGCAGCGTCGCGCTGCTGGACGTCTTGCAGTATTTCGACGCCACTGCGCGTGACGAATTGCTGAGCAATGCGGCGCGCTGCATTACTCCAGACGGCCGACTGATCGTTCGCGCCGGGCTGGATGACGGCAACTGGCGCGCCGCGATCACGCGCGGCGCCGACAAGCTGGGACATCTCGCGCGCTGGATGCAGACGCCGCCGCGGTCTCAGCCCAGCCGCGGCAACCTGGAGAGCCTGCTTGCAGTGCACGGCATCGAATGCGAATTCCAGCCGTTGTCCGGCAATACTCCGTTCAACAACTGGCTGATCATCGGTCGCCCGTCGCGCCGGTGACCGTGCCGGAACCGCCGATGTAAGACGTGCATTGCAGGAACATGGCCATGAACGAAAATTATTCAGCCGTCGAGCCAGACCGCGCCGAAGTCGACGCAGTGCGCGGCGCGGCGGTCGTCGAGTTCGGTGCGCCGTGGTGCGGCTACTGCAAGGCCGCGCAGCCGCTGATCGCCTCCGCGTTCGCCAAATATCCGACGACGACCCATTTCAAGATCGAAGACGGCCCAGGCCGACGCCTCGGCCGCTCTTTCCGCGTAAAGTTGTGGCCGACGCTCGTCTTCATGAAGGACGGCCAAGAGGTCGCGCGCGTCGTGCGGCCCAAGGACGAGGCGTCGATCAGCGCCGCGTTCGCGCAGATCACGGGTGGTTCGCAGGCGGGAGTGGTTGAGTCGTAGGTTGGGCTGAGTCTGCGAAGCCCAACAATCTGTGACGCGTAAGATGTTGGGCTTCGCAGGCTCAGCCCAACCTACGTTCCATACGTTCTCTGCGTCTCAATACTCGCACTCCATGGCGGCGAAATGAACAACACTACGAATCTGCCGACGTGGACAACGCTGGAACGCGAGTCCTTCTTCGCCGCCATCGCGCGCCATCGCAGCGCCGCGCGGCGCATCACGCTGCTCAGCAACGCCTGCGCGTTCGCGCTCGGCGTCGTCGTCGCCATCCTGATGTCGCCGCTGTTCTACGCCGTCCTCGGACTGTTGCTGGACATCGTGAATTTCATCGTGCCCATGCCTGACTTGTTCAAGATCACGATGGACAACGTCATGCCCATCATAGACGCGCTCGATTCACCGCAGTCGGTACCGCTGGCGCGCCTGGTGTACATCGGGGCGACGGCGGCGCTGCCCGGAGTCGTCGTAATGGGATTCGTGATGCTCGCGCTGTCACGCATCATGCGCGAGGCGACGATGAGCGGCGCCGGCAATTTCACGGTGCGCGCTGCCGATCCAACCGTGCTTGCCGAGCAGCGCTTCGGCAACGTCGTTCACGAAATGGCGGTGGCCGCGAATCTCAAGCTGCCGCGCGTCTTCATCATCGACAGCGACGCCGCCAACGCCGCTGCGTTCGGCGAGGATGGCGATCACACCACTATCGTGATGTCGAGCGGCATGCTTGCCAGTCTGAGTCGCGATGAGATGCAAGGCGTCGCGGCGCATCTGGTCGGATCGATAGCCAACGGCGACATGGCGGTGGGCACGCAGGTTGCCACGACGTTGAGCCTGTTCGGGCTGGTCGCGCGGCTCAGCGAATTCATGTCGGACAAGGAAGGCGCGCTCCGCTTCCTGAAATTGCTGCGCACCGCGATGCGGCACGGGTCGAGCACTGCCGATGGGGAACTGGCGCTCGAACTCACGAATCCTTTCAGCTCGACCAGGCCGCCCGTGCAGCGCGAAGTCGATCCCGACAAGCTCGCCAATAAATCGGATTGGCGCGCGCTGCTGTGGATGCCGCTGGCCGGGCCGCTGCTGATCACGGGTTTCTTCGGCGGCATGCTCAGCATGCTGCTGTTGAGTCCGTTGCTCGCGTGGGCCTGGCGACGCCGCAAATTGCTGGCCGATGCGACGGCCGTGCGGTTGACGCGCAATCCGAACGCGCTCGGTGAAGCATTGATCAAAGTGATCGGCATGCCGACCGCGGGCGCGTTCGCGCCATGGAGTGCGCACATGTCCGTGGTGCATTCGGAGTTGATCGGCGCCAAAGGCATGTTTGGTTCGGCGGGTGCGAAAATGTTTCCGGCGCTGGCGAAGCGCATCCGGGCGCTCGCGGGCATGGGCGCGACGCTCACGGTGCCGACTGCGCGCAGCAATTGGCAGAGAGTTCCGGTAAAGATCAAATTGCTGGTCGTGCCGCTGCTGGCTCTGTGCGGCGCACTGCTGTGCGTCGTGGTCTATCTGCTCGCCCTTGTTTCGGTGGCGCTGTCTGGAATGTTCACCTGGGTGCCGGCCGTCATTCTCGACGCGATTCTGCGCTAGAGCCAGTTTACCCGCGTCGCGCCGCCGGCTACTCGTGCTGCGCCGGCACAGCCCGTGCCGGCGATAACGGCCGTTGGCTGGAGAATCTGCGTCGGGCGTCTCGTGGGGTGCCCGGGGCTTCAAAAACCGGGAATTCCCTACAGGTGCTGCGCACAGGTGCGCCTGAATGAGGCATTCGGCGTACCACGTCTCATCCTGGCCGGCCGCGGGGCGGACTTCGCACTTATGTCCTGTTAGGATGCCGCCGGTGTGCAATTCCCGGAGGATTCGATGACCGAAGCTCGCGAGGCGGGGGCCCCGTTCAACTGGCCGGCCGTGTTCATGTTCGTGATCACCACCGTGCCGGCGCTCACCGTGTTCCCGTGGTATGCGTGGAATTTCGGCTTCGATGCTTTCGAGTGGACGTGGTTCGTCGTGCTCTGTTTCGTCACCGGCATGTCCATCACCGGCGGCTATCACCGCTATTGGGCGCATCGCAGTTACCAGGCTTCGGTGCCGCTGCAGATTTTCTACATGCTGTTCGGCGCCATGTCGTTGCAGAACAGCATTCTCGTCTGGGCTTCCATGCATCGCATTCATCATCGCAATGTCGACGACGTCGACGGCGATCCGTATTCCGCCAAGCGCGGCCTGTGGTTCTCGCACATGGGCTGGATGCTGCGCAACTATCCGAGCGGCAAGCTCAATCTGGCCAATGCCAAGGATCTCGAAGCCAATCCCATCGTCGCCTTCCAGCAGCGCTACTACCTGTGGGTCGCGGTCGGCATGAACTTCGGCGTCGCACTGCTGCTTGGGTGGTGGCACGGCGATGTCTGGGGCTGCCTGCTGCTGCCGGGGCTGATGCGCCTGGTGGTGAGCCATCACCTGACTTTCTTCATCAATTCACTCGCGCACTACTGGGGCCGCCAGCCTTATACGTCGGAGAACACGGCGCGCGACAACGACGTGCTTGCGCTGCTCACCTATGGCGAGGGCTATCACAACTTCCACCATATCTTTCAATGGGACTACCGCAACGGCATTCGCTGGTGGCAGTACGATCCGACGAAGTGGTGGATCAGTTTGTGTTCCGCTGTGGGCCTGGCGAGCGAACTGAAACGTGTGCCGGAATTCCAGGTCCGCCGCGCGCTGCTGGAGCGACAGTTCGAGCGCACGCAGGAACGGCTGGCGAAGTTGCGCAATCCGGGCAAGCTGACGTCGCTGCAGACACGGCTCGAACAAGAGCTGGAGCACTTCAAGGTGACGGTGGGCGAGTGGACCCATCTGCAGCAGGAGCGTGTCGAAGCGGCGCGACAGAAGCTGTTGCATCAGTGGGAAGACAGCGAAGTGCGCCGCCGCTTGAACGGGCTCGAAAGGTCGCTGCGCCTGCAGAATCGCCGCGTCAGGCTGATCCGCCTGCAGGCGTTTTAGGCCTCCAGCAATTCCGAGACGGTGACCGGCTGCAAGCCGCGGTCCTTCAGTCCTTGAAGGATCAGCGGCAGGGCGCGCGCGCCCGCGACCCGATGACGGCCGGGAATGTCATGGCCGTCGTGCAGCAGCACGATGTCGCCGGCCGTAATGCGTGACAGCACACCGGCGGCGATACGCTGCGGATCGTCTTGCTGCGTATCGCGGCCATGCAGTGACCACGCAATCATCTTCAATCCCAGCTTGTGGGCGGCACGCGCCAGCGGCGGACTTTTCAGTCCGACGGGCGGCCTGTAAAGAGGCTGTCCGGCCGCGCCGGTGATCGTGCGAATGAGCTGCGAGCTGCGAGCGAGGTCGTCGGCCTGCTTGCCGCGGCCATAGAAATTCTGCAGGCGCGAGTGCTGCCAGGAGTGATTCGCCAGTTCGTGCTTCTCAGCGACGATGCGCTCCGCGATTGCCCTGTGCGCTGCGATGTTGCGCCCGATCGCGAAGAACGTGGCGCGCGCGTCGAACGCTCGCAACGTGTCGAGCACGCCGGGCGTCACTTCGGGATCGGGTCCGTCGTCGAACGTGAGTGCGACGCGCTGCAGTTGCCGCGGGCCGTTGGAGGTGGTCGGGTAGAGCAGGCTCGAGCCGGGTCGCGCGACGCCGTCGGCGATCAATCCCGCCAGGACGACGGCTGGAATGCCGACGCTCAATGGGCCGACGCCGAGGGCAAGCGAGCTTGCCAGCACGGCGCCCGCGCCGCTCAACAGCAATTTGTCCGCATGGCAAAGCGTCATGGATGCCTGGAGGGTTACCTGGAGTCGAATGGTGCCCCAGCTTGCAGCCGCAGCATAGCCATGAGCGCAGTCAGTTTCTCAAAGGCCCAGCTCCTTTTCCAAGTCATCGGCACGCTGCGCCTTCGCGCCGGCATGCGCCTGCTTCTGCTGTTGCAGGCTCTTCTGCATGGCCAGCGCTTGTTCGCGCATGGCCTGGATCTTGGCCGGATCGCTGAATTCCTTCTGCATCTGCTCGGCCTGCTTCTTCATCTGGTCGATGGATGGCTGCATCCTGGTCATGGCTGCTTTTTGCTGCTGGTCGCGCGCGGCGGTTGCCTTCGCGTCATCGCCGGCCACGTCGTAGTACTCCGCGGCGAGCATCAGGCGCTGCCTGGCGCTGGCTTCGTCGCCGAGCCGCAAAGCCTGCGCCTTGATCGCATCGATACGCACCTTCGCCACTGAATCTTCGAGCAGCGCGCTGGACTGATAATCCATCGCGTCCTCCAGCAGCTTCGGCGCACCGGAGTAGTTCTTGGTCAGCGTCGCGACGCGCTGTTCGATGCGCTGTTTACGCTGCGTTTCGATGCGCGCGCTCAGGGCCAGATCATTGGTCGCCGAACCCCACGATCGCACCAGCCCAAGGGCGTCGCGCGATGCCTTGATCGCATTCTGGTCGCCCCACTTGCGCGCGAAGCCTTGCTGCGAGGCGATGAACGCCTGCATGGCGCGCATGTCGGTCGGGTCGTTGGGACGCGATTGAATCATCTGCTGATAGTCGCGCAGGTACTGTTCGTTGAATGCGGCCGCTTCCTTCTGCAAGGCACGTTGCGCACCCGTAGCCGGTATTGCCAGCACTTCGGCAAGATTCTTCGGGTCGGGTCGATACGCACCTGTGATGCCGATGCGAATCTCGTTGTTGCTCTGGAATGCGGGCAGTGCACGGAATTCGAGGGCTTCGCGAGCCTTCTGGAATACGGCGGGGCTATCGGGCTGTGCACGGACCAGCGCCATCAGCGAGCGGTCCGCGGCGGCGTATTGGCCGCCCTGATCGTAAAAGTCGAACGCTTTGTCGAACTTGCCGGCCTTCTCGGCAGCGGTGCCAAGCGTCAGTGCGAGCGCGGCTGCGCGCTTTGCAGCCACTGCTTCGACGGGATTGGTTTCGCACGTGTATTCCTGCGCCGCGACGTACGCCGCGAACGCTGCGGCAGAGTTGTTGTCACGTTCGAATTTCTGGCCGTTGGCGTAAGCGCGCTGCGTGCCGGCGATTGTCGCGCTGGCGCCGCAGTCCGCATACGCCTCGGTGATGAGGCCGGCGCAGGCCAACGTGATGACGAGAGCAGGTGTCTTGAGGTTCATGGTCGTATCCGGGAGTTGAGTAGTGCTGCGGGTGAGTTCGGTCGGATTATTTCAGGCGTGACAGCGCGCCTTTGAGTGCACCACCTACGCTGAACGGCGAACGGCCCATGCTCAGGCTGCCGAGGCCACCCATGCGGCTCATCGCGCTGTAGTCGGCGGGCAGTTCGAACAGCTGCGCATCCTGGCTGCCGATGCTGAGATTCTTCAGCGTCATCGTGATGCGCGTCTTGTCGCGGCCGGATTTGCTGAGCATGTCCATCTTCACCGCGATGCCTTGCTGTGTGATCCAGATGAACCCGCCGGCGCTGCCGTCCTTCATGACCAGCTTGTACTTGGTGGCATCGAAGCCTTCGACGGACTCGCTGCCGACTTCGGTGATCTCCACCTGGTCTGCAGGCGCCGCGCCGGATTGCTTTTGCGCCTTCGCGAAATCCAGCTCCTGATACATCTTCTGCATGGGCATCAGCATCCAGCCGATCTGCTTGTCGCGGCGCAGGATCATCACGCTGCGCATGCCGCCCATGTCCGTCTCCATGCGCTCCTTGCCGAGCGACGAGTACACCTTGCCTTCGATCGTGCCCGCATCCGATTCGATGACCCGGTCGGCCGAGTATTCGACGGAAGGCACGGGCAGCGTGTTGGTGGCCTGTGCCGAGCCGGCGGCGACGACGCACAACGAGAACAGAACCGAAAGGCGCTTGAACATGACGACTCCCCAAGGACTTGAATGTGTGATGCGAGTTCTTGAAGCCCTGGCCGCCCGCCGGTGTGGGTGCTTCGATGGGACGCATTTTCGGCATTGGCCGCCAGGGGCGAATCGCTCCAAGGAGCCACGCGAGGCGCCGCGAAGAGCCAGCGCCGCAAAGACGTGCGCCATAGAGGTCGTCGATGGCGCGCATCGACAAGTGAGATTGCTCGATAGGGCGGCGGCGCGGAGGATGACTACCCGGGTGGCATCCGCGATGGAAGTGCCCGCCAATCAAAGGAGATCACGATGAGTCAGCCGAACGTCATAGCCACCTCAGATGCCGGATTCAGCGCGCAGGTGCTCAACGCTGCCGGGCCCGTGCTCGTCAAGTTCGAGGCGGACTGGTGCGGTCCATGCCAGGCTATGAAGCCGATGGTCGCGGAACTGGCCGGCGACTATGGCGACAGGCTGACCATAGCGACGCTGGACATCGACCAGAACCTGCAGACGCCATCGCGTTTCGGCGTGCGCGGCGTGCCGACGGTGATGCTGTTCAAGGACGGGCAGGTGGTCGGCACCAAGGTCGGGCTGCCGAGGAAGGCGGATCTGGTCGCGCTGATCGAGAAGGGGTTCGCGGAGAAGAGCGTTGCTTAGATCACGCAGTTGCTGTGAGCGTGCCTCCACCCCGACCCTCCCCCGCGAAGCGGGGGAGGGTGCGAAGCGGCAGGTCACTGCGGAGCCCTCTGTTATTTGATGTATTTTCCCTCGCTTGTCGTGTCCCTCCCCCGCGAAGCGGTGGAGGGTTAGGGAGGGGGCGGGTTCTCGCGAAGCGGCGGCATGAAGCAAGGTCTCAGTGAATGAAGTCCTTCAGTAAGGCTGCGGCAGTTCCGGGTGTGCCCCGAAGATATTCGCCTGCTTCTTCAATTCGCTGTAAGGCTTGTACAGCGTCGGCGGCTCGTCGGGTTTGTCAGTGAGCACTTCCGTTACCGTGCCGTGGTCCGCTGCTTCCGACCAGCTCTTTTCATACGAGTTGCGGAACAGCGCCGCCAGGTTCGTGTGCAGGATCTTCCAGTCGCCATCTTCCTTGATGTAGTCGATGTAATACGGGCCCCACACCCAGCGCGATGACGTGTCGCTGCCGACCGCGCCCGGGGACAGCCAATGGCTCTTCGCGCTCAAGCCGTCGGCGGCGATCTCGATGTAGGGATTCACGGTCATGTGCATGATGAAGAAGCCGGGCACCTGCCTGGCGCCGCCGAAATCCTTGTACACCTGGCGGATCTTTTCCAGGCCTTTGTAGACGCCGCTGTCGGAGAATTCCAGTGTCACGTCCTTGGCGCGCCTGGCGATGCACTCGTCCATGATCCGGTCCGTGTCCAGCTTGAACAGCAGGTGGGCGTACTTGGATTGCAACTTCTGGATCTCGATCATGTCCTCCAGGCGCTGGACGCGCGCCAGCAGTTGCTGAATCAACTCGGGGGACTGCTCAGTGGACGACATCGACTTTCTCCGGTGCTACGTTCTGACGCGTGGCGGTGCGATGATATAGCGGCGCTGCGATTTATCCAGAATTTGTATGCAGGTTCAGGCTATGGCCGCACATGACCAACGCCTTGCCATCCTCGCAGCGATGCGGCAATGATAGGGCCCCGTCTCACCGCCACCGACGCTTTGCATGACAGCCGCGCTCGAACCCATCGTCATCGTCACCACCGGTGGCACCATCGACAAAGCGTATTTCGACGCGTTGAGCGCGTACCACGTTGGCGATACGCAGGTGGCCAAGCTGCTCGATATTGCGCAGGTTACGCAGCCGTATCGAGTCGTCGAATTGCTGCGTAAGGACAGCCTGGAGCTGACAGATGCGGATCGTGCGACGCTGCGCGAAACGATCACCGCGCTGGACGCCCGTTGCATCGTCGTCACTCATGGCACTGACACCATGGCGCAGTCAGCCAAAGCTCTCGGTTCGGTGCCGGGCAAGACTATCGTGCTGACCGGCGCGCTGGCGCCCGCGCGTTTCGCGGAGAGCGATGCGCCTTTCAACCTGGGCATGGCGTTCGCCGCCGCCCAGTCATTGCCGCCCGGCGTCTACATCACCATGAATGGACGCGTGATCAAGGGCGACAAGGCGCGCAAGGACCGGGCACAGGCGCGCTTCGTTTCCGACGACGATTGAGCCGGATCGATCCGGGTGGCTGCCCTCAAGCGCGATGTCTCGCAGCGGGGATCGATCGGCGCACCGGCGTACGCGGCTGTAACAGCCAACCGCCGGAAGGCTGCCAGCCAGCCAGTTCCTGGCGTTGGCGTCGCCACGCTTGCTCCAGCGAACTCGCCGCATCGGGCAGCGCTGTCTTCAGTGTGCTGGAAAGTCGAATCGTTTCTGCATTCATGATTGCACCTTGCTCTCGACCAGATCGATGGCGAACGCGAAGGCCATGACGACCAGGAACAGCACACCCAGCATCGCGCCCACCACTACTCTCGCCATCGCTCCTAACATCCCCAGCTCCACCGATTCGTTCGTACTCACCGGTGCTGGCGATGTGCAAGGTACGCTGCTGCGCTGTCCCTATCATCGTGCCGCCCGGCATGACATTGATTCCTGCTGTACATCAGTGGCTGCGCCGCTTATGTATCGCACGCCGCGCAGTTTGCCCGGAACGACGCGGTTCGCCATTGCACATAAGAGCCACGCAGCAGCGACCGAGGAGCCACTGGCCCAGGCGGGCGGGCAGGGACGATCGACTTAGTAGATGTCGCGGCGGTAGCGGCCGCTGGCGGCAAGCTGTTCCAATTGTTCGGTGCCAAGGATGTGGGCGAGCGCGGCATCGACGCCGGGAGCCATTCCCTGCAGGCTGCCGCAGACGTAGATCGCCGCACCGCGCGCCGCCCACGCGCGAATGTCCTCGCTGCGCTCCAGCAATCTATGCTGCACGTAGATGCGTTCCGCCTGATCGCGCGAGAACACCGTGTCCAGCTCCGTGATGCAGCGCCGTGTGCGCCAGGGCTGCAGGTCGTCGCGGAAAAAATAGTCCTTGGCTGCGTTACGCTCGCCGAAAATCAGCCAGTTCTCGTGCTGGCCGGCCGCAATGCGTGCCTTGAGGAGGGCGCGCAATCCCGCGATACCCGTGCCGTTGCCGATGAGGATCAGCGGGCGCGCGTCGTCGGGCAGATGGAAATTCGAATTGGTGCGGATGCGCAGTGCAACGTCGCCGCCGAGCTGCGCCTGCCGTGTCAGCCAGCCGCTGCCGATGCCGATTTCACCGTCGGGGCGACGCATCTCGCGCACCAGCAAATGCACCGCGCCATCCGTGGCTATCGACGCGATGGAGTATTCGCGATGTGGCAGAGGTTGCAGCGATGCATCCCACGTTGAATTGCGCGGATCGATTTCAGCAATGTCGCCGGCTTGCCATTGCAGATTGGCGGCGTGGTCAGGTGTGAGCACGAGATGGAAACAAGGATCGCCGGCGCTGCCGGGATTCACCAGCCGACGTTCGACGAGCCGCCAGCGCTCGTAGCGCGGCGTTTCCCAATCGGGCAAGTCCGGGCTCGCGCTGAGCACGCTCAATTGATGCTGCCAATTGCGCAGTGCGCCTTCGTCGCCGTTGTCCACCTCGACGACGTCGAACAACGCGGTCGCGCCTTGGTGGCGCAGCCAGGTGTCGAGCCGGTGGCCGAACGCGCAGAAGTTGTCGTACTTGCGATCGCCGAGAGCCAGCACGCCATAGCGCAGGTCGGGCAGGGCGGCGGCTTTGTCCAGCACCGTGCGTACGAATGCAGCTGCGGGATCGGGCGCGTCACCTTCGCCCGTCGTGCTGACGATGAACAGTGCCTGCTGAACTCCGCTGAGCGCCTGTGCGTCCAACTGTTGGGTCGACGTGAGGCGCACGGGCATGCCGACGGATCTTAACGACGTGGCGGTTTGCGCTGCCAGTTGCTCCGCGAAACCCGTCTGGCTCGCATAGGCGATCAAGGTCGCACCGGGTTCAGCATCGAGCGCGGCGGATGCTTTCCTGCGCCACACGGGACGCAGGAACCACGCGCACATCGCCGCGTACACCATCACGATGACGATGGCCGTCGCGAGGCGCATGCCATCGATCACCGCGAAACTCCTACTGCTGCAGCACCTCGAATGTTGCGACGTAGCTCACGCGGCGCTGCTTCGCCTGTTTCACAGAGGTGTTGCTGTCCTGCAAGCCCGTCTCCAGCCAGTACATGCCGGCTTCGGGCCAAGTGACGCTCAACTGGCCGTTGGCGTCGGTTTTGAGCTTGAGCTCTTCCTGGTGATTGCGATAGCGCGTGCCGCCGGCGACGATTTCGACTTCCAGGTTCGCGGCGGGTTTGCCGTCGACGAGGAAACGGAATTTCGCTTCTTCACCGGCGTAAAGATCGTTCGGGTGCGTGATCGGCACGAGTTCGAGGCCGACGTTCGTAGGCTGCAGCGCCGTAGTCGTGGGCTTGCCGGCGGTGACGAATGTTTCAACACGACCCGAGGATTCCGCGACCTGCAGGTTCTTCGCGTCCGCCGGCACCTGGGTGGCAAACTGTTCGGGCGTGCCGCGCCAGCGTTTCGGCGCGCCGTTCTCCTCGTAGCTCGCGTTCATGCCGCGATTCACGTTGGCAAGTTTGTACGTGCCGTTCTGGGTGAGGTGCAGGTCGAACGTCGTGCGGTACTTGCCGGTGGCCAGATTCTCAGGCTTCACCACGGAATTGTCCGGTGCGGTGATCACCAGGCCGTCGATGCGCAGCGGCACATGGTTGAAGTAGAACAGGTCATTGGAAACAGCCGCGTCCACCGTCACCCATTGATCGACCGTCGACACTGTCGCGGAGGGCAGCAGCCACGACTTGTGTGCGTGGCTCGCAAGAGGCAGCAGCGATACCAGTGACAAGCTGACGAACGTGGCGATGCGCTTCATGATCGGATCTCCGCGAGCAATGACGGGTTCTGTGTGAAAGGGATCAAGGAGTAAGGTCGAGCGTGACGGCGCCCAATTCGTTCTTGCCTTGAGCGGTGGAGTGCTGCTGCGCACCGGGCCATTCGAATGGGATGCGCAGCAGTTCGCGACCGCCCACTTCGCGGACGGCTTCGACGACGAGGCCATAGCGGCCCGGCGCGAGCTGCGCGAGTTGTTTGCCGTCGCTCTTGAAACTGAGCATGTGTTCGCCGACCGGACGCGTCGCGCCGGTGACGCCGTCCATCGGCATCTGCTGTTCGCGGCCGCCGCGGCGCCACCATTGGCGCAGATCCTTGAGCCATTGCGCGCCATCTTCCTTTTTCTTGCCGATCTGATACCAGACCGCAAGATGCGTGGCGACGCTTTGATCCGGCTTCTCGATCCACACGGCGACATAGGGGCGGTGATATTCAGCGACGTCGAGCGCGGGAATCTGCACCCGTACGTTCAATTCGGCCGCAACCGCGGGCGCGGCGGCGGCCGCAAGCGCAAGCGCGCATAGGAATGATTTCATCAACGATTGCCTCTGGGATTGCATCCGGCTCGTGGCTCCTTTCAATGAATGAACAACAGTGCCAGCAGCAGCGGCAGCACCAGTCCCAGGCCGACCATCGGCCAGGTGGCGGGGCGATGCGTCGCGTGCATCTTCAGCAGGAACAAGCCCGTCACCGCGAATACCAGCGCCGCAAACGCAAACACGTCGATGAACACACTCCACACGGCGCCGGCATTGCGGCCCTTGTGCAGGTCGTTCAGAAACGAAATCCAGCCGCGGTCGGTGACTTCATGCGTGACTTCACCGCTCGCCATGTCGATCGTCAGCCAGGCGTCGCCACCAGGGCGCGGCAGCGAGAGGTAAACCTCGTTGTCCGACCACTCGACCTTGTCCGCTGCCGGCCGCACAGCCAGCTGCCGGTGCAGCCACCTGGCGACGTTCTTCGGCAGGGCGCGAGGGGTCGACTCGCTCGTTGCCGGTACGGCGACGATGTCCTGCAACTGCTTCAGCAGCCCGGCAGGCAGCTCGGTCGTCGTGCTCGTTACCCTGGGCTGCGCTTTGATCGCGGCGGCGTGATTCAGCGTGAACCCGGTAATACTGAACAAAATCAAGCCGATCAGGCATCCGGCGGCACTCACCCAGTGCCATTGGTGCAAATGCTTGAGCCAGAACGCCCGGCTTTTTTGGTTCTGTACGGAGGTCGCGCGCGAGGCTTCGCCCATCGGTCACATGCTGCATGCCATCACTGGGAGGGCATCATAGTGAGAATGATTCTTATTGTCACCGGCGCGGCGGAAAACAAATGTAACTAATAGTCAGCGCCGAATCGTTTGAGGTCAGGGCTCGGCCCACAGGCGCCACAAGTTGGCGACGTTCTTGGACAGTACGTCGAAGGCGGGACTCTTCCCCGCGCCGGCGAACATTTGCCGGCGCAATGTTTCCAGCTCGAACAGGATCTCGCGCTGGTCGGCGCGGCGAATCAGGCTTTGCAGCCAGCCGACAGCCACTCTGCGTTCGCCGCGCGTTACCGGCGTCACGCGATGCAGGAAACCACTGGGATAGAGCACCACGGAGCCGGCCGGCAGCTTTACGCTTTGCGCGCCCGACGCGGAATCGACGATGAGTTCGCCGCCGTCGTACTCGTCCGGTCGATTGAGAAACACGGTGAACGACAGATCGCTGCGTACCTGCGCATCCTCACCCATCAACGCATTGTCGACGTGTTCGCCGTAGCTCATGCCGACGCCGTAGCGACTGAACGTGAGCGGGCGAAATACTTTCGGCATCGCCGCGAGCGCGAACACGGCGTGCGCTCGCAATGCCGGCAGGATGGTTTGCTGAAGCAGCATGTTTTGCGGCGAGCTCGCTGCGAGCTGCTGATTGTTCTTCACCAGCTTCGCGGCCCAGCCTGCGGTCGCGCGGCCGTCGTCGAACAGCTGGTTCTGGAGAAGGTCGTCGACCTGCGCGAGCTGCGCGGCGGTGAGCACGTTGGCGATGCACAGAAGCATGACCGCGAGAATACATGCAACGCCGGCGCCGCTTGCGAAAGTCGCGCTGCCAAATGATAATGATTCGCGATTGATCCTCCAGAGCCCGCTACCGATGCCCCGGACATTGCGTCACGGCGCGACGGCCGCCAGCCACCCCATGCATCTTCCGCGTCATCAGGAGTGAGCTGTGCGATTACCCATCGTGTGTTCGGTATTTCTGTGTCTATCAACTGGGTAGTGCGTGCCGAATCCGCGCCGCAATTGGAGCAAGCGTTTCCCGTCCAGGAATTGCGCAAGATTTCCGCCACTGCGACGCGCGGACCACGCGAGCCGGACAGTGTCGCCGGCACGGTGACGGTCAAGAATGCGGCGGAAATCGCAGCTGAACTCGCCAACGACATCCGCGACCTGATCCGCTATGAATCCGGCATAGCGGTGAGCAACGTGCTTTCGAGCCTCGGCATCGCGAACAACGCACAATCGAACGACGCTTCTCCGTGACTCAGACCGGCGCGGGTCCGCCGTTGTTGCGCGATCGCACGTTCACATTCGAGCAATCGCAACAGGGCGGCGAACTTTTACTGCATAAGAACGTGTTGCTAGGCAACGTCGAGCAGCGCCTAACCTATGGCGTGGAGGCGGTGTGGACCGAATCCGAGCAAATGCGTGACGGCGCGCAGACCGCGGCCGTCCTGCCCGACGTTTTCCCAGTACGCGATTTTCCGAAGACACAGACACGCCAGCTTGCCGCATACGTGCAGGAAGAAATTTCCTTCGCCGACGGCGCGTGGCTGATCGCACCCGGCGTGCGTGTCGATTCGCATCGGCTCGATCCGCCTCCAGACGCAATATTCGTAGCCGACAACGCCGGAGTCGCCACGACCGGCATCGACACCGGCAGCGTCTCGCCGAAGCTCAGTATCATTTTCTCGCTGAATGAGCGCATCTCCGTGTTCACGCAATACGCACCCGGTTTTCGCGCGCCGCCTTACAACGACGTGAACATCGGCTTCACCAACGTGGCGTTCGGCTATACCGCGATCTCGAATCCAGACTTGAAGCCAGAGGCGAGCAATGGCTAGGAGATCGGGTGGCGCGGCGGCAGCGACGCCAGCTTCTTTGCAGCGAGCGCGTACTATTTCACGCTGGACCTGCTGCTGCACGCGGACATCGCCGAGCGTTTGCGCATCAACGCCGGCGTCTTTAACCTCACCGACGAGAAATACTGGGATTGGTCGGACGTGCGCGGGCGGTCGGCCAACGATGCGGCAATCGATCGCTACACGCGTGTGGGATTGAACGCGAGCGCCGGCGCGACGGTTCGCTTCTGAGGGAGTTGCTGATGAACATGCATCGCTGTTTCACTTTCGCCACCGTGGTGCTATGCGTGTCCGCTGCATTCGCGGACGAGCCGTCTGCGAAGACGGCGGGCGGACGTTACACGTTTTCCTGGCCGCTCGACGGTACGACGCTGCAGCCGCGCGGAGGTACGACGCAAGGGCCGGCGGTCACGCTGGATCGCGAAGCCTCCACGGCCTGGAAAAAACTGCACGAGCCCGGCGCAAGCGCACTGGATCGCGATCGCAATGCAATTCGCGCGATGGCCGGCACCTACCGCGTCTCGTTCGATTTCCTGGAGATCGTGCCCTTTGCGCAACCGGACAAGCCGATCGCGCCGTATCAGTCATGGGGCACGGAAAAGGTGTACGTCGATGCGGACGACGGCAGAACCATCAGCCTCGTGCACATTCTCGAGATGCGCATCATTCAGCCCGACGGCACGATCAGCGAACCGATGGTGACCAAGCACTGGCGGCAGGATTGGCAGTATCAGCCGTCGCACATCGTCGAGTATCGTGGCCGCGATCGCTGGGAACGTCGCAAACTGAGTAGATCCGAGTCCAGCGGTGCGTGGTCGCAGACGGTGTATCAGGTCGATGAATCGCCGCGCTATGCGAGCGTCGGACGCTGGCAGCACTCGGAAAGTTTTTCGACCTGGTTGAGCGGCGACACCTGGCGTCCGTTGCCGCGGCGCGAGTGGAGCGTACGTGATGATTACCAAGTGCTCGTGGGTACGAATCGCCACACCATCGAACTCAACGGTTGGGTGCAGGAGGAGAACAATCTCAAGGCTGTCCTGCCGGCGAACGACGGCCCCATCGTTGCATACCGGGCGCGCGAATACGGTGTGGCGCGTTACGAGCGCATTCGCGACGCCGACTTCGCAGCAGCCGACGACTACTACACGAAGACACGCGCGTTCTGGGACCAGGTGCGCGACAACTGGTCGATGCTGTTTGCGAAGCAGGGCGGGGCCGCGTTGAAGGGACCGGTCGACAAGCTTGGGTTGTTCCGGCCGCTGTTCGAACGCGCCGATGCAATCCAGGAGAAGGGCGACGCCTCGCCCGAGGCAAACGCGCAAGTCATCCGAGCAGCACTCAAGGACTTAGGCGCGCTGAAGTAGGCGCCCCGGGCGGGCTCAAGGCTGCCGGCTCCGGTCCGTGCAGATCTGCCACCTATGTATGTGATGAGTTGAGGGCTGTGGCGGTGGACGTAGTCGCGCAGTCCTTTTTGCTCGTACCCCTTGCATCCTCATTGAGAATCATTATCATTCGCATCGTGAGCACCGTTTCCTCCCATCCCTCTCTCTGCGAAGCAGAAGTTGCAGCGCCGGACGCGCCGAGTCTCTCGGCCGGGCCGGCGATTCCTTGTCTGCGGTCGGAGGCTCTTTTCGGCAAAGCGCGCGAGATTCTGATCCAGCATGCCGGCGGGTTCTACCGCCTGCGGGTCACGCACGCTAACAAGCTCATTCTCACCAAGTAGCCAGCCACGCAGCCGACCAGCGTCGGCGCGACAGCCAGCCCCGGCCGTTGCATTCGCCATGCGTATCGGTGGCGTCAGGGGGATTGATGCGTTCCATGCTTGCGCCGACGTGCCTCACTCGCGTCGTCGTCGACGACGAACATGCGATCGAAGTGGCACAGCTGGAATTGGCCCGGCAGCGGATTCAACACGCGCTGGCCGAAATGGCGGTGAGCATGCCGGCGGATATGCCGGCACAGCAGCGCGAGTACATTGCCAGCGCGCTGCTGGATCTAGCAGTATCGAGAGTGCCTTATACCGTTGCGTTCAGACGCGAGTGCGGCGCGACGGTTTCGTAAGTGCCGCTGCGGCCGTATGTCTTGGGTTGATTCGTGCGGCCGGTGATGACGTTGAGCAATCCTTCGACGCGTTTCAGGCGTGCGCTGACCAGCGCGCCGTTGCGATCGTTGAGCGAGCGGCACTCGGTGGCGCGCTGCGCGCAGGCCGCGAGGCGGGTCTGCAGGGTCTTGCCGGGATCGCACCATACGAACAGTTTCTCCAGGCCGAACTTGTCGGCGGAAACGTTCATCGCGCGGCATAGGGAATGGCGTTCGTCTTCGATGCGGACGAGATTGCCGACGCAGGCCTGGCGCGCTTCACTTGCACGCTCCAGCTCGTCGACATCGTTGGCCAGCAGGAACTCGTGCTCCTTGCCTAATAGTTCTTCCAGGCGCGCAAGCGCACCGGCTTCTTCGGCGAGCAATTTTTCGAGATGCTCGCGGCATGCTGATGGGTTCACCGACTTCTCCGTGAGTCAGGCCGGGCAACTTTTTAAGGCTGCCAAGCCGTGGGCCGTGGTTTTACCGGGCCGCCAGCTCCTGTTCCGTGCGCATCAGCTTGTCGGCGATGCGTTCCGGATTGATCTGGTAACGGCCTTCGTCAATCGACAGCCGGATTTCCGCTACCCTGCCTTCATTCACCACCGGCAGGCCGCTGACGACCTGTTCGAGCGATGCAAGCTGGCGGGCTTGATCGGTAATCCGCACCGGACTGCCAGCGGCTGCCGCGTCCGCCGAAGCGGGTGCTGCTGCCGATTCGCTCGAACGGGACGTCACCTTCTTGTCGGTGCCGGCCTGCACAGGGCGATTCTGGTAGTCACTGATTTTCGTAGTCACGTCCAACGCTCCCAATTCGCTGCAAGTCACTCCACGAAGCCTGTAACGGCGGGTCGTGTAAGAACTTTAGCTGTCGGTTCGGACGTGGCCTTATAAGATCCTTAGGGCATTCCCTCAGGGTGCCTGAGCACCCGTTGATTACGTCAAATGCAATTGCGGCGGTTCGTTCTACATTGCGTCTGCGATGTTACGGAATCCGTCGAACCGTAAAAAAACACCGTGATTCACTCCACATTTGGCTGCGCGACAAGGCAGCAGGGCATTCAGGGAATCTCGCAGCGTCATTTTCTCGGCGCTCACGCAATTCGGTTTCCGAAACAGCCCTACAGGGCTATGCGTACCGTGCCGGCGCTCTCCACCACGCCCTCCACGATTTTCATCGAGGAGACGTTCTGGACGCGGATACGCTCGTTCGCGCCGCCTTCACCCAGTGCCTGGCCCTGCGCCCGAATCTCGATCGTGCCGCTCATTGCTATCAGCGTGACTTGCTGGCCGCGGCGCACGAGCACGTCCGGCACCAGTACGTCCGCGGTCAAAGCGGTTCCCGCCGGCAGCGCCCGCTTCAACCGAAGTCCAGGCAGTCTGCCCGGATCGCTGATGAATCCTGTCGCGACACCAGGCAGGCGGCGCGTCTGCAATTCGACATCCGCAGGCTCCACCGCGGCGCGACGCGGCAGCGGGCGCAGCAATACGAGAACCGGCGCCTCCACCTCAACGTTCACCGGCACATAGACAGTCCAGGTGTTCTGCGCGGGACAACGCACGCCGACAGTCGAGCGCGCACCGACCGCGGCGTTATTCGCGATGAAGGCTTCGAGCTTCGCCGTACATGCGGCCAAACGCAGGCGCGAGTCCATGCGTTGCGCCGTCACATAGTGCTTCGCTTGGCTTTCCGGCAGCAGCGAGCGCACGTGCTTCTCGGCGGCCGACTGGATGGACTCGAGCGGCTCCACGGCAACCTGCGCATAAGAGTAGGAAGCAGCGACGAGCAGCACGGTCGCGGTCAACAGATTGAACAAGCATCGCATCGTCATCAGTAAGCACCATCGTCGTAGCATTGACGCTGGCAGAAGGGTAAGCAAACGCGATGCCAGGGCAGGGCGCGCGTGCCTGCGCAATCGATGACGCGATGCGGTAACAGCGTGAGATGTGATTCAGCACTCACTATCCATCGCAGTCTGAATTGTTGCGGGCGCGTAGGTTGGGCTGAATCCTCGAAGCCCAGCGATTTTTTTGGTGCCGCAGAATGTTGGGCTTCGAGGATTCAGCCCGACTACCCAGTCTGCATCTTGGGCGCGCGAAGTTACTGTGTGCGTCTCAGCGACGTCGTGGTACGACCCAGATGAACGACAGGCCTTTCTGATATCGACTCGCTCTGCCGGGTGCATCACCGCGGCCGCCGAGCGGCAAACTCTTGCCGCCGCCGCGTGAATCACGTCGCAAGATTTCGCAGTGATACCTCGCAACGAGGCCTGCAATCGCAGGCGCGGCGTGTAGAGGACCGTGCTGGCATGGCCCTTGCTACTACCTTCGCAGGACAGTTTTCTGACGGAGATGACAATGCCGGTCAACTTGGATTCATATCTCGGAGTGCACGCGACAGCGTTGCAGCTGCGTTCGCAGCGCACCGAGCTGCTGGCTGCGAACCTCGCGAACGTCGACACGCCGAACTATCGCGCGCGCGACATCGACTTCAAGAGCGCACTCGCGGCCGCGAGCGGCAACAAGGGCGGCGGCGTCCATATGTCGACCACCAGCGCGGGCCACATCGGTGCTGCCTCCCCTAACGGCACACCGACGCCGGAACTGAAGTACCGCACGCCGCTCGCGCCTTCGCTGGACGGCAATACGGTGGATGCGCAGCTCGAACAGTCCGCGTTCGCAGAGAACTCGGTCCGCTACCAGGCCACGCTGACTTTCGTCAGCGCGAAGTTTCGTTCGTTGATGACGGCCATCACCGGCCAGTAATCAGCAGCAGCAACCGCAGGTAAGGACTCTCCATGTCTTCCTTCAAGATCTTCGATATCGCCGGCACCGGCATGAGCGCGCAGTCGGTGCGCCTGAACGCTACGGCCAGCAACCTGGCGAATGCGGACAGCGTGAGCGGCGATCCGAATACGGTCTACAAGGCCAAACATCCACTGTTCGAAGCGATTCGCGCGGGACTCGGCAACAAGAACGCGAGCACCGGCGTAGCAGTGCGCGGCATCGTCGAGGACCAGGCGCCAGCCATGGCGCGCTACGAACCCGGCAATCCGCTCGCGGACGCGAACGGCTATGTATACGCGCCCAACGTGAACACTGTGGAGGAAATGGTCGACATGATCTCAGCCTCGCGTTCCTACCAGAACAACGTCGAAGTCATGAACACGGCAAAGGACATGATGCTCGCCACGCTGCGCCTGGGACAGTAAGCGACAAGAACGCAGCCACCACCCGCACACTCATTCAGCAGGTTTAAAGAACACTCATGTCAACCACCGATCCTCTTGCCACCTATGCCGCACAGACGCAGGCCTCGCTTGCGGCCGCGCAGGCGAAGAAGTCGGCCAGCAATCTCGGCATCGATGACTTCCTGGCGCTGATGACCGCGCAGCTCAAGAATCAGGATCCGCTGAAGCCGCTCGAAGGCACCGAATTCGTCGCTCAGCTCGCGCAGTTCGGCGCGGTTTCCGGTATCCAGGACATGCAGGGTTCGATCGAATCGCTGGCGACGTCGCTGCGTTCCACCCAGGTGTTGAACGGCACGACGTTGGTTGGCCACGATGTGCTTGCAGCGGCTGACAGCTTCACGCTGACGCCGGGCGTGCCCGTCGCCGGTGAAGTCGATGTGCCGGCCGGCACGACCGGCCTTGAGCTGCGCATCACCGATTCGACCGGACAGATCGTGCGCGAAGTGAAGGTCGTACCGCACACGGGCGCAAACACATTCGCCTGGGACGGCATGGTCGACAACGGCACCGCGGCAGCGGCGGGTGAGTACAAGATCGAAGCCGTGGCTACGGTCGGCTCCTCGCACGAATCGCTGGACGTGATGCTGGCGGGACGCGTCGCCAGCGTCACCATCGATCCTTCCGGCACCGGCCTCACCCTCAATACCAGCTCGTTGGGCTCGCTCGCGATGTCCGACGTGCGCCGCGTGATGTAACGCGCGCCCCACCGTAAACGAATTCTCCAGGAGACCTAATCATGTCATTCGGTATCGCACTCAGCGGACTCAACGCCGCCCAGACCGACTTGAATGTCACTGCCAACAACATTGCCAACTCGTCGACGAACGGTTTCAAGCAGTCGCGCTCCGAGTTCGCGGAACTCTTCGCCGTCTCGCCGCAGGGTGTGAGTCGCAACCAGTTCGGCAACGGCGTCAAAGTCGCCGCGGTGGCGCAGCAGTTCACCCAGGGCAACACCACCAGTACGAACAACAGCCTCGACATGGCCATCAGCGGCCAGGGTTTCTTCGTGTTGAGCGATGGCGGCGCCTCCGCCTACACTCGCGCCGGCGCGTTTCAGGTGAACGACGACGGCTACGTGGTCAACAGCCAGAGCCAGCGCCTGCAGGTGTATCCGCCGTCCACGACGGGCAATTTCAACACCAGCACGCTGTCGGATCTGCGTGTCGTCACCAGCGAAAGCGCCCCTGCCGCAACGACTGAAGTCGAGACGATCTTCAACCTGCCGGCCAATTCGGCGCAGCCTACCGTTGCGACCTTCGATCCGGCCAATCCGAACAGCTACAACAACGCCACGTCGATGACGGTGTACGACTCGCTGGGCGCGGCCCACACGGCCAGTCTCTACTTCGTCAAGACCGCCACTCCGAATGAGTGGACTGCGCAGATGTACGTCGACGGCAATATTCTCGGTACACCGCAGACACTCGCCTACAACAGCACCGGTTCACTGGTTACTCCTGCGACCGGGGTGATTGCATTCCCCGATTACGACGCGGCCGCCGGTCTGTCGACTGGTGCGGCGCCGATCAGCATGGATTTCAATTTTTCGCAGACGACGCAGTACGGCGGCGCCTTCGGCGTCAACTCGGTGACGCAGGATGGCTTCACGACGGGTCGACTCATCGGCATCGACGTGGATTCCACCGGCGTGGTGCAGGCGCGCTTCACGAACGGCCGGTCGAATTCGCTCGGCCAGGTTGCGATCGCGAACTTCGCGAATCCGCAGGGCCTGCAGCAACTCGGCAACACGAACTGGGCCGAGACCAACGCGTCCGGCCAGTCGCTGCGCGGCCAGGCGGGCAACTCGGGCTTCGGCCTGGTTCAGTCGGGCGCGCTCGAAGCGTCCAACGTCGACATCACCGCGCAGCTGGTCAACATGATCACCGCGCAGCGCAATTTCCAGGCGAACGCGCAGATGATCCAGACGGCTGACCAGGTGACGCAGACGATCATTAATATCCGTTAGTCAATATCCGCTAATAGTCGACGGTAACTATTCACAGAGCACCTCATGGACCGCTTCCTCTACATCTCGATGTCCGGCGCCAAGGAAACCTTGCGCGCGCAGACCGTGAACAACCACAACCTCGCGAACGCGAGCACGACGGGTTTTCGCGCCGACCTGGAAGCGTTCCAGACCCGCAACGTCTCCGGTTCGGGTTTCGCCTCGCGTGCGTATGCCACCGATGCCACCATCGGATTCGATCAGACTCAGGGCACGTTGATATCAACGCAGCGCGACTTGGATGTAGGCGTCAAGGGAGCTGGCTGGTTGGCTGTGCAGGGCCCCGACGGGCGCGAGGCGTATACGCGCGCGGGTGATCTGCGCGTGGATGCCAGCGGAATGCTCGTCAATGCCTCCGGACATCCGGTGATGGGCGATTCCGGTCCGCTCGCCGTGCCGCCCAACGCCTCTATCGCCATCGCCGCCGATGGCACCGTCTCCATCGTGCCGCTGGGCCAGGGTCCGGAAACGATGGCGCAGGTCGGCCGTCTCAAGCTGGTGAATCCACCAGCTGACGCGCTCGCGCGCAGCGACGACGGATTGTTTCGCATGATCGATGGCTCGGATGCGCCCGCCGACGCGAACGTGCAGGTGGCTGCGGGCGTGCTCGAAACCAGCAACGTGAACATCGCCGACGCGATGGTCAACATGATCGAACTGTCGCGCAACTTCGACCTGCAAGTGAAGGCGATGCGCACCGCGGAAGAAAACGCCGCCGCCGCCGCGCAGTTGCTGAAGGCATAACGCGCTGGCCGCCACACACGAATTTTCCTTGAGGACACAACCATGAATCCCGCACTTTGGGCCGCCAAGACCGGACTGGACGCGCAGCAGACGCGCATGTCCGTGACCGCGAACAACCTCGCGAACGTCGCCACCACCGGCTTCAAGAAAGGCCGCGCGGTGTTCGAAGACCTGCTGTACCAGAACGTGCGGCAAGTGGGTGCGGCGACGTCGCAGGACACGACCGCGCCTACGGGCCTTTCGCTCGGCACGGGCGTTCGCGTAGTCGCGACCGAGAAGAACTACACTCAGGGCAGCCTCTCGCAGACCGGCGGGGCGCTGGACATCGCAATCAACGGCCGCGGCTTTTTCCAGGTGCTGTTGCCCGATGGCACCATGGGCTACACGCGCGACGGCAACTTCGAAGTCAACGCGCAGGGCGAACTCGTGACCTCCAGCGGCTACGCCGTGCAGCCGGGCATCACGATTCCTGCGAACACGCAGAGCATCACGATCGGCAAGGACGGCATCGTCAGCGCGCAGCTGGCTGGACAGTCCTCGCCGTCGCAGGTCGGTTCGATTCAGCTCGTCGACTTCATCAATCCCGCCGGCCTGCAGCCGCGCGGCGAAAACATGGTGGTGGAATCCGGCGCCAGCGGCACCGCGCAGCCCGGCACGCCCGGCCTGAACGGTCTGGGCTCCACCGAGCAGGGCGCGCTCGAAGGCTCCAACGTGAACGTGGTCGAAGAGCTGGTGAACATGATCGAAACGCAGCGTGCGTACGAGATCAATTCCAAGGCGATCTCGACCACCGACCAGATGCTCGAATACGTGACGCAGCAGCTGTAACGGCTGCCGCGCAGATCCGGAGGTATCAACGTGAACCGCATTGCTCCGATCGCTCGTATCGCTTCGCTCGTCGCGCTGGGCGCGGTCGCGCTCGCCGGCTGCGTCAGCATGCCGCGCGATCCCGACTACGCCGCGACCTGGCCCGAAGAGCCGCCGCCGGCCACCGCAGGCAACGGCGCGATCTACCAGGTAGGCCATGACGTCGCGCTGTTCGAGAACTCGGTCGCGCGCCGCGTCGGCGACACGCTGACGATCCGCTTGAACGAAAGCACCAACGCGTCGAAGAGTTCGAGCACCTCGACGTCGAAATCGACGGCCGCTGACATTGCCGGCCCGACCATCGCCGGCCGCCCCGTGACCGTAAACGGCGTCGAAGTGCTGAGCGGCAGCCTCAACAGCGACACGTCGTTCGACGGGCAGGGCGGCAGCAGTCAGAGCAACAAGCTCACCGGCGAGGTGACGGTGACGGTCGCGCAGCGCCTGCCGAACGGCAATCTGCTGATCCGCGGCCAGAAGTGGATTGCGATCAACCAGGGCAAGGAATACGTGCGCATCCAGGGCATCGTGCGTCCCATCGACATCGATCCGGACAACTCCATCTCCTCGCTGAAAGTGGCGGACGCGATGATTTCCTACGGCGGCAAGGGCGCACTCGCGGATGCGAACTCCCCCGGTCTGCTCGCGCGCTTCTTCAACTCGAAGTGGATGCCGTTTTAGTGGCCGTAGGTTGGGCTGAGTCTGCGAAGCCCAACATCTTTTGGCCGGCACGGATTGTTGGGCTTCGCAGACTCAGCCCAACCTACGAGCTACGAACCACGAGCACAGCCCAACCTGCGCCGGTACGCGCCGGCAATGCCGCGGCAACCGTTTGCCTCCCGCCCGTGAACGGCGTCGCAGCTTTCATCTTCACCGTATCGCGACGCCCGTTGTAACTGCTGGCCATACCCCGCGCGGCCGCTCTTGGCATGCACCTTGCTACATCCAGCTCAAGACATTTTTCTGACGGAGAGCGTAATGCCGGCCCACTCGAAATCGACACGCACAGCAGCAAGCAGCACTGCGATGAGTCGCTTGCTCACTGCGCTCGCAGTCGTTGCGGTGTTCGCCATCGCAGCGCCCCGCCCGGCCGCGGCCGAACGCGTGAAGGATCTCGCATCGGTTGCGGGCGTGCGTGGCAACCAGCTCGTCGGTTACGGCCTCGTCGTCGGCCTCGACGGAACGGGTGACCAGACCAGCCAGGCGCCGTTCACCATCCAGAGCATTCGCAACATGCTCGCGAAATTCGGCGTGACCATTCCCGCCAACGTGAATCCCCAGCTCAAGAATGTCGCGGCCGTCACGGTGCACGCCGACCTGCCTGCATTCGCGAAGCCCGGCCAGCAGATCGACGTGACCGTCAGCTCCATCGGCAATGCCGGCAGCTTGCGCGGCGGCAGTCTCTTGATGACGCCGCTGCGCGGTATCGACGGCGAGGTGTACGGCATCGCTCAAGGCAGCATGCTGGTCAGCGGCTTCGGCGTTTCGGGCAAGGACGGTTCGCGCATCGCGGTCAACGTGCCGAGCTCGGGCCGCATTCCCAACGGGGCGACGGTGGAACGCTCGGTGCAATCCAACTTTGCCACCGAGCCGTACGTGGTGCTGAACCTGCATACGCCCGATTTCACGACTGCGGCACGCATGACCGACGGCATCAACAATCTGCTTGGCCCCGACACCGCACGCGCGATGGACGCGGTTTCCGTGCGCGTGCAGGCGCCGGTGGATCAGAGCCAGCGCATTGCTTACCTGTCCACGCTCGAAGCTATCGATATCGAGCCGGGCGATGCTCCCGCGCGCGTCATCATCAACTCACGTACCGGCACGGTCGTGATCGGCTCGGCGGTGCGCGTCACGCCGGCCGCCGTCTCGCACGGCTCGCTGTCCGTGACGATCACCGAGCGCACCGACGTCAGCCAGCCCAATCCCCTGTCGGGCGGCGAGACCGTCTCGCTGGCGCGCTCCGACATCAAGGTGGAGCAGCCGCAGACGCGCATGTTCGTGTTCAACGCCGGCGTGAATCTCGATGAGATCGTGCGCGCGGTGAACCAAGTCGGCGCGGCGCCGGGCGATCTCGTGGCCATCCTCGAGGCGCTGAAGGAAGCGGGTTCGTTGCGTGCCGAGTTGATCGTCATCTAAAGGACTCGGCGCCATGACCGCTCCCATCAGCAACACGTTCTACGCCGATCCCAACGGCATCGCCGCCTTGCGCAAGGATGCCAAGGCCAACGATCCGGCAGCGTTGAAGGAAGCGGCGAAGCAGTTCGAGAGCCTGTTCACGAAAATGCTGCTGAAGAACATGCGCGAGGCCAACAAGGCCATCGGCGATTCCATGTTCAGCAGCGACCAGACCGAATTCTACGAAGGCATGTTCGATGACCAGCTGGCCGTGCAGCTATCCCAGGGCAAGGGCCTGGGGCTCGCCGACATGCTGGTGCGGCAGCTCTCCGGCGCGGCCGGCAATGGCGATGCGACGCGGGCCGTCGAAGGCGCGGTGCAGAAGGCGCTGCCGTATTCGGCATCGCCCACCGGCGCTGCGGCTCCCCTGCCGCTGCCGCAGTCGTTGCATGAGCCCATTGCCGCCTCCAAGGAAGAATTCATTCGCACGATGTGGCCGCATGCGCAGAGCGCGGCGCAGGAAATCGGCGTCGATCCGCACGCGCTGCTGGCACAGGCCGCGCTCGAAACCGGCTGGGGCAAGTCCGTGCCGAGCACGACCGCCGGCGATTCAAGCTTCAATCTGTTCGGCATCAAGGCCGGCAGCCAGTGGTCGGGTGGCACGGTGAGCGTGCCCACGCTCGAAGTCGAAGGCGGCATTCCGGTAAAGAAGGTGGAGCGCTTTCGCTCCTACGAATCCGCGGCCGCAAGCTTTCGCGACTACGCGAAGCTGATCGCCAACAACCCGCGCTACGAAAATGCGCGCGGTTCGGGCACGGATGTGGCGTCGTTCGCGACGGCATTGCAGCGCGGCGGCTATGCCACCGATCCGAATTACGCCCGCAAGATCGTCGCGGTAGCGGACCAGGTGCGCGACGTGACGCGGCGCGTGGATGCCACGAACGCCGCGTTGAAGAACGTGGACATCCAGCCGCTCAGCGGCAGGAGAGTGTAATGAACGGACGATCGACTCTATCGAGTTCTTCCGGCCTGGCCGGCTTGCACCTGACGCTGCGGAGTTTCCATGGCTGATTTTCTCCAAACCAGCATTTCGGGGCTGCTCGCGTTTCAGCGTTCGCTGGACACGACCAGTCACAACATTGCCAACGTCAACACGCCCGGGTACAGCCGCCAGATAGCGGAGCTGACCACGCGACAGGCGGAGTCGGCCGGCAGCGGCTGGGTCGGCAATGGCGTCGATGTCAGCACCATCAAGCGCAACTACGACGACTTCCTTGCCAACCAGACGCGCACCTCGTCCAGCGGCTACAACCAGTCAAGCGCGTATGCAACTCAGGCTTCGCGCATCAACAACCTGCTCGGCGATTCGACGACGGGCATGACCGCGTCGCTGCAGAAGTTCGTCAATGCCGTGCAGGCCGTCGCGGACACACCGACGTCGGTGCCGGCGCGGCAGACTTTGCTCAGCGAAGCGAACGCGCTCATGGAACGCCTGCAGAGCTACGACGAAAGCCTGCGCAGCCTGGATCGCCAGGCCAACGCAGCGCTGGACAGCGAAGCGACGGCGGTCACCACCCTCGCGACCAGCATCGCGAAACTCAATGGCGAGATTTCCAGCAGCTACGCCCGCACCGGCCAACCGCCGAATGACTTGCTGGACAAGCGCGACCAGTTGCTCGACGAGCTGGCCACGCACGTCAACGTGAACCTGACGAAGCAGGGCGACAACACCGTCAGCGTGTTCATCGGCAATGGCCAGCCGCTGGTGGTCGGGCAGTTGGCAGCGAAGCTGTCGGCCACGCCCGATCCGTTCGACGCATCACGCAAGATCATTTCGCTGCAGACGCCGAGCGGCAGCGTGGATATCTCCAACTCGCTGAGCGGCGGCACGCTTGGCGGTACACTCGATTTCCGCACCCAGATGCTCGATCCGGCGCGTAACTCGCTCGGCCGGTTGGCCGTGGGGTTGCAGGACGTGATGAATGCGCAGCACCGCGAAGGCATGGACCTGAACGGCGACCTCGGCGGCGATTTCTTCGCAACCGGCGGCGTCCTGGTCCAGGACAGCAGTCTGAACCTGGGCACCGCCAGCGTTGCAGCTACGCGAATTACCGGCGCGGCGGGCGCTCTGACGACATCAGACTATGTGCTCAGCTCCACCTCCAGCGGTTGGAGCCTGCAGCGCACGGACACCGGCGCCACCGTACCGATGACGGGTACCGGCACCGCGCTCGATCCTTTCGTTGCCGATGGCATGAGGTTCGTCGTCAGCGGCACGCCGACGACCGGCGATCGCTTTCTGATCAAGCCCACTGCCGACGCAGCTGCAGGCATGCAGGTGCTGATCGGCGATCCCGAAGAGATCGCGGTCGCGGCGCCCATCGTGACGGGCGCGAACGGCGCCAACACGGGCAGCGGCAAGATTTCGGCCGGCGAAGTGCTCAATGCCGGCAACGCTGCGTTGCGCACGGCGACGACGATCACGTTCACGAGTGCGACGCAGTACACGGTGAGCGGCGACCCGACCGTCTACACGTACACGCCGGGCGCGAACATCGACGCCAACGGCTGGCGAGTGCAGGTCAGCGGCGCGCCCGTTGCGGGCGATACTTTCAGCGTCCGCGATAATACCAACGGCGCGGGCGACAACCGCAATGCGTTGAAGCTCGCGCAAGTGTTGAATGAGCCCGTGCTCAACAACGGCACCGCTTCGCTCAGTGCGGCGGTGGGCCAGTTCGTCGGCCGCATCGGCGTGCAGACGAATCAGGCGCAGGTCAGCAGCGCCGCGCAGAAGGTGGTGTACGAGGAGGGTGTTGCGGCAATGCAATCGACATCGGGTGTGAACCTGGATGAAGAGGCGGCGAACCTGGTGCGCTACCAGCAAGCCTACATGGCTGCGGCGCAGATGATCCGCGTCGCCGACACTGTTTTCCAGTCTGTGCTGCGGGCCGTCGGCGGATGAGCCGCGCCAAAGAATCGTCCTCAAGAAATTGCCCTAAAGAAGTTGCATTGACGAACCGATCTGAGAAGCTGTCATGAGAATTTCCACGCAGACCTTCTACGCACGCTCGCTCAGCGCCATGCTGGACCAGCAAAGCGCGCTGTCGCGGATCCAGAACCAGGTCGCGACCGGCAAGCGCGTCAATACGCCCGCCGACGATCCGATCGCGTCCGTGCACATACTCGAGCTGGAACGCGCGCAGTCCGAGTCCGAGCAGTATCAGAAGAACAGTGATAGCGCGCGCGGCCGCCTGAGCCTCGAAGAACAGTCGATCGCGGACGTCGGTCTCGTCGTGCAGCGCGTGCGCGAATTGGTCGTGCAGGCTTCGAGCACCGGCTCGCTCACCAACTCCGACCGGCAGTCCATCGCCGTCGAACTCGCAAGTCGGCTCGAAGAGCTGCAGGACATCGCCAACCGCAAGGACGGCAACGGCGAATACCTGTTCGGCGGCTTTTCCACGCTCACGCAGCCGTTCGCGGTCACCGCCGGCGGTACCGCCTACCAGGGCGATCAAGGCAACCGGCTGTTGCAGATCGGGCCGACGCAGAAAGTCGCCGACAGTCACTCCGGCAATGACGTTTTCATGAACATCGAAGGCGGCAACGGCACGTTCTCCACCGCTGCGACGTCGACTAATACAGGCACGGGCCTGATCACCGTCGGCACCGTGACGGACCGTAGCGCGTGGGTGCCCGATGACTACTCCATCACTTTCACGCCGACCGCGGACGCCTACGAAGTGCGCGACGGTCTCGGTGCGCTCGTGACCTCGGGCGCCTATACCGACGGTACCGCCATTGCATTCAATGGCGTACAGGTCACGGTCTCCGGTACACCGGCGCTCAACGACTCGTTCGCGGTCAATCAGAGCTCCAATGAAGACGCCTTTACGACCGTGCAGAAGGTCATCACCGCGCTGAACGGGCCGGGCGGTTCGGCCACGGGCAACGCGCAGCTCTCGACGCTGCTCGGCAATTCGCTGCAGCAGCTCGACCAGGTAACGGACCACATGCTCAACGTGCGCTCGCAGGTAGGGGCGCGCCTGTCGACGCTGGACAATGCGGATTCATCGCGCGATGCGCTGGGCGTCGACCTGAAGACCTCGCTCGGCGAGCTGCGCGATCTGGACTACGCCACGGCGCTGACCCAGATGAACCAGCAGCTGGTGGGCCTGCAGGCGGCGCAGCTGTCTTATTCGAAGATCTCGCAGCTTTCGCTATTCAACTACCTTAGTTGAAAGCACGTGAGCTGATGCGTGCTGCGGCGCACCGTCGCAGGCGCATGCCGCGATTTACAGGGCTATTTCGAGCGTGTCGTGACTTGTCACACAGTCCAACCACTCACACGACGTTCTTTACCGTGACCGGCTCCACACTTTGCAACGATGCCGGGGGCACCTCTCAAGTTCGAGTGTCGGGCTCCGATACAGCCCCTGTACAGCGAAGTGTCGCGCAACGAACCAGCTGACGCTGAGCAAATAATCGATTAACCAGGAGAGACTTTCATGGCTCAAGTTATTAATACTAACGTCGCTTCGCTGAACGCTCAGCGTAACCTGACGACGTCACAGGGCCAGTTGGCCACCGCGCTGCAGCGCCTTTCGTCCGGCTTGCGCATCAACAGCGCGAAGGACGACGCCGCCGGCCTCGCCATCTCGGAACGCTTCACCACCCAGGTTCGCGGCTTGAATCAGGCCGTCCGTAACGCCAACGACGCGATCTCGCTGTCGCAGACCGCCGAAGGCGCGCTGGGCGAATACGGCAACATCCTGCAGCGTGTGCGCGAACTGTCAGTGCAGTCCGCCAACGCGACCAACTCCTCTTCAGACCGCGCAGCGCTCAACGGCGAAGCGCAGCAGCTGTTGCAGGAACTGGGCCGCATCTCGACCCAGACCCAGTTCAACGGCCAGAACGTGCTCGACGGCTCCTTCAGCGCCGCGCAGTTCCAGGTCGGTGCCAACGCCAACCAGACCATCTCGGTCTCGATCGGCAGCGCGGCGACGACGTCGCTCGGTGCTTATCAGTTCAACAACACGTCCAGCGCAGTGAGCGGCACCGCTCTTGCTTCGGGCGACCTCACGATCAACGGCGTGAACGTCGGCGCGACCGCTGACGGCAGCGCGGACACCATCGTCAACGCGATCAACGCGAAGACCAGCGAAACCAGCGTGACCGCTTCGGCGACTTCGTCGATTACTGCGGCCAATGCTCCGACTCGCAAGCAGGATCTCGCTTCGGGCGACCTCGTCATCAACGGCGTGAACATCGGCGCTGTGACGGGCAGCAACAGTGTCGCGCAGCAGGGCGGCAACCTGGTCACCGCGATCAACCTGAAGACGGCGGCTACGGGCGTGACGGCTAGCGCCAACGCAACCACGGGCGCGATCACGTTGTCGTCTACTGTCGGTAAGACCATCGCGGTCACGACCAACAACGGTGCCGCCGGCGCCGCCAAGATCGAGAACGCGACGGGCATCGAAGTCGCGAGCTCGCAGACCGTGGCCACCACAGTCAATACCTTCACCGGTACGCTGGGCACCAGCACCGCGGTGTTCGCCGCGGTTGCAACTGCCGGCCAGACGTTGGCAGTCAATGGCCAGACCTACACCTTCGTCGCCTCGGGCGGCAGCGGCCTCAACGTCGACATCGGTGCGGATGCTACGGCCAGCGCCGCCAACCTGGCGACTGCGATCACCGCCCGCGAAACGGCTCTTGGCACGGCGAGCCGTGTCACCGCTGCCGCGGCCACGGGTACCTTGACCATCACTTCGGCGTACGCAACGTCGTCGAGTGCGCATATCGCGATCACCGGCACGAACGCAGCAACGGTCACGAACAACGCCGTCGCGGGCGCAGGCGTCGCGGCGGGTAGCTTGGCCACTGCTGGTGGTCTCACTTACGAGTTCGCCTTCGCGGATTCGTCGGTAACGACTCCTGGCAACATCAAGGTTGTGATCGGCGCGGATGCCACGGCCAACGCGCAGGCGTACCGAGGCGCGATCAACACCGCGTACCTGGCGACTACGACTAACATCCAGGCAACTGGCGCAGGCACTGCCATCACGCTGACATCCGACAACAAGGGTGCGCAGGGTACGGCGGACGTGCTGGCTTCCGGCACCGCAGTTACGGCGGGTCTGGCGATCTCCGGTGCAGCGGGCGGCGCGAACGGCACGTATGCCGCCAGCACGACCTACGGCACGATCTCGCTGAACTCGAACGCGGCGTACCAGGTCGGCGGCAGCAACTCGGCGAAGGCCGGCTTGTCGACTGCTTCGGCCACGTTGACTTCGATCGCCACGATCGACATCTCGTCGGTCAGCGGTGCGAACTCGGCGATCAGCCTGGTGGACGGCGCGCTGGATCAGGTCTCGAAGATTCGCGCCGGTCTCGGTGCGGTCCAGAACCGCTTCCAGTCGACGATCGCCAGCCTGAGCGCGACGTCTGAGAACCTCTCGGCTGCACGTAGCCGAATTCTCGACGCCGACTATGCCCAGGAAACCGCTGCTCTGACCCGCGGTCAGATCCTGCAGCAGGCCGGCACCGCGATTCTGGCGCAGGCGAACTCGCTGCCCCAGAGCGTGTTGTCGCTGCTGCGGTAATCGGATGATGTCAAGGACATGACATGACGATCGGGCTGCAAGGCCTGACACGGCAGGCGGTGAGGGTCGCAAGACTCTCGCCGCCGGCCGTTTTTGTTTTGTTGATTTTGATTGCAGCGTGCCTGGCTTCGACTCCGTCAATTGGAGGCGCCATGACCATAGATTCAATTGCCGCGGCAACGCAGCGGCAGAACGCTTGGACGGCGAAGGCGCCGGACAAGCAGGCGAGCGCGGCGCCTTCAGGTGCAACTCAGCCGGTAGAACACAAGGCTCCGCCGCCGCCGCCCAGTGCGGATGCGTTGCGGGCCGCGGTCGAACAGATCGAGACGTATCTCAAGGGCAGCGAACGTTCGCTGCAGTTCAAAGTGGACAGCACCACGGGAGTCACCGTGATCACGGTGAAAGACGCCAACGGTGAAGTGATCCGCCAGATTCCGAACGACGAAGTGCTGCGGCTCGCGCGCTCCCTCGGCGCCGGCGCAAAGTCCCTGATGGATATCGCAGTCTGAAGGAAGTGATGTAATGGCAACCTTAAGTTCGGCAGGCATCGGTTCGGGTCTGGACGTCGCAGGCATCGTGCAGCAACTGGTCGCTGTCGAGCGCGCGCCCGAACAGAACCGCATCACCAAGCTGCAGACTGCCAACACGACGAAGATTTCCGGTCTCGCCACGTTGAAAGGGGCGCTGTCCGGATTCCAGACCGTGCTCGGACCGCTCAAGACGGTGGAATCCTTCAGTGCTAGAACCGCCACGTCGGCCGACGACGAAGTGTTCACTGCCACCGCCACATCCAAGGCTGCTTCAGGCAGCTATGAAATCGAAGTCGTTGCGCTTGCGAAGGCGCACCAGTTGGCGTCGGATCCCTTCAGCAGCAAAACTGCAGTAGTGGGTACCGGCGCACTGACCATCTCGCTCGGCACGAGCCCATTCACGGTTGACATCGACGCTGACCACTCGACGTTGGAAGGCGTGCGCGATGCCATCAACAGCGCGACCGGCAACCCTGGCGTGCGTGCGACTATCATCCAGGCGACTGACGGCGCCCACCTCGTGCTCAGCTCCTCGAAGAGTGGCGCTGCGAACGTGATCAAAGTTGCGAGCGAAGACGCGGCGTTGAGCCGCTTGACCTACGACGCCGTCGGCTTGAACACCGCCAACTACGACGAACGCCAGGAAGCGAAGGACTCCGAAATCAAGATCGCGGGTTTTTCGCACAAGAGCCCGACGAACGTCGTGACCGACGCGATCGACGGCGTGACGTTCAGCCTGAAGAAAGAGCAGGTGGAGCCCGTCGTGCTCGACGTCCAGTACGACAACAGCGCCGCTGTCACGCGCGTCAAGAATTTCATTTCCCAGTACAACGCCCTGCAGAGCCAGGTCGCCACGCTGCAGGCGTACAACCCGACCACGGGTCAGACCGGCCAGTTGCTCGGCGACTCGCTGGCTCGCAACGTCCAGCAGGAATTGCGCCGCGGCTTGAGCGATCCGGTGAGCGGCACGACGGGTGAATTCCAATCGCTGGCGAGCCTCGGCATCACCACCGCCAAGGACGGATCGCTGGTGCTCGACGAGACCAAGCTCAATGCAGCGTTGGACAAGGACTTCGGGGCCGTCGGGGCCGTATTCGGTTCGGAGAACGGCGTGGCGGCACGCATGGCGGCGGCAATCGAGAAGCGCCTCTCTGCCACCGGCGACATCGCGACGCGTAACGCGAGCCTCGACAAGACCACCAAGCAGATCGCGAAGGACACGGCGCAGCTGACGGCCCGCATGGAAGCGCTGACGACGCAGTACACCACGCAGTTCAGCAAGCTCGACTCGCTGCTCTCGAAGCTGCAGTCCACTTCGACCTACCTGACACAACAGCTTGCGTCGCTGCCCGGAATCAGTTCATAACGCAGGCATGTCGTACTCAAGTACGCACACGCTGCGCCGTTAGCTTCAGTATCAAGATTGTTCGTCACGAAGTGATGCTGGAGACAAGTTCATGGCCGGTTATCCGCAGGGAGCACAGCTCGGTGCGTACCAGAAAGTTGCAGCGCATGGTGGCGTTGCGGCTGCGGATCCGCACGGCCTGGTGCTGATGCTGATGGACGGCGCGCTGCAGCGCATCGCCGCGGCGCGCGGCTGCATCGAGCGCGGCAGCCTCTCCGAGAAATCGCAGCTCCTGCACCGCGTCGTGCAGATACTCGGCGAACTGCGCGGCAGCCTCGACCTGTCGGCCGGCGGCCAGATCGCCAACAATCTTTCCGAACTTTACGACTACATGTGCAGGCGCTTGCTGACGGCGTCACTTGAGAATAATGTCGGCATGCTGGATGAAGTCGCCGGCCTGCTGCGGGAGATCCGCGGCGCATGGACCGCGATACCTCAGGAGGCGCGTAGCAGATGAGCTCTCCCATCGCCGATAGCGTCATGGCCGCGACGCACAAACTGGTGCAGCAGGCGATGCAAGGCCAGTGGCAGGAAGTGCCGCGCACCGTCGAACAGCGCCGCGCGCTGCTCAACGAATTGACGGCCGCCGCAACGCCGCAGGATCACCAGTGGCTGAGCGCGCTGAAGCAGGCCATGGTGGAATCCGATGCCGCCGTCCAGCAGATCGCCGCCGCAGATCCGGCCGCAGCGGACGACACATTGAACCTTGAGGCTGCGCCCGGCGCGGCCGTCGTCGATACCTCCCAGAGCGCATTGGACCGCGCCGGCAGCACGATGGAGATGCTGGCCCGGCGCCGTTAGCAGGAAGCCCACATGAGTTACGAAGGACTCGACACGATCGTTCTGTATGAAGAGCTGGCCTTCGAGGACGTGGTGCCGCTGGCATGGAAGCCGTCGCCCGTCCCATTCGATCCGGCCATCATCGGCAGCTATGCGGACCGCAACATGCGCGTGCTGCAGGCGCTGGCGGCGCTCGAAGAGCATGGGCCCATCGAGAAGCTCGACGAAAAGGACGCGCCCACCGCGGCCCATATCGTCCGCCTCGATCTCAAACTCAACCTGCTGCTCGACATGGTCGGGCAGCTGTTGATCGCGAGTCATCCGCGGCCGAAACCCACCTCGGTGCGTTTCAACGCGCTTGGCGCGGTGTGGCAGGGTGCGCCACCGTACCCCGACCTGGGCAACCAGGGCGTTCTGGAAGTCTACCTGCGCGATTGCATCGCGGAGCCGCTGCGGCTGGTCGGCCGCATCGCGACGATCTCGCCCGACGGCCGGATCAAGGCGCGTTTCATTCCCCCCGGCGAACACATCAGCGACCTGATGGAGAAGCTCGCCTTCCGCAAGCATCGCCGGCAGGTCGCCGGTGCGAAGAACCCGCGCAAGTTCTAGTAGTCCATCTCGTATTCTCGTAGGTTGGGCTGAGTCTTCGAAGCCCAACAATCCTTCGCACCAGATTGTTGGGCTTCGCAGCCCAACCTACGCTCCTCAGCCCAACCTACGCTCGTTTCTTGCGTGCACAGTTCACAGTGCCTCGCACCCGTTTGCGCAACTCGTCTCCCGCAGCGTTACAACATATCGTGATGCTCTCGGGATTTGCGTAGTTTCCCTGCAGCAATGTTAAGTAGTTCTCGCAGCATTCCGCCAAATTATTGGCACTGGTTCACGGCTGCGCAGCGTTCAGGGAGACCCCTATAGAGACGTCGTGTGCGGCAGACACAATAGCCGTCAGTCACTGTGTGCTGACGGAAGTAACTGATGATGTGCATTTGCCCGGCGCGGACAATGAACGAGACGGGCGTCGCAAGACAGCCCCAGACCAAGTCCGGGGCCGCTCGACACCTGACGGGGACAAGACGATGAACTTGAGCGAGACAGCAAGAATAAAAATCATCACGGTGCAACGTGCGGTGGTGTACGACTGTGACGTCGATCGCGCCGAAAAAGTCGGCGCCGTGCTCAAGACCCTGTCGCTCGAACCCCTGCTGATCGATCACGCCGCGCTGATGCGCGCCGTCATTCAATCGCCCATGACCCCGCCCGCGCTGCTCATCGGCGACGTGGGTGACGCATTGGACTGGCGCGAACTCGGCGCCACCTTGCGCGAGCAGCTCGCCGACGTTCCCGTCATCGCCTACGGATCGGCCGCTGCCGCCGAGCAGGTGACGGCGGCTGTCGGCGCGGCCCGCGTGCTGCGCCTGCCGTTCCCGTTCACTCACGAGGCGCTCGCCAAGGCGCTGCATGTGCCTGCGCAGGCCACGATCGAGGAGTCGGGCAAGGCCGTCATGCCCACCGGCGCGTCGGCTTCGGTGCGCGAAGTGGTCCGGCTGATCCGCCAGGTCGCCGCACACGATTCCAGCGTCTTGATCCTGGGTGAATCCGGCACCGGCAAGGAACTGGCGGCGCGCGCCATCCACGACGCGAGTCCGCGCCGGCAGCGGCCCTTCATCGCCATCAATTGCGGCGCGATCCCGGCCGAGTTGCTGGAAAGCGAATTGTTCGGCCACGAGAAGGGCGCGTTCACCGGCGCGATCGCAGCGCGCAAAGGCCGCTTCGAGATCGCCGAAGGCGGCACGCTGTTCCTGGACGAGATCGGCGACATGAGCCTGCCCATGCAGGTCAAGCTGCTGCGCGTGCTGCAGGAGCGCGTGTTCGAGCGCGTCGGCAACCACCAGCCCATCCGCTGCAATGTGCGCATCATTGCCGCCACGCACCGCAACCTCGAGGATTCCATCGAGCGCGGCGTGTTCCGCGAAGACTTGTTTTACCGGCTCAACGTATTCCCCATCGAGATGCCGGCGCTGCGCGAGCGCATCGAAGACATTCCCGCGCTGATCCGCGATTTCGCCGAGCGCAATGCCAGCGAAGGCCGCGGCCGCATCGAAATGACGGCGCGAACCGTGCAAGCGCTCAGCCGCCATCCCTGGCCCGGCAACGTGCGCGAGCTCGGCAACCTGATCGAGCGCCTGTCCATCCTGTGCCCCAACCGCCGCGTCGACATCGCCGACCTGCCGCCGAAGTACCGTCCCGCCGGCATGTTCGATGATCTGCTGCAGAGCAACGATCCCCATGCGCTCGAGCCGGCCGAGCTGGGAACGGCGCCGCGCAATGCCGTCGAACTGGATGAGTTGGACCATCCGGTGCTGGGCGACGACGTGCTGCTCGACTTCGAAGAGCGCGAAGCGGTGCTGCTGCTGACCCAGAACGATCTGTCGGACGCCCACTCGCAGCTGCCGCCGGAAGGCCTGGACCTGCGCGAACACCTGTTCACCATCGAGCGCGACTTGATCCAGCAGGCGCTGAACCGTGCCGGCGGCACAGTCGCGCATGCCGCCCGCCTGCTCAAGCTGCGCCGCACGACGCTCGTGGAAAAATTGCGCAAGTTCGAAATGCTCAACGAAGCGGTGGCGTCGGAAGTTTGACGTGACCTTGCCGCCGCCGTGCAGCAGTTCCTCTGCTGCGCTGCCCGCGGCGGGCGATCCTGTGATCCGGTCCACAGGAACGCATGACCAGCAGATCCCCCAGGAGTGTTGGAACGGAACTTGCTCCTCTACTTCAGTGATGAGCCAGCAACCAAATACCGCCGCAATCGCATCGTCGCCCGACCCGGTACTGCCGGGCCTGGAGCGCGATGACGCCGACTTCGTGGCCTGCGCGCTGCCGTCGCGGCGGCTCGCGGCACTTGCTCGCCGCGTTGCGGCAAGTGACTGCACCGTGCTCATTGCCGGCGAGTCGGGCACCGGTAAGGAAGTGCTGGCCCGCTTCATTCACCGCAGCTCGCCGCGCGCCTTGCGGCCGTTCATCGCGGTGAACTGCGCAGCCATTCCCGAGAACATGCTGGAAGCCATGCTGTTCGGTTACGAGCGCGGCGCTTTCACCGGCGCGCATGCCAGCCACGCCGGCAAGTTCGAACAGGCGAACGGCGGCACGCTGCTGCTCGACGAAGTCACCGAAATGTCGCAGGGCCTGCAGGCAAAACTGCTGCGCGTGCTGCAGGAACGCGAAGTGGAGAAGCTGGGCGGCCGCGCGCCGATCCCGCTGGACGTGCGCGTGCTGGCGACGACGAACCGCGACTTGCGCGGCGAAGTGGCCGGCGGCCGCTTTCGCGAAGACTTGTACTACCGCCTGAACGTATTTCCCCTCATGACCTCGCCGCTGCGGGAACGCCGCGACGACGTGCTGCCGCTGGCAATGCGCCTGCTGACCTCGCGTTGCCAGCCCGGTCACCGTATTCCGGCGCTCAGTGCTGATGCCGCTCACTTGCTGCTCACCTATGCTTGGCCGGGCAACGTGCGCGAACTGGATAACGTCATGCAGCGCGCGCTGATCCTGGCCGCCGGTCCGGTCATCGAACGCGAACACATTCAACTGGAAGGACCGAGCCCATGGCCGGCGCCGCAGTCGCATGGCATGGCCGCGTTTGCCGGCGCGGCGCCGACCAGCGCGACGCCGAAAGTAGCGCGCACCGAGTCCACCAGCCTGTCCGGTTCATTGTCGTCGGCCGAGCGCGACCTGATCCTGGATGCGCTGCGCACCGACAACGGCAATCGCGAGGCAGTGGCGAAGCGCTTGGGGATCAGCCCGCGGACGCTGCGCTACAAACTGGCCAGGCTGCGTGAAGCCGGCGTCGAAGTCGGCTGAGTTCAGGAGCGACCATGTCATTGCAGATAGACGCCGTCCTCTCGCAGATCCGCTCCATGCAATCGCAGATTCATGGGGTGGGGGCGCCGCAGAATGAAGCGGCCAAGATAGGGTCCGCCACCAACGCGGCGCAGGCGCCCGAAGGCTCGTTCGCGAACGTGCTGAAGAAAGGGCTGGACCAGGTGAACTCGGTGCAGCAGAAGGCCGACGGCCTGGCCACGCAGTTCGAACAAGGCGTGCCCGGCATCGAGCTGCCGCAAGTGATGCTGGAGCTGCAGAAGGCCAGCGTCTCGTTTCGTGCGCTCACCGAGGTGCGCAACAAATTCGTGAACGCCTACCAGGAAATCATGAACATGCCGATCTGAGCGCCGCCGCAGCGCGCCGACAGTGAGCCACCGAATTGCACCGCCCAAGATTTTCACAGACCCAAATTTTCATAGACCCAAAGAGATGAGCAACCCGATTTTCATCAGGACCGAAGCATGAGCACTTCAGCCGCCGCGCTGCCGCGCCCGTCATTCATTCCGCCTGCGTTGCGGCCGCTCGTACTGCTCATCGGCGTCGCAGCCGCTGTCGCCGCCGGCGTCGGCGTGGTGTTGTGGTCCAAGGAGCCCACCTACGGATTGCTGTACGGCAACCTGGGCGAACAGGATTCCGCGCAGATCGTGCAGCAGCTCGACGCGTCCGCGATTCCTTACAAGCTCGATTCGGTGTCCGGCGCCGTCATGGTGCCTTCCGACCGTGTTCACGACGCCCGCCTGAAGCTTGCCGCCCAGGGCTTGCCGGAAGGCGACGGCGGCTTCGCGGTGATGTCGAAAGATCCTGGTTTTGGCGTCAGCCAGTTCATGGAAGGCGCGCGTTACCAGCATGCGCTGGAGACCGAACTCGCCCGCACGATCTCGAGCCTGCAATCGGTCGAGGCCGCGCGCGTGCATCTTGCGCTGCCGCGGCAGTCGGCGTTCGTGCGCGATCGCCGCCCGCCGAGCGCTTCGGTGTTCCTGCAGTTGAAGCCCGGCCGCCGTCTCGAATCCGAGCAGACCACGGCCGTCATCAACCTGGTCGCCTCGAGCATTCCCGAACTGGAGGCCACGCAGGTCACGGTCGTCGATCAACAGGGGCGGCTGCTGTCTTCGCCCGACAGCCACGACGAATTCTCCGCGCGCGCGAAGCAGATGGAGATCGCGCGCAACATGGAAGAACGCTACACGCATCGCATCGAAGAACTGCTGGCGCCGCTGGTCGGCGCGGGCCGCGTGCGCGCGCAAGTCGTCGCGGACGTGGAAATGTCCACGACCGAAGAAGCGCGTGAACAGTACAAACCGGAAAGCCAGGTGGTGCGCAGCGAACAGACTGCCGAAGAAGCAAGCCGCAACGGCGCGACGCCGAACGGCGTGCCTGGCGCATTGACCAATCAGCCACCGACGCCGGGTGTTGCCCTGCCGCCGGGTGTGCAAGCACAGGCATCCGCGGCTCCGGGTACGCCGGGTGCCGTTGCTGCCGGGACGACTCCGCCGCCGCCGGACAACACTTCGAAGCAGTCGACTCGCAACTACGAGATCGATCGCACCGTGGCTTACACCAAATCGCCGGCTGGTCGTATCAAGCGCCTGACCGTGGCCGTGCTCGTCGACAACCTGCGTAGCACGGACGACGAGGGCACTGTGACGGAGACCGCTTTGTTGCCCGAGCAGGTCACCAACATGACGCGCCTGGTCAAGGACGCGGTGGGCTTCGACGAGGCGCGCGGCGACAGCGTCAACGTCATCAATGCTTCTTTCAAGGGCGAAGCGATTCCAGAGGAAATCGTTCCCGAGACCATCCCGTTGTGGGAGCGGCCGCTGGTGCGCGACATCGCCAAATTGCTCGCCGCGCTGATCGTGCTGCTGACGCTGGTGCTCACCGTGCTCAAGCCGCTGGTGCGCGGGCTGCTGACGGCGCCGACGCGCGAAGTTTCGTACGTGAGCGCCGGGGGTCTGCCCGACGGCTCGCTCGCGCAGATACCTGGCGGCGTCCCCGCCGTGGACTACGACACGCAGATTGCGCAGGCGCGGTCGCTGGTTGCGCAGGATCCGGCGCGTGTCGCGCAAGTGGTCAAGACCTGGGTCGGCAACGATGAGTAGCCTGGAGAGTAGTGTGAAAAGGGTTGCAACATGAGCGCTCAGCCCAAGGACGCAAAACGCGCCGGCACCGAGCGCGCGGCCATCCTGTTGCTGTCGCTCGGCGAGCAGGAAGCGGCCGAAGTCATGAAGCACATGGGTGCCAAAGACGTGCAGCGCATCGGCGCCGCCATGACGCAGTTGCAGAACATCTCGCGGCGCGACGTGAGCCAGATCCTCACCGAATTCACCGTGACCGTGGAAGGCCAGACTTCGCTCGGTGTCGGCGTGGACGAGTACCTGCGCAAGGTGCTGACCAGCGCGCTGGGTGAAGACAAGGCCAGCGGCGTCATCGACCGCATCCTGTTCGGCCGTTCCAGCAAGGGCCTGGAAGCGCTGAAATGGATGGATGCGCGCGCCGTGTCGGAACTCATCCGCCAGGAACATCCGCAGATCATCTCCATCGTGCTCGCCTATCTCGACGCGGATCAGTCCGCCGAGATCCTCGGGACGTTCCCCGACTGGCTGCGCGCGGATGTGCTGATGCGCATCGCGACGCTCGACGGCATCCAGCCCACTGCGTTGCACGAGCTCGACGACGTGATCGAGAAGACGTTCTCCGGCAAGGCCAGCGCGCTGAAGACATCGGTCATCGGCGGCATCAAGACGGCCGCCAACATCATGAACTTCATGGAGAGCGCCGTGGAAAGCGCGGTGATCGACCAGATCACCAAGATCGACGAGGCGCTGGGCACGAAGATCCAGGATCTCATGTTCGTATTCGACGACATCGGCGAGATCGACGATCGCGGCATGCAGGAAGTGCTGCGCGCGGTGCCGGGCGATCGCCTGATGCTGGCGATGAAGGGCGCCGACGACGCGCTCAAGGAGAAGATCTTCAAGAACATGTCGCAACGCGCCGCGGAAATGCTGCGCGACGATCTCGAAGCGCGCGGTCCGGTGCGCCTCAGCGAAGTGGAGGCCGCGCAGAAGGAAATTCTCGCGCTGGTGCGCAAGCTGGCCGAAGCCGGCACCATCCAGCTCGGCGGCAAGGGTGAAGAGTTCGTATGAACGTACGGATCATTCCCGCCGGCGCCGGCGCGGCGGACGAAGCCTACCAACGCTGGGATCTGCCGACGGTCAACGGCTCGGCCGTGCCGGGGCGCCGTCCTGGCGGCAAGACCGTCGGACAGCTTGAAGAAATCGAACGCGTCGCATACGAAGAGGCATTCGCCGCGGGCCGGACCGCCGGGCTCGCTGCCGCGCAGGCAGAGACGCAGCAGGGCGTGGATCAGATCAAATCGCAGGTCGTGCGCATGGAAGGCGTGCTCGCTGCGCTCGCCAAGCCGCTCGACGATCTCGACAAAGAGGTGGAAGCGCAGCTCGTCAGCCTGGCGCTCGCCATCGCGCGGCAATTGATTCGCCGCGAACTGAAGACAGATCCCGCGCAGGTGATTGCGGTGATTCGCGAAACGGTGGGTCTGTTGCCCGCGGCAGCCCGCGACGTACGCGTGCACCTGCATCCGGACGACGCCATGGTCGTGCGGGAAAAGCTCGCGACGCCGGGCCAGGACCGTGCCTGGACCATCGTGGAAGATCCGGTGATGACGCGCGGCGGTTGCCGCGTCATGACGGACACCGCGCAGATCGATGCGCGACTCGAAACACGCATCGGCGCTGTCATCAGTTCCGTTCTCGGCGACGAACGTACGCGTGATACTGCATGAGCGCTCTGAACACACAGCGTTCGCCGCAGTGGCTCAAGCACCTGGAGCAGGCGCAGCGCCGCGTCGAACGCGTGCCGCCGCCGCCGGTGGAAGGTGTGCTGACTCGCATGGTCGGACTTACGCTTGAGGCGTCGGGCTGCCAGGCTGCCATCGGCGACCGTTGCGAGGTCGTCGCCGGCGACGGCGCGAGCGTCGAGGCGGAGGTCGTCGGCTTCTCGGGCGACCGGCTGTTCCTGATGCCCACGGGCGACATTCACGGCCTGAAGCCCAACGCGCGCGTCATTCCCCGCCGCGGCGCGGGCACTGCGGCGGTCGGACCGCAATTGCTCGGCCGCATCATCGACGGCGCGGCGCAACCGCTGGACGGGCTCGGTCCGCTGAACTGCGAAGACCGCATCCGCCTCACCGGATCACCCATCAATCCGCTGGCGCGCCAGACCATCAGCGAACCGCTCGACGTGGGCGTGCGCACGATCAACTCGGTGCTGACCGTGGGACGCGGCCAGCGCATCGGGCTGTTCGCCGGCAGCGGCGTCGGCAAGAGCGTGCTGCTCGGCATGATGGCGCGCTACACCAGCGCCGACATCATCGTCGTCGGCCTGATCGGCGAGCGTGGCCGCGAGGTGAAGGAATTCGTCGAACGCATTCTCGGCCCCGAGGGCCGCCGCCGCGCCGTCGTCGTCGCGACGCCGGCCGACAATCCGCCGCTGATGCGCATGCACGGCGCGTGGCTCGCGACGGCGATCGCCGAATACTTCCGCGACCAGGGCAAGAACGTACTGCTGATCATGGATTCGCTGACGCGTTTTGCGCAGGCGCAGCGCGAGATCGGCCTCGCCATCGGCGAAGCGCCGGCGACCAAGGGCTATCCGCCGTCGGTATTCGCGCGGCTGCCGCAACTGGTCGAGCGCGCCGGCAACGGCACGGATGGCACTGGCTCGATCACCGCGTTCTACACCGTGCTCACCGAAGGTGACGACCAGCAGGATCCGATTGCGGATGCGGCGCGGGCCATCCTCGATGGCCATTTCGTGCTGTCGCGGCGTATCGCCGAATCGGGCCAGTATCCCGCCATCGACATCGAAGCTTCGATCAGCCGCGTGATGCACGACATCGTGCCGCTCGAGCACAGCGCGACCGCGCGTAATTTCCGGCAGACGCTGTCGCTGTATCAGCAGAATCGCGACCTGATCGCGATCGGCGCATACCAGAAGGGCAGCGACCCGCGCATCGACGCCGCCATCGCGATGTGGCCGACCATGCAGAAATTCCTGCAGCAGGACATGCATGAACGCGTCGACTACGACAGCAGCCTGGCGGCGCTGCACCAGATGATGGGTGACGCATGAGCCGCGCCAAGCGCATCGAGCCGGTCCAGGACATCGCCGAGGACAAGGAAAAGAAACTCGCGGTGAGCGTGGTCGCCTTCGAACGACGCGTCACCGAAGCGGAAACGAAACTGCAGGAACTCGAACGCTATCGCCTCGAATACCAGCAGCAGTATGCGACGCGCGCCGCGCGCGGCATGGGCGTCACCGATCTGCGCGACTACCAGGCGTTCCTGGCGCGCCTGAACGAGGCGGTCAAGCAGCAGCAGGCGCTGGTGCAGCGTGCCGGGGACGAACGCGACGCCGAACGGCGGCGCTGGCAGGAGGCCGCGCGCAAAGCCAAAGCGCTCGATCACGTGATCGACAAATGGAAGACCGAGGAGCGCCGCGTGGCGGACAAGCGCGAGCAGCGCGACTCCGACGAATTTGCACAGCGCGCACCGCGCGAAGACTTGCCCAAGTGACGGACCGAATCGTTGCCCGAATGTTTGCAGTAACCGAGTCGCTATCACCATGACCCCCAGCTCCGCGCTTCCTGCCTTGCCTGTCGCCAGCAGTGCGCCTGCAGCTTCTGGCACGCCTGCGGCGAATCCCGTCGTTCCCGCACAAGACGCGGCAGTGGAGCAGGGCTCGCAGGATTTCCTGTTGATGCTCGGACAATTGCTTGGAACAGCCGCACCTACGCCAAGTACAGCGGCGCAAGTTGGACCCGTCATCGCTACGGCAGATGCCGAATTGGAGACCGCCGAACCACTGGACGGCGCGGCGCTGGAAGCAATGCTCGCCTTCACACCGATGACGCCGTGGACAGCGCCGCCGGTTGTCACGCCGTCGACATCGGCTGCGGCGGATGCGCTTAGCTCGACGGCCCTGTCGGCACTGCTGCCCGGCACCGGAAGTGGGGCGAAGGAGGTACTCGACGGGCTGACCGCGCTCACCGAAACGAAGACCGACGGCGCCGATGCGGCGCAGTTCGCCAACCTCAACGCGTCCGCAACGACGCCGACGGATGTGGCACTGGAAGCACGCGCCGCGGCGAGCAGCGACACATCCGCGCGCGGACTGCACACACCGGTGGGCAGCTCGGAATGGGCGGACGAGTTGGGCACGCGCATGACTTGGATGGCGGAGAGAGGCCATCAGGTTGCGTCGCTGCGGCTGTCGCCGGAGCACCTGGGTCCGCTGGAAGTGCGTATTTCGATTCGCGACGACCAGGCGTCAGTATGGTTCGGCGCCGCGCATGCGGATACGCGTGCCGCGATCGAACAGGCGCTGCCGCGCCTGCGTGAAATGTTCGGCGCGCAAGGATTGACGCTGGCGGACACCGGCGTGTTCCAGGAAGCACCGCGCGATCGATCGCAGCCGCAGGCGATTGCCGGCCTGCATGGCGACGGCGTAGGCGAAGCGGAAGGGAACGTCATCTCGATCGCGCATCGGCGGCTCGGACTCGTCGACGCGTACGCTTAACATCCTCGCAGAACTCGCCGTAGTCGTAGGTTGGGCTGAGCGGTCGTAGGTTGGGCTGAGTCTTCGAAGCCCAACATTCTTGCGCGCCAAGATCGTTGGGCTTCGAAGACTCAGCCCAACCTAAGCGCCACGCGCAACGTTCCAACGCTGCTTGGCCTTTGACGCATCCATCCCGAGCGTCAAAACCCAGCGTGCGCCCCGTCACACTCCGCGCGCCGGTTTTCTGTCGCTGCGCTTCGATGTGCGGCAAGTCACACTAGGATAATTCACGAAAACACTGGTATTTAAGGCACTTGCGCACGTCTGCGGCGTACTGGCACGAGCCTTGCTCTTATTGTTGGCGAATCGAATCAGAGGATTTCACCGATGGCCGAAGCTCCCCCCGCAGCCGCTGCTCCCGCAGGCACTCCGCCCGCGGCCGGCGCCGTGACGCCGCCGCGTTCCAAGAAGATGCTGATCATCATCGTCGCTGCCGTCGTTGCGCTCGGCGCGGCCGGTGCGGGTGCGTATTTCTTTCTTGGCCACAAGGGCGGAGAAGAAACTGCACAGGATGCGGACAGCAAGCCAGTCAAGGGCGCGAAGGGCGCGAAGGCGGACAAAGGCAAGAAGAGCAAGAAGGAAGTGGAGCCCAAAGGCCCCGCCGTCTACGTGAAGCTCGAACCGCCTTTCGTCGTGAATTTCGAAGCACAGGGCGTGATGCGCTTCCTGCAAGTGACCGTGGAAGTGCTGACGCGCGATACGCATGTGGCGGACCTGGTCAAAGCCAACGATCCGCAGATCCGCAACGACCTGCTGCTGCTGTTCGGCGCCCAGCAGGCGCCTGACCTGAAGACCAACGAGGGCAAGGAAAAGCTGCGCAGAGACGCGCGCGATGTCGTCGCCAAGATCGTCACGTCCGAAGGCGGCGAGGGCAAGAAGGTCGAGAACATCTACTTCACCAGCTTCGTGATGCAGTAAGACCATGTCAGGCAACGACGTATTAAGCCAGGACGAGATCGACGCGCTATTGCACGGCGTGGACAGCGGCGTCGTGGAGACGGAAGCCGCGCCGGCGCCGGGCGAAGCGCGCAACTTCGATTTCAACAATCAGGTGCGCATCGTGCGCGGCCGCATGCCGACGCTCGAAATGATCAACGAGCGCTTCGCGCGGCTGTTCCGCACCAACCTGTTCAACATGCTGCGCCGCACGCCCGAAGTGTCGGTGGAGCCGGTGAAGATGGTGAAGTTCAGCGAGTACGTCCATTCGCTGCACGTGCCGACCAACCTGAACCTGGTGAAGATACTGCCGCTGCGCGGCACCGGCCTGATCGTGCTCGACCCGAAGTTCGTGTTCGCGGTGGTCGACAATTTCTTCGGCGGCAACGGCCGCTTCGCCAAGATCGAGGGCCGCGAGTTCACCGCGACCGAGCAGCGTGTCATCCACATGCTGCTCAAGCACGTGTTCGCCAATGTGAAGGAAGCCTGGTCGCACATCGCGAAGCTGGACATCGAATACCTGAATTCGGAGATCAACCCGCATTTCGCCAACATCGTCAGCCCGACCGAAATCGTCGTCGTCAGCAGCTTCCACGTCGAACTCGACGGCGGCGGCGGCGACGTGCACATCACCATGCCGTATTCCATGATCGAGCCGCTGCGCGAGCTGCTCGATGCCGGCGTCGCGGCCGATCGCGTCGAGCACGACGAGCGCTGGGCGCTGGCGCTGCGCGAGGAGATCGAGGATGCGGAAGTCGAACTGACCACTACGCTGGGCCGGGGCAAGATCACCATGCAGCAGTTGCTCGACCTGGAAGCGGGCGACATCCTGTCCTGCGATTTCAGCGGCACGGCGACCATACTTGCCGAGGACGTGCCGGTGTTTCGCGGCACCTACGGTGTGTCGCACGGCCAGCAGGCCGTCCAGATCAAGGATCGCGTGGCGCGCTCCAAGTCCAGGCTCATCGACGCGCTCGGCACCCGCTGAGCGCACACCTGCCATGTACAACTGCTCACCCTACACCCGCTACCGCTCACGAACGCTCAATCGCCAGGACTGGAAGACATCATGAACGCCAAGACCAACGACGCGCAGCCGGCCGAGTTCACCGACCTGAAGGAAAACGCCGCAGGCGGCCAGGGCAACCGCGAGGCCAACCTCGAAGCCATCCTCGACGTGCCCGTCACGCTCTCGATGGAAGTGGGCCGCACGCGCATCCCGATCCGCAATCTGCTGCAGCTCAACCAGGGTTCGGTCGTCGAACTGGACCGTGCCGCCGGCGAACCGCTCGACGTTTTCGTCAACGGCACGCTGGTCGCGCACGGCGAAGTCGTGGTGGTGAACGACAAGTTCGGCATCCGGCTCACCGATGTGATCTCGCCGGCGGAGCGGATCAAGAAGCTGAAATGAAGCGGGTGTTCGCAACATTCATCGCGCTCGCGGCAGCGACTGCCTCCCAAGTCGCCGGCGCGGCGGAAAAGGCGTTCGCGGCTCCGCACGCCGCCGACCACGTTCCCGCATCGAACGCCGGCAGCCTGGTTTCGGTCACGTTATCCCTGCTGCTCGTGCTTGCCGCGGTGTTCGCGGCCGCGTGGGTGATGCGCCGCCTGCGCGGCTTCGGAAAGTTCGGCAACGGCGCGATCGAGATCGTCGCCGACACGGCATTGGGTACGAAGGAGCGCGCGGTGCTGATCCAGGTAGGCAAGCAACAACTACTGCTCGGCGTCACGCCTGGGCAAGTGACGATGCTGCACGTGCTGCCTGAGCCGGTCGCCACCAGCCAGCCGCAGGCACCCACGGGTGGTGAGCCAGGCCGGCCCGATTTCAAAGCGATCCTGAAACGGAGCCTCGGTCTGTGAATCGACATCTCGCACGCATTCTTCTGCTGCTCGCCGCATTGCTGCCGCTGGCCTGCTTCGCGGCCGCGCCTGCCCTGCCGGGCGGTATTCCAGCCGTGAGCGTCGCGACGTCGCCTGAAGGCGGCCAGACCTATTCGCTGACTTTGCAGATCCTGATCCTCATGACGGCGGTGACGCTGCTGCCGGGCATTCTGCTGATGATGACGGCGTTCACGCGCATCGTGATCGTGCTCGCCATCCTGCGGCAGGCCATAGGCGCAGGCCAGGCGCCGCCGAACCAGGTGCTGATCGGCCTGGCATTGTTCCTGACGCTGTTCGTGATGGGCCCGGTGATCGACAAGATCAACACCGATGCGGTGCAGCCTTACATGGCCGGCACGCTCGATGCGACCAATGCGATGACCAAGGGCGTCGAACCGCTCAAAGCGTTCATGCTCGACCAGACACGCGAAAGCGACATCGCCACGTTCGTGCGCATTTCCGGCGGCCAGGGCTTCGACAAACCGGAGGATGTGCCGCTGCGCATCCTCGTGCCGGCCTTCGCCACCAGCGAGCTGAAGACGGCTTTCCAGATCGGCTTCCTGATCTTCATCCCGTTCGTGATCATCGACCTGGTCGTCGCCAGCGTGCTCATGTCCATGGGCATGATGATGCTCTCGCCGGTGCTCATTTCGCTGCCCTTCAAGCTGATGCTGTTCGTGCTGGTGGATGGCTGGGCGCTGGTGATGGGCACGCTGGCGTCGAGCTTCTACTCATGACCGAGCTTCTACTGATGACAGTGGGAGTACATTCATGACACCCGAGACCATCATGACCATCGCGCAGCGCGCGCTGGAAATCACCATGCTGCTGGCGGCGCCGTTGCTGCTGGCCGCACTGATCATCGGCTTGCTGGTGGGTGTGTTCCAGGCGGCGACGCAGATCAACGAGACGACGCTGTCGTTCATCCCCAAGCTGATCGGCATGGCGATCACCATGGTGATCGCGGGGCCGTGGATGCTCAAGGTCATCGTGAGCTACACGCGCGAGCTGTTCGAAAGCATTCCCGGCATGATCGGCTGAGGCTGCCGCGGCCATACCCGCATGCTTGCACTCACCACCGGTCAGCTCGAAGGATGGCTGGTCCAGTATTTCTGGCCGTTCGTGCGCATCGGCGCCTGTTTCATGCTGGCGCCAGGCTTCTCGGCACGCTTCATTCCTCCGCGCGTGCGGCTGCTGCTGGCGGGCGCGATCGCGTTGATCGTCGCGCCGCTCGTGCCGCCGCCTGTCGTCACGCCATTCTCGCTTGCCGGCGTCATCGTGACGCTGCAGCAGGTCATCATCGGCCTGGCGCTCGGATTCGTGCTGCAGCTCATCTTCGATTCGCTCGCCATGGGCGGCCAGCTGCTGTCGAACACCATGGGACTGGGTTTCGCATTCAACGTGGACCCGTTGCGCGGCGTCGGCACGCCGGTGCTGGGCCAGCTCTACATGATCCTGGTCACGCTCACGTTTCTCGCCCTCAACGGGCACCTGCTGCTGATCGAGCTGCTGGTGGACGGCTTCACGACGTTGCCAGTGGGAACGACGGGCCTTGGTAGCGAAGGCGTGTGGACCGTCGTTGCCTGGGGCAGTCACCTGTTCGAAGGTGCGCTGATGGTGGCACTGCCCGGGATGACCGCATTGCTGGTCGTCAATCTCGCATTCGGCGTGATGAGCCGCGCTGCGCCTTCGCTCAACCTGTTCGCCGTCGGCTTTCCGATCACGCTGGTGTTCGGCCTCGCCATCGCCTACTTCGGGCTGCCGGCCGTGCAGCACACCTTCATCGGACAGCTCGATGCGGCATTCCAGTTGATCAAGACGCTGACGGGAGTGGTGCGATGACTGATGCAACGATGGGCGCGACACTGTCCCCGACACAGCCCTCGACACAGGAGGCGCGCGCGTAGCCCGCACCCATGGCAGAAGAGAATGAAGACGGCACGGAGAAAACAGAAAGTGCCACACCTAAACGGCTCGAGGAAGCCCGCAAGCGCGGTGAGATTCCGCGCTCGCGCGACCTGAGCGCGGCGGCCGTGCTGATGATCGGCGGCGTCGGGCTGATGTCGCTCGGACAGCAGATCGCCGGCGACCTGTTCAACATGATGCAGCGCACCTTGTCCTTGTCCCGCGAAGAATCGCTGGATGCGACGCAGCTTGCGCCTGCGCTGTCGAGTGCGGCGGCCGAAGGCTTGATGGCCTGCCTGCCGGTGATGGGCATGGTGATGCTCGCCGCGCTGCTCGCGCCACTGGTGCTGGGCGGCTGGAGTTTCAGCACCGAGGCGCTGATGCCGAAATTCAGCCGGATGAATCCATTCGAGGGCGTGAAACGCATGTTCTCGGCGCGCAGCATCATGGAGCTGCTCAAGGCGCTGGGCAAGTTCGGCATCGTGGCCGTAGTCGCCGTCTACGTGCTGCGCAGGGATACGCCGGTGCTGCTCGGGCTGGGCAGCGAGCCGACGGCGCTGGCTATCGCACATGCGCTGCAGCTCAGCGGCCAGGGGTTGATCTCGGTGTCAGCTGGACTGCTGATCATTGCGGGCATCGACGTGCCGTACCAGCTCTGGCAGTACGCCAAGCAATTGAAAATGACGCGCGAGGAAGTGCGCCGCGAGCACAAGGAAAGCGAAGGCTCGCCGGAAATGAAGAGCCGCATCCGCCAGGTGCAGCAGGAAATGGCGCGCGGACGAATGATGTCCGACGTGCCGAAGGCGGACGTCATCGTCACGAACCCGACCCACTACGCCGTCGCGCTGCGCTACGACGATTCGCGCATGCGCGCGCCGATCGTCGTCGCCAAGGGCGCGGACCTCATTGCGGCACGCATCCGCGAGATCGCAGCCGAGAACGGCGTGCCTATTTTCGAAGCGCCGCCGCTGGCGCGCGTGCTGTATCGCAGGGTGGACATCGGGCAGGAAGTGCCGGCCACGCTTTACGCCGCAGTCGCGCAGGTGCTGAGTTACGTGTTTCAACTGCGCACGGCCAGGCAGGCGGGCGCGCCGCCGCCGGCGAAGCCTGCCGTTGAGGTCGAGGAATAGGGATGGGGGCGGCTTCGGGCGCCGAGGTCGAGGAATAGAGTGGCTTCGAGCGCGCCCCCTCCCTAACCCTCCCTCCCCTTTGGGATTCCCGTTGGTCGCCTGCGACAGGGGGAGGGGACCAGAGTTCCGACTCCCTCCCCCTGTCGCAGGGGGAGGGTGGGGGAGGGGGCACG
>Ga0307509_10000582_pt1 | contig 62431 bp, 80 predicted proteins | sample 10_EM_MG_FD_202245 | JGI IMG/M metagenome (GOLD analysis project Ga0307509, IMG submission 202245) | Populus trichocarpa ectomycorrhiza microbial communities from riparian zone in the Pacific Northwest, United States - 10_EM | ecosystem: Host-associated > Plants > Roots > Unclassified | place...
GTATTAGCAGGGGCAGAGGGGACTGCAGCGGGGGCGGAGGAGGCGGCGGGGGCGGTCGCTGTCCCGGAATCTGTCGGACTGGGTGGAGGGTAGTACTGTGCAGCAGCGAAAGCCGGGAGAAGGAGGAAAATCGCGGATTTCATGAACATTTTGAAGACGTACAACAGAGAAACTCCGAGAAAGTGAGGACACGGTTCTCAGTTCTTACTTTATCATCTAACCATGATATATTTCCCCAAAAAGTTGCTGCGGAAAATTTCACGCTGTGCTGTGATTGTGGCGCGAAGCAGTTGTATTATTGAGAATTCTCACTGTCTATAACGGTTGTCGTGGATCTACAAATATTCGTGGATGGCAGATTGGCACTAAAAATAACCTCCAATCTTCTCCGCTTATATTGTTCGGCATATATCTCTCATGGATGTGGTGGTGGACGGGGAATGAATCACCATGGTCGTGTATTGTCTCTATACAGGGTCATTTGTCCTCTGGGCTGCACCCCTGGAACGGGTAACATATGTTATTCGTTCAAGGGGCCTCGAGCTCGGTCTTGTGGTTGGCCTTACTACAAGTAATCTCGCGTAAAGTCTCAGCGTATCTGTCGGTTTGTCATCTCGTTGCTGGAAGTTCTTTCAGACTTCTCCGTGGAGATTTGAAGCCACCCTCTTTTGGGCCTCATGTCTTTTTATATTATAGAGAGGATAAATTTATGCTGTATCTGGGTTCTCACATTTATCGCTTAATACCCTCAAGAAGACCATCATTCCCAGGTGAAGATGAAGCATGGCACTATATTCTGCGGCACATGGTGTTGTGTTCTTTTTGCACCACTCCATTGGTTGAATTCATGAAATTTATAAATGTGAGAGACACGGCCTAGCACGGCTTGATGCACGGTTATAACCCCCAAGTTCCCAGTCATGTCACTGGACGACATGTCCCATGTCTTAGAATTGACGAGATACTGCGCTGTGCATTCAAAAAACCTACAAGAGCAGCGCCCTCTGGTTGTAATATTCCAGACGTTACATAAATATTTGGTATTTGGACTATTATACCATCGAAGCTTCAAATGGATCCTGGCCCATGTCCTGAAAAATGGACTACCGCCAAGCAAAGCCAAATAAGATGATTACTTCATAGTCTCGATGGTACTCTACTTAATAGCAACGGATTATGCGACGAGGCGTAGGACTTGCCGCGTTTGATCGCCAGGAGCAATCCAAACGTTCGTTCGCAGAGCTCTCATCTGAGCTCTCACGATCCCAGGTAGAAAACCTCCACTCACAGCTTGACCAATTCCGAACCGCATTGGCACATTTCGCGGCCACTCATCGCGAATCAATCAAGAACAATCCATCTTTTCGTCATGAGTTCCAGCAGATGTGCTCTTCTATTGGAGTTGACCCACTTGCTGGTCCGAGGAAAGGTGGATGGTGGGCCGAGCTCTTAGGTTTGGGTGATTGGCAGTATGAATTAGGCGTCCAGATTGTCGATGTCTGTGTCACAACAAGGGAGCGGAACGGAGGACTGATTGAGATGTCGGAGCTGGTGCGACTCGTTAGTAAACTACGTGGTGTAGGAGGAGGCAGCATAACGGAGGACGACGTCGTACGTAGTATCAAGACACTTCAACCGCTCGGGGCTGGATATCAGGTCGTCGAGATTGACGGGTCCAAGATGGTTCGAAGTGTGGTCAAAGCATTGGACGAAGATCAAACTGTCATTCTTGCTGTAGCTCGCGAGGAAGGCGGCCGTGTGGTTGAAGATCAACTCATCCAGCGAAAAGGATGGACACGCGATCGCGCGCGCGCCGCATTAGAGAACATGCTGATCAGAGATGGGCTCTGTTGGTTAGATACCCAAGACGAGCACGTTGGGCGGGCATATTGGGTGACTTCTGCCATGAAATGGGAAATCTAACTTCTCATAAAAGCGGTGAGTGTTTTCAAGACCAGGTGTTACAACGTAAAGATTCTCAGATTCTCCTGCAGATATCATACATGGGACACCACAATATATGCCCGGCCAGGAAAACCATACTCTTATAAGCAGAAACCAATCAAGCCATCGAAGAATCTATCAATGATTCTGGCGCTGATGACACCGGTGCGAGGGGTGTTGGACTCAGTGGCCTTGAAGTCTCATCTATGAATACATGAGGGACAACATTACTCCGAAGACAGCATCAGAATCTTACCTCTGGCTTCTGTCCTACCGCCAGCCGTCATACCGTGGACCGAGAAATTGATGCATTTGACAGCCAATGTTTTCAAGTTGACAAGGACTAATATCCCCGTATGAGCGAAACTTGGAACCATAATTACACGGCATCTCGTGGAAGGTTTCCCTTTTTTCCTTTGATGATCCGTAACTAGTTTCGTCGCGAATTTTTTTTGACCACCCACGATATAAATATCTGGTGTCTCTTTTATCAAGAAGGGGTCCTCCGCAAAGTAAGGATGGCACCAAAGTGTGTCAGGCGCAGTTGGAGCCATGTGTCTCCACCTTAATGTGGACTCGAGTATTGATAGGCGTGTGTTTGGTGGAGATGGCAAGTACTTGAACATGTCATTCAGCGGTTGTCCAGAGTTTATCAACAGGTTCCTTTTTATTGAAGGTCGTGTAGTTTTAGGAGACGAGCCTTGCGCCTCTTCGTTAGATGCTATGGTTAAGTATGTTGGGTTTGTTTCGCAGATAAAGGTCGGGTAACGTGCTGCTTCGCCAAACATGGCTCGTGGAAACGGCTGTTGAGGCATAATAGTACCTGCAGGGTCTGATTCGCCTGGTAAGATGTGAATAGGCATGGCACTCGCGATGTCACTCAAAGCGGAGGATAGACTCAAAATTGGATGAGAAGAAAACGATGTCGCATCATATCCAAATCGTCGCTGGAAGACCAGTTAGATCATGATGACAAAATGAAAGAAATGAAGAAACGCACTGCTTTTCTATCTTCAATAGTTGGACCAGGCTCAGCGACAATTGGCGCAATTGAAGCAAGAGAATTTCCAGCTATTATCAGCCTTGATATGCATATGGCAGATTCCTGGGATTCAACACCACCGCCTTCAGCGACCAAATACTCAACGAGCATCTGTATTTGAGCATCAGCGGGTGAGTTTGACCCAACATCAAGACCTGAAATAGCAGCTATCCATTCGTCAGGCAGTGCTTGTCCATCCTGTCCTAGGGAACGTTAGAGCCTAAATGGAGGTATTGGAAAAATAGCCACACCATCAACGTCCATCTCATCCTCTTCTGACGCATCTAGTGTGGGTTGAGGGGCCATTTCAGCATAACACAAGTCGATAACCTCAAAATCTCCGTTCGGAGTCTCCATACCCAAGGCGCCAATGATAACGCCGGTTACCAGTCGAGCATCTCTGACGCGATCGCCAACAAGCCTGATTCGTCCAGATTCATCCTCCAACATGACATCATCTTCAGCAGAACAGAACTTGGACGGAGGCGGAGGTGGGGGTATAGATTGCTGGTTCCAGCAAAGGTTATAAAAATCATCTAAACAGGTCAAAATGCGAAAGCCCTTACATCTCGGGCAATGTCTATCATGACATTGGGCTTCAATGGCATATCCATGTATACTGTGCCCACGACATAGCATAATTTTCCTTTCTCAACATCAAGAACGCGTGGAATCAATATAGGATTGCCTGTGAATTTGGGTTGAAAGGCCAGGGCTGCTTGGTCAGAGAAGGCTTACCTGCAACTGCGTTCCACTTTTGACACGCGTGCTTTCCCACAAACTCTTTGAGAAGACGCAATCTTATGAAATAGATGTTTGAATACTGATGCTTGTATGACTTTTGGGAACTTCCGATCAGGAATGAGGGTGTATTGGGGCTGGGTGGAAGGACTGTAGAAGTTACTCTCGTCAAAGGTGGTGGCAAGGGACTATGGGAGGATGAGTAGGTGAGGTCCAAAGTGGTCTGGCGTCTTACATTGCATACGATGACATGGTTAAGAGGGAGGAAGAAACAGTGGCACGCGTCGCATAAATTTGGTCTTGTTATTGTACATAATTTATTTAACAGGGGCGAGCATATGTCCCGTGCGGATCACTTCCCTCCCCCTTTTTGAGGTTACTTTCAGTGTGTTCGTGCTTGGCGGGTCTCTGAATATTTCCCAATGTATCCAGCGCATGCATGGAGGAAGATGAGTCCTTCAAGCTCTCCGTGATCTCAATCTATGACACATTCAGTTGCTGACCGTGACCATAGACCAGAGCGGCACTCACGACGTCTGCCATAAGCCTGTCGATTAACTAGTATAATGAAGTTGAGTGAAAGAAATGGAAATGGGGTGGGGAGCGGCGGACTCACCTGTTCTGTCACATTCTCGCGGACTACGACACGCAGAATCTCAATCTTTTCGAGGGAAGGAGGGAGCTCGTAATTAGGCACAATCCTGGTGCAATCGATAGCATGAGAAGAAGGTCCAAGAAGAACGCATGATGCAAGCCTCACCAGCCCTTGGACCGCAGCAACGTCTGAATCCAAACTTGTTGGATTTCAGGGTGCTTTTGTTTAAATTTATCGGAGAAGTGAAAGGCAACGACAGGAAGACCAGGTTCATACGCCTGTATTTTCTTAGTCAACATGAAATGCAGGGGGTAAGGGGTGGAAATATAAGAAACCTCAATATCTGGAGATTCAATTTCTTTGTCGTCGCGAACGCCAACGGCTCGGTGGATATCACTGATGACAGTATAATATCCCGTACGTTCGAGTGCACGGCTCAACAGCCTGGCGTTCTTCATATCTGCAAGGCCGACAGATCGATATCCTTCAAACCCGAGATGGAGGAAGTTGAAATACTGGGCAATGATAGGCGCCGCTGGTCGCGAGAAGTTGAGGGAAAACGAATACTCCACAGAACCGAGGTAATGGAGTTCAAAAATGAGATCCTTTGGAAGGTGCTTCTTGTCTCGCCAGACAACCCAGCCTACACCGACGTAACTGAGCCCAAATTTGTGGCCGCTTGGGATGCAAACCATTCAGGTCGTGACTCGTGCTGCCCAGTCTTATAACTCACGAAGCATTGATAGAGACAACACGCGGCAATTTAAAGTCCCAAGGTAGTTTAGGCTACGAGGTCAAACAGTCAATGTTTGAAATAGATTAAATGATACACCATACCGTCACAAATGGGGCCAGGAATCCCCCAGATGCACCATCAACTAGAAAAGGTGAAGTGTTAATGACTTATAGAGCGAGTATTAAGCCATCGACGAACCATGGATTGGCACATAGTTGCCAGTTTTGACTTCGTACTCATCCAAGAGGTCAGACATTTCCTTGACGGGTTCGTAATGTCCTGTGTAGGTACCTTTAAATTGCATGAGCGCAGGAAATTGCAAGAGCCAAGGAGTAGCACGTACTTCCCAAAATAATGAACACTCCGATCGTGTTCTCATCGACATAGTCCATAGCTTTCTTAGGATCCAACCGATATTTACTTTCAATAGAAACGGGGACGAGTCTGCATTCAACGTCAAAATAACGAGCAAACTTCTCCAAGGCTACCTGAGCATTCGCCCCCATGACGATGTTCGGGCTAAGGCCTAGTCAACAGAGAGCCACGGAAGAGATAAACGAAACTACCAACCCTGGGTCATGGATGCTTTTTCCGGCAGCTTTGCGTTTCTCTTGCCATATTTTTTTCATAGCCAGTCCTCCAAGTTGAGCGCCCTCTGAAGATCCTGTAGTGGCGGTGCCTATGGCTGATTTGGCGGACGGGGCATGCCAGAGTTCGGCAAGAATAGAGACACCTAACAAAGAATCCCAGTGAGCGAGTTACCGAAATCGACAATTATACATACATCGCGTGTGAATAACCTCTGAAATGACAAAAATGATCAGTAGTTCAGGTTCTGCATGAATAAACGAGAAACAAACGGGTGGCTGGGTATTCGTCAGAATCTAAAGCAGGTGTCAATTTGACCGCACCACTGAAGTAAAGTAAGTTACCAATTAAATTCTTAGACATATTCTCGCGCATAAGCAAATCAGCTTGAGGAGGCATCCAGGTGTGTACGAACGAAGCGAGGTTGAGGACAGTCGACCCATCTGAGAATCATAAGTCTGATATTGCGTACGTTGCGAGCATGTTATAATTACCAAGACTGAGTTCGTCATGGATGAACCTGTAAGCTGCATCTGCGCTAATTCCCTAGAAATATACTTAGTGTATATTTATCTTAGCAGCACAATTTTAATCACCTTGGAAGCTATGTGGTATTTGGGAAGTGGATTGGTCACGTAGAATTCTCCAGAGGAATAGGTCAATTCTTCCGCCGCACGGAATGAAGCCCTTTTGTGGGGCGTATGTTTTTTCTTTTCCTAAATCCCGTTGATATTGCAAGCCTGAGGAGAATTCATTGGAAGAGAGCACTGACATGGGACTCTTGGATAATTCTGTCGGGATTTACGTGCTGGGGGAGTCTGAGTAGGTGTCCTCGTACGATGGAGCATTTTTGCACAAACCTTGGAGAGCGCCATGATGAGGGATAACAAGAAAGTGAACGAATGACCCGTTACTGGCCTTATATGGGGAGAGACATGATGATGATGCTGATGATATCATACATAGGTCTAACCCTCTTGTTTACCAAAACTAACGGGATCAATTCAAACCATGGGTGGACCCAACCTCGAAATATTCAAGTTCTCCTTGTATTTATTTGTTCCAATCGCTGCCCTCGTCCACTTTGGTGACCCAGAGTGGTACAGAACCACTGTCGTTCCTGTACGTTTCTTTCCGTTTTCTCGAGCTCTAGCTCTCAATGAGAACGAAACTTCTACAGTACCGAGACAAACTCTTTCCTTCGTTAGACCGCACCAAACAGGTATTCGACTCGACTTAGAATACTCCGTACAATTCATTCGGTTTCCTTCCAGCGGATTCCAACGGATCAAGCTGGCGTGCGGGAAGAACTTGCGAGGATAAAAGCCGAGCGAATTGCGAGACGTGCACAGAGAGAGGCAGAAGAGCAAAAAAATTCGGAGAAGTAACAGTCGACATGGTGCGCCCCTATTACCCACCGTATCGTTTCTCTGAGACTTACTCATTTTTATGACGGCTCCAGATACTTCCTTAATGAATTTGGCTGATGTATATAAAGTAACTCTATCCCACTTCATTCTAACTACCTTGATTTCTACTTCTCGAAACTAAACAGGTGGCCATCGTCATATTTCACTGTCCAATTTTCTCCTGGGCGAACAAGCATCCTCTGATACTTTGCCGCCTCCTCTAAGTCTATTTTGAATCCTCCACACACAATAAAAACAACTGAACGTCGCCCACTCTCCCCACTGTCGGCATTTGGAGGAACTAATCTGTTGAATAATGCAGGATGATAGGCTGGGACAAGTGTCGTGGAACATGCCAGCTCCACGAGAAATTTGTGGTCATCTAGGGATTGTCGGTACCAGTGAGAACGACAAATTTCATCATCTTTTTACTTACTGGCAAATGATGCAAGAGCCTGCATACTCAATTCATCAGGAAGGCTTGCCGTCTTGACCCCTCCTATTCTCTCCAATGATAGCTTCACTACACCTGCAGCTGGTTCCGACGCACCTAGCGATCCTGCTGCTTTTGAGGAGAAGGATGTGAAATGCGCCAAATGTACTAAGTGCTCTTCGTTATAGACCAAGTTCACTGCAGTAGGTAGGGCTTTTTTCTCGCTATTGAATCGTCCGTTATTAAGCGACATTGATTCATAGAAACAATCAGAGCCAATGGTTTCGAGTGCGACAATTGGTACTGTAACGGAATAAGTTACTGCTTAATGAAAAAATCTATGGCACATACCATGGTCCCAACCGACATCTTTGCAACCGACGATAATCCCCCCCAACAACCCTCCCCCTCCAACACTACAAAAGATCGCGTCAGGCACTTGTCGGACTTGATCCTTAATCTCTTGAATCATAGAGCTATGACCTTCCCACAATATTGGATCATCGTATGCTGGAACAAGTATCCTATCGAAATCTGTTGGATCGCTCACAGATATACTCGCGTGCCGCACTCACGCTTTCAGATCATTCGCGACAAACTCCTTTGCACTTTTCAAGGCTTCAGAATACTGCCGCCCTCCGACGACTACTTCAGCATATTCCCGCGTTAATATTTCTAGGGTGCTTTGGGTGACGCCATTGGGTATGAAGACCGTGCACTTGAGGTCGAGCGCCCGCGCAGCGCACGCTGCTGCTAAACCTGCATTCCCACCGGACGCGATCACGAGATGTACGGAAGAGCCATGTTTTTCTTTCGCCTTCTGGATGAAATAAGAGATCCCTCTATATTTGAACGACTGCGAAGGGTGGAGGTTCTATTGTTCATGGTTAGGTTATTTGGGAAACTAATGGATCACGCTAACCTCAAGCTTCAGATAGACAGATGCACCCGTGATCTCTGACAGTCGACTTGAGTAGATCAAAGGAGTTTTTTGCCATAAACCTTTCCTGGAAGTGCTCATCATAATGACATTGAGAAGGTTAATCTGTTTGTCACGAGCCCAAAGAGGTCCCCGGTCCGGTTAGTCTCCATCAATTTTGATTAAACCCCTCACCACTCTCCTTTATAGTTTATATTTCTTACATTGTCGTTGTTCTCTACTACGAGCTGGTACCTTATGATTCTGTTGTATGAACCGCCACACGTTGTTCAAGTTGCAGGCAGTAACCAGTGTTCAGAGGAGCCAGGGTCCGGAGATTGGCTTACATACGTAAAGTATACCACTGGTAGCACATCAGCACTGAGCAGACGAGAGACCACGCTTCATCTCAAAAAATCACAATACTTTCAGCGGCTAAGCCCTTCTGTCATCTAGACAGTAAGTGATGCTGAATTTTTCCTCAATTTCCAGGTACCATCTGGCCTACACTTATCGACAACCTTTCGTTAACCGGGTGCATCTTGTGAACTCACTTCGAATTTCTTGCGAAATACTCAACGAATCTCAAGCTTTTCCAGTGTTCGCGTACATGACCTGATGGTGAGGATTAGATATGTAGACAATCAAACATTATTAGTGGCGTCGCGAGAGCTTGGTACTGTCGTTCGAGGTCAAGTCAATGACCCGCACAACACTGATTTGCTCATCATTTTCAAGTTTGTTCGCTCAACTTTCTGAAGGGGAGTGAATAGACAAAGGGGTTCCATCCAAGATGACCGATTATAATCGTTGGAGGGTTGTATGGACCAGATATGCATCATCTGAATTTGGAGAATTTCACCGGACAGAAATCACTGGCTGATGGAAATGGGCCAAATATAAGTGGGCGGGCGGAAAGGCCTCCCCTAAATTCCGAGGAGTCATCATGATCGAGTCAAGTCTTCAATGTTCATTACTTACATAATTCCCTCTATAATTTTATTACGCGTAGGTCCAGAAGGACATACGAGTATACGGAACTGTGACTCAGTTAGCTCCTCTAGCGACCTGGATATTCTATGGCTCCCAACATTGCAAAGTCGGGAAAACGGAATAAAAAGAAAAATCCTTTGGATTTCGGAGGACTAGACCCAAACATGATGATGGTTAGTACTCATATTTTTATCTCTCATGATCACTTCATTGTATTAGATGTTTCGCCACAGTCGTTAATGAGAAGGATCCCACCCAACGCTGTAACTGGGCGTGTGGAACTTTTGGATATTATAAAGTAAGCCTTTCTGCACCCAACATTTAATCCATCTTGGGCTCACCCGAGGCCAAGGTACATGGAGGGTAATCCTTCGGAAATGGACCAGCTCATGAACGAGGTTGACAAGCATGGAATTGGCTCACCAAAGGTAGATCTCGATACCTACGACTACAATGCATTATCCCCGACGATTGAAGCTGAAAAAGAATGGGTTTTTCAACTGGAATCAATGGGTTTCGTGGACGATTCTGGAAACCCAGTCGATCCTGACAGTGCACACAGCTCGACCGGCATTCAGCCTACTTTTATTCTCTATTGTTATGATGATACTGGAGCTTATCGAATCACTCATGAATGCATTGGTCTCCCTAATTCGAAAGCCATCCTTCAGTGTGTATGCCCTCTTTTCACCCCAATTTTTTTTTTTTCGAAATGCTTTCTAGAACAATAAAGCGTGCGATAGCCGAGCCGTGCTTGCCACTTAAACCCAGCTTGCCTTCACATCTCCTTATCTCGGTGAAGTTTACTCCACATATGGCTGCTATCAAACCCTTCCTGGATTCCTTGCCAGCTCCATTCCACTGGCGACTTGAGACTCGGCAGGAAGCTGAAGCTGTTCATGAGGGCGTTCATGCTCTTAATCAACAAGGTGTCCAAGTAGGATTGGACCTTGCAGAAAAGGCAAAAATAGCCGGAAACAAGGCTTTCTCTCAAAAGGATAGACGATCAGCAATCAAAGCTTATAGTGAGGCGCTATCTCATCTGGTAGATGTACTTTCCCAGAAACCAAACGACGAAGACGAGAAAAAGGCAGTTAATCTGCGAGCAATATGCTTTGCCAACAGGGCTGCCACATATCTTGTTCCTGGGGATGGTATGGACTTGAAGAAAGCTTTGGAAGACGGCAAGGCAGCAGAGGACACCCATCCAAGTTATGCAAAAGCGTATGTTCCACTCATTTTTCTAGTGGAATTCCCTTGTCATTGTTTTCTATTCAGTTATATTAGACAGTCTGTGGCGTTGCAAAGGTTGGGAAAGACAGACGAAGCTCAAGATGCGATTGCCCGAGCCCTTCGTCGAAAAGATTTGGAAAACGACGCTGGCCTTGTGGATTGTTTGGTGGACCTACTTACTGCGGGTCAAGGCTTTGCGAAAGACGAAGAGACGTTTAAAAACTGGATGCTTGATGTTCTTATTAACAATCGCAAGTCTGCTGAACGGCTGAAGGGTGTTGGAGGCGAATGGAAGAGAAGATGCGATGCCCAACTCTCGAAATATAAAAGATAAGGGAGAACGTCGTTATTTACCAATCTTTCACATGCTATCTTCTAGCCCAATTGAAGGTTTTCGGCCTCTCTTCATTTCTAGTGGTATTGAGGAGTAATCGTTTGAACAGGTCATGTCAATGAGTTTTTGACAACCTTCTTCCGGCCCCTACGGGGTGAACGATATCTTGCGACGATATCTACTTGTTTTTCAGTTCTAACGGCAGCCCCTCGGGTAGTCATGGCGGCCTTGAGCTGGAAAAAGGAGCCCCAGCTGGCTATATAAAGTTCGGGACTCATATTTAGACAACGCTTGTAAGTTTTCGGCCATCTCATGTTTTTCAATGACGGATGCTTTTGAAGAACAGTGACAAGGCTTACACTCGTCCGCTTAGGCACAGTGACACGTTGGGACGTATGTCTTGCATTGAATATGTAACCTGACTCCAACCGCAGGCGGCAGCACTTCTCTTGAGTGTCCGTGCTCATTCGCCAATTCATGAGTCAAGATGAAGCCCCAACCGCCTTTCCAGACGATGTGCGCATATTCTTTTCAAAATGGGTAAGCTGAACCAACATGGGGAGCTATGGCTGAAGCATGATTGTCTTTGACCATGCGGGATATGGTTATGTATAAATTCAGGTTGACTGCACCATTTTCATAGTGCACCCACCACCAGAAATACAGTCTATCAATACTGAGTAGTATTTGGGCTGTTTTCGTCTCACTTGCGGCTTCACGGGTCTTCGTTGTACAGGGTGCCTTGATGTTAAGGTGAAGATGCGGCCAAAAACAATATCAATGTTAGTGGTCACGAAGCATAGATTGATGCCTTATCTGTACAACTTTGTGGGACGGCTCTTGTGCTGCGGAGCAGAACGTTGACACTTGGGATTGAGATGCTTCTGCGTCTTTTTATCCTTAAGCCCTAATGATCGGACCACGCATTATCTCGATGGAGAATATATGCTACGTATCATGGCAAAATTTCTAGGTCCGAAGCTCCTTTCCGGTGCTTGTCCTATTGGAAACTGAGCATTGCATCCTCGTTGGAAATGGACCTCTTTTTTTTCCACCCGGAAATGGCAATTGGGTTCCCCAAATTTCTCTGCGGGTGACATGGGCCTCGCTCTTGGACCAGAGGGGCATTGCCGTCATGATAGATGACCTTCGTGAACTGAAGATATTCATCGCGAGGCTACGCCCAAATCAAGATATGAACATCATGATATACTTAAGTAACTGCACTATACCTTTTTAGGTTCAAGTACTACCACGATATGCGACAAGAGGGGGGAATTCCGTGTGTTGCAGCCATAAATATAGTAAATGGGTTACACGAGTCTTGACGAAATTGGATGGGAAGTACAGCAGGTAATATTCCATAATTATTTGACAAGCGATGGTCACCAGTCGGACAGGTATTCAGATGCTATCGATTGAAGGAAGCGGTCGCGGGATGTTCATGCGGGAGCGGTCTTTCGCCAGCTATACAGGACTCGAGCAAAGGGTCACCATGATTCAGGGGGAGGTGGGGGTGTTGCCGCAGTAAGGGAGAAAATGGAACGACGGGGGGAGGAGGGAAAAAAAGACACGAAAATGAACTGCGATAACGAGGGCCATTCGAACAGAGTCCGCAGCGGTTAATTTATGTAAAGTCACCAGTGGAAATTCTGACGAGCATCGGTAGGACGCAGCGCAGTGGGAGAATCATTTCGGCGTTTATTTTTGTGGACATGCGCAGCCAGGAGTAGTCACGTGTTGGAGTGTGAGTTGCTGCGGATTCTTGGCAGCATCGCGTTTCTTCGATCCGACTGCGCACCAGCGTCTTCCTCTTTTTCGCCCTTTTTTTTCGTTCTTTCCTTCCGACCACCAACCATGGAACAACCGGAATTAAAGCCCTCACGAAAGGGCAAGGAGCGCGACTCAACTCCAAGAGATCGCGACGCACCACAACCCACAGATCTCGACGAGCGACTAACTGCGCTACGCAGAAGGACTGCGGCGTTCGTCCTCCTTTACTTTTCAACTTATTTTGCTCACCATTCTCTCTCTAGAATATCCCGCCCCCGAGATAAAGTTGACCGGGAACGGATGCAGGTCCCTTCCTCGAATCATCAGAGTTCATTAACAACCTCAACCCAACCGTCATCGTCCACGCTCACCCGACCAGAGCGTTCCCCAAAGCTTCCCGTGCCCTCTAAACACACACCAGTATCGCCGCGGCGCCATGCGTCCCCACAGGTTATCGTCTCTCGCCCGACACTGGATGCGGACCATGAGGACTTTTCCCGCAGGCTTAAAATATCTTCATCATCACCTTCCCCCCGGCCGGCTCAGCCTGCTCACAAACAAAGCGCTTCTTCAAAACTGTTCAATCCTGATACTGACCCTATCCCAATACGCCGTGTTGCCGAACCAGAGGTACTCTCAGATGGCACTGGGAGTTCTTACGTCCATGTACCCCGCGCCGCCGCATCAGGTGCCGTAAATCACAGGGACGAACGAGGCAATGCCGCTCGCCAGCTGTTCGATCACCGCAAAGATGATCCCGTCCGGTTTTCTGTCCTAGCACGCCCTCCCCACTCCCTTCATGGTCGACCCACACCGACACCCAAATCGTCAGGCGATTACGTCTCGGCATCATCTACATCATCATACGCTGCATCCATCTCGTCGTCTGCCTTCACCTTGTCCTCAACAACTGACGGTTCCTCGGCGTCTTCCGCTTTGTTTGACGGCCGTCCCAATCAGGGACAAGGTACTGAGGACTCTGGTAACAGTGTCTTTTCAGTGCAATTGAAAAAGCTATACCGTAATATCACCAATCTGGAAATTAAAATCAAACAGGAAGATTCGATGGACGAGGTTGACGACGGCATGAACACGAGGGTCATGCTCAAAGGAAAGGAGGTCGAGAACGAAGACTTGGAGAAAGAGAAGTGGAAGAAGCAGATTTTTGATCACAAAGAGTCAGTTTTGTTATCTTATCTACTCCGTCACTGGATTAAACATCTATTCAGACTCGCGGACACCATTCACAACCTCCTCGAAATCTCCTTGGCGCCCTCTGTGCCGGCGTCTCTCCGCAACATCCCAACAAAGTACAACATCATCGTCAGACTATGGACATTCGCTTTCCATAAACTACTTGAATCCCTTCGCCGCGCTTCGTTCAGTTCCCCTTTAGCCCTGGAACATCTACAGGATTTTATTTACTATGCCTATACATTCTACACGGGTCTATTGGAAGAACCTACTCTCAATCCTTTCAAGTCTGGATGGCTGGAAGCCCTTGGCGATCTCGCACGGTATCGGATGGCCGTCGCCGCTATGGTGCACGGCGGCGTTGGTGGTCAGGGTGGGCTAACAGCCAAGGCAGTCTCGGAGGCCGCGGTTGAGTCGGCAAAAACAGGCGCTGATGTCGGTATAACTGCTCCTGGATCTGACGGCTCCCAAAAATCGGTCAGCGATGCTCCCGCAGCGCGTATCGATGACAGCCCCTCGCCCAGTATCGGAGTGACGGCAGCTCGTTTAATGGACGTCGAACCTGAGAAGGAGCGGTGGAGAAATATTGCCCGAGATTGGTATGGTGCGGGTTTGGCTGAACAGCCCGGTACAGGCAAATTGCACCATCATCTAGGGTTGTTGTCAAGGGAAGTGGATGGAGAGGAACTACGAGGCGTGTATCACTTCGTCAAAAGGTATGGGAAATATTTTGGTCGTGTTGAGTCCGGGCTAATTGGCCTGACCTTCGTAGTATGACGACGCTGCATCCTTTCCCTACATCACGAGAGTCGGTTTTGCCTATTTGGTCCCATGCCGCTCAAGCGCGAAGATCGGTGCCTGATGCGCGTGCCTCCGAGTTGTTCGTCTTCCTGCACGGGATGCTTTTCACGAATATCCAGCTTGACGACTTCCAACCAACACTTGCCCGGTTTATTGAACGCCTCGAAATCGAAGGCGCCGAGGAGCGCGAGTGGATTATGATGGCGACCATCAATATTTCCTCTGTTTTTGAATACGGCAGACCGAGTGGTATCCTCCGCAAAGTTGGTTGTGTTGGATCAAAGGAAGTAAATGGACCACAAGCCGCCGCCGCCATGCGCGTTATGGCAAAGAAGGCCGCAGCTGGTGTGCCAGGATCGACACCCCCAGGGGGAGTAGATGAGGAGAAGATGGATGTCGATGACGAACACAGAGGCGACGCCGCGATGAAGTCGTTTGCATCAGAAGATGCGCTTCCCGATCAACCACCCGCCTTCAAGTTTGCTCTCCAACTCACCTTTTCCATGCTCTCTCATGTGTTACGACGGCCGACTCGCAAATCCTCCCAATATTCTCGTTCCAACCTCAACCCCTACCTCACCATTCTCCTCACATTCCTTTCCACCGTCTTGAAACACCGCCCCACTCTCGACGTTCTCGAACGCAGTATCCCTTGGGAAGAATTAGGGAAATTTTTCGCGACCGTTCCCAGGAAGATCATGATCAGCCAGGGCTTGATGAGTGAGCCAGGCAAGTCCAACAGCCACCGAAACGTCGAAAGATGGGTCATGCTTACCAGCGGCTGCGCACCTCCATTGGTCGAGGATTGGTGCCTCCGCGGGATGGAATGGGTTGGCCGCAAGGTATACGAACGTGGGTTCTGGAAGAGCGGCGAGGAACGCAAGGCGGAGCTGGAGGTTCTGGAGACCGCTGAGGGTGGCCAACTCACAGATGGGACGATCGAAGACGATGACGGCGACGAAAACACGCAAAAGAGCTCCTCAACTAGCGATCTTATCAGACGCTGGGTGCGTATTTCTCGATGTGCAGTCAATATTTCCGGCACCGTCGACGGCCTGACCTGGGTCGATGGCACCCGAGACTGGAAGGTTGAAGGCAAACTTGCTGAGAAGGTCGCAAAATGGAAGGAAGAGGATCGTATTGAGCGAGAGGAGGAGGAACAGAGGAGAATGGGTCGACGATGGGTCGAAGATGCCATGGACATTGACGAGGACGGAAGCGATGATATTTCTGAGGAGAGCGAAGATGATGAAAATGACACAGAAGAAATCAAGGCACTCAAGGTATGTTCTGTCTTGTCGGTCCTTTCATCGTCGTTTACACCTCATCCTACAGGCTCGTCGCAAGTACTTGAAGAGCCTTCTTCAATCTGGAAGGCTAGGCATCAGCTCCTCTCCACCTCGTACAAGAGCTTCTCGTGCTTCGAGGAAACCTGCCGATCCGAGAGCCAAGCTACCTATTGTACCCGGTTATACAAATCTCGTCGTGGATACCAACATCCTCCTCTCCTCTCTTTTTATGGTCTCATCGCTCATTGAAAGCCTTTGTTGGACTGTCGTCGTCCCTCTTCCTGTCATCATGGAGCTCGATGGTCTTTCAAGCAACACCTCTCAGCTTGGGGAAGCCGCCCAAACTGCAATGTCTTACATTTCTTCTCATATCCGTTCCCATGCCCTCTCTTTGAAGGTGCAAACCTCGAAGGGTAATTACTTGACCTCACTCAGTGTCAGAACAGAAGAGCTTGATTTCAACGGTGGCAACACTGAGAAGAGCATGGACGATTTAATCCTCAAAGCTGCTATCTGGCAAGATGATCATTGGGTGGATAGGTCTTCGATGCTCAAAGCACCCTCAGCAACTCCAGCCGAGTTGAGCAGTGCCGTTAAAGTTGTTCTACTTAGTCTCGACCGGAATTGTGTGTTCATTTCTTTGTATTCTCTTTTCATCGTAAACTGATCTTGATTGATTTCTTCTCCTAGTGCGCCTTAAAGCTCGCTCAAGGCAATTACCCGCTGCAGGTGAAAGGGATTTGGCGTCCCTTCTTGCCACCGCGACATAACGAAACGGAGACACCACATATATTCATTCCTTATTCATGTCGTCTACCACTCAACGAGTAGTCAGACACCATACCACTTCTTCCAAACCTTGGTCAGCAGGTGGCTCCCAGCGCCTATCGCTGAGGATGGCGTCGCGGTTCTGGGGTTCTACCACCAGAAGCTTTGGGTCTTCCATGTTTGCATCTGGCCATCGAGTCTGACCCCAACTGGTGGTCGCCAATTCGCCCATGGGCCTTGGGCCGACCTCTCCATCGCATTCCGCGCAACCGAAATAAAATCGTTTAGCTCCAGCATTTTCTTTGTCATTTATCAAGCCACTTTCCTTCATGCCACACATACAAAACATACTGCCATACCACTCTCATTATACCTCATCCATCGATCGTATCTTTTATTATTTATCTCTTGTCACCTTGTATTTTTTTCACTTGTTGTACAATCTATTTTTTGTACAGAAGTTGACAACAGTCTTGATGATCAAATGCAAATCCCAGAATCGGGACAATTAACAAGTATGTTGCCTCTTATTAAGGTATCCTACATAGTATCTAAGACTCTTCTTCGGCCAAGAGTCGATCAGTCTGAGATTGGTCTTCGGTAGCTACAGCCAAGATGGGTTCATAGGCCGCTTCTCTCTCTTGACGGAACTGGCGGGGGAGCAGAGCGTAGCCAGAGAAGTAAGCAATTGGCAAGACCTGTTTAAAGAGATGGAAATGGTGAGTTGTCAAACCCTATGTGTCAGAACGGAACGTACGATGATCCAAATATTCCAGAGAGGAAGTGCCCAGGTTGTGATTGGGCCGCGACCTGTTAGAGTCTCCCACCACTCCAAACCACTGCGGACCTGAATGATGGTGATGTTAACTGGGGTTTCTATAATTGTATCAGTTTGATTCACCTGGAAGAACGCAAGAGCGATGATCGTAACTCCCAGGCTGATGTGTAGGATATTAAACGGCGGGTGAGGTCGGCTTACTGGTCCCAACTGCGCAAGTTTCAAGCGACGGTTGTGAATAAAGCGTCCGAGAAGTACTTGTGTGAAATAGGCGAATAATAGAATAACTCCGCCGACCTAGAGGGGCCCAATGAATATTATGTATCAGGTTTGCTTCTGCGAGGAATTTCAGGCAATGCCGTACTCGCCTCATGATTGTTGGCAAAGTGGATTCTAAAGGTCTCCTTCGAGTACACGATGGCAGGTCCGAGAAGCACCCCGAAGGTGATGACGGGAAAAGCCACAGCCATGTTGGACATCCAATGCGCCTTGAACCATTTTGGCGTGAACACCCGGCCCCAGCGTCCAATGAGGGATCCAGCGGGCAACAGCACCAAGAAACCGAGGCTGACGAGGGAACCATGCACAATGATAAGCTTCTCGATCCGCTTGTAGTTGGTGTGTGTTCCCTGTTCAATCTTGGTCGGGGTCTTAGTCGGCATGGAGCTAGAAGGGGCCTTGACGAAGTCCTTCGTTAGATCAAACTTGAAGTAGCCTACATGACGATGTCGGGTAAGGGGGGAGTCGGGATTCTTGTTTGGTCGAGTGGACGCGTATGCAAACACCAGATTTTCGAGAGGATCAGGGCTAGCCAATAACGAGCGATTGACAGGGATCTGAAAGGCGAAATTTGTACGCCCAGGGTTGGACTATAGCATAGGATAAAAATGGCGGTTCCCGTTCCCGAATACATAGAACTTACAAGTGATTGCTTCGGTTCGATGACTGTTGCAACGCGCGGAGGATCGCTGACAGGGTGGGGCTCAAAATAACCACTTGCATAACGCTGTGAAAGTGTTGTTGAACCGTCCTCATTTTTCCACATAATGACAGAATGTGTGTTGATCATTCTCTTGCCGAATCCCCTACACACCTAAGTATTTAGCAGAGTTCATTGGTTGGGAGAATAGAGCTCACAGAGCGACCCAGCCCACGGAATCCAGCATGGGCGTTAATTCATCTGAAATGCTTTAAAAAATGTTGGTAGAATTCCGCCGTTTGTACCCACAAGTGACGAGGTCTCCTTCAACGGTTGCATCAACACAAACGGAATACTTGCACGCAGAGTCTCCCTTGATAGCCAAAACGACCTGGACACAATGAACAAGTGTGAGAACGAACCAGGCTATGGATGAAACCATGATGAGTGTTAGAAAGGAAGAAACGCTGGGTAATGGTCATTTATTATCGCAGTCGAGGAGGAGGCCCTGGGTAAGTCGGCCAAAAGGAGCAATCCTTACTCATAACATTTTCTTATTGTACACGTGACTTCATTTCATCTAATCTTTCTACTCAAAGATCCACTGCTCCAGGGCGCTTGTGTATTGAACAACACCTTCGGGGAACCAGCTATAGTTATATGATGAGGATAAAATGGGAGATGGGAATAGAAAGGGAACTCACAGAGCGATCTCCTTCTCGGCGCTCTCAACAGAGTCAGAGCCGTGGCAGATGTTGCGTCCCACAGCGAGGCAGAAATCACCGCGGATTGAACCTGTCAGCCGAGTGTAAGAAAGTGACCGATCTTGCCAAACGCCCTAGATTACTTACCGACGGGGGACTGGAGAGGGTTGGTAGCACCAAGCATGACACGGCCAGTCTTGACAGCATCGAGTCCTTGCCAGACCATCGCAACAACGGGGCCAGACGCCATGTACTTGATCAAGCCGGGGAAGAAGGCCTTGCCCTTGAGATCGGCGTAGTCTGCGATTAGATTAAGTACGCTTCGAAGGCCAAATGAAAAAAAGGGGGGGATGAATACGCTTCTCGAGGTGCTCCTCTGTGGACTGGACGAGCTTGAGAGCAATGAGCTTGAAACCGCGCTCTTCGAATCGCGCGATGATCTTGCCGACGAGGTTGCGTTGGACGCCGTCGGGCTAGTGACGCGTCAATTAGATAAAAAGTTGAAAATCCAGCGCACTGACCTTGATCATGATGTAGGTGCGTTCATTCACAGACATGGCGAGCGATATGGATGGGAGAGGATGAGGAGGATATCAGGAACTACAAAGCAAAAGATTTTATATATCGCATCCATCTTCGGTTATCTACCAAATACAGCCAAATATCTATCCGGAAACATCCGCCGTTTTCCCCCCTACAACTCACCTCCAGAAATAATTTGTGTATAAAATGTTCGGTCCTCTGGGCGCCACTCTCGCTCCCTACGTCCAGTCCTCGAGGACACTCTCCAAGTGGATCACCCCTTTTGCTCACTGGTACGCCAATGCTTCTGGGTGGAGGAAATACGGCTTCAAGTATGATGACCTGTGTACGTCCTCCGAGTTGAACCGTTCTCTTGCCTCCTTGCTTACCTTTTTCTTTTCCAGTGGTCGAGGAAAATCCTCAAGTGCAACGCGTATGCCCATCCATGTTTGAACCTCATCTTCTATTCACCAACCTTTACTAGGCTCTGGACCGTTTGACTCCTGCTGAAAAATATGACCGTGCCTATCGTTTGAAGCGAGCTTCGCAACAAAGCGTGCTCCACGCCCCCCTTCCAGAAAGTCAATGGACACCGGAATCTGAGGTACTTTCAATCTCTCGGCAGCCCCCCGAATGATGTGTGCTTAAACATTAATTTACTAGGATCTCCGCTATTTGAAACCCCATGTGGTAGACGTGATGAAAGAGGAGGCAGAGAGGTTTAAATGGGACCATGCTGTTGCCGAGAAGAAGTAGATTGTTCGTTAGAGATTTCGGGCCCTTTGCAGTCCACACCCAACCTATAAGAGTTCTACCCAGGATCTCCAACACGCCACGCATAATCAATGGAGAAAACCACATTTTTGGCTCTTAGAAAATCATCTATGGATATGTGACAGCCCAACACCCATTCATTTATTTGAAGGTTTGATACATTCTATCTGAACTGTAGCTGTCATGTTACAATCGCTACACACACGTTGCCATGATGTGTAAAGTGGACCCCAGTTCAGGCCTTACAGGTGGATAGCTTTAACGAGAGGAGACACAACTGCACCACCTCTTTGCTTGTAGAATTCCACGACCTTCTTTCCGACAACGGCGATGTCTATGTTGTGTCTTGTCAGAATGCTGCAAACACCATTAATGCATCGAAACTTACTGGAACCTGTAATGCCAAATTTCTCGTATACCTTCTGGTACGGACCAGATGCGCCCCATGCAGGCAAACCGTATTGCTACTCACGACATCAGTTTTGAGGCTAAAAATAAAGGGAAAGACTCCTACTTCATGACTGTACTTCTGCCATCCAGCGGTCTGCAAAAATATTTTCAGATTCAAATTTTTTCAATTTTTATCGCGGACTCCACTCACTGAGAGGGCCTCCAGGGAGAGGATAGGAGCACCGCTCCTCAACACGCTCAGGCGGTAAGCTTCATCTTGCTGATCGAAGGTCAACCAGCAGGGTAAACTGACAACACGGGTCTTAATGCCCTCGGCCTTGAGCTTGGCAGCTGCTTCTACGGCAATGCTAACTTCACTTCCAGTGCTGACAATCGTGAGGTCCTCATTGGCCTCCTCGTGGAGGACATATCCACCAAGGGCGGCCTTCTCGATAGACGAACCTTCGAGATTGGGCAAGTTCTGGCGAGAAAGCGAGAGGACAGAAGGGGTCCGGTGGGAGTTGACGGCAACCAAGTAAGCAGCAGAGGTCTCATTACCATCAGCTGGCTTCCAGAAGGCCAAGTTGGGGGTTGCGCGGAGAGCGATGGCGGTCTCAACAGGTTGATGTGTTGGTCCATCCTCACCAAGGCCGATTGAATCGTGGGTGGCTGGTTGGCATTGGTGAGTCTCCGAGACTTGGATGCATCAGTGATAATTACTCACCGACCCAGATAACCTGATGCCCGCTCAGTGCCGACAATCGTACAGCACCGGAGGCATAAGAGACGAAGTTCTGTCCCAATAAATACCATAAGCTACGATAATTACCAAAAGCACACGACATACCAAGAAAGTCGCAACAAAAGGAATGATGGCACCATAGGCGGATAGGCCATTGGCAATAGCTCCCATTCCGTGTTCGCGGACACCATAGCGAATATATGTACCAGCGTAAGTTCCAAGACCAGTGCTGGGTGGTTGGAAATCGACGGAGTTCTTGACCTTGGTCAAGTTGCTTCCAGTCAAGTCAGCAGATCCTCCGATCAGCTCAGGAAGGGAAGGGATGATGGCAGTAAGGACAATCTCAGAAAGCTTGCGTGATGCTTGAGCCGCGTCGGTTGGCTTATACACAGGCAGTTTCTCCTCCCAGCCCTGTGGGAGCTTTCCAGCGATTCGACGAGTGAGCTCAGCGTGCTCGTTGGGGTATTTCTTGCCGTAGGCCTCAAGTAGAGAATTCCATTCAGCTTCCAAAGTAGCTCCTCGCTTTCCGAATTCGGCATAGAGGTCATATGCTTCTTGGGGCACTTGGAATTTCTGATCAGGAGCGAATCCGAACTTTGTCTTCAGAGCTTCAATATCATCGGGCTTGAGGGCTACAAATAATTCAATATGGTGAAGGCTTCCATCTGCCTTGTGACTTACGAGAGCCGTGCACTCCGTGGGTCCCTTGTTGCTTGGAACCGTATCCGATGGTGGTCCTCAGGCGGATGATTGTGGGCTTGTTCTTCTCCTTGCGCGCTTCAGCGATCGCGTCATAAATTGAGGGGAGATCGCTGTCCGGAAATGTAAGTTTACGGCTGCATGCTTACAATTGTTACTCACGTATCTCCCTTGTCGACATGGAGAACTTGCCAGCCGTAAGAAAGGAAGCGTTGTTCCACGTTCTCGGTGAAGGCAACAGCAGTATCACCGTCAATCGAGATATCTGTCAAGGATATTATTTAGCAGCCAATAAATGTGTACTCAAGGCTTACGGTTGTCGTCATAGATCTGTGCATCCAAGCTTATCAGTTAAACGATAGTGTCTAAGCTCACAGTTGGACTTACAACAATTAGGTTACCGAGTTGGAGGTGACCTCCCAAACTTGCAGCTTCGCTAGCGACACCTTCCATGAGGCAGCCGTCACCAGTGAAAACTAGAATTCGGGTGATTTAACTTCAAGCCTGTATATATGCGTCGAAATGTATTACCATAGGTATAGTTGTTGATCAAATCGAAGCCGTCCTTGTTGTAAACGGCAGCTAGGTGGGCCTGTGCGATAGCCAAACCGACACCATTGGCAAAACCTTGTCCAAGAGGACCAGTGGTGACCTCGATACCTGGTATTGTTTGTCAACAAAGGAAGTTAAACTGGAGGGTAGGCTTACCATCAGTGTGGTTCGCCTCAGGGTGTCCAGGGGTCTTAGAATCAAGTTGGCGGAAAGCCTTCAAGTCATCCATAGACAGTTTATAACCCAGGAGGTGCAAAAGCACATATTGAAGTGCGCATCTAAAATTTGGAGATCAACACCTCGGGGTACGGCGGAGTGAAGAGGTCAATAATTACGCATGCCTATCAGGCCAAATTGGTCAGAAAAAAACAAGGGATATCGTAAAATTGTTCACTCGCCCATTGGACAAGACGAATCTATCGCGATTAAACCACTTGGAGTTTTTAGGGTTTGCGTTCACGAAGCTAGGGAGGACGATGAGGACCTACTTTAAAAAATGCGGGTAATACTACTTACCGCGAGAAGAGGACATGTGAGACTGGGGCCATGCCCATCGGTGCGCCTGAGGACACCGTTAGCGTCAGGAAACGCGAGAAAAACGCGTAGATAAGGGAAGGAACGAACCTGGATGACCAGAGTTGGCCTTCCCAACGACATCTACGGCGAGGGTGCGGATAGTGGCGATGGCGACGTCGTCTGTGAGGTTTGGGGTAAAGGAAGACATGGTGGTTGTGAAGAAAGAAACCAGGTCTGCTGAGTGAGCACTTGTTAACTGGTGACTGGACCCTTGGCCTATCTAATCTGTCAGCGGATCCATCACCGGAAATTTTAAGGCCCGCATCCGTTTGCTCTTCTCCCATGCACCCTCAGCTTTCCGACAAAAAGATAGGTCCGTTCAAGCTTCCGTTTCTCTGCACTGATACTCACTATCCTTCTTAGTATGCAGAGACTTCATCGAGGCCCTTCAAAAATGTCATGCCACTGGTTGGAATAGATTTATTGGAACCTGTAACAGACAGAAGGATGAGCTGAATGACTGCTTGAGGGCCGAGGTAAGGATGGATGGGATTTCTTTCTCCCCGTGGAAACTGACTTCCAAACCGCTTCCAGCGTCTCGTTCGGACGACTAAGAATAGGAAGCAGGCAAAAGAGCGACGGACCAAATCTGACAAGGCTCTCCAAGAATTCCATGCTCTTTGAGCTATATTCTGCATATACCTGTTACTGCACCAACCCTCGCTGTACATTCTTTGGCCTATACCATTGTCCCAATCGCACTGGAAGCGCTATCTAATCCCATGCCCACCCGGTCTTTGTCCACATCATCCAGCAACAATATCTCATCCGGACGCTCGACTTTCCCATCTCTCGGCAAACATGCAAGGCAATCACTTGCAGTTACATCCAAACTAAAATTACACTTGTTTAAAATTTCATGGACCAAATTCTAGTCACCATTTCACCAAGCATGGTGACCTCCGCTCACAAGAATGCTACCAGCCGGATATCAGTAACCTGCACAATAACTGGGGAAAGTTTCACTTACTCGCTACCCGTGCAAAAGCTGGATGCGTCGCTTGCCAACCAAGCGATGACGCCGCGGAGTTCATCCGGTCGTCCAATGCGGCCCAGAGGATTCAAACTCGACCATTTCTCGAGGAGATGGGGCTGCGCATCGAGATATGCTGCCGTCATGCTTGGCCATGGTATATTGTCAGCACGTGCGGATACAAAAAAAAAAAAGTAGCGTGGACGTACGATGTATATATGTGCCCCGGAGACAGCGAATTAACCCGAATTTTTTCTGGGCCGAGTTCACAGGCCATGCTTCGTGCCATTTGGAGGACGGCTGACTTGCTAGTATTGTACGACACCCAGGCATGGTCCTACGCCGAACTGTCAAATTGCCCTGCCATCGACGAGGAGAGACTAGACTGCGTACTTTGTTCGTGATGCTGCCTGACATGGAGGCAATTAGGATGATGCTACCTCCTTTTCCAAATCGGCGCATCTGTTGTCCTGCAGCTTGTGCGGTGTAAAAGACACCGTTTGTGTTGACATCCAAGACGTCTTTGAACTGCTCGCCGGGATAAGTCAAGCAATCCGTGTGAGATTTCAAGATTCCCGCAGCAGCAACGCAAACATCCATTCTCTGTTCTCGATCGCCTATTTCTTCTGCTTTCTTCCAAAGCGCCTTTTGATCACGGACATCGATGCTAACATACTCCAACCTAGACCCATTCTCTAATCTGCTTATATATTCCCGAGATTTGGTCCATTCTTCTGAGGGGGATGCTGGAAGATCGAAGCAATAAACCGCACGGGCACCTGCTTCGCACAACGCCAGCGCCATCTCCAGTCCTAAGCCTCTGTTCCCCCCCGAAACGATGCCCACGCGGTCTGTCAGAGCAAATTCGTCAAATATCTTGGGCTTCGGTTTGAAACCTGGATCAGTGGCTGCCTGGAGTGCGGCAGTAATCCCAATGGGAGCGAGTGGAGATATAGATTGAACTGGTGGGGGAGCCATGATAAGGCAGACGGGAGGATTCAACGTTCCTCGTTATAATGGGGGAGATTGGTTGGTGATAGACAAATCTGGCTGCTTCTATACCCAGCTGACCATGGTCAGCATCTTTGACTGTGTGAAGAACAGAGCTCGATAATCATCGTGGTGCTGATTCTTTGACTGTGGGCGAATAGGAACAGTGGGTTTACAGTAAAAAGAAGCGGTAAATAAGGCTAGCAACTAGATTAAATTATAAAATTACAGAAGACACTACTGGATAACTTGACCTGATATACGCTGCCATAGAGTTGTGGCTATGGGTGAAAAATGTCACTCCAATACGTTACGTTGAAATATTTGGGACATGGAAGAGCCAAGGGAGGATTTTGGCATATAAAACCCGGAGGAACAACGCTCCGTAACGCGTTGGTAAATCAAGTCCGTTCCATTGGTCGACGACTCGGATAATCTTCTCGTTCTCGTCCAAGTCTACAGTGATGACAGACTCAATGATCTGGTGATTGTAATTAAACCATGCTTTCTATATATTTGGATTGGAGGACATGCCTTTTTCTTTTTCAAGAAACGCGTGGTATATTGTTGACTTTGAAAATAGATCAATCGATTGGGGCTGTCTGTTGACGACATGACGCGTCTTGATATATTCTCTGAGTTTATAAATAGTTTTGGCTGGGAATTGAAATCAGCGAAATCGTTGACGAAATTAATCAGAGTGTACGGACCAAAGCAAACCACTACGCCAGAAGACAGAGTCTAGTCAGGAAGAATATGGATGTAAATGTTTGCCTTACCTGGGCTGCATATTCATCGAAGCCTTTGCATTTGCACAGTGGGTCCTGAAATAGCCAAACAAGGATCAGATCCGTGGCCGAAGGATATACAATGACTGACCTCGAACTGCGCGTCTTTATGCCATGATCTCTCAAGGATTTCCAGCGTTGGCCGCGCACAATACAGTTCCGTTAAATCATCCAGAATACGTTGATGGTCGTGGTTCAGCTCCGTATGTGGCCGACTAGTGCTGGTCCTTCTCCGCTTCATGACCGACTCCGTCTCGACATTGACTCCGGAGTAGTGAGCACCTCCAGCAACTGATTCAACTAGTGCAGGCGTGGGCATACGAGGCAAAATTGAAGGATGGAAAGTGTGACATGGAGGAGAGGGTGAACGCGGAGGTTTAGAGGATACTTGGGAATCGGATGAAAAAGAACGGTGGTGTACAACTGACATGATGGTGGTGGTTTAGGTGAAGCGAGTTGACTCCGAGATAATCAAGTCCGAATGATGTAATGGTAGCACGTGACTAGATTTTAACTAGCGGCGCGCAGTTCAGTTCTTTTGTTGAGTTGAACTTGAAAGTTCCTCGTACATGCCCGGATTGTCTTTCGTTTGTGTTAAATACTCTTCATGTCACGCTTACTAGCGGGCAACACTGCGGGAATGTGCTTGGCTTTGATGTGCCCGCTCTGGCTTGGCCTGGAAGCTCCAGCTCTGGCCTGGCTTTAGATCAGACTTGTGACCGGGCCTAACGCCAAAAATATGGCCAGGCTCCTGGCTTTGGCCCAAGCCGGAGCTTTTGGTATATAGAGGATATGATGGGGTCAACAATGGCCCTGGGCACCTCGCGGGTTATATATGTACTGTCTCGCATTTTTTGACGTCGATATCAATTTTAAATATACTGAACCATCTATATTACAATACTAACTCTATTCTATGCTATCTCGAGTCCAGGAGGTGTACAATCACACAAAATCACAGTGAATCAGTGAATCATGCAGTTGTGATTGGAATTCTGACAGACATCTCAGTCAAGACTTTGCGTATTGAGCTCTGTTTGAATGTTTTTCAACTTAAAAACCTCCACGAAAATCCCAAAATTTCCATCCCAAGTCCTATTTCTAAGGTACAAAAGCGGAGCCAGACTAATGGCTTTGGCTTCCTAAAACCCAGGCCGGGGCAAAAGTAGATCTTTTTTTGGTTTGGCTTTGCCCGGCTTCTGGCCAGAGCTGGCACATCTCAACCCTAAATATTAAATGCTCGGAATTACAGAGCCACCATAGGTGGTCGATCAACGAAATAGCCTAGACAAAATTGTACAATTATTATTCATTCAGTGCCCGTTCGTTCCCTGCCATAAGCCGTAAGTCTTGCCAGGCGTTGTTTGCCACAACCGAATGGTCCCTGGATATAATGAGTGGATTTAATCATCATAAATGGAAGCAACTCACCATCCTCTGTTGACACGAAAGGAAGAGATATTGGTAGTCAGATGAGCTGAAGATCAGGACATATGATGCGAAACACATACCACTTCCACTCGCATACATCTCTCCGTCAGGACTGAATTCAACACAGTGAACTGGGCCGTGGTGTCCCTTGAGCACATCCCTCTCTTCCCCATTAATACCATGCACCCTAACCCATTCGTCACTCATGCTACCCGTCACGAAACGGTCTTGCAGGATCGGGTGAATCGAAGCCGAGGACGGAGCATATCGAAGTGTGAGGCTATGTGTGTTGTGACCCATATGTGGCAGGGCTGGAATGAACTCTACAACTTTTCCAGACGTCACAACTAATCGTTGGGTTTGCAACGAGAGCTCCATGGAGGTGATGGGGTCCGGGAAAGCAAGAACCTTTGTCATTTCACGCGACCGTAGATCCCACCACCTAATTGCAAGACGTAAACGATCAATGCAACATACAAATCATGAAGGGAGCTGACTTGATTTTTCCGTCTTCGCCAGCAGTAACCCCAGTGTGATCACCAACCCATACAACGCTTTTTATAGTTCCATCGTGGGACAAAGGACCGGAATCGTAAAGAAAGTCTGGTTCGGCGTCCGGTCTGTTGAGGTCAAATAGACGTACTTTCTTCTCTTGGCCGCCAGTTAGTAAAACTGATGACTGTGGTGACAAAGCGACGCTTCGGACGATGTGGTTATGGGGGAAGGAATGAAGACAGTTGCCAGAGTACGTATCCCAAACTTTACTGGGATGCGATAAACAAAACAATGAAGCAAAAGGAGCCTGTGAAGTGACTTACGCGGTGAAATCAGCGCTGCCAGTTGCAGCTCTAGAGGCATCAACTGAAAGCTTCGTGCTCCAAACGGCGCCTTTATGACCAAGGAAGGTGCCAATCCAATCGCCGGTCCATTCCCGAAGCATCGGGTTTCCATCTTTACAGCTTGAAACTAACAAGAAAGTGCCGTCGTCTTGGATCGGAGAGAAAGAAAGGTGAGTGATGGGTCGTGTATGGCCTGGTGCCACGAGAGGAGTTGATCTCAATGGAGCTGACATTAAATCGTATCAAATGGGATAGTGCAAAATGTTGTGTGTCGTGATAGGAAATACAGGCGCACCGCGCACTGGCCTGGACTGGCAAGGGATTTTGGGAAGAAAGGACAAGTCACTAATGCTGTGCTCTTGCCTCTTTCGACTTTCCCATCACCTCTCAACTCCCTCCCTCCTACCTGCAAGGTAGCTGAACTCTTTGCAAGTCTGGGCGGGCGCCAAAGTCGTGGCTACCTCCTCAGGAAAGTGCCACTGGCAGCGCTGGCTAAAAAAGATTCTGAGCACTTCCTGAATTTCGGTCGCTGGTCTAATGGAGCGCCGATTGTGCCTGGACATTTCTATCCGTCCTTATTTCGAACCCCAGGCGCTTGGGTCGCATTTCATAACTGAACAGGTCGTTCGTGCCCGCTATTCTATGGTCGATGTCTCACCGTAGTGTTGAGCAATATTTTGGCGAGGTTGCTCCAAATTGCGCCATGCCATAGGCTCCGTGCCCATTAAGTACAATACCCACCACTCAGGGATGAAACTCGGAGATACTTGCCTCCAAAATCCACTCCTAGTTTCTGCTTATAGGATGTCACTTGACCCAGTCTCAACCTAGAAATGCCATCCAATGTCCATCACCCTTCGCCGTACTTGACAGTTGAGGCTCAATGTGCAGGACGCACTGGAGGCTTTACCCTCGTTATCCCAGATGCTAGATGGGGTTTTCCTGGCAGATGTGTCTAATGCAGGGTCTATATCGATCTCAATTGGCGATGAAGGCAGAGGGCCAGACTGGGATTGTGGATTGAGAACACGCAATTCTGTTATACATGTCGCCTTAAAGAATTAATTCCATCATCGTAATTGCCTTTCTGTCCCTTAAATATCACAGGGTCATTGCAACAAGGCTAGGTAAGTGCTGCTGGGTGCCAGGGTAGTGTAAATGTCTAGCCCCGCTTCCGGCCTCAACCACAAGTTGAACAGTGCCATACAAATTTGCGAACAGTTTCCCAACGTCCTGGGGCTTTATACCACTGGCAATCATCATGATTGCCATAAATGAAGTGTCATCGTATACCTTCCCCCAGTCGCCCTAATAATATTGCGGAACCCGACGGTCAAACCGCGTCATGGGCCTTCAGTTAACCCTTATAAGGGGATAATGGAAGGATTTCAAAGTGCGCGGCATTGCGCAATCTCTATCAGATATCGCAACAGTGGTGCTCATCCCACAACACACTGCAAATGCGAAGATCAAAATCTTCAGGATGCGATCTGACATCAACTTCTCCACCCTGCAGAGCCGTGCCGCTGATTCTTCTCTTTACGCTTTGAATTCAGGAACCTTCTTGTCTCCATACACACTTACTTGAGTCCATCACCTATAAAGCCAACCCACACTCTTTCCCGGTGATAGCACAGCTCTTTTTCCCCCATCCATGTCTCTCTCCTCAGCCAATCGGTTGGGCAAACGGGTTATTGGGTATCCAGAGACGACTGTTCCGGTTGTTTCCAGTGTTGACTATGTGGCCCAAATATTCGACGCACCTGCATCGCGGGTATGGACTTTTTGATGCTTCGCTGATTTCACTGACAATGGCTTCTTGGATTCTAGCTTAAGTCGTACGTAATTAGTCTCTTTCCCATTGTTACTTGGATCACCAAGTACAGTGAGACTCTTTCTTCCGCTCTCTCGTCTCCTGCATATCTCTAATCGCCTTACTTAGACCTGGGATGGCTTACTGGCGATGTGATTGCTGGCTTGACTGTCGGCATGGTAGTCGTGCCCCAGGGCATGTCATATGCTGTTGTTCGTAAAACTCACCTTTCATCAAATGTCTGGTAGCCTGATTAATCCTCCCAGCTCGCGAGTCTTCCTGCTGAATATGGTCTCTACTCGTCCTTCATTGGTGTACTCATCTACTGTGTAGGAACCCTTCAATCGTCTACCACTGGGTTCTCTCTGATTACCCTCTCTTTAGTTCTTTGCAACCTCAAAGGATGTATCCATCGGTCCCGTTGCCGTCATGTCTTTAACTGTCGCCAATGTCATCCAACATGTCCAGCACAAGCATCCTGAGTTCCAAGGACCCCAGATAGCTAGTGTTCTGGCCTTCATCACCGGATTCATTGTCCTAGGAATCGGCCTTTTGCGCATCGGATGGCTGGTGGAATTCATCCCTGCTCCCGCAGTTAGCGGTTTCATGACCGGTTCAGCGATTAGCATCGCTGCTGGCCAAGTGCCAGGATTGATGGGCATTACAGGATTCGAGTAAGAATGTTCCTCCCAAAACATTCATTCTCTGATATCTATTATCAGTACTCGCGCCGCGACCTACAAGGTTATTATCAATACACTGAAAGGGTTACCAAGAACAAAACTCGATGCCGCGTGGGGGCTCACTGGCCTTGCCGGTCTCTACATTATTCGATATGTTTGTGTGTATTGTGGCAAGAAATACCCTCGCAGAGGTGCGAGTTTTCTCTCCATACCTAAATTCCGTTTCCTGACAACGTCTCAATAGCCCGCCTCTTCTTTTTCCTTAGCGTTCTGCGTAATGCCTTCGTCATCATTGTCTTGACCCTCGCTGCCTGGCTTTATTGCCGTCACAGGAAGAGCAAGGCCGGCAAATATCCTATCAAGATTTTGTTGACTGTTCCCGCCGGCTTCAAGCACATCAAGCGACCAGATGTGAATACAGAAATTCTATCGGCGTTGGCTCCCGAACTTCCTGTTGCAACTATAATTCTCCTACTCGAGCATATCGCTATATCCAAATGTGAGCTGTGATCTAAATATCAAATATCTTGATCAGGTTTCTGAGTCTATTGCATTGCAGCTTTCGGTCGGTTGAATGGCTACAAAATCAATCCCAATCAGGAGTTGATCGCTATTGGTGTCACAAATACCATCGGGTCCTGCTTCGGCGCATACCCTGCTACAGGTTCCTTCTCTCGTTCTGCCTTGAAGTCCAAGTCAGGTGTGCGCACACCCGCTGCTGGCATCATCACAGCTATCGTCGTCATCGTTGCTCTTTATGGTTTGACCGATGCCTTCTTCTGGATTCCTACCGCCGGACTTTCGGCGATTATTATCCATGCTGTGGCTGATCTCGTCGCTTCGCCAGCTCAGGTGAGTTTTTCCCAGTACTTAAAAAAAAAAACAAATAGCATCTGGTTAGGTCTATTCTTACTGGCGTGTCTCCCCTTTGGAGTTCTTCATTTGGTTGGCGGCTGTTCTCGTCACGGTCTTCTCATCGATCGAGAATGGTATCTATACTTCGATCGCGGCATCGCTCTTCCTCCTCCTTGTCCGAATTGCCCATCCCCGCGGCTCGTTTCTTGGCAAGGTTACGGTCCGTGAATCTTATGGCGACAAGAGCGAGCGGGAAATTTTCCTGCCTCTTGATAAGGGAGGAATCACCCACGAAGATCTCAAGGTCATCCCGCCATCACCCGGTGTCCTGGTGTACCGTTTTCAGGAGAGTTACCTCTATCCGAACATATCCATCGTCAACTCTGTGCTTGTGGATTATGTCAAAGAAAACATGAGACGTGGCCGCGACATGACCAACGTCAAACTCAGCGATCGCCCGTGGAATGACCCCGGTCCTAGTCGCGGAGGAGCCGCTCAAGATCAAACCGACAATGAGAAGAGACCCATCCTACACGCCATTGTCCTCGACTTCTCGACAGTGTGAGCACACCCCTATTTGCGTCTCCGGGCTTGATTTATATTAATCCCTTTTTCAGATCTCATATCGACACAACAGCCGTTCAAGCTCTTATAGATACCAGAACTGAAATAGAGAAATGGGCAGATCACCCAGTCGAGGTTCGTCCCGTTTCCGGCATTCTCTTTTGAATACCGTGTTCAAGCCTCTGCTAGTTCCATTTTGCTACCATCTTCTCCCCCTGGATTCGCCGCGCCCTCATCGCAGGCGGCTTTGGTACGGGCATTTCCGCCTCGAAGGTGCGCGAGATTGCGGCGGTCGTTCCAGACCAATACGATGCCTCCGGAGTTCCAGAATTCCAATCGGAAGATGTTGAATCTGGAACTGACCTCAAAAGCCGGCGCTCCGGATTGGAATCAAACGATTATGCCTCAGTTGTTTCTTCCGAGACACCTTTCTTCCACATTGACTTGGCGGGAGCTGTCAAGGCCGCAGAAAGCGGTCTCGGACGAGTGTCAAACTAATTTCCTCTCTTTCTTTGGATCGCCTTTGATGTTGGACTTACGACGACGATCATCCTACTTATCTGGTATTTGCACTCCCATACCAACGTAACGATATCCCCTAAGTTACTCTCGTTGCTCTCTCACTCATCTTCATTACCCTTAGTCGCTGTAATTTGACGCATGTGTCTAACTGTACACTAAATCCTTTTTTTTTTTACTGTCCCGACCTGTGGTGGGAAGTTATTAAGTAGCGTCGTAGGTTACGGTGATAGTTGAACTGTCAATTGAAGGGCAAATTTTCCGGGTGGTGGTGGAATTTTCGCCACATCACATTCTCGCGGTGACTATATGTACTGGTGAAATCCATTCCACTTTCTAAAGGGCCAGTAAGGCGCGACGCGATCCTGGCCTCAAATAACAACTAACAGCTAAGTCACTTTTCAACGAAGACCCGACGATATGGCCGCTACATTCCTCCTTTTACTATCTCTCAAAATGGGTCCAAAATGCCTCAAACTCAACGGAAATCCAAAAACGACGCATTATAACAAATATCCCAGCAGACTGGCATCTTGCGTCCATACGATTTGCGGGAAGAATATTCGGAGATTTTCAAAGACGTATGCTGGCCTCAAACCGATGCCCAACCCATATGTACATAAATATCTGCGTGCTCTCGCTGGTTCACAGTTCACGTTACTTTTTTTTTTTTTACAATCTCCTGGAATTTTTGACTCTTTAGCATTGCAAAGGCTCTCCCATGGTCTATGCTTCATTCATAAATACAAGAAAAATACTGTTATGTAGCCAACTCGGTCCTTCATAATCTGGAGAGGTTTGAGGATAGGAGGATCCAAGCATGCCATGATCACCAGTGAAAAGTTTACAAACTCGTGGACATGTAGTAAAAAATTAGGGTGTGACAAGCGCGAATCGCGGGGTTACGACTTGTCCTCATATTCGGATATGTACTGCTTTTCGTCCTTACGCTCTTCATGTCGATTTTCGCCACTTGTTACAAGGCGCTGCCTTTTCACGCGGCCCCCCATACAATCGGGACATAACAAAGTAGGCCAACCAGCATTCGAAAAACCAAGTTGTTTGTGCTGAGTTGGGCTTTCCACAAGTGGTCGAAAATCAAAGACAAGAAGGCTGCTCACGATGCGCAGAAGAGTGTTCTTTACGCGAGAATGAACAATGTATGAGTTGCACTGTTTTTGCAAGTATAGTCCCACCTTATTGACACTCGTCCCAGGAAATCATTATTGCTGCCAAAAGTGTGTGTTGTTGATTCAGTCAACAACGCGATGCTAACTATTGTCAACTTGAAGGAGGAGGCTCGGCCGACCCAGAGAAAAACGTTCTGCTTGCCAATGCCTTAAAGAAGGCTAAGGAGCAAGGGGTCCCGAAAGAGAATATCGCGAAGTCGCTCGCTCGCGTAAGGCATTCATGTCATTCGAATGTATAGTGTATTTGACGAGCTTTTTATTCTCTATAGTGTGTTGGTGGTGAAAGGACGGGCGAAAGATTTACCTATGAGGCACTTGCTTTTAACTCTGTAGGAATCATTATGTGAGGCTCCCCCGTTCCTTTCTGAATGGGCTGATTTTTATATCCCAAAGAGAGTGTATCACCAATAATGCCAACCGCACAATCCACAACGTTCGAGAAATATTAACGAAGTATAGGTATGTGCCGTCTCTGTCTCGTGCACAAGCCTAGCTTAGTCGGTAGCTATTCAACGCTTTGGCAGTGCACATATGACTCCAGTGAACTATCTATTTCATCGTCATGGACGCGTAACGGTATCATTAGAACAAGGCCTTGGCTTTGATTCTCCTGCCGTTAACAAATTCATCGACCTCGCTTCAGACCAAGGTGCCATCGATTTCGAGGAAGCCCCCACATCCTCCGAAGAGAAGCAACAATACTTGGTACGTATTTCTAGTCTGTCAAATACTTTTCGTTAAATGTCAACGTCACCATTTTCCATCGTTAGTTTTACTGCCCGCCACAGCAGTTGGCCTCTTTCGAAGAAGCCCTTTCGAATTTTGGATCCGGCATAGAGGTAGACTCAGCCGAAATTGCTTATATTCCAAGCGATCGCACTCAGAGAGTTGATCGTCAAGTAGAGCAGCAGATGAAGGAGCTCGTACAGGACCTCGAAGAAAATGATGATACATTACGAGTATGGACGACTTTAGACTTTACATCACCGGAACAGTAGTGTCTCGGGGTATAATACATTTCAAAAAAGAAAATAAGTCAAACCAAGAAGAAAGTTACAAGATTAGGTACAAGAAATGTTATGAAACGGTGGGTTCAGGGTAATCCAAGCGTTGCCGGACTCACCACCGAGCTGCACGATCCCTTTTTGTTCCGCCAGAGCCGAATATTGACTGAACTTCTTGACACCTGCTGCATGGAAATTTTTTTTCGAAAGTTTGTCCCCCACCAGGGCTCTCCGAGGTCGAAGGTCACCTTTTAATCTAAAGGCCTGTAAAATATTTACCAGGACTATAAACATGGGCGGGACAACGGTGGTAGCAGTAGTGGAAGCACTGTCAGGATGGACCTGCTCAGTACTCGTCGATGGCAAGGTTGCGGCGTCAACCATTGCAGAGTTTGAACGGAGGGGGTGGTTAGCTGGGGCGGTCAATGTCAATGCTATATCATCGGTAATTGGCGGAGAGGGGAGTAAAGATGGTGCTGAGGCAGGACGCATTGAAGGGGACAGCAAGGGGGTCCCAAATTCTTCTTGCAATAAAAATACGCTGTTGTCTGTCTGGTTCTTGATGGTGGCAGCAGGCATATTCGATGATACAAAGTCCTCCGCAGAAAGCAGAGGATCTCGTGGATCAGGAGTACCAACAGCAAGGCCAACGTTGGTGGTACTCGCGTTCGTGAGCGGTGACTGAAATTTTGCGTTCTGAGGCACTGGATGATTGTTACTGGGAGTGGAATTTGGTGGCTGACGATTCTGACTAGATGGTCCAACATGTTTCTGGGTATTACGAATACTTTCGAGGCCAGTGGGTGCAAAGACCAACGGAGGTTTGGGTTGTCCCTTCTTAGGCGAACATTGTAGAAGGTAACTGAACTCTTCATTATGATCATCAAAATCTACCTGGCCGACGGTATGCGAAGGAACATTAGGGCGGAACGGGGAAAGGTGCGAAATCTCCCAAGGCTTCTCTGGAAATGATGCTGCTCGGCTCCTTTCAAGGTGGCTTTCAGAGTTATTTGTTCCAAGCGGAAGCTTTTGGGTATCGAGAATGTCGTTTAACCAATCAAAGCGGATGGATGCCTGTGAGGTAAGACTTGGATGAGCAGTGGGTAACGTAACCAGTACCACCTGGTAGCGCCGAAGCCTCAAGGTTGACAGAGCATACGCGAAATCTCGGTCTCCAGATATCAAAACAATTGTGGATGGAGCTGGGTTGTCGATCGCATATGCCAACATGTCCACTGGGATTTCCAATGAGGGGTAATATTTGATTTACGCAGCAATACATACCGATCATCATCTTATCTGCGACATCCTTTCTCCCGTTGTGTGGACAATCGACCAAAGAAACGCCTGAAGACTGGAGTTCGGAGCGAAGGGAAACGCTTCTCGGTGGGGGTTGCTCTGTGATGCCAAGGTAGGCTTTCAGTGTCTTGATACTTCCATAAGATTGGGCCAAGCACCGAATGTTGTTCACGATACTGTATCCCGAGGCGTTGGCGGGTGCAGGACAATTCTCTGATATCAATGAGTGAAGTGAATTATTCAGAGTACATGGACATCGAACCGTAGTCCCAGAATATGGCGACATCTTGCATGGAGGAGACGGATATTATGTAAGGAGTACTTACAAGGATAACTTTACCCGTCTTTCTTTCTACTTCCACCACCTTCGATGGATCCCAATGCCCACCACATGGATGTCGACAACGAAATAGACTCTCGTCAAGTCGACGATGAATCGGTGCCTTCAACTTCCACTTTACCCTCGCGGCCTAGTAACCGACGTGCTCGATTAGAGGACGATGATGACGATGAGCGTGACCGCAGACATCCCTCTCAACGGTTGGCGCAGCCCGCTAACAACCCAAGCCCTTCTTCCGTGCCTCTTCCACATAGTCCTAGGCCTGCTTCTATCCCCCGCTCCGCCTCCGCCCCACAGGTTCACTCACCACGCCAAACCCCCAACATTCAGCATAGTGTCTTTCACGCCATGTTCAATATGGGAGGTCGCAACGATCCACCATTCCGTTTCTTCCAAGATATGTTATCCAATGGTCTTGGCAGTCCGCCAAACCCTGATATCGCTGGTGACCACGATAATCCTATTCCAGCAGTTGCTCCGCCACCAAATTTCCCTACCTCGCCGGAGCCACAGCAAAACCCGAACCCCATCTTTCGTTCACCCACTTTCGCTTTGTCGTTTCTTCTTGGACAACCCGGTCTGGCTGGGTTACAACGTCAACCCCCACCGCCACCACCACCTCAAGCAGGAGCGGACGAAACTGACTCGGGTCCGAATCAGCAAGCCCAAACGAACCCCGACCAGACCCCACATCCCAATGATACATTTTTCGATTTGCTACGTCGCTTGAGGGAGACCATGGGGCCAATTAATTTCGGCCTTGGGACCTTTGGGCTAGGTTTGGATTCAGAGAGGGAGGATCCCGATCGGGCAAGGAAACTTGTCGATGGACTGGATGAGGTGCCCATTGGTCTGGTGCGAAGGTTGGTGCGGGTCGGTGGTACAGGAGGCGGTATGGGCCACGACGAGACTCAGGGCGGGGATGCCGGATGTGCAATCTGCTGGGACACATTATTGGACTCGGAGGGAGCAGGGTTTGGGAAATTGGACGGCTCGTCGGCGGAGGCAAGCGCCTCGACAGACAACTCATCTTCTTCCAACCACGCCGAAAGCAAGCAAGTCAAGATTGTTGCCCTTCCATGCGCTCATATTTTTCACGCCGACTGCCTCATCCCTTGGTTTTCGCGACCTAGGCATACGACATGTCCTACCTGTAGGTTCAACATCGATCCTGAGAACTTGACATATGTACCATGGCATACACGACAACGACAGCAGGAGGAGGCCGAGCGTGGAACCTCTACAGAGCCTACTCCTGAAAGTGCAGAGCAACCACCAACCCCGGAAAATGTTGCCAACAATCCGTTTGACCACAACGACTTTTTGAATTTCCCAATACCTTGGATGCTCCGCCCAGCTGCAACGCAGACAACTGCTGAAACCAATGCACCCACTACCGCCACGCCTTCAGGTGAGGCTCAAGCTCGTCCAGCTAGGCTTGCTCCAACACCTGGTGGCCGACGCCAAACGACTACCACTTATCGGACCCCCAACGGCCTTATTAGTATCACTCAGTTTCTCCCTATCTTTGACTTGGACGTTAATGAAGCTGGCCCCATCCCGAATGTTGGTCAAGCGCAGGCACCCGGCCAAGGCCAGCAACCTCCGGCTCAGCCTGCACCCCCGCAACCTCAATTTCACACTCCAACCAACCAACCCCAACCCCCACCGGGGGATTTCCTGTCTAATCTCGATGCAGCCACAATCGCCACGGACAGGGCAATTGTCGACGTGTTCTCGCGGTTGTTTGGCGGTATCCTTGAACAACCACCTCAACCAGCGGGTCAACCTCCTGCGGAAGGTCAAGATGGTGTAGGTCAAGCACCACCCCCACCGGGGTCACAGCCCCAACCGCCTCAGCAACCACCCAATGCCAATCCACAAGATACCAATACAACCAATGCTCCACCGCCGCCATTCCGCATGTTCACAAATCTGTCAGGTCTCTTTGGCGGTCTGCAGGAGCGCGACGACGGCCCGAAGCCACCCTGGACGCTTCCTCCAGCCCCTGGACCAACTCTGCGCCAGCGAATTGAACACCGCGAGCGGGAGGCTGGTCTAAGGTGCTATGATGTCAGCTGTGGTGTTGGCCCCTCGGACGACGATCCTGAGCTCAGCGAGGGTATCCTCGGAATGAAGCAAATGCCAATCATGGAGAAGAATGGTGTGGGCAGTGAGATTTGTCTGCACAGGTTCCATGGCTCTTGCCTTGTGAGCGCCACGAGGGTTGCATTAAAGGGCATGGACACCGCTGTGGAAGATGGAAATGTGGAGGTTTCATGTCCAGTTTGTCGGGGTGTCGGATGTGTGACCAAGGAGGAGTGGGATGAGGGTGTTGCAGCGCTTCAGTGAGATTTGCCTGGTGAACGTTCCCGTCCCCCCACTCCGTTGATTGTTTAATTATTGCTTTCCGGCAAAAATCTGCCTATGTACATGTCATTAATTCATCACCATCACCTGTTCGTTCATGTGTTGAACTGTTTTTTGTATCCCTATTCACCATCAATCCATCATACCTCGCCCGACATTCATTCCCCCAATCTCATTTCCAGCCTATCGCAGATACATACGATACCTATTAATGATCATCGTATTTTCTAGTCATCTGGAAGTGTACTTCATCGCCGTTACAAGACTGACTTCAATACTTTCACGAACCCTGGTAGGACAAATCACTGTGATCTACACCGCCATTTGTCTCTGCATTGGCTTCAGCCAAGGCGCCTAATTCAATAGTTCAATAGTTCTCGTGATGCGCAAACATGTATTCTGATAGGGAAGACATATTACTATGCAGGCGTTGTGACCAAAGATACCAACCTCTATGGCAGAGGTATATACGATCGTTTGTTCAGGGTCAATGGCACTACTACCCCCAAAAAATATCCGACTCGAAAGACAACACGGGACCGAACTTGTCTACTCCCAACAATAACAATCCAACCCAGAGTCCGAAATGCCAAGAAGGTAAAATTACGCATATCTTTTTGTAAGGGCCCACACTTCTTGCTTGCCTTCCTTGGGCCGGGGTTCAACGATATCCAGCTCGAACGCAGCGGAAACTAGTGCCTTCAAACTTTTATATCCAGAGTACCCTTTGGTGTGAAGTGCATCACCTAGTGTGCTGTGCTTCATTGCCCCATTTTTGCGTAGGACATCAACTAGGAGTTGGAAGGCGGGTGGAACACTCGGCCTAGCGCTTGGATTCGAAGTTGGTATGGCTTGTTTTGATGGACCGGCTATCGGGGGGGTGTTGGAGGACATAGCTGGTGCGGCTTTTTTGAAGGAGCTAACTATCGGGGGCGCGTTGGAGGACATAGCTGGTTTGGCAGCCTCCTTTGCGGCCACGGTCGGAGGTTGAACCACCTTGTTCGTAGGAGCGGGAGGGACAAGTGTAGTAGGAGTCGAGATTTTCTGAGCGGTCGCAGGGATCTTTACGTCCGGGCCTGTCGATGCCAGGGTAGCTTTCTTTGCAGTTTCGATCACCGAAGAGCTAGATGGTGGCACCATCTGAGGGGCAGCCATGTTGGTCTGTGCGGGGCCTACAGGAGGAGGTGGGGGTGATTTTCTTGTAGGTTCATTCACCACCTCGATCACAATCTCCGCTTTCTGTGGAGGTTGGTGGGTAAATGGAAAATTATCAGCTGATGTAGGTGCCGTTGATGTTTCGACATTGGGTTCTGGAGCTGGAACGAGGGAAAAGAGGCTGTCCTTTGAAGTCGAGGACGTCGAAGAGTTAGACGAACTCCCCATCGCTCGTGATTTGAAGGATCGTTCCCCTCCGAAAGGATCAAAGGCGGAGCCAGAGTAAATATGTGAGAATGGCCCCGGATATGGCGCGATATCTTCTGGTTCATCCAGCGGAATTTCTCGTTGCTTTCCTTTAGAAGCAGGCCTATCAGGGGACCGGTTTCCATTCTCTGCATATGGTGGCAAGGCACCTGTCGAAAACATGTTGGGGGGCGCAGAGTCGGCCCGCGATCGCGATTGCATTTCTGCACGAGATTGAGAACGAGGGAACAGAGGTCCACCTCCCAGTCCAAATGGGCCCAGATCCGACGTCGCGGGAATATCTTCCATACCCCCAAAGACATCGAACTTGCGTGTATACGAAAAAACGGAGTCGCGGCGGGCACGTGCATTGGGTAAATCGCGCAACTCGAAACCCGCAGATGGCTTTTCGTGACGGTTCGTTCCGACGGGTGACCTCGGTGTCTGGTATTGAGTTATGGAAGACGTTGGACGGGCGGTATGTTGTTGTCGTGTAAAAGTAGAAGTCGGGACAGACTCGTTGAGGAATGCATCGACACCAACGTCTTGCTTGAGCCCCAAGAGAGCTCGGGTCAACTCTATCTTTACCGACGCTTGCGCAAAAATATCGTGGGTGTCACTTGGGGAAATTACCACCACTCGATATCCGCGCATCCGAAGAGTAGAGACAGCGTAGGCCAGATCGCGGTCTGCTGTGATGACCACAAACGTGTGAGGGGGCGACGTGTCCCATCCTTGTGCTATCAAATCCACTTGGATGATTTGTTCAGGGAGGCCGTCATAACGGTGTGGAAAGCACCTACCCAACATAATTTGTATGGAAAGCCCTCTTCGGCCACTTTCAGGGCAGTCCATTAATGACACTCCCGAAGACGACAGTTCGGAACGAAAGTTGGGTAGCCTTTGGCCAGAAAAATCCCAATAGGCTCGAAATGATTTGATTGGCCCAAATGGACAGATCGCCTCGCGCAAGTTTTTGACAACTTCATGGATTGGGATCGCTGGGGTTGCGTGAGATATTTGCGTGGTTTCTGTTCGCAGATCAGTCGAAATTCTGGATGGAGGGCGACTTGGAAAGTGTTGAACGTAGACTGACCAAAATCCCAAAAAATTGTGACATTTTCTTTGTCAGGAGGTGGAACGTTCATTTGAGTGATCTAACCTCTGAACTTTCTGGAGCGTGAATAACCCTACTCAAGCCATCGTCCCGCTTATATGTCCGCGTTGTGCACAGTCTAGTGAACATACCACATACACGAGGTTCGATCGGGGAAGAGATAACGTAAAGTGCACATGGTAGTGTGCCAGCGAGTGGACTGCAGGCATTGACCTACTTCCTGGTGCCACCAGAAGGGAATAGCTGGGATTTTCCAAATGGACCGAGTCAGAAAGGGAAGAAGGGGTTGAAATTTTGGATATGAGGCCTGAAAGTCGCAGTTTACATGTTACCCCGGCGTGCACATGATTCATCTTTCAAGGGCTTAGCGCTGCTGGAAATAACGTGTCAGGAGATTATTTTCACCAATTGGGAATAAATGTCGCATTCCGTCCCACAACTACATGATGAAGCAAGGGAGTAGAGTAGCACCCACGGGGTCGCCAAAGGTGTAGAAATGGCACCTGGTCGAGATCAAGAAATATTATGGGGAGCGTTAGTAAAGCCCCCATCGTGAATCTCGTTCGATGGGCGAACATTTTGGAAGAAAGGTGCCAAGTCAAACGCAGCGGCTCACATGAGGGAGATCAAATCGTGGCCATGGATATGATTGTGATACAATATTGGGAGTCGTGGTCATATAAAAGAGTGATTTCGAGGTTTTGCCACTGATGCTCGAGTGGCGTTCCGGATGGTAGGTTTGGTGCAGGTCAGAATAACGGATAAGAAAATGATTGAATTACTTCTATGTATTATTGAATAGATTTCCCCAATCTAGCAAGGTGATAATTAATTGTGGGTTTATGCATTTTCTTGGGCATAGGCTAGAGAAACGGAGGTACAAGCTCAGCTTGCGACAAAAGGAAGAAAGTACACTACGCACCGTTGTTCGCATACATTGAAACAAGTCATTCGCTGCAGCATGGCACTTTCCCACTGACATCAAGTCCTTCTCCGCTGCCCAACAAGCAAGCATGGTGGTGAGCTGGGGAGCACACATAACGGTTTGCGCCGCTATTCAAAACAAGCGTCAGGCCAATAAACAGACGGGGGATAAAGATAAAGATATGCACCTTTGCGAGGCCTAGCCTTGAGATTCTTTATATGAATGGTCATCGTTCACGTCGTCCAAGGACCAACAGTTGGCACAAAATTGAAATTCCCAATAACTGGTCTGCACGTGATAGTATACTTCCCGTTATGGAAGTTGATATTGAACACAGGCTCACGACCCTCCACGTCGTACTTATCGTGTTCAGACTATCATTTTCATTTTGTCCACTGCTAGAAACACTCATTAACAACCCCCTGACCAATTGCTTTGTACCACCAGAAGATTTCCGGACAACAACGGAATGTCTGCACTCAACAAGAACAATTCAGGTTAGACAAGTGACCCCTGCTGTATCCAGATCCAGTGTGTAACTTGTCCTTATAGCCGTCAAACGCATCATGCAGGAGGCGAGGGAACTGGCGAACGATCCATGCACAGATTATTCTGCAGGACCTTTGGAGGTGAGATTCTGGCCGCAATCTCTTGGTTTGAATGCGGCTGACTGAGGGTATATCTTGCTTCTGTTCGCCTTTACAGGATGACATTTTCGTATGTTAACTTGGTATATCTCTCGAAATGCGCTTACTGGTTCTCCCCCAACGTAGGAATGGCATTGCACACTTCGCGGACCTGCCGGAACAGAGTTCGAAGGTGGCCTTTATCACTTCCGCATATTGTTGCCCGCAGAATACCCCTTTCGTCCGCCATCCATTATGATTCTCACACCAAATGGCAGATTTGAGCTCAATACCAAGGTATGTTGTATTATCTCTTGCACTGCCTCTTGTCTGGGTAGCAGGCACGCATCTCAATCATTTTATGATAGATTTGTATCAGCTTCACGAATTGTGAGCTCGGTATTTCAGAATCCTCTTCGAATCTCACATAAAATTTAGACCATGAAGAACTATGGCAACCTGCGTGGGGAGTGCGAACTGGTGCGTCGGAGGTCAAACCATCTTCGTATCATGAGTAATACTCCACAGCTATAATCGGACTGCAGGGGTTCTTCCCGTTGAAGGGACAAGCCGCCGTTGGTGTTGGCTCAATTGAATATCCTACTGCGGAAAGGAAGAGATTAGCAACTCTGTGAGTAATGACACTTCGGCGTTGTCTTTCAACTTTTGCTTTGAAATACTGATTACATCCTTCGTTCATATAAGATCAAAAGAGTGGGTCTGTCCACACTGTAAACAAACGAATCTAGAATTACTGCCTGATCCACCCGCTGGGAAGATTCTGCACTCTGATAATGCAGAATCTAACGCACTGGAGGCCAGGGCTGCAGCCATAAATGGGGCCCAACCAACAGAGATTGTCCCAACAACAACGGCAGTGCCACCTCCCCCACAAAACACACCGTCAGACGAGCGCGTAATCAGTCCAATATCCCACGTGTCAATGTCTCCAGTGCCCCAACGACCAGACGATTCAATAGGCACGGAGCATGGTCCATCGCATCCTTCTGCCTCGAATCTTACCATCGGGGCGGGTGTTCGACCGAATCCTGATCGAAGGGATGCTGCGGGCCGGAGGAGTCAAAAGCCGCCATTGCTGCTGGACACAGCGATCTGCATCTTATTAGTGCTACTGTTTGCGATAATCTGTAGGAGAATAGTTTGAATATGTATTTGTAGTCATCTATGGGATGTAATATGAAGCGGGCATAGTGAGACAAAACAGACCGAGACATTTGGCTGCTAAGAATTTTGCCGACTACTTACTCATATAAGGACCATGATGGCTCAAGGTAGGCCGAAGCCAGCATGAAATCCGCTGCGCCCCGCAGAAACTCGCTCAGGTTACCTCCTCAGCCTCCACACATCCCAGTCCCTCCATCTCTCAAACAATCTCCATATCTCAACGCACCCATCTTCCAGCGCGAGATTTCTTCACCGAGGCTCCCCAGTGAAGAGGACGAGCGATGGCTTCAAGACACCATCCCAGTTTCTTCAGACAATGTCGCGTCTCTGGATAGGGCCAACTGCAAACAATCTGCTTATCCATCGTCGGGGCCTGTCTCGCCAGCAATAGATTCCACCCCCTCATCGCCTTCATCAGGCTTAAGCAGAGGCCAGTCCCAAGTCGCAAAATATCTTGCACACTCCCTTGCACCTCCACCTCAGCCTTCGGTCGATGGTAGACCCCCCCACCTCTATCAGGCCCATTCGGAACCAGACATTTTACGTCTAAGCCAACCGAACTCAGACCCTGTATACTTTCAATACATGCGGTAGCCATGTAAATCGCCCAACGCGTCCGCAAAACATCAAACTGCTCCGCATGGAGCCCCCGTTTTTTTTTTTTAGGGTTTTTCCTATCGATTTTCAACAAGCATATTCACGAAGCAACTCGCATTATATCACTCTCATCCAAGCAACCCGTGGTGGTCACTTGTTTCTCATTTTCATTTCCCTTTCATTTTTGGGCTTCGAGGGTGGAATTCATCATTATTTAACCAACTTTCCATATGTGGTCAAACACGAGATCACCTACAATACTTGCATTTCGTCCTCAGAATATACTGTATGATTAGTCTTTTTGTACAAAATAAGACAAACACTGAAACTAATCATATTTGCGAGCTTCAAGTCTCTCAATAGTCTTTCAATAAATGACTCGAGCAGTTGATACGACCACAAAGAGACAAGCACCTCATCTTTTCTTGGGATCACGAACGCTGAAGAGCAACATTTCCTCGTCTTCCAAATTTGAAGAGGCAATAGATGTGGAGTTCGTGAGCATTTTCCCCTGATATGACAATCGGATTCGAGAGGCAGGCACCGTACTCCCCGTGTGTTGTAGGATGCGGTCGCGAAGTGTTGACACAAGAAGATTGAGGGGCAAATCTGGAATCGTGACAAGTTGACCTTGCAGTTTCCATTCCGGTTTCGATGGGTCGTTTGGCATCTGGACTATCAGTGATATTGGGTGCTGTTGCCATATAAATAAATAAAAAAGAGTCAATAATCAAGAGAGAAAAGGAAGAGATTCGACGCACGGGATGCATAGCAATCCAGTCTTCTTCTGGGTACAAGGCGCCACCAGGGAGCTTTGCAACTTTTTGCCGTTTGGCAGGAGGGATTTCATCCCCATCCTCCATCTCGTCTGCCGATCGCACCATCCCAGCTTGCACACTCTGGATTACACTATTGGCAGCGGCAAGCGCAGCCATTCGTGTTGGGTGCATGCCAGGCGCGGCTCCGGGCGCAGGCTGGTACCCAAAGGGCTGCACGGCGTCCATGCCTTGATAATGGAGCGGTGGAAGCATGACAGGTGGTTGGGCATTGTACATGGAGGCAGGTTGTGGTCCAGAAGAAACCGTGGCCGCAGTATAAGCACCAGAGTTCGTAGGAGGAGCGGGGAGGGAGGAAGGGGCGGGGGGAAGGGAGGTCAAAGATGGAGGAACCGCTGCAGGTCCAATACCAGGTCCAATGGCGTTGGCTTCTTGTGGTCCCAAACCTTTCCTCCGATGAATAGATGCAATTTGCTCGTCGGTGTTGACGTTCGTAGAGAATTTGTCGAGAGTGTTTGCTTTACTGGATGTGTGCCCATCCCAAACGACCTTTTCCCTTTCCTTCCGCTTTTCCCTTTCCAGCGCTTCTTCGCGTTTTCTCCGTTCCTCATCCGTTTCCGTACCAAAGATGTCCACACGTTTGCGTGCAAGATTTTGCAGAGATGTGACAACATTAGCACCTCCTTGAAGTTCCGATGCTTGAGCTTTGCGAGCTTCAAGGTTGTCGCGTTGTTCTTTCCATTTGGGATCGAGCAATTCGATACGCATATGTTCCTGTAGTTCATCTACGGCAACTTGTTGACCACAAATTGAACACGTCGTCATCGAAACCTTGCCCTTCTTTTCACCCACTGTCCAAAAAGAAGAGAAAGAATATGTGAGAAATGAACCTTGTCAACGACAGCGACGCACGCACATTTAGGGACGTAATCAGTCCTGATTTTCATTGGGCCAGATGGATTCATCGCGCTTGCTTGCAAAGCTTGAGCATGAGCGATAGCTCTCTGCCTGTCTTCATCTTCTTTCCTCTTTTTATCAGCGGCGTCCTCTTCGTCGTCACTCTCCTCCATCTCTGCGTCTTCTTCACCTCCACCAACCCCAGTGTTCCCAACAGCGGCTGCTGCCTCCGCCTCTGCTGCCGCCTGGCGTGCACGATGTGCTTCAACATCATCCGCAGTGGTTTCCATGATCATTGCAGCCATGCGCTTTTGAGCAAGGGTCATATTTTCTACTTCTTGGACGCTCATTGGAGGTGGGAGCTCCGAGTTGGCATCCACCGCGGTGAATTCGATTGTTTGAACAATTGCATAATCATGCCAGTCGATTTCGGCGAATGCCTCTGTAAATTTGTGTAAATGCCCTGTGCAACGGACAAATTGAAGATTACGCACTTCTTTCAGCCTCTTGATCGTCTTGTCGTTTCTGTTCCCTTTCTCGCTTGTTCCTCTCCCATTTGGCGTGTTTTCGTGCATTCTCAAGCATGCTCCACCGGGCTCCCTCTTTAGTTCGCTCTTTTAGCTGTTCCAGCATTTGCTTATTAGGCTGGATGACTTTTGTATACTGCTCCACCAACCGATTAAAATAACCGAAAAGCGAGTGGGTTGGCCGGAGGAAGTCAAATTGATAGTTGCGGCCTTCCCGAGCCGAGAGGTTAGCAAGGAATCCGCGTCCTCGGCGAGCGGTGAATAACGCGGTGAGTTTCATAATGTCCCTGGATATAATGTGAGACTTTAAGTAGTCCCGGAGGTAAGTGGTTACTTACAGGTCAATGGAACTCATATTGGGCAAGTCAATGATGAACTCTGGCGCTGGAGGCTCGACTCCAATGTCGACAGCCTCTTTTGGTGCAGATACTTCTGCCTCCTTGTCCTTCATCGCAGATTCATCCTCCACTTCACCCTGATCGACCTTGTCCATCCGGTGTCGGTAATATGCATGGTACGGATCGGCAGGGTTAAGAAACGAGAATTTGGGGTCGGAACGTTGTCCTTCTCGTACTCTCTCTTCGAACTGGGGAGGGTTGGCGGAGCGGGCGACATACAAAGCTGTGCGGTCAATGACCACTTGATAGAACAGTTTTATTAGTGAATGAACAAATGATGATACCTAGTGCTCACCCTTTATTTCTGGTGGAGGAAGGATAAGTCCGCTGCTGAACCGCAGATTGGCGTTCCCCATTTCGTAGTCTGCATGGCCATTCATGTGGAGCCCATTAGAGAGTGTCGCAACCTCTGTCATGGTCTCTTCTTGGTGGACGTGGTCGTGAAAGATGAATGAGACGGGTGGTTATTGTTTTTCTCACGGTCAACTTTCTTCCTGGTCAAAACCTTGCTCGTCTGACCACCGATGTTTGGAGCGTTCAGGCCTACGAATGTAAACCTCGGAGGTCTTCTCTGGTCAGTGCACGATATTAGCTGTATCTAGAGACTTGACTCATTTGTTTATCACAGGAAAACACCATGGAAATTGTCAGTGACCAGGAAAGCAAATGCGCGAGCAAGGCTAAAGAAAGTCGACGCCGTTATTGAAGCTGTAAGAGCGAGTGGGGTTCAAACGGCCTCCCTAGTGTGTCGCTATCAAATCTCACATTTGAACTTGGTCCTAATCCATGTTGTGGTCAGGCTCGTGCGTTGGAACTACCGAAGGAACATGAAATGCCTGCCCGCGATAAATACACAGTGTTCACTCCACATGCCAAAGGCTATCGCAAGGGCATTCATAAAGTTCCCAAATGGACAAGGGTGTGTAATTAATTCTCCTGTATTCACACAACCTCACTGATGCTTCATTGTATCCAGTTGACACTAAGGACAAATCCAAAAGGTTTCTAAGAACCGCATTTTCCTCCCAAGGCATCATACTAGAAGTATTTATTCTATTACCACTGCATATAATACTTTAAAATAGGACAACCTGTATTCGGCCTTCCTTGATACCGTTCAGGATTTGTTCTTGGCTGAGGACAGTTTTGAAAACTTCGTCCCTTGTTTCTGGAATCTCGAGCAAATTCCGGTTCTTCGCGTCTTTGTGTGTGATATCAAGGATGATGTGGGACAAAGCTGACACGCTAAGCGAATCTAGAAGGGTGGAATGTAATTATGAAGGTCGAATGGGATATAAAAGGCGACGCATTACCTGTCTCGTTGAGGAGCTTGCCCAGTCTCCCAGGCGTCCCAACAGCTGCTCCTATCTTTGTCCGCTTGAGGTAAGTGACATGTTGAGCAAGTTTAAAATGTTTGGCGAATAGCTTCGCAACGTCCCCACCCTTGTCACCCTGAAGCCTCTTATTCTTCAGCACCCGGGTCACATCGGCTACTCGCAGTGCAGCTCCTGCAATGTATAATAAAGTAGGAGCACCATTGGACTTGGACTTTTGGGAGAGGCGAAGCCGAAGACTAGGAAGAGCTGCGACAAATTAAAAAAGGAAGTCGTGAAAGAAGAGGGACCACCTACTTTTCATAATAAAGTCCACAAGTTGGTCCAGCGATCGTGGCCCCGTCCACGAGGTTGTGTCCACAATGGATGTCTCTGTCTAGGGGTTAATTTGAACTTGAACATGTGTTTTGTTAGGTACTCAGCATACCTGGTATTCGAAGGTCGTCCATCTCAATTGCGGAAAGGTCTGGAAAGCACTTTGCTTGCATTGTGTTTAGAAAATTGGAGAGTTCATGGGGTGGTTGGGCAGTTATTGACCCCTCCACAGCTTCGATAGTTTCTGCCAATTTTCGTTTCTACTTGTAGAGATCGTGATGAGCATTGAAGGGAAACACAAAAAGTTGGTTCGCTGGGACATACTTTGGCTTTCTTTTCCTTCTCCTTTTCTCTTCTTTTCCGCTTCTTGGCAACAACTGTGGTATCTCCATCAGCTGCTTGTGGGGACAATACATCCTTAGCCTCATATTCGTCTTCATCTTCACCGTCTTGCTCCATGTCATCGCCGTCGTCAACGAATATGTCTTCCTCGTCCAAGGGAACGGTTCCGAATCCTTCGTCGCCTGACAGTGCGACAGTTTCGTCAGGGACGAAGTCGTCCTCCAAGTCGTCACCTCCTTGCATTATAATAAGAGTAGAAGGGGGGGGAGAAAGGTCTGTCGACTACCCAGAAAATAGCAGATCAGTCACGTGTATAATTTAAGGATTATCACTGTCAGGGGCGTTGTTTCCTCAGGCCTTAGTACCTGGTATCCATCCTACCATGGCCTTGCCACCGCTTGGATTTCTGGGATCCTTCCGTCTTTCGTGGCTGGCCAATGTACTGCTCGACCACTGGGTCGCATGTGCGCTAGTCATAATTGCAACTTGCCTAATACGCTCCGTCTATAAACGTTTTGGGTTTCAACACGAAAGAAACGAGGCTGAATCTAAAACCCTTTCTTCCCAGCCTGTCCCACCTTTTGGTTTGTTCTCTCAATTTTGGTACCGCCTAAAACCTTCGGAGGCCATCTCCGTCTCTCCCCTCATCCCGCAGCCGTCGGACAAGACGGACATGCGTTACCAAAGAACTCCCCGCCATGTGAAAGCCAAGAAGAAAAAAATACCAATAGTGGAACCGCAGCGAATCCCAGGGATCGTTCAGCCGTGTGAAGCATTTCTTGTATTGGACATTGAAGGCACTTGCAACCAGGGCACCGACTTTAATTATCCCAATGAGATCATCGTGTGTGTGGTCCTTAACCTATGAGCACGCCTAATATCATCCCCTTTATTTTAGGAACTCCCGGTTTTCTTGCTTAAATGGAAAGATAGGACTGAAGATGGCATCGCGTGCACACTCGAAGTGGTGGACGAGTTTAGGACTTTTGTTAAACCCACTTGGCGACCAGTCCTATCTGATTTCTGCATGGAGCTGACCGGCATCACACAAGTATGTCGAAGAGCCAAAGTTGTCCCGATCTGCTCGAATGACATGGAACTTTAGGAGCAAGTAGATTCTGCACCACGATTCTCAGAAGCGCTGGTTTCGCTGGAGGCTTTTCTAGTCAAACATGGCTTAATTGAAGTGGGGACGGGCAAACGACAACAGCGATTCTGCTGGTGTACCGATGGACCCTGGGATATCCGAGATTTCTTCGTAAAACAGTGCTTTATATCCAAGGTGAGTCCCGAGATTCCTTCGCAATGATTAGCATGTGAAGAGCTCTGTTTTCAGGTCGAGATGCCAGAATGGATTCGGGGCGACGTGTTAGACGTCCGATTCGCAGTCCTTCAGTGGAAGAACACTCAAGCTACCTTGAACACGCAGGCTCTGGTCACTCATGTCAGTTATCTCAGCGCTGACCTTGACTACATATGTGCTGATATGTCCCACAGACGACCAGTGGTGTAATCCGTCCGTCGTTGAATATACCCGCACAGTTAAAGGTACTCGGCTTACCGGCTTTTGAAGGTCGACAGCATAGTGGGATCGATGTCAGTGGACAGCTCTAGGCACCTTTCTAGATGACTGTGGAAATAGAACTGACTCGGTTACTTGATGAACATAGGATACCCGGAATATTTCAAAGATTGTTATCGAACTCGGGCGACGGGGTGTACTTCTCTTGCCGAATACAACGATATACCCCGGCAGGAGATGGAGATGGATGGGAAAATATGGTCAGATTTTGGAGGATGGCTTGTCCTGAGAGAATGCGACCCATTTGTATTATCATATCGGATGCATCGTGAAATGTGACTCCATCCAGCAGATAAACACGCCAGGGCTTTTCATGATCCTCCTAGCACTCAGTGAAGGAATAAGTCCTGGTGCCACATCCCTTGAGACTTGCTCATGGGACTACCTTTTCCAGCCGATGCTTTCTCATACTGCGAACCAACTGTCGAAGCGGAAGCAAAAACATGAGCCTGATATCTATTCAGCACTGCGCGAGACTATTGATACAGTGTGGCATCCACATCAAGTATTAAGGTAAGTAAGTATGGGTGTGTGGATAAATCTATTGCCAAAGTGAGCCGCCTCTGGTTTGTTACACGATAAATATACGTAGTTGGTAGGAACCAATGCCTCTCACTAAAGCAGTTATTAATATTATTGTGGTACTGAAAATAGGTGACACTCACGAAATCCCACAATGTTCCAAAACATGGGATGTTTGCCTCTTTGCATCCTTCCATAATTTCAGAGTTTCCAATATAGTTTGATGTGATAAAGACAACTTCAAATGGATAATTAGCATGGGTTTTGCCGCGTCTAACAAGTTTACCTTCGGCGTCCCAGTAGGTGTAGGCTTCCTTCAAAATCTTCATCGTGTCAGGACGACCGCCTCTTGCTTTACTATCCCAGAGTAAGAGGCGCTCAGGTCCAATATGCTTATGAATCAGCCCACTGATAGTAGGGCCGAAGGTCTTTTCTTGTTCAGAGCCTTGGGAAGAGATGTCAGTTTCAGGCAGGCCACGCGTGTTTTACCATATGCTTACCGATCCATATTAGATACCTGGACACGAATTCAATTGCGAAATAAGGATGTTAAAGGACTGAAACTTACCAGTATGGAGATTTAAGACATGTGGAAAGGGCGGCTCCGATGCCGGTACCAGTGCAGATGCGGATACCACGCTTATATAGCGTCGACGTGTTGGAAACTCCGGCAAACTTCGAACATAAGTTACACGGTAAGGAATTCGACAAGAGACCCGTACCTTCAATTCACGGGTCCAGAGGGTCTTAGGTGGATTTTGGACCAGGCTGCGAGTGAAGTCGCCTGTGGAGTTATTTGAGCAGCGCATTCTCTTAATGGGACCGTTTTAGAAGTACCTTGTACACCCGCAATCATGTAATGAAATTTTGCATGTCGACTTTCCCTGTGGAGCGTCGATCTACGATGCAAGAAGAAAAAAAAGGGGAAACCCACGATATGATTCCGAAAGCGTGGTACTCCATTATTGACGAGCGGCTGATTCGTCCCAGTAACCCTTGCTGCATTCCACGCTTGAAGCGAATGATGGCCACCTTCGGCGAAGGCTGGAGGCATTCAGCATATTATTTTTGGTATGACCAGGTCGAAGAATGAAGCACTGCTTACCAACTCGATATCCACGGGCACTTCCCGCACAAAACACCAAGGAAGGGCGATGCTAAAGCAAAGTTCTCATGAGCTTTCTGTCCAGGACCTGTGAGTTTAGCCCTCACAATACAGTCATTCCCATGGTAAACCAGAAATCTTGGTGATGTACAAGAGCCACCCCATTGAGGTTCCATGAGCGAGTAATAGGGTCGTATGTATCTCCGAGAATAACGAATATCCCTTGTGAGAAAATTAGTCTTCGCAGAGCCAGTTAGGAACGAAGGCCCACATGTGCAAATCAGACCGAGCCACCCCACAAAGCGGTGATGACGCTCGAAGACGCTACCAACCGCATATTAGTTCTGGAACAGAGACCAACGACGAAGGCTCACTTGTGGTGAGTATTTCGAACCCATGGGAAAGCGCTGAGAGCACTGATCATGACTGCAATATTGGTAACAACGCCCATTACTAGTACCGCATCGTGGGTGACGTCCAGCTTGCGAAAATTATTCACGACTTTGAATAGAAGCCATAGTACTCCTGATAGCGCGCAACCACTGTGAATTCCACCGAGATGCTAAAGGACGAACACATGAATAACTAGATGAGATATGAGATGATAAAACGCTGACCTGTAGGACTGATGTGCAGCCCAGGCGGAACCACAGAGGAGGCCACTGAGAATTCACGGTCAGGCAGATGAAAAGTCAAGAGGTTGTATGCAAACCTTTGCGAAGAGTGTATTCACGAGGAGGTACAGTAAGCGACCGAAAACCTCATTGCGCATAAGGATTGCGACGTTAAAGTTAGCAACGACAATTGCTCCAGAGTATTTAGCACCGTAAGGCCAATGACCTGATGCAGCCAGCCCCAAGCCGATCATGTTGATAGAGAAAGTGAAGGTAAAGAATTTCCTAAGACAGTGTGTTGGGCGACGACGGACTGAGTGATGAAGAAGAGATATACCTATATGTATTAAACCAGAGCTTCCATAAAATCCATTTTGACACCTTCCGCTTGGCTGGACGTTTGGGTTTCGCAGCAACAACGACTTCTTTCGTGGTTGTTGTCACGGTGGCGCCCTTCTTCTCAGAGTCATATAAACCAGGAGGGATGTCGGCAGTCTTGAAATGAGCTTTGAGATCGCCATCCCAAGGCAACTGTAATGGTGGTGAGTCGAGAGTTCCTTTTTCTGGATCCATGGGATGCTGGGGGGTTCCTTTGGGTTCGCCAGACATCAGGAGGAAGGGTAGATATTGATAGCCTAAGGAAGATAACCAAACAAGTTCCGAGGAAGGGGCATAGAATCGGGCCTTTCGCCAGGCATGCATCTCTTATATCTACGTGCATATCCTAGGAAGGATTTTCCAAAAAAAGAGCAGTGCAAAGACCTCAGAAAGTAGCAAAGTCGCAGGAATTGCGTTACATTCCGGCTGCTGCGAGTCCGACGTTCCGGCAAATCGGATGCATGCGAAGTACAAAATGCACCGCAAAGTAACTTGGGTCCCAGTAACAAACGGACCAACGGTATGGGATGATGCCAGATCTCCAAGGCCGACGGAAGCAAACGTTATTATACCTGTAATCTGAATGGAGGAACAGTTTCAGACGGCTCATGGCCTTGAAAGTCGGGCGGAATGTGAGATTCTGGAAGACGACGGAATAAAGTAATAATTTAGTAATAATTTATCGCCACCCCAGTGTCGTCTTTAAAAAATCAAATGCAAGAGAGCCGAGATATAGGACAAATTCTTGCTGACTTTTGGTTTCGAGCTCGCGGTCTGAGGTTACCGAGTCCAGAAGTTTGGGAAGGATTTATTTTTAAAACCTGAGAAAAATGATCATTGGATTATTCTGACAACACCAATCCTCTACAATAGTAAGAAAGACTCACGAAGATAGCACCAAAGGTGTACAACCATCTGATGGCATGCAGGAACGCAAGGGGTCGTGCGATCCGCCCGAGGGTCCGAACGTAATTGTACAGCTTCAGGTAGATCATAACCAATGACCGTCCAAGAGAATGACTAGTACTGCCAATCAAACAGTTGATCATTACGGCTAGATACAAACAAAGACCGAAGATCGCGACACTGATTCAAGTCCTCGTAAGGCGGACACTCGTTCTCATGTCTTAAACTCTCAGTTAATTAAACTGGGTTCAAGTTGACATCATGGAACGCCGATATTCCATTCATAGATTTGCAAGAAATATACATACAGATGATACAGGATAATGAGAAATACAAGGGGGTGGCGGAACGTGGAAAATAGACCTACACTCACTTTTTTTTTCGTGGATTTGGCTCTCCCCTCCCTCCCTACCAAATATAGTATGTTTTCCGAGTTCCAATGTTTTTTTGAAATGTTTTTTCATCATATGGGTCTATTTTTACTTGACTCATGTACCAACCCTTTCTTTCCACCTGACCACAAAACTACACGATCCACATCACACTCAAAAATGTTCTGTGCATGAATCTTTGCTCGGAGAAACATATGTGGGAAATTACTGAAAGCGGTGAGTTTTGTGATATTCATTGTTACCTCCAATGTCATTGTCGGCATTGGTGTGGATGGGGTCTGGGCACATATTTACACAATATTATATTCCATTGGTTCACTCCTCAACGTGACAGACGTCGACGGAGGGTTGTGCACAGCCACCGGAGCGTCGAAATGTACCCCCCTCCACACCCTCACTCGCTCACCCGATTGTGTTCGGACCTTAATTTTTGGATCCAGAAAGTGAAAGTCCTTGAGAATTCGACATCCGGTTCTTCAACTACATCCCGCCACCCCCTTGGAGAAATAGGCGAAATGAAACCCAACAATCATTCGGCTTCAGTAAAGCTGCGCAACTCTTGCAAATGTTTGGAGACCTCTTCTTTGAAGATCGCAATTTCTTGACTGTTTTTCAATATGGCGCGGACGGTGTCTTCTTTCAGGCGTGATACTTTTTCGATCTGTTCCTTATAGCTGGCAGCGAATAGACGTGTCAGATTACCATGCTCTCAATGTAGGACGCGAGTTACTGAACCTGAACTGTAGAGCCTGTAACCGCGATTTGACCCCCAGGCCGTTTGAAATTGCCGCAGTTCTCGCGTGCGCCAAATCACGCTCCAGTCGTGACGCTTCTGCACTTGATACTTGTGCTTCCTGCTGTGCGGCCTAAAGTGGGTAGTTACAACAATGAAAGGATGTCATTCCAAAAAAAAAAAAACAGCAACATACGTCTCGCAAATCATCAGCCTGCTCGTTCAGATTGGTCGCCTTCTTCTCCAACTCGCAAAGTTCATAATCCAGATTCTTGCACTCGGTCGTAAGCTGGTCGAGTTCATTGTTGACTTTCACAGACTCGTTTTCGAATGCGGCCCGTTCCAAACGTTTAGCTTCAGCCACACTGCTGAGAGCAGGTCGAATAACCTTACGGATGTCCAATCCAGATAATAGTTGCTGTGGATTCGAAGAGGCAGTGTTAAGCTCAAGGGAGAGATCAATGTCCTGCCAAGGTTCTGGTGGGGTGGGATAAAGTCCTAACCCTGAAAGCAGGTTTGTATATGTGTCGAGCGCTTCCTCGACAGCCGCAGCCCGATTCGTGACATTGATTTCTAGGCTCAAGACCGCCTTGTGTGTTTCTGTGATTTTTTGCTTTAGGTCTTCCAAGTTCCTGGTTAGCGTTTCCCGGTCGGTGTTCATACGAATGACTTCCTCGGGTGACAGATTCTGCGATTTCACGGTTTCGCCAAGCCTATCCAACTCCGTCCGTAGATTTTCCAAAAGCGCCCCTGAGTGGTCAATGAGTACAAAACGAGACTGATTTTCAGTTATATTCACCTCCATTGGCCAATTCAGTCCTCTCATCCTCGATGTTTTGTTCTAGACGACGCCTTCTTGTCTCGTGTCTTTCAAGAATGGCCTTGAATTTTTCGCCATCTCTTTTAAGCTGTTGGCTACGATTCTCCAGTTCTTCGACGTTGGGCTATGGGAAAGTCAGAATGACAAAGTCAATGATCATGTGGGATGCTCACAGCTGTAGTTTTGAGTTTTTTGTACTCCCCCTTGGCTTTTTCCAGCCTTGCAGTCTGCTGATCCAACTCCGTTTGTACAGTCTCATTCCTTCTACCTGTTCGGGCTGTGAGCACATGCTAAAAAGAGGAGGAGATGGCCTACTGTAGCGTTCCTCCATTGCTTGATTCCATTCAACAAAGTCGTCCTGACCATCGAGCCAAAGTGTGTATGTTTCTTCATGGTATTGAAATGCAAGTGCTTTGTGATCATATGGGTCATCAAATTCCTCAGGAACGTGGGCGGGGTCCTGAATTGTGGGATGGCCACTGTATAAATAATCGGTGCGCATCTACCAATGGAGAGTAAGCGTGTAATTCGAGTGCAAGCCACATTGAGTTACTTTGCAGACTTCCACCATCCAGTGAAGAACGCCAAGGAGATATGGCCATGAGTGAGGGCTGGCGACGGCTGCGAGCCACTTCGTATCGAGCTGGTGAGCAAAAGGATACCGCAGAATCTTTAGAGTTGGAATGAACTCGTCTTCGAATCGAGCGCCTTCTTTCAAAGGATGGCAAGGGTCCAGTGTTAAAACAAGGGTGTCAAATATCGCTCGGTAATCCTTTCCTTGCATACTCGTGAGCATAGGCATCGAGATTTCAAATCCGGACTCGTTGAGATAATTATAGACGTCCTGACGCATCTTTGCTTGAAATGCTCGGTCTCGCAAGGGTCGGTTGTCCTTCAGAGCTTGACTACTGGACGGTGGGGCCATTGTCGCACCACCGGCCCATATTGAGCCTCTTCGGACAGAACTAGGAAAATATTGATAGAGGTCGCTTCGACAAGTTGGAAGAACTACACACTTTGATAAAGGCGTGCGCCCATAGTTTGGTTTACTTGTACTCTGCAATAGCGGATTTGCGTTCTGCGATCTCAGCATCGATTGTCGGGGATTCGTTCCAGGTACAGCTGGAATGGGGGCGCGCAGAGCAGGTCCTGCGAGCGATAGTCGCAGGTTTGGGGCGGGTTTCTTGATTGTCGCAGGAACAGGAATGCCAGACCTTGCATTTGCAAGGGGGTCTGTAACGGGCTGCATGACGGATCGCCGTCTCGAATCCATGGTAGCGCGTCAAGGATGTTCAAGTTGTATGCGTGACCGACGCGTCAGTGACAGTTTTACGCGTTAACTTTATCATGTGATTCACCCTAGTCAAGGCCAGTCACCTCGACTCCCAAAGAAGTCATTTTCGAAGGAAATGCTTTTTAAACCATACTCACATCCTACTCTCGTTTCTTCCTAAACTACGCAAATTCTCCTTAGAGGCGGGATGTTTGTTCACCGTGAGCTTTTTGGAGGTGCCATCACAGCACAATCCGCTCCTGATCTTATTGATGTGTCGTGAGCTGCATTATTCCGTCTGTGGTTTTTTTGACTGATGACATACGATAGTAACATTCGTCAGGTTCCAAACACGCAGGAGGTGTTTCTATACCCACATTCCAACATTAGCATAATCGTCGAAATTCTCCAAAGCGTTGAACATTCCCACTTGAATGACGCAATTCGGTGTGTCGTTCAGTTATTACTATCATCGAGATTTCCTTATCACCTATCCTAGATTTCACTTCGACTCGTTAGCACATGACAATTCGGCTCGTTCCCTGGAGGTGGAGAGTGTTGCAATGATCCCTAGTGACCAGCGAGAACATTCCCCCCCCGCAATCGTTCTCAAGGGCCATCAAATGGTGCCAAAATTCAATCATACCACGCCAGACAAAGTCCAGATCTTGATGGCCCTCTTCCGAATCGAGTCCAAGCACATCGACCTCATCGTCACTTTCAACGTCCCACTTGAAGCTGTTGATGGCAGAGCAGTAAACAGTCAAGACATGGAAAGGGTAATATTGGATTTCGACATTTTCTCTCGTTCTTTGCGAATCGTCGATTTCGGGCTCTTCGCTTGATCGTGATCGCGCAGGTAATTTGTATTTCGAGATATAAATGACAAGAATCATAAAAGTAATTTATCTCAATACAGCACGACGATCTCTTGAGCACCAGCTTCTCGCTCGTTATTCTTTCGTTGTTCTCCCATGTTCACGCTCTGCTTGTGCTCAGTGTGCAGGATTTATCATACGGGCCGATTGTTATATATCAAACGTCCGAAGAGATCGTGCTCAATATCCCGCGCATAAAACGCTTTTTTCACATTCCGATGTTAACTCTCAAGCTATGTATAAAACTTCTGACAACGGCATGGTCAGAATCGTCTAATAGTGATCACTACGCCATCTCAGATCAAGAGATCTGGTTCCTGAAAAAAAAATGGCTAAATATTTCCGGCCCCATAGCGCTCTTAGGTGGCATTTAGGGCGATTAAAACTCCGGCTGCGGTACGGTGCCTGAATGGGGTGTCGCCGTTGGTATATCCTCCAGCATCAATTTTTCTTATGTGGATGGCTTATTTAGTTGAACAATCGCGGTACGATGTATTTCCGTCCCTTTGGGTCAATAATTTTGTGGAAATCCTGATGACTCTGTCCAACGGAAGATGGCGAATAAAAAATGCTTGCACGTGTAAAAATACCTCTCGCTAAGTGAGTCACAGCCGTTGCTGGTCCAAGGATTCAGCGCGTAGGATTTTTGTGGAAGTAAATAGACACGGTCAGTTGTAGATATATGGTAAGCGGAACACAATGTCAGAGTCTGTGGCGGGCGGTGCGCAAGTTAGTTAGCGGAGGACAGGGAGATAATCAAAACATACCTGATACATAGTGTAGTAATATTCAACCGCGTGTATTTGCCTCATCAAGTTCTTCTTCCGCTTCGGGTTCCTCGACTATCCGTTCCCGAACCCCAGTCGTGGCATCTACGGCGGCTCTTGCCTCCTTTTTCCGCTTGGCCGAATCTTTCAGCTTTTCCCAACGTTCCCGGAACTTTGCAATCATTAGTTTCTGTGAGAAAAGCCGGTCGGGTTTCAGGATTGTGCACAGAGGCAGGTTAAATCTGGACTGACATTCTTCTCATTTTCTACCTTCATCAATCTCAGCTCGTCCTCCAGTTCTTTTACTCTCCGAGCGTACTGAGCCTCTCGGCCAGTGGTGATCCCAGGTATCGGCACTGGTGGGACGTTGATGTTGAGACTGCTGAAATCCAGAGCCGGGCCGGGTCTCTGAAGCATTGCCGACGCCCCCAAGGCACGCTGAGCCTAAGCGATTCAAAGGTCAGGGTGAGAAAACATCTTCTTTGTCAACTTCATAGCAATGTATTCTGACCTCTCGAGTAGCCATGAAGATACTATCGCGTAGTTGCAGATCTTGCTCCTTTCGGAGCTTCAGTATTCGTTCTGTTGCATCAAGCCGAGCCTTCATGGATACCACCTCCGCCTTCAGCGTCTCGTTTTCTTTTTTTAGAACTGTGGGCGAAGTTTCGGTGCCGGAGGGTATCAAGAAGAATGAACCTGACAAGTCATCGCCTAAAAAAAAGGCAATGGATGATATGAAACAATGGCTGTTTCATGATGCAGGAAATAGACGTACCTTCTTCAAGAAAATCTTCAAAATCACCATCGTTGTCATCATAAGGCGGTCGAACAGAATTGTCGACGAGATTGCGACCACTTCGGCCTGAGCGCCCACTCTTGCTACCTTCGCGGCTTATGCCGATTTTTCTTGTGAATTTGGAAAATATTGGTTCGTCCACATCCGTATCACTACTTAGAGCCCCGTCTCTCCGAATTTCCTCTGGTTGCACATCCAATTGTGATTCGGTTGGTACTTCGGGGTTGCCGAGAGGTACGGTAGCAAAGGCAACAGGTTGGGAAAGATTATCGAGCATCCCCTGCATGATATTCCAAAATTGGTTGAAAGCATCTCCAGGATCTGACTACAGTTAACAAAAAAGGGAAATGTATCAGCCAATTTCTGTGCCGATGGGTCTCGTAATCGTGAAATAGGGAGAACATACCCGCTGTCCCCCAAGAAGCATGAATGACTCATCTCCCGCATTCTGGGAGTCTGTCATAGGGCGAAGTGGCTGCGGTGATGATGTATTTACTCGATGTGGTGCAGCAAACGCGTTCGAGTTGCGACGTGCTGGAGGAACGGCCTTCGGGAGCTCAGGTATCTGTGGCAATGAAGGATCCTTCCCTTCAGCTTTCAGTTGATCAATCCTGCGCTGGAGCTCCTTAGCTGCCTTGCAGTGCTCATTATACAGCATTCGAAGAGTTCGCTTTGCCTAGAGAACGGATTTGCCATGACGTTAGATAAAACGAGCAGAAGAGTTCCAGGGAGACAAACGGAATCGTCGTGACTGCGGTCGATGGCGGCCTTGTACGCTTCGGCTGCTTGGTAATGCTCCTCAGCCGCAAGCACAATCAAACCCTTTGCAAGATAATCGTCCGCATTTGCTGCATGTTGGTGGGCCTGAGAACGAGAGAGGCGTCAGCGTCGCTGCAGGGCGCTCATACTCCACGCACTGTATTCATCGGTGTATCGGTGGTTGGCATTACAATTGCAGCGTAAGTTGTAAGTGACAATATGCAAGGGATAAGTGGAAAAGGATAAAGCAGCTGGCCAATATGAGGTGTGAGTGTAATCCAAATTTAGCAGGGAGCCATGACGCCAAGCCAAATTAAGCAACTCAGCCCCTCAGTCAATAGAGCACAGGCGCCCACACAGACAAATTAGACTCTAGAACCACTATGAGTCAGAGGACAAGGTGGCCCGGTACGCTGTTAAGATATTTGTAGTATGGGAATAAATTCATTATTTATCATTTGCATTCAAGTTTTTAATGTAAAAGGGTCATACATAATTTATGTCGAGTGGATGTTGCAAACAAGGGGTAGGATTACATTTATGTCACAGTCGGGTGAACGCCAGGGTGAGATCTGCTATCAGTCCTAGTCAACATCAGCGGCTTGGAATGCTAATACAATTTTCGGAACGAGGTTGACGCATGCGTCAACATCCCCTTTCCAGGTGGATCAAACCCTTCTGATACTTTAGTGGCAGAATGTTGTCGTTTTGCAAATTGGCGAAGCTTAAGTTTACTGACAAGCTACGGGGGTCTTTTTTGGCAGCGAATCGAAACTCATCGTACCAGGAGTTAGAGGAAGCCCATATTAGACTGCAAGTCAATGATCACCGCTACAGATATCTGCAAAATGGTAAATTGCTCGCAAATGTGCGCCCGAGTTTGGTGGGGCCAATGGAGAAAAGTGAGGCCATGGTTGGTGATCAATGGTGGTGCTTGGGCCCAAAAGCAACAAATACTGGCGCACACATGACATTTTCGTTTCGAAACAATATAGCATTTTGCAGATAGCTGGAAATTCAGTGAATCCAAGAGACTTGTTCCATCGAAGGTTACCTGTCAGATAATGCATAAAGTGGCCTTAGGCCCCGTACTCATCGTGATTCACGAAAGGAGATCCATCAAGCAGAATGAACTGGACAAGAATTATCCATGATCACCGATGTCGAAGTGTTGAGATGAATCAAGGTGATAAGGGAACGCCGACGGAGGTGGAAATTTTTCAAGAAGAGTCAATAGGGACGTTCAAAGCTCAGCTACGCTCGTAGCAGTATTTCGTAGCAACGCGTAGACATCAGCTTATATAACATGTAATTGAGAGTCCGCTTTGAGCAATGTCACGGCAGATTATCTGCGATTAAG
>Ga0307509_10000583_pt1 | contig 62428 bp, 52 predicted proteins | sample 10_EM_MG_FD_202245 | JGI IMG/M metagenome (GOLD analysis project Ga0307509, IMG submission 202245) | Populus trichocarpa ectomycorrhiza microbial communities from riparian zone in the Pacific Northwest, United States - 10_EM | ecosystem: Host-associated > Plants > Roots > Unclassified | place...
GACCTGCATTAAAGCTCCCGCGCAAATTAAGCCCAGCGGTGAATGGTTAGCCTCAGATTGTGGTTATCGACAATGGTATCGGAGGCAGAAGGAGTGTAGCGAAACCTTCACCGGGCATATCGCATGGTGGAGAAACACCAGAATGGTGGTTGTTGCGAGTGGGATGAGTGGACGGGTAGATGGGGGGGGCTTGGTAATGTGGGAGGGAGAGGGAAAGGGCAGAGGTGAGGGGAAGCAGCAATGAGGCAACAACCGCGGGAGAGAAGCGCAAGAAAGGCAGTGAGGGAGCTCAGGAAGGGGGCGAAAGTCAAGGAGGGACAGGACAGGACAGGGAAGAAACGACGGGCTGCGGAAGAAGGGGGAATGAGCGAGCCCTGTAATTAGGGAATAAACCCCTCAGCGGCTCAACCCGATCTACCATAGTAACGAAAAGGGAGAACTCAAAGGAGAGAAGAAGCAAAGAGGAGGTAAAACACGAAGCAGCTACAAAAAGCGAAGCGAAAGGAAAAACGAAAAAAAAGAGAAGAGGAAGGAGAAGAGGGAGAAGTAGTTTGACAAAGTTTGCGAGAATCGCAGGACTTCCAACGTCATAGGACCCAGAAAAGGGAGACGCAGACAGGACGGGCGCGCGGGCCACAGCGAACGGTGGGCGCGAAAAGGAAGGAAAATAGACAACGTACCTGCAGCATCACTGAAGAATAATACCCGAGTAAAGAAGGGATGGAAATGGGTGGTGGGCTTCTTTCAAGCGATCTCGGTATATATCTTCCCTTTCGCCCAGTTATCTCCTGGAATCAGCACAGTATTAAGGCAAAGGCAGGGAGGAATTTTGGAGAGTGAGAAATGTGGGTTGTGATTGTGGTTGTGGTTGTGGTCTCAGGTTCCAGGTTGCTGGTTGTAGGTTGTAGGATATAGCTTGTTACTTGGTGAGTAAGTGGGCAGCGGGCACCTGGTGACAGCTATGATGCTGATGCTGATGCTGAGGAAGGATGGCTGTGGTGGAGGTAGAGGCCAGAATTGAGGGGAAATGAAAAGGGAGAGGAAATGGGCAGGAAAAGGGATATATAGAAAGGGGAGAGAGAAGCTCGGGTCAATTTCCTCTCACCCTTTCTCCAGAGCATTCCGATTCTGATTCTTGATTTTTTATTTTTTTCCAAAAAAGCCGTTTGACAGTTTACAGTGCAACACGACGTAAGAACAGAACGAATTGCCGGTGATTATTCACGAGGTACAGTACTGTACTGCACCTATTCACTTGCTGCAGTAGGAACCTACAATCTAAGTTCCAGAGATACCACACACCCATCGCAATTTCAGGTATGATAGGCTGAAGCACTTTACTCGCAGTGGAGAAGCAGCCCAAGCATAGCACAAGTACCATAAACCGGTAGATGCAAAGCAAGCAAGCATTCTCCCCACCACCACCACCACCACCACTACCGTATAGCTGATTTAACATTAAAACACCGGTACTGTACATTTCCTTTAGTTATTTTAAAACCTAAACTGCGCAGACAGCACATGAAGGGACGGATAGAAGCATAAATCAAGAAAAAACACAAGACTGAACCGCGCATAGAATTCCCCTTTGGTCCACTTCAATTGGTGAATATGGAGTTCGGTATCTTGGACATCATGCGCACAAATCAAGGTGCTGTATAAAGTTAGCCAGCGACAACAACCCACGGAAGGCTTCTATGATACCTCCCGTGGCGAACCACCATCACTCCCACTGGCACTTCTCTACCCCCAGCAACGGATCTTTTCCCTTGGCGACTACAGTGCTGGTACTTCAACTTGAGCCAGCTATCTCCGTCCTCCTAACCCCTTTCCCATACGAACCGAAAGCTTACCCCCGAAACAACTCTTTCCTTCTTCCCTTCCCTCCCTTCCTCCCTCCCTCCCTCCCTCCCGCCTCGGCTGACCCACCGGCCAAAAGATGAACTCCTAAGGTAGAAAGAGTGATAAACAAGATAATCCACCCTCCACCCCCAAATAATCAACTCGGTAAGCTTAACCTAACTCACATTACCGTGACGCGAACTTCATTTCCCTCAATTTGGAAAGAAAGAGAAAAAAAGGACATCTCTATGCAAAAACCCATAAAAATAGGTATCCACTTTCCGTCCACAGAGCGCACAATCTCCATAACGAATCACTCGCTTGGGCGTGCCTGGTGCGTTGCTCCCGACACCCGATCCAGGCCAATCCAATCCAACGGAGGCTGTGGCAGCAACCCATCAAGCACCACGGGGGAAAACGGTTGGCTTATCTGGCTCTTTTTCCTTGCTGGAATTCTTGGCGTGCATGCCTCCGCTACGGCGCCGAAGGAGCACCCTTCTGGACGTTATGTACGTTGGTGGGGAGGAGGGGGGGGAGGAGGAGCCGGCCAGGGTCATCGTGCAGGACACCGCTGTGTGCGGTTGGAGTCAGTGTTTGTGTTACATAGGACGCGTCGTGCTTTTTGGTTTCATACGATACCATGGTTGAAGGCTCGGGCTTAGAAGCGAGTGATATTTGATGCGAGTGCGTATGCTGCTTAGGAAAAGGGGAAGAAGTCGTCTCAATGAAGGGTGTGCGGTACTGTAGTCGAGGCTTGATGTATATTGAAGGGCGAAAGGGGAGGTCCTTCCCCTACTTGTGCCCCCAACGGTGAGTGATCCATGGTCTTTGAGGACGTCTAACCTTCCATAACTGGTCGATCCCCATATCTGCTATACAGCCTATATAGAAACACTGCGCAGCTTGAGATATTTATTCTCGACGGAGAAAAGGCACTGAGTCCTAGAGAAGAAGTCAATAGGAAAGAGACAACCGTATCCAGGCCGAAAGAAGAGAAATTGGACCGGAAAAACCCACAACCCAACGCCGGTACTCACCGGGATTCGACGTCCCCTAATCCACACATCCAATACTCCAAAAGCCAGACTGAAATATCATATCATACATAGATATGACAGCCCGGCTTATGCCACTTTACCAGCCGACCTATAGTCCGCCGACTTGAGCGGGATTTAGGCACTAGCTACCGAGCATACCCTATAGAATTAGAAAGGACTGAAAGACCCCGCATATACCCTGAGAATCCTAGGTCGCTCACACAAGGAAGACCTCAAAAGGATCCGTGGGGCCATATCACGGATACGGAACGCCCGAGACCCGCAAGATACCGGCTCTCCAATAAGTACCGTCAGTCCGAGTTGTTGTCAATGTATGGTATGTAGCGTTCGTCCCATGGCTCCCTAGTAGGTTACCCTGTTCCCGCAAGGCCTACTTACTGCAATTGTACTAGAGGCTTTCAACTCCCTCGGGGGATTATGCGAAATCTAGTTTACACTAGCTCTCTTATCCTCTCTCATTCCGGCCTAAGTTAGGATAAGCTTATCAGTGGTCACATGCCCGCTAAGGCGGCGGGGGGGGGGCGGAGGAGTGGGGATGGTCAAAACCGACTATTGAAAACCCCTAGCCAATGCCGAGAAGTCTTCTAGGGCCGCCACCACGATGGTGTACTGTACACCAGTATACCACCAAGTATGCCGGAGCACCCGAAGCTCCAAGCATGCAGAATCCATTGGATGAGATCTAACAAGAGCTACCTAATTAATTGCGCGGAAGGATTCATCTAACCAGGATCAGGACGCCACTTGTGACTGATGTGGAGCTGCCCCCCCTCAGACATTTAAGCATAATATTATCATAACCAAGTGTCCATTGCTTGCTTTCTGATCGGAGATAGGGGGAAAGATCTGAAACTGTTTTTTAACATTATGCTTGGACCGGCCTTTTGGAAACCAAATTGAGATAGCTAAGAAGGTCCACATTGGGAGATCTTAATTTTTTTATTACACTTGTAGCTCTAGAAGGGGCGTCCAAAGTGAGGATAGGAAAAGATTTCCCGATACTGTTTATCTGTTCTATCATATCTCAGAGGGCCAAAGTTTCTTTTATTATTATTATTCAAGTCACCCCCCCCCCCAAGCCATATCATACCTTAAGATGCTTTCCAGGATTCCCCCGTATCGATCACGACACGAATGAATCTACAGACTTTCATGCCCCCGTTTTCCACAACCACCATAATATTATAAACTAACTTAAATGCGATTTTTCCTAAAAGCTTAAACTCCCCCGACCAATGGACATGCTATGGAGGGGATTCACATCCAGGTGGCAGCTGCCGTTCCCCCACTATTGTAATCAAAAGAAAATTCGGGTAAGAAGTCTGTATATCGATCTATAAGCAAAAAAAGGCGAAATGTTGCAATATATTTATTTCCCTTGGAGCAAAAGTGACATTTTTTTTTTCCTGAGCAACAAAACAATAATAATCACAACCCAAACCACCACCACCACCACCACCACAAGAAACCCCCTAGAACCAAGCGACCGCACCCAACATCTCACCCTCACAAACAGGAAAAGAGACAAACAAACCATGCCGGGAGCATCCGCACCGAGAGGGTAAGGGAGGAAAAATGAAAATGAAAATGAACCAAGGCTTCACGAGATTTTTTTTTAAAAAAAACATCTACAGATTCTATTAACCCCCCCCCCTCACCAGCAGTCCACAATGGCCACGAGGATATGACAGACAGAAAAGTGCCATGTTGAGCTAGGATCGCTGGAGGCACCCAGGTGCATGATTTGCCCGAGTGTTGGTATTCGGTCCCTAGGGATTGGCTTGTGGGATGGGATATCTGGGACTTGGTTGGCTGGTGGGGATCGTAGACCTGTGCTTGGGCGGAATGTGTACTTGGGTGTTCTGCCGTCGTATTCGTGAACTATGGCAATGTGTTCGACTTCGAAGTTGAGCGTCACTAGTTATGGATATGTGCTGTATAGTGGTGGGTCATGGTTGCTCACTCGTCTGCGCTTGTCTAGTGTTGGTGAGGAAATCTCGGGGAGTAGAGTGCATCGCATGCCCCTAGCACAGCCTAGCGGTCGTAAAACTGCCGCACTATTCCACCCCATCATCTATCGCAAGCCTACGTATGCTACTCTTTGTATCATAGGCGTTTGACCGCAAAGCATGAAAACATGCTTAGAGCATAAATTAGCTAGGGTTATGCTAAAAACTTTTCCCGTTCATCCATCCACCATCTCCCTGTCTTTGTAAATGAGAAAAAGTACACTCCGCCGGCACCTCTAATATACACCTGGATTTTGGGGCAAGAAAACGAGAAGGAAAAGCATGAGAAATAGCTAAGCCAGAGAGAAAAAAAGAAAGGGAATAAGGCTATTGGGGTACAGTGGTATCGTAAAATCATAAAAACTCAAGCGACATCCCCTTCCCTCGGGTAAGGAGTGAGGAGTAGAAACAGAAAGTGAAAGAGAGAGAAAAGGCGAGCAAGGAATAAATAGAAACCAATCCATAGGTGTGAATGCAACGGCGCCTCCAGAAATGCTGTGCAGGAACCGATTAAAGAGGCCCACAGGGAGAAATTGAAACCCGGGCCTCGATCTCCTCCCGTGTGTTAGCCTCCATATCCACAGGCGAAGCAGAACCGCCGCCAGCAGCCTCTGACTCGTTATCTGCCGCTATCTCCCAATCGTCCACAACATCAACTTCCTTCTCCCTCTTTTTCTCCTTCTTTCTAAGGCTCTCAGCACTCTTACGTGCCAATTCGGCCTTTTCGTACTCAAAGTCGAACCGACTCTTCGACCCAACACTAGCCTGAGTAGGGGGCTTTGTACCGGTGCCGGAGGATTTTCCGACGACAAGAGACCATTTAGGCTGACTCTCTCTATTGACTATCTGTCCATCTTTTCCGACCAGGCATAGCTCAACTTTATCTGCTAAGCCATTCTTGGCAATGAGGCGCTTGAGTTGTGGAATAAGGACGTCGGCGAGTTCGACTTCGATCCGGTCGTTGCCTAACGAGCTGGCTTTTGGGATAAGCAAGACGTCTTCGCTGCCCGACCAATCGAGGCTGAAGCGGAGTTGGGTGTCCTTAAGGACTGGTTCTAACTCCCTTTCAATCTCGAGATCCAAAATCCCGATTTTCATGGTTTGCAGGATAATAGCATTGTAGGCCTGCCGTTGGGGTTTCTTGAGTTGCTGAATAGAGAGCGGGGTGCTGGTTGGGACAGCACTTGGCCTCGAGGCGATGTATTCTGCAATCGTCTTCTTTGGGGCAGTACCGTTATTGGATCCTTTGAAAAGGACGACGCTCCTGTAGGGCTCAGGATCCTGCGACTCACTCTGGAATCCGTAATCCTCGGCAAGGGAGTGCAAGAAAGCACGCTGGCCACTTTTCATTGGGTTGAAGGTGTACCGCTTCTGGTTTGATTCAGCAAAAACCTTAAATTTCTCCTCGATAGCAGTCGACCACTTCCTATCTTTGAGATAGTAAAAGAGAGTACCTTCAGAGTAAGGAGGAATAGACTCGCGATCTGGGTCAAGTTCGAGGGCGAGTGCCATACGTCGACTACGGCATTGATCATTGCACTTCAGCTCTTTCTTATTCCCAGTAGGGTTAGCTTTAGTAGAACAGCATCTGGCCTCTTGCTTCAACCCCCCACAAGCGCAAGTGAGCTGAATAGTGATCGAGCATGGGTTGGCCTCCGGACATTGAAATGGCGCATGACAAGCTTCTAAACAGGGATGTCCACAAGATTTGGCCTTTCCGCACTGTTGTTTACAGAGCTCATCACAACCTCCACTGGCGTGGCAGACTTTATGACAATTGTGAGAACCACAGGAGAGCTTCTTGCCACATTCAGTTCCGCAAGAAACAGCGTTCTTGAAGCAAGGAACGTTTTTCACCCCTCTCTTACGGCAGAGACATGTCTTCTCCACAAGGTAGGGACAATTCGGGCATCCAACTTCATCCGTATGACATGGGTGAGGAACCTTAGGATGACCACAATCTGTATCCCGAGTGCATAGAAATTCGCACTTAGGGGGTGTGGTACCGCAAGCAACCGGAGGTGATAAGACCGTTCTTCCGCAATTACAGCTCAGCTCATCAAAGCTGGCTTCCAAACATGTACCACATGGTCCACGATGGCAAAGCATCTGGCAGCTGTGAGTTCCACACTTTAATAGCCGACCGCATGGTCGCGTGCAGATATGTTCCGATTCGAATCCATCACTGCTAGACTGGCCCGGGTTATATGACTTCATCTTCCTCCTTGAATTCAGCCGACCATGGGCCTTTCCTTCTCCGGAGCAACACCGCTCTGCACACTCATGCCTGCCACAATTTAAAAGCATTTTGCAGACCCTCATGCACCGAGGAGGCTCCCCTGGTTCTCCTTGATGGCATAAGCTCTCTAAAACGGTCTTGCCACAGACGCATTTGATATCAATGACCTTGACACAAACAGGACATTCACCTTCGTGGCAGGTTCTATCACATTTATGGCCGCACCTAAGAATCTTTCCACAGATCTTATCGCACAACGGGATATCTGCCTCGCAATTGGCCCTAGGTGATTCAAGAATTTCACTGATCTCGGTCCTGCCACAGGGGCAATGAGTGACAAGTTCCGGTGAGCGAGGGCAGCGGGCGGGGAGCGCATCTTGAGGATGACAAGGCTTTTGGCAAGTATGTTTCGCGCAGTCAAAATACCTATATTCTTAGTATATTGCAACGGATCAAGGGAGTCAATAGAATCGAGGAAACAGAGTACAAACCTGTTGCACGGTGAATGGCAATCCCAGTAACCCAACCAATTTTCGACACCATGGATATCGCTGATCGTACACTCGACTGGCTCTTTCTGGTCACTACATCTGATTCCTTTGGTGTTGTTTCCACAGAAGCACTTAAGCATCTGCAGTATTTGGCATTCGCCACAGACTCCAGGGTGGCATGGCTTTGGACAGGAATGCTCGCCACATGGTAAGCTGTCCCCACAGGGATGACCGCAGCTCCAGCCACCTTCGTAAGCTGTGTCAACGCAGCGCTTCTGTATTTCGTCCCTGCCGCAATGGCAAGGTTGCCTGGGTCCCATCGCAGGACAAGGAGGGCACGGCCCAGCGTGACATTGAAGATCACAAGCATGGGGACAGTCCTTGGGCGAACTCCGCTTCTTTCCACACGTTTGACCACAGCTAGGAAACCAAAGTTAGCAACCGAGCCGATGTCAGACAGAATGGTGGCGCATACCTATGAGGGGGGAGAAAATTAGTAGGCTCTGGTTGGACCTCTTTCTCGCACCAACAAGAATAGGCAGTTGGCACTATTTTCTCATGGTTGTTGCAAGCCGGGCATCTCCAAGTCGGTGAAAAGTCGGCACCAATTGGCCCAGCTGGAGTCTGCTCCAGACCTTGTTTTGCCCACTTTTGAACACAATCCAAGTGAAAAACCGCCCAACAGCACTTGCAATTCCAAACTTTCGCCTTCCTAGTTAAATTGCTGAAGCATACAAGACATTCGTAGGAGCCACTAGCGATTTCCCTATGAATCCTCGTGCTAATGTTCTCGGGGCCTTTATATTCGTTGGTATGTGGTCTCATGTTCACGATTCTAGGAGATGGCTTACCATCAGCCAATGGAATGTGCGGGATTTGCGGTCCGCGGCGACCACCCCTTCCACGCCCACGCCCACCAGTAGGCACAGTGCTTTTAGATCTAACACTTGCGGTCGTAGAACCGCAGAGCGTTGTTGGGGGTCCCCAATCGGCATAAAGATCCCTGCTATCTATATTACGGGGAACGCCCCGAAGATGTGGTGGAAGGTACTGATCCATAGACTCCCCGGGTCGGTAGGTCGCTGCCTCTGCACGCAGTTTCCCGTTAAGCACAGAGTCCTCCCCTGTTGTCAATTGTCCCCCGAATTCTTTCGGCGGCGGTACACGAGAGAGTTTCGGGGCTGGACGGTTTTCATCGGGCGAGCCAACGATAGAGGTATTAGACGATGTAGAAGCGGAATTCTCAGAGTCTGCAGTGGAAGATAAATGTCCCCCAAACCGCTTGTGTGGAGGCAAACGTCGATTCTTGGGCTTGTTGCTCTTGCGAGTCGAAGTCCTATGAGACGCCGAAGCATCATCAGCAGTACTGTTTGTCTCGCTAACAGCCCTCTCTTTCCCCTTCCCTTTCCGGGTGGAATTTTGTGATGAAGAGCCAGCTGTAGACGGGGCATGGACAGGTAATGGGGCTCCATTGGGTTCGTCCGCCTCACGGATAGTACTGGGGGTCTCGCTGGGTTGGTCACCGTATGTACTGGGTGCCACCGAAGCCATATCGAAGTGCAATTCCTCATTCGTGGAGCCCGATGCCTGAGATGCCTTATCAGCCTCTACGTTCTTGCGATCGGAAATCAGTTCCTGGGGATCCTTGTTTGATGGGGATCCGCTACTGAAACTGCTGCCACTACCGCCACCTCTGCTTTTCCAATATCTCCTCCTGCGATAACCAGCTCTTGTGGGTTGTTCCGCCTGAGGTCGTGGTTGGGGCTCTGCAGATGTGGAAGGCTCGGGCGATTGCTGCTGATTTCTTCGAATGCCGAGAAACGGAACTCTACCGGCACGCTGGCGAGTGGTGCCCCTTGACGGTGTAGAGCTTTGATTTGGTGATTGTGAGGGAGTTGGCTCGACTGTAGCCATGACTAGTGGCTGAATTGTGTCGCTGTGAATCGTGGTAGGATCCAAGGTTCCGTAAGAGATGCGGCAAGAGCCCCAGAGAGTGAGAAGTTGAGAGCGAATAGGATGAGAGGCTGTAGGAAAAAGGGAGCAAGAGAGGAGGGTAGCGGAAGGGGGGGGAGGAACAAGAGCAAAGATTCAAGGTGAGGGGGGAGGAAGTGAGGATCGAGAGGAAAGAGCAGGATGAGGGGCGGGAAGGGAAGAAAGCTTTGGTTCCTTAAGAAGGCCTGAAGAAAGCTGTGTGCCTGAAGGTCACCCAAGGTTTTTGCCCTTTAGAGTATCCCGGTGGGGTGGCGGGGGGACGAGCATCTTGGCGAGAGATGAGGCTAGAAATGACACACCTCTCTCGACAGAGTAACACCAACAACGGTACGGGTATTCTATGAATTGCTGTCAACAAATTGGAAAGAGGGTAATTTTCTTTTTTTCTTCCTCTTCTTCCACCATTTCGTGCATTGGATCCTTTGAGAATTTAGACTCATACCCTACTGTATCTCAGGAATTCTAGCCAAGGGTGGACTCTGGTGACTAATTCCCATTGCGCCCGAGGTCCCGGTATCACTCGTGACTTATTATACTGTTCCACCGGTATCCGTGCTACCAAAATCGGTGCTCACCAGCGTCACTCCCAGCAAACAATCCTCGTCCCACGGTTGATTGAAGCACGGTACGGTAATCTGTGCGGACTCGGAAAACATAACCCTCGTCCCTATGCAAGTATGATACTCATAAAGTATTCGGATGAATTAGCGCCAAGATTCGGGTGTATGGGGTCAACGAAACTACAGACCGGTAGTTTTCCCATTCTTACTGACACCCGAGTACTACTCGTATACCAGTCGAAAAGACATGGCAGCAGGCGTCAACAGAGTCTACTGTACTGTACAGTGCCATGATTATGCGCCGGTAATGCCAGTACCGGTACTGGTATCATGCGATACATGTACATATCATATCGTGTCTCCGAGCCAAGAATTGGCAGCCGTTTGCCCTTTCCACGGCCCGGGCCCCTGGTATGGTAGCCACCGGATTCCAAAAATGCTGCTAATTCTTGGCGTGGAGCCACATTACTGGCAGCGGCAAGACAGGCTATGATGCCGCTCAAGTCCAAAATCCTTCTCCCCAGGACTGACTGGTCTGGTCCACTATCAAACAAATTCGCAAAATTAACAGTCTAAACACCGTCCCCCCCCCCAAAAATTTCCAAAGCACAGTCTTCTTATCAGCGTACAAGTACCGATACTAAAGATTTCAAAAATCTCCTAGTCCAGACCAGTCCATTAAGAGCAAAATTTGCGATACCGTGTGCTAAACTTACATCAACGTCTATACCATCCATCATTCCCCACCTCCCCACCATTTCCTCCCACGGCTGCAAAAGAAATCGAAACATAGGCCACCCACAGCACCCACTACCTGTATCATACACTTTAACCCCAGAAACCTCCCCACCTCCTGCTGCCCGCCATCAGAATTATTACTTTAAACAAAACACTAACGAAGGATAAACGCCCAAACATTGTTTTTTTGTGTGGAGAAAAGGAAAGAAATGATAAACCCTTGACTGATGTGAGATGAAGTACCAAGAAATAACACACAAGCCGAATGAGCTGATTTTACACGCACGATACTTCCATAAAACTCCAGCCTGAAAATAAAGACAAAAAAGAAAGAAAAAAAGAACCCTCACGAATATGAGAAAAGAAGAAAGTGGGGGACAAGAGAACAAGGGACTCAGGCAGAGGTGGTGTAACAAGGGAAAAGAGACTAAAACATATAGACCTTCAATAGACTCTGGTCCAATCGTAGAGGCGTAAAGAGTGAAAAGACGATGCCTTCTAGATCTGGGCATAGCAAATAGACCCATCCCATCCCATCTAAATTTCCCCCCAACAGAAGAGTAATACTTTCTGCTCCTTCTTTCCCTTGTAGAAGTTCTAACGCTCTTCGAGTTCGAAACAAAGAGCCAATTCGCTCTCTAGCTATCAGACAACACTGCTACATTGACTGGTTAGATCCCTCGCTCGCAGAAAAAAAAATGTATATAGGGTTCCTTCAAGAGTTCCTCGCTACCAACCTCCTCTGCTTTTTCACCGGCGGTTCTCCACCTTCAGTAGGCTTTCTCCTGCCTCCTCTACCCCCGCGGGGGCCCCGTCCACCTCTGGCCGGAGTCTCCTCTCCTTCGTCGACACGTCTGCGTTTGCTTCCAGCAGCCTTAATACTGGAGGGCATTTCATCCCCGGAATCACCATCAACCGCAGTCCTGCGCCTACCACCGCCTCTACCCCTGCCAGGCTTCCTCTCGCCTTCAGTTTCCTGCAAGAAGACTTGTGGTTGATATTTCCTTAACCAACAGTAGACGCTCATGGGGTTTCGTGGGTCTCCTTCTCCCTTGCTAGCATTAGGGGAGATGTGGACAATCTCCGGAAGAGTAGGCATCTCCCCGCCAAGGTTCTCGTCAACATTGGCATAGAAGGCCTCCTCCTCTTCAACAGACATCAAAAAGGGGCTGGTATTGCGCAAGTAAGGTGGGGTAGCACCACGACGATAAGTGTTCTCCAATACTAAGGGCTTGCGATTATTGGGGGTGTGTGGGGGGGCGGGTTCCTGAATACCTTCGGACATCTCGTCTACGGGCTCCTGCTTGAGTACAAGGGGTGCGGAGCCATTGACACCATTTGCAGCAACCTCAGCGGCAGCCTTCTTGGCTTGTTCTTCAGCTTCCTTCCTCTCTCTCTCTGCATCAGCCTTAAGCTTATCCCGAATGTATCTCGGTGGTGTCCCGGGGATTCCGCGCCTGTGGTTCGATTCACGTATCTCTTCGAGATAAGCTTCCCGGTCATCATCATCCATATCCTCATCCTCATCATCGCTGTATTTTGCGCCGTGGCGTTGTATTGGTGGAGTTTCGTCGTCTTCATCATCATCGTCATCAGTGCTGTTGTCATCTTGGTCTTCGGCTTCTGCATTGTTACCGTTGACAGGGGCTGGCCCCAGGTGCATCGGTTCCACATCATTGTCATCAACGAGGCCTGCAATCTCTTCATCCAATCCTCCCATCGTAGCAAGTAGGGTGGGCGAAAGAAAGCGAGTCGGAGTAGCACTAGAAGGGGATCCGATGTTAAAACGACGAGATTTTGGAACATGTGAAGACGAATTCAAATCGACCATAAGATCTAGAAGGCGCCTGCAACACGTAGTTTAGCTTCCGGATTGCGGGATGGCCTATACAAGCAAATAAACGGAAAGATTTCATTGCGCACGTATTCTCTTCTTGGATGCGCTTAATTGCAGCGGACGCGATCTGATCCTGTTTAAAGAGCTCATCTGAGCGTTTCATGACCTGGTCGAACTTGAAGCGAAGCTTTTTATACTTCTTCCTATTGAGGCAGCATGTTAGCGATCGCCGGAAAAAATGCAAGGCGCATGCGAAAGACTCGGAGTAACAGACTTATAAGATTTATAGTGAGCTTTATCACCTCCGGCATTTTCAGCGGCAGACATGTTATTACGATTTGAATTTGAATTTGGTGTTCAACGGAAGTCAAGTTGACGTTCAAATAGGGTCAGGAAGCTGCGCGGATTGGTTGATAAAAGGAAGAAAGAAATAATGAAGAGAATGTTGTTGTGACGAGTGAGGGTAGGAAGATAGAACGCCCAAGGGGGGGTGATGATGACAGATGGATGGATGGGGAGAAAGAAAAAAGGATCGGATGTGGTGGGAAGGGAATATGGACGAGCCTATAACGAAAGGAAGGGTAAAGGAAGGGGAAGGGTAAAGGGTGGGAGAAGGCAGTTGTTGGTGACGCCAGAAGTCTAGCCTCGCTCACTCTCACATCGACGGCAGTCGTTTCTCTCGACACTCGACTTCCTTCCTTTGTCTTTTGCGGCCAAAGGAAGATTTCCCAAAAGCTCGCGTTTGTGGCTGGGGTTCAGGGGTGTGGCTAGATAAATTACATAATAGAAATACCGGTAACGGTATGCCCTCCCTGTATAAGCCTTGATGTAGGGCTAAACCCATGAGACTGCTGCCGCCCAACAACAGCTTAGTGCCCACTCACTTCCAATATCCACAACACACAGCGAAATCGACCTTAAGGAAATTTCGACAAGCACCAACAGCACGATTCAGCAACCCATCACGATACCACCCCTCACCGATCCGCCACAATGACAAAAGGAACCTCGTGAGTTTTTCAAGATTAGGAGCTCAATTTCTACAAGAGCAGAAAAAGCTAACAATTTTACAGCTCGTTCGGAAAGCGCCATGTTAGTTTGACCCTCTCTCTGAAAGGGAAAAAGAAAAAAAAACACCCGCTACCCCATTCTCGACCAATAGCTGCTCTTGCAAACTTCGCGACGGGATTCACGAAACTGACTTTACTCTCCGTGTAGAACAAGTCACACACTTTGTGCCGACGCTGCGGTCGCCGCTCTTTCCACATCCAGAAGCACACCTGTGCATCTTGTGGATACCCAGCCGCCAAAGTTAGGAAATGTACGTCTTCCTCCTTTATACCTTCCACCTTTCCGGTCATCTGACGAGCATTTATGGGTGAAATATAGATAACTGGTCCGAGAAGGCGAAGAGAAGAAAGACCACAGGTACAGGCCGTATGAGGTACCTCAAGACCGTCACCCGCAGGTTTAGCAACGGATTTCGACTCGGCACTCCCAAAGGCGCCCGTGGCCCCCAGAGCAACGCCGACACAGTCGAATAAATAAAAACAACTTTTTTATTTTCCGCTTTTTCGTTGCATTTTATCACTTCATTTTTTTCCGGGTTACAGGTTCTGTGTAAAGGGACGAGAAATTTCCTCTGCGGAATGGGGTGTTAGCGGGGGAATGGCCTGAATTAAAATTAAAATTAAAATTGGCAGTTGTTACTACTGCGAACTTGCGTATAGGATGTTGGCATTCCTCGAGGACCCTGGTAGTTCGACTGGGATTGAGTGGGGGAAGTGAATGCGATTATGATTGTGCACGGGATTTACAAGGGCGCATGTTCGGGTATGGCGTTGGCGGAGAGAACTGGGCCTGTTCCACCAGCACATGGACCAATCTGCTTGACCATACACGAATTCACTCACCACGGTGACATGTCTAGGGCTGAGTGCCTCACTGATACGATACACTGGTATCGAAATGCTCACCACACAATTTACTCCCCAGTGGAGTTTATGCACGCCTTGGAATCACCCTAGTTAGAACCACCTCTACTACGTACTTGTAAACCTGTAGAAACCGGTAGAGCACTCCAATTCAAGGTATCCCTAACTAGCCACTCCATCCTCCCCCTCCCCCTCCCGACACTCGTCCATTAAAAACTGTAGCTAGGTTTATAAAAGGACCAACCTTCCAACCCCCCCCTCACGCAGTGAAAGCAAAACCTTAATCAACATCAACCCCCTTCCCCCTCAACTCTCTCTTGGCCGTCTCAATCTCAACCACAAGCTCCTTATACGCATCCTCCGTATCCCGAAACGTGACAATCCCCCACCCAAGCGAGAATAACAAATACGCGCCGAACGAGACGAGTCCCCAGAACGGTAACTGTGCATTATTCCATTAGCCGCTTCTCCCTTGTTTATTTGTTTGTTTGTTTGTTTTGCTCGTTTGTTCTTTCTTTCCAACCCGGGGATGAAGGAAGGAGGGAAGGAAGGAGCGGCTTACGACGGGGATAATCTCCTCCTGGATTTTCTCCGGGAAGGGGATTAGGCGGAGGTATGCCGCCAGGTAGAGCTATTTTGAAATATACGTTAGTATGGTATATGAGGAATAGGGAATAGGGGGGGGGTGTGTGAGGAAGTTTACAGAGCTGAGGAGTAGTGCGATGGAGATGGTTTCTGTTGCGCGGGTCATTTTGGTAAATTAGTGGTGGTAAGTAGTAGTCTAGTAGTCTGGTGGTGGTGGTGGTGTTGTAGTGGTAGTTGGAAGTGGTAGTAATGAGCGTGGTGAACTGTAGATGACGGTCGATGAGGACACTTGCTAGTGAGTGGTGTTTGCGGCTTAAAATTTTGTGTATGATACTTGTGCTCGAGTACAGATTTCCCCTTTTTCCAGTCTGCCGGTATTGTTCCAGGACAGGGGCCTGTCTTGGCAGGGATGAATGGGTCACAACACGTTTTTCTGTGCTGGTGCTCTCCGCATACCAGCACGTTAGGCTTTTTGATCTTCAGCCCAAGGCGAGGCAGGGGTCTTCTCACAGTGAAGTTTTCTTTCTTCTTCCAAAAAGTCCATGAGTTAGGTATTATTGGTTTTACAGTTTTATGATATTACATGTACTTTGAATGTTTCAAGAACCTCGTTCTGATAGTATTTTTGTGGTGTACTCGAGTAGTGTAATATGATCGAGTGCGCACTCTCACCCAAGTGTAGCCTCAGCTGGGGCCGCTGTACTGCCCATTCCTAAGGGTCCGGCGCCCATGCCCGGGACGAAGAGTGGGAGGTATGACTATCGTGTTTATATTAGCCTTCCTCGGGAAATTGGGTGAGAACAAGGAAGGAAGGACACACAAATCCGAGTGCCATGAGACTCATTCCCACCCCAAAGTATGCTGGTTGTTTACCGCCCGCAAGTTGCGCTGGCGTCTCGTTGAGCCAGGCTTGTATCGCGAAGATCATGGCGGACCTGGCACAATTAGTCTTGTTTTCGCTTTTTTCTCGTTTTCACTTCGATGTTCGTTGGGTGGAAGAAGAAGGCTGCGCGAGGAGAGGGAGAGAGGAAGTGATTACCATGCGACAACCCTGAACAGACAAACATTTCACATCAGTCAATATATAAGGCTCAGGCTGCCAATTGATACACAGTGGGTGAGAGATGACAGAACTTGTTACGGGTAAACATCTGATTCATTCCATCCATTTTGTTAGCCAATCTAGGTCACCTTTTGACGAAAAGAGTGGAGCTTACGGCTGCCATAGGAAGTGTGCTTGTCATGGTGGCTTTTTTTTTCCCCCTCGGGGTTAGTATCTATATTTCTCTTTCGCCCCCTCCCTCATCTAAACTCTGGGGAAGGAAAAAGTGATAGATGTGCGTATCGTACCGGCAATATCGGCTATTGGGAAAAAACAACTCATACGTTAGCAATCCAGGTTGCGGAAATTCAAAAAGAAAGATGAAAACGCACTATCGTTGGCTTTGGCTGTCGGCGCGACATATGGAATGACTAGATATTGTCAGTTTGTTTCTCTTCTCTGTGCGCTGTGTTTTTGAAGTAGAGTGGGGGGGGATTACTCAGGTCGGCACGGCGCTGGTCTTTGAGGCTCTTGTTCGACATCTTGGAGTTCTTGAAGGGTTTATTGTGGTATGGGGTGAGTTGAGGTTGGGTTGGGATATCGAACAAGTGTGGCTCTGAGATTAGAGGTGGGCTTTACAGTAGGGTGCGGGCTTGAAATCTTGAGTAATTGGATAGAAATAAATGGGGATTGAAAGGAGGCCACAGCGGTTGGCAACTCATGAGCCAATGCAGTAGTGAACCAAAGCCTCCGTTATTTTGGAAAATCGCTTACCCTAAAGGGTAGTCTTTTTCCCTTCCTAAGACTAGCCGCCTAAACAAAACAACCTCCGGTTAAGGATTAGGGTCGATCACGCCAAGATGTTGGGAGAAGAAAAAGAAGTTGTGAGCACCAAGCGGGAGGCCCCCCTTCGTCCAACAGCTGGCCCACCACAGCCACCGGTACCGTTCGCAATCACCTTTACAACCATCAATCACTATTCGCAATGGCCCGAAACAAGAAAGAAAGAGAAAACCCTGCTTCGACACCTAACGAGGAACCTGACACAGATGATGCCAAAAGGGAAGATTCGATAGAGGAGCCCACCAAAACCCAAGAGAAGAAGTCGAAGAGGGAAAAAAATGGAAAGGACAAGAAGAACAAAAAGGACAAGAAGGCCAAAGAGGACAAAAAAGGCAGACGCGAACGTAAGGGTGCAAATGCACAGCCAGAGCACAAGGCTGAGGAACCAACGACCCAGGAGACCGCCGAGGCCGACAGCTCAATTCCATCCAAGCGAAAACGGGACACCACCGAGATAGAGATTGACATCCATGCCCCAGAGCCACCTTCTAAGAAGACTCTACGAAAACTCAAAAAGTCTGGTGTTGCACCTATTTCCACTAGCAGCGGCTCCACTAGCACTCGTGCCGTTACAGCCCCCACCACAGCCCCCACCACAGCCTCTAACCCCGAAAGTTTCCCCGAACATGCGTCCCAATCTCGCTCCAAGTGGGGTATCTGGATAGGCAACCTAGCGTTTTCGGTAACGAAGCCAGACCTAGAGACCTTCTTCACCAAGCCTCCATCGACGATCCCGCGCATAGGAATAACCCGTATAAATCTTCCGACGAATCCGCAAACTCGTCGTAACAAGGGCTTCGCCTATGTGGACTTTTCCAGCGAGGGATCGCTCAACCATGCACTCACTTTGACGGAGAGCCTATGGAACGGCCGCCCAGTTCTCATCAAAAATGCCAAGGACTTTTCCTCCAGAACTTCCACCCCGGCGGTCAAGCTAGGCGCGGACATGAGCAAGAACCCGCCGAGCAGGATCCTCTGGGTTGGTAACCTAGACTTTGCTACAAAGGAGGAGGACCTCGCAAATCACTTCGCCTTTGCGGGCAAGATTGTGAAAGTCCGCCTGACAACGTTTGAGGATACGGGCAAGTGCAAAGGCTTTGGGTTCGTTGATTTCGAAGATGAGGACAGCGTAAAGAGGGCAATGCTAGGGCTCTCTCCAGAGGACAAAGCAAAGCTCGAAACTGCTGAGGGCAAGCAGGAGGAGGAACTAGACAGATTGCGCAAGAAACGAGGTTTCATCGGAAGTCGGAAAGTCAAGATGGAGTACGGGGAGGACCCTTCTGTGCGCTACAAAAAGCGCTTCGGGAAGGAGAAGGATGCTCAAGGCAATGAGGACGTCACCAAAGGAGCCCCTGTAGCGCTCATGGGATCTCGAGGTAGACTCGTCGCCACCGGTGGCGCTGGAGAACGAGAAAAGGACACGAGGCCCGCCGAGCAGAGGAGCAAGTTTGACAACCCGAAACGCCCATTCAATCCAGGGGCTGCCTATTCGGGCGACTCACGGCGTACTGGTGCAATCACAGAGAGCAAAGGGAAGCGAGTAAAATTTGACTGATATTACCCCATCTTTCGAGTGAGACGTCATGTCGGAATACTTGTACCTATCAGACACCGTTGGCTGGCGACAACAAAAGCCCAGTCACTATATATAGCTTAGTAAGCTCGTGATAGCAAAAATGAGACACTCCGCATCTGTCTACCTTATCTGGAAGAACAGAACGTTTCATCAATCGCCCAAACAAGCGCTTCCCAGCCGAGTAAGGGGGGGGAAACAATTCGCATACTATCTTCTGAGCTTCATAGAGCTACTGTAAACGTCCATTGTTGAGATTTAATGAGCCCAAAATGATTCACCCGAAAATTTAAAAACCACACAAGCACCTCACCGTCACGAGTGCAATTTAAGAACAGCTCGGAGAAGAAAAATGGGAGGGAAAAAAGCAAATAAGTCCACAAAAGATCCGGGTGTGGGTGTGCGGTGTTGCATGATCCCCGTGCGACGGTAAAGCGCAGCTAGAGCACCATAGGTGCTCACTCCCTGTGCATTCTTGCAGGTTGGCCACGCTGGGAACTTTTGAAATCATATTGTCGTATTGACTTGAATTTTCTTGTAGCCTCGTTCATATGCTGATTGGGGGAAATGGCTACCATCCCAAATCGCCTTACAAGAATGAGCTGTTGCGTTTTCCTTTTTTCCCTATTGCCTTCCATTGGGTCTTCCTTTTTTCTTTTCACCTAACGTCAAAGGGATGGTACCGATATTCTGGTCCGCTAAGTCATAGGGCCCATATACAGTAGCTACGGTACTTGTACGGTATAGCATATAAGGCGAATGTGGATTGCGCACATTATCGCGTGGCTGGCTTCTACGAGATTAATAGAAATACCGTAGGGTACTCAGGTATTTCGTGGATGCCACCACATTATTAGTATATCAGGACCGTAGCCCGCACACGCACGATTGCCCTGCCTGCTCTTGCTTCTAACGACACAACCAGCGCCCCCCATCCTTTCATAACCACGTACTCACTACTCCCCCCCAAATATCATTATCACTTTATCACCAACTTTACACCTCTTGCTTAATAGCTAGGTATATCTATTCTGGCTCCAAGCTCCTCTCTATCGCTTTCATAACTCTAATATTCCGTTATATAGCCGCCTGATACACTGAATTTGTTCCTGCCTTCGACCCCGCTGCTTCTAGGCGAAAGAGAAGTGCTTCTGGTAAACTGGATCTAACATCACTTTGAGCAAGAAAACAAAAAGGGCGGAGGAGAGAAAGAGCAGCCCTCTCTGCAAAAGCGCTCAAAATGTCGGACTCAGTGTCTTGGGAATCCAAATTCCGCACGAGAGAAATCGCTGCCCACGAGTGGGAAGATATTAGAGACGTATTCGAAGACCTCTACATAGAGCAGGGTCAAACGCTCAAAATGATAAGACAACATTTGGCAGAAGACTATGGCTTTTACGCAAAGTATGTATTAACCTTTCTCCCGGCTCTCTTGTGCTCCATCAACAGTGACTAACTCTCCATAGTGAGACACAGTACAAGAAAAAGATCCGCAAATGGGACATTCAGAAGAACCTTAGCCGAGATAAAATGGTGGCCATTGTGCGATTATTGGATCATCGGACTGCGAGTGGGCTTCGCACCTCGTTTTCCTTTAACGGTAAACCCCTCAGTCACGAGAGGATTGACCGATCAAGGAAAAGGTTCAACCTGCCTGGACCTGATGTCCCGATTGAGGGAGAGGTTTATCATGAGATTGGTGGGTAAAGCTATTTTCGGACTATTATATTATGTTTTTTGTTTTTTATTTTTATCCCCTACCCAAAGTGCTTTGCTCGTACGAGATGTTTGTACCGTAGCAACGATTGCTGACCTATGATCTTACTATTTTACAGAAGGTGTTGAGTACTGGGATCCTGAAGCGGATAGACCAGCGCCGCAACCTAGTCCCGAATGCCCCGCACAATCAGTGCTCCAGGAATCAGAACGGCTTGCACTAGTGGAGAACCGGGAAACACAATCTTCACTTCAGGAAGTACAAGTACCAGTCCATGGTGGTGTCGTGTACGTGGCACAAAAGCAAATTCCCACCACGAGAAATCCTGAACAAAACGGAAGCGATGGGGCCGCTTACCAGCCACCAAATGACGACGAATTCTATGCAAAGCCTTCCTCTAGGTCCGCCCCGGCAAACATAGAAAAGCTGAATCAGGCTTCAAAGCGCCGCTGCAATGACTCCGATGCTGGTTACGAGGCGGATAATAGAAAGTCACGCAGGACCTCACGCCACGGTGAGACTGAAGCCCTACCAGACGCACTTACTCAACTAGCGAACGTTATCGAGAACAGTAATAGGGATGAAAGAGAGAGCTCAGATACGCCAGATCCAGTTCCTGTCCTTACCGAGCGTCGGGGTTCTCTATCGAGTATGTCTGGAGAGGTGGGCTCGCCGGGACTTGGGTTTCAAGTTCTCAGGATACGTAACGCCAGTTCATCTTCGCCGGAACCGCTACCGTCAGGCCCAATCTTGGGCGGTGGCTCACCGCCACTGCCGCCCCCTGAGCGACGGGGTTCAAACATCTCTTTGCCATCGTTCTCGGAGCTCGAGGCATATTCATTATCACCACTGCCACCACAAGCGAGGTCGGCCTCAAGCACATCTCCCCCACTGTTACTCCGACGGGGCACGGGCCCGCCATCATCGGCTGGGGCATGGGGGCCTGGACAACCACTACTGCCAACACAGCGAAAAGGTTCGGCTTTGGTGCTGGGGAAAAATCCTGCACCCATCCTGAACGATACCAATTGGCCTGAACCACTCAGTGCTGGCGGTGTCTCAGGAGGTGATACGGTTCGGGTCCCTGGCCCTGTGGAATTACTTAGTGGACCTATCACTCGGAACCCAGGGGATGAACCATTGTATTACACTGGTCAGGGGGGTTATGCGGAGACACCGAGAAACGGGTATATTCCTGGGGTGACCAGTGCCGGAGGGTCTAGCCCAGAGTCATCACCACCTCCATCGCTAATGTCACTGGCATCGGTATTGTCATCGTTGCCACTCTCGCGACATCATTCCCCATCACTCTCACAACCCCCCCACCACGATAACTCATCACCCCAACCACCAACAGCCCCGCCCCAAGCTCCCACATCGCAAGAGATTACAAACTTGGTCACTGCAGCCATCCGCTACTCCACAAAATCCTGGTGGAATGATCTGCAGGATCTGGAAGTCCAGGAAGTCCGGAATCTGACAACCCGCCTCGGCCGCAAGCACCCAGACACTCTCGACGCCCTAAGCGCCCTCGCAATACTCTACGCCACCGCCGGCAAAGATACAAAAGCCAAGGAACTGCACAAATATGTATATGACCAGCTCTGCATGTTCTTTGGCCCAGCACACCCTCGCACCACCAGGGCACAACACAATCTCGCGGACGTGTACCTAGCCAAGGGGGACTACCCCGCTGCACTAGCTATGGCAAAGGAGGCCGTGGAACATAGTAAAACTGTGCACGGAGCTGACCACGCCGAGACCTTATCCTCCTTGGTGCTATTAGGCCGCGTACTGTCGAAGCTGGGGGAATTGGACGAGGCGATGCGAATCGCAAACAGTGTAGTAGAAGCACAGCGGCGGAAACCGGAGGGTGTAGCGAACCGACACACTACCATATCTGCGAAAAAGCTGCTCGGCACACTCCTCGAGAAGAAGGGCCGCTACCCACAGGCTAGGGCGATCCTAGAGGAAGTCCTCGCCCGCCAGGAAGAGCTGTTTGGAAAAGACCACCCAGAGGCACTCTCCGTCATGCACTGCTTGGGCACGGTGTACCTATCTCTCGGCGAACTCAGGGAGTCGGAAGAAATCCTCCGCCGCACAGTGCGCCTCTCGACCGAAAAGCTCGGAGGGAAACACCCGGACACGCTCTCCTCCAAGTACAACCTTGTCAACGCACTCCTAAAAAATGGCCAATTTGCCGCGGCGAAGGACCTTGCGGGAGAGGTGTACGCCGAAACCCGCCAGGTCCTCGGCGATGAGCACGCTGACACCGCACTCTCCATGGTGAACCAGGCCGCTGCGCTCGCGGGTCTTGGAGACGTCTCCAGCGCAATAAATATCCTCCAGGTCACCGTGGATAAATTGGCCGTCATCTTGCCCGCTGGGAACTCCCAGGTGCTCTTTGTAAAAGAGAAGCTCGCCCGAGAATTGATGAACTCGTTTAGGTTCTCTGAAGCAGAGAGGGTCATGCGCCAAGTGCTCGTCGAGAATAGGTGTGCCCTCGGGCATGCGCATCCTGAGACCGTTCGTGTGGAGGAGTGGCTGCACATGTGCCGGGCGCGGATGAGAGAGGGGGAGGTGAAGGGGCAGGGTGGGGAGAGCGCTGCCACTGCTGCCGGTGGGCTATGGAAGCTGCAAGAGGGTCTTCCTGAGGGGGCGGTGGCAGAGTGCAGTGTTGGAGCATAGCTGCGGTTAAGGCATAGTGCCCTTTCTTATTCTGACTCTACTCCTTCTTTCTTTTTTTGTCTTCTTGTTAATTCTTTTTTTCTCTTATGGGAACCCCCCACAACATCCCGTTGGTTTCCTAGCCATTATGCGACTGTCTATTCTACCCTATCACCTTTGTTTCCTTTTATTTCCTTCCCTCCTCCCCTCTTCCTTCCCCCTATACATGAGTGTGTATCATACTTTTAAATTATATTACCTATTACTATCCCCCTCCCCCCACTTTTTTTTTTTTTTAAAATTTCCCCCCCTCTCCTACCTTTTCTCTTTTAGTATTCATATAAAAGGTTCATCAGGGCATTGGGACCAGAGGCGTTTGCTTGTTTTTCTTTTGCGATGCAGTGTTAATAACGGAAGGGAATGAAATGAAAATGAAATGAAATGAAATAAATGGAAGAAAGTGAAGTGAAGTGAAGTGAAGAAACAAGAAGTGAGAGATTGTATTATGGTAAGTATCGTACTCGAGCATTGGAGAAATGTGCTATGACGGGACGTTGTAATCGCCTCTCGTAGAGAGGTCCGAGTATTTCTGCCCTTTTGTTTTTTGTTCCAAATGAGAGCTGAGTCTATGCCCCTACGGTACCCAGACTCAGAGAGGGTAATTACAACGACTACCGGTATTATATGTAACTTGGCGCATTTCCCTTGCACTCGAGTGCTTGCGGTCATTTACATTTTCCTACTATTATAGTACCCACTCGCTCGGGTATTGCACATCGACTTCCAGTTAGAAGGAGAAGAAAGAGGGAGGGAAAAAGTTACGGGGATTTTAGTGTGCGTCAGGCATTCATACTTACTCACTCGCTGTGGAGGAGGAGGGGTGTGTGGACTGGAGTGGATTTGGCGGGATGAGGTAAGGCACCGACCGTGCATACCGTACCGTACCACGCAGCAATCTGAACGCGGGGGGGGGGGGGGGGGTTGTTAGTACGATATAGTGGGGGATAGGTATATGTGGATCCAGCGGGTGAGCTACCGTAAGATTACCTATGATACCTACCGTAGTTGGGATTGTGGATCGGAGGGGTGGTGGGGGTGGGTGGCTAGGTGGCTGGGTTGGTTGCCTGGGGTTGACTAACTTAACTCCGCCGGTTGTGTTGTGTTGTAGCCTAATAGTTACCGTATCCGATTGCGCTGCAGCCTCGGATGGGTACCTTACCGTGGCTTGGACTATTCCTGTAATGGCGGTCATTTACTACTTGTTTGTTTGTTCATTTATTTATTTATATTTATTTTATTCCGGTGGTGGGTTGTGGGAGATATATTATATAGCGGACTATAGTACCGTAGTGTACTATATACTTAACGGTCCATTGCGTCCATGTCGGAGAGTTGTAATGATAATAGTAATCTACCGGTATATTCGCAATTTCGGATATTTGAAGTGGGGGGAGTAAGTAAGGTGAGTTATCGGGCACGGTATAGCTCCCGGCTGCGTGGCCTTTTTTCAAGATGCGGAAGATATAAAAGTTATCTGTTATCATACCGGTATAATAATTAGATTCTACGACTACAACTATAATGGCAAACTCAACTTATTATTATAATTGTAACCCCGTGCGCATTTTTCCCCCTTCTTGGTAAATAAAGTGTTCTCAAGAGTGTCAAAAATGGCCAGGTGATTTTCCCGTGTGTGAACTCTTGTGGTGGGTACAACCTTAAGTTGGACCTATAGATAGATAGATGGATAGATGGATAGGGGAAATAATGCCAGACTCTAACTAAACCGGTGCTATATGTATAGATTTGGAACGCCGGGAGTGGTGAATCAACTGCTGCCACCCGCCAGACAAACAAATGAATAACAAATAAATAAATAATAATAATAAATATAAAAAAAAGTAAGTTGTAAAGTGGTGTACAGATAAGAATATTCCCCTCCCTATTTCCGAAGCGGCGTCCTAGGCCGGAAAAACAAGACGGAAAGCAAATAAAAAAATAGGATAAAAAGCAAAGGTGGAGAATTCAGAAAATGGACAGAACCCAATTTTTTCCTTAGAAAGAAGATATAGGAAGGAAGGACCCCATTAAAAGATCTAGCCATCAGTATGTATACCGGCAGTTACAGACTTGTATTGTACAGCCAAACACCATCCCCCGCACCCACCAACTAAAAGAGGGCACACCCGTAGGAAATTCAACACAAAAGACAACAGACTAACTCATCCACCATCTCACTACACGGTGCTACTCGCGTAGCTACTTGCAGCACACACGTAAGCGCTTGGTCGTGATTCTCGTTATAGGCGTTAAAAGGAGTTTTTCGTTCTAGCACGGAAAAGTTGCGACCAATTGCAGTTCACTAGCTCAGGTCTAAGGTGTTTCCACTACGAATTTTCTGCATAAAGTCGTAGATGAAGTCAAAGTATCCGTCCTGGGCGACAGTCTCGTTGTGGTTTCCATCGGGCAACTCTCTCCAGACTTTTTTCGCCCTGCAAATGTCGAATAGGGTTTTCATGTGCGATGGTCTGTGCGTGAATATGAATACTACCCGTTAGCTAATTGAAGAAGAAAAAAACGCCACATGGGGGGCAGAGGAAGGGAAAAAGAAAATAACTATGTGGGACCCACGGAACTAGTTCATCTTTCAGCCCACTCAGGAAAAGCACGGGCACATCCACAATCTGCGGCAATGTCGCTTCGCTGGGCCAAATTTGGTGGCAGAGTTTTGCGAGGAACCGCGCTGGTGGAAAAACTGTTGGGATGAGTGTCCGGATAGAACGAAAAGTGTTCTCGAGTATCAAACCGTGCACCTTGTCTTGATTGCGCGAGACGAGTTGGATGGAGAGCGCACCACCCAGAGATTGACCGTAGACCACAATTTTGTTATTCTTCGTGTCGTTGCGCTTGAGTATATACTCAAGGGCCACTTGCGCGTCGACGTTGAGACCTTTCTCGCACGGGCGTCCAGAGGATAACCCATATCTAATCCCCAATCGCATGTATTAGTGGCGAGTAATAAGTAGGAGTTAGCTGGCGATAAGGGACACTTACCCGCGATACGAAAGGATAAAGATATTAGCACCCATTTCTTCGGAGAAAACTCTGGCAATTGGTAGGCGGTGACCCTGATTGCGCACTCATGCATCAATAAACTTTTCCTGCGAGTCGATCGTTTCAGAGTGGACGGGAATTTCTTACAATATTTCCAGCGTTCCCATGCATAAAAAGCACCTAAAGCTGAGAGGATCAGCGCAATTCAAACTAGAGCTCCGGAAGAAGTCTGGGCGCGCGCACTGTTACACCCATATCCATTCCCTTGCGGCCCTCAAGAAAATAACACTTCAACGATTCTCCATCAGGCGTCTTTAACTCAACATGCTCCCAATTCTCCACGCCAAACTCGTCCGGTGTTGGCACCTTGGTCCTAGATCCCTCCGGAACCGAACGGGGATATATGATCTCCCTTTACCCGACCGGCTGTCAGCACACCACCGTATGCATGCAAAGGGCGCGATAAGGGGGAACAAACGTTTGCTTAAAATAAAGCAATCCGGAGAGCAGAACCGCCAACCCAGTCGAAGCCACGATTGTACCTTTGGCGAGTGAATATGCGGATGAGGAGTAAGAGGTAATGGCGTCAAGGAGAGACATGAGGTTGGAAGAAAGGTGGAGGGGGGGGGGTAAAGTGGGTGGGAGCGGGTAGGAGGTCAGGAAAGAGCGGAACACAGATGAAGCGACGAGGTTGTGAAAAGACGAGAAGGGAAAGTAGGAAAATGGACAGATAAGTCAATCGTTTCGAGTAGAGATGTCGCAGTGTAGAGCTACCGGTAGGTCAGGAGTGCGGTGTAACAATCCCTGGGGGGGGGGGGGGGGTATTGTACCGTACCTTGGGGCCGCTGTTGCAATTACCGATGGGCGTCTGGCGTTGTTCAGGCTCTCAGGCTGTGCTGCCAGCCAATGTTGTGTTTCCCATACATTTTCTCCGATCATAAGGGCACTAAAAGCGGAGAGGGTCGCGCTAAACCTTAGCGAGCCTCATCCACCGCGGATTCAGGGATAAGTTAATCTGTGGATAGGGCTAGAAAGAAAAAGAAAAAAATGGGTATGATATTCACCGGGATATTATTATCATCATGCCATCATAATATTATGTCTGGTATCATAGGGTACTGATATTGGTATCATAGCACAATATAATAATGGTTCCACATTAGAGTGGAGTATCAGATCCAACAAGCGATAATATACTCCGATAAAAGTCCGCATCTGAATTTCGAGCTGATGAGTGTCATCATCATCTCGGCTAATTTTCAAAGCCTTGTGGCCCAGTCAATGCGACATCGAGCTGGCACCTTTGACGAGTCAGATATTGGTACAGTGCGATAGGCGCCAATAGCAAGAACTGAGCCCCCAGGGACGTCTTGTGCGGTACTCATAGAGCAATGATCCACTTGCAGGACGCCAACTCATCCATGCACAAGTGCTGCGGGACTACCGCAGCAGAAGAACAAAAAGAGTTCATCAAATGGTTCACCAAGGCAGCCATTGCTCAGCCTACCACAAATTCCGGGGAGGAAAAGGTAGGGAACTCACTCCAGAGCCTAGCTTCGTTTCGTTTCCTCTAATATTCGAGTGATTTCTGATGATCTCTCTGGCAACTAGAGTGAGACAGATTGAGTAGAAAGATTTCTCGTGCGAGCCTTACACTACATCACGCTGGTTGGGTTTCTTTTCTCTTTCGGCTATTTGCGTCTCGGGTATTTGTTTGGATGCATTACCAATAGCTAGCTCCATCATAGGTGGCTGATAACGGGGGGGGCGAGGATTATGGAGTTTGTTCCATCCTTCGAATCACATATTGGTTGTATAGCCATTTTGTGATTTGGAGTTCTACCGACTACGCACAGTCACTGTGATGATGGGAACTGCTGCGGAAAATGTGAGGCGTGTGCAGCTAGCGGAAACTCCCTTGATTGTTACCGTGATTTGCCAGGAGAGATACGCACAACAAACACAGCCCACATCGACGCACCTGGATTACTGCAGTCCATTGAACCACGATTCCACACCTGTGTTTCTGCTATTTCTTCTCTCGGTAATGCCTTCTTCGGTGGTTGTGCATATCGAGGTTCGACTGCTATCTTCCACAAATATCCGTCTGGATTCTGTATCTCGGTGGGTCTATGATTGGCTACAGAGCAATTTCATCTCTCTGTCCATCTGCCAAGAGATAAAATCATTTGGTAATGCCTCTTGAGAATCCTCCTTTTTTTATTAGTGCTTGCTTACCATACCCCAGAGGACTCACCATTACTCACGGAGCATGTCGAATCTATCTCAGTTGTTGAGGCAACCGGGTCCACGGACAAAATTCTCTACTTGGAGAAAGTGGAATTGGATATAAATGCATACAAGTTACATCTCCGGACCTCCCAGCCAGCTTCACAGCTGAGTGAAGAATCCACTGCGGAGAGTGAGGAGCGTCCCTCCGCAAGAGTTATGGAGCTGCCGGCCAGGGATTTGGATGGGCTTTGGGAATTGTGAGTTTGCTTTGAAAGATGAGTCGAGTATGCGAGGGCTAATTGAGTAGGTTAATCTTTGATCCGGATATCAAAACGGGGCTACTGCATTTCATTTCGAGCATTGGTAAGTTGGATTCTTACAGCTTACGGGCAGAAAGACAGCTTTTTATTGGCCTAATCAGATCTGCTGCTAGTATTGTTTGCCGACAAGGGGGTTAACTTTATGTGCATCACCTGGAATAGGTTAGTTCACTCTATTTGTGCCCTGGTAGGTTGGTGCTGGCTTAAATTCGAAGATTAATATTACTCCATGGCCCCCCCGGCTCTGGAAAAACAAGTCTTTGGTACAATCCTTGTATAAAAACAAGTGGTACAAGCTGATGAGGCACAGTCGTGCATTAGCACAGAAACTGTCTATTCGTCTCTCAAAGAGGTTTTCCGATTTTCAGTTGGTGGAGATCAATAGCCACAGCCTATTCTCAAAGTGGTTTTCGGAGTCTGGGAAACTCGTGGGAAAGATGTTTGATGATATTTCGCAGACGCTAGAGAACGACGACACCTTCGTGGTTGTGCTAATTGGTTGGTCAAATGCCGGCATCTGTGGACCCCGCTAATGATCAAAGACGAGGTGGAGTCCCTAACTTCAGCAAGAAAATCGGCTGCCAATGGAAACGAGCCTAGTGACTCTCTGAGGGTCTGATGTCCCAGCTTCCCGTCCTTGGGGCAAGCCCGTTGACAAGGGTTCTAGGTTGTGAATGCACTGCTGACAGGATTGGACAAGCTCCGCCATAAGAATAATGTGAAAATCCTTCTCAATGAGGCCAATGAGAGTCTAACCTTTCAAATCATCTAGGTGATTGTTTTGACAACGTCCAACCTCCTAGAAGCGATGGATGCGGCCTTTCTCGATCGAGCTGATATCAAGCAATATGTTAACGCCCCGACCGCCAGTGCCATCTACATAATACTAAGGACATGCTTAAACGAACTTATACGTTGTGGATTGATTGAAGAACAAGTATTCCACAGCCTATTCTACTTATTCTCTTGGCTAAAAGGTGAAAAGAGGCCCATACCCTGCCCGGAAGAGGCGAGAATGAATATGTTCTCACAACCAAATTCTCCGTCGAGTAAGCTGTGGCGATGCGCAAATGAATGCACTTCTTTCTCGGGGCGGACACTGAGAAGACTGCCAGTTCTCATGCATGCTAGATACATACAACGAGAGAAATGCACTTTGGACGAAGCATTGGAGGCGCTGGAGATGACTGTGCAAGATGTCAGGCAGGAGCAGGGTACGGTGTGTGAATTACCACAAGTGGTGCCGTAGGTAAATAAAAATGGGGTTAGGTCTTCTAAAGTGCTGGTTCCAGGAGTTGGGGCAGCCGAGAAAGGTTTTGACAAGCACGCGGCTCAAGGAGCACAGCTCCCCAAAGTGGTGGTAGACAGCTTGACGAATTTCGTCAACAAATTAATCTTATGATAGATCGGTCGGGCTAGATTATCCAAGCTGCTAGTTGCCCCCAAAATCCCAATCGGTCTGGTCTTGGTTGTTAACTTTTCATTGCCATCCCTGGAGGGTGCAGTCCCGGCACCTGATCCGGTGAATCAAGAGCACTCAATAGAAATCCTCCTCTGACCCGGAGACAAGTACGATACACCAATGAAACACTTCCCGAAACTTTGCTCCAAATATGACCTATCTAGTATAATACTGTGAATTAACTAGGTATACTAGGATTATGACTTCAAACTGTGGTGGAACTGTCGAAACGGTCTCATACCCAAAACATCCTATCCCTGCCGTGAATAGTACGCCATATAGCTCCAAATCCTGACTGAAGTCAGACGCGATTCACCCCGGCATTGCCTTTACCACTCCTTCCTCACAGGCGGCCAAAACGGCGGTCATGGGTGATCACTCGTAACCAATGCAGATGTGTCCTGCTGTAAAAGAGAAAGGGAGCTGGTTCGTCTAATACACAGGACAAGAGCAGGTTTTTATATCTTCGATCCGGAGGAGGGAGGGAGGGAAATAAAATAAAGGCAAAACCAAAAGGGAAAACCAAGATTAGCGGTATCGGAAGGAGGTAGGGATGGAATGGGGCGCAGAAGATGAAGAAGGAGTGAAAAATGATGAGGGTGCGGCATACCATAACTCAATAAAGCATGGTCGTCAAGTTGAGGGATGCGCAGAGGGGGGATGAGAAAAGCCCAAGAGTAGTCCAATGACAAGAGGTGTAAGGAAAAGGAACCAACGGGTAAAGGGACTTGCTGCAGAAAGAGACTAGTCTATACTGCAGGTAGGCTGTAGATCTACTAGCCAAACCTTCAACCCTCGCTAGGGAGTATCGTGTGCAGTATCGTAATTACTGGGGAACCTATACAGCATCTGGGATTTGCAGTTTCTCTCCTACTCCCCAAATTAAAAGGTAGCGAATCAACTCCTTAAAAGAAAAAATCAAAAAGTTATAAAAAAAAACTCTTGTTTTGTATTCTCGCTCTGTCACCCGGCAGGTCGCGGATCATGCCCTTTAGTACGAGCAAGGCCCAGGGACGGATGGTACCACCTCGAGCAGGCCTGATTCGCGCTATGCATAGTACAGCCTTATTTAAAAAGTGCTGGCAGGTCTTCATCTGTTCTCCCAGTTCTTGTAGAGAAATGACATCTAGTGTAGATACGTGACGGAATTGTTCAATTTGATAATAAACTTGGTTTTGAGAGGGAAATTGAAGGTCTGGGCTCCTTCTGAAGGTGGGTTAATTGTTTCTCGAGATGGTGGCTACTGCGCTTGGTAGGTAATTTTTTTTGAATAGTATGGGACGGGGGGGGCGTGTGCAATCCTGCGTTTTTTTGGATTCTCTTGTTTTTTTTCTGGGGATGAATGTATGGAGGATGTTGGGTATTTGCTGCTCTGCGGGATAGACGCTCGCTTGAAATGGGGAATCAGACGTTAATCACTGATGCTCACTACCCCACCACCCGTGCACAAAGCAGCGATCATATAATAGCCAGAACATCCACCATAGAAAAATTCGAAGATCTGTCATGGGGAAGATGGGATTTAGGCGGACGGACGAGACAATAAGAGGGAGCAAATGTGCCGAAACGTGCTGCTGTACTGCTGGACATAGCTCCCCGGCGCAATCATAGGAATCAATCCTTCCGTGTTTGGAAGGTTTGCGCATACCGGAGGGACTGGTTGGATGCATTACGCCATTTTCTTACTTTCTTTTATCCCATCCCCTATCAGTCGATAATAGAGCATACCTAGGTCGGGAGGGATATGTGAAGAAGGGAAGAAAGGAAACTGGAAAGAATATATATAAGGGAAGAATCAGCAGATGTCTGACTTAGTGCAAAATACATGAGAAAACCCCCGCCGGATCTCCTGGCATGCAAAGATAAGTGTTCCGGCTCGAAGTTCTCAGACGGCTGTGCTACAAATGTCGCGTGTGATTTCCTATTCCCCGAGATCTCAAGGAGCTAGTCAGCGATAGTAGCTCTAGTGGCCGCCCCCAGCACAGCGGGAGTGGGATAGGGAGGGAAGAGCAGGTTAACAAATCTCCAGTTCCACTTCTTCTCCGTCAATTATTTTGTAGAACTGGCCAAGGCCCCCGGTAAACCACCCACTCTGGAGAGATTGTAATGCCACCCGCCTCTATACCCCCACATATTATTTCCGAATTCGAAGGTTTTCCTGAGATGGTTTAGGGAACATCTTACTGTAAGTAGCAGTCGATTCATATTGATAAAAAGTTTCTATAATGCTAACTCGGCAAGCTTGCCAATATCGCAGCGTTAATATAATAGGCGTTGGTTCAGCCATGGTTGGCGGCGGCAAAGTTATTTACAGCTGTTTCGGGGACCGGGGCATTGTGACAGATCTTTCCATTCGACCAGGCAGCTAAGGACACCCCCGCCATCGCTCATTCTCCTGGTTTCGGTAGTACGACACTTCAGCAAGGGGCGGTCTGAACTACCTACGGTATCCCGGTCTGCTGTCCACCTAGGGTTACTCGAGGTTTTTACATGACTGCATAATTGGGTGTATAAAGGCGAGGTCTTCTTTGAGATTTCCGGGGAGGATCCGGGGGAGAATTTATGATGGAGAGCCGTAGCTGAGGTTGCTGTGGGTGGTTTGGGGTACGATATCACGGGTTGTTGTGAGTGGCGAGTTGAAGGCCTGTGAGGAAGGTGAAGTAAGGGCATTGAGTAAGGGTAATGGGATGAAGCTGTTGCCAAGAGATTGCCTGTGCCGTTGGATGTGCTGATTGTTTGGCATTTCTATGTTTATATGGCTTGGTATGGGCGCGATGGTAAAGTTCGCTTTTTCCTACGAACTCACCCTACGCTTGATTCGCTATCCGGCCCATTTGGAGTCTACCCTGCTAGTAGTCAGTAGCCTTTGACCACGATAAATGGGACTATAAACCTTCTGGACATACCATGCTGTGCTGGGAGAAGATCACCTCCCAGATGCCTGATATTCTCGAGGGGGTGCTGTGGAAATCCCCACCGAAGAAGCTTATCAAGTGTCAGACATTGCGAAAGAGATTGATATCTCCATCTGCGAAGTGGAGCCCAAGAACGGGAACCAAAAGCGGATCAGCGAGGAATCCGCAGTTCATTGAGAATTGTGCGGGATGGGCATAAACATGGAATCACTATGTGCTGGGAAACTCCGGAAAGTTGCCAAATCCCCGATAGAGTGTTGGGAAAATTTCCGGATGAGGTCCATCTCCTAACACGAAGCCCGAAGATAATAAGAGTCAATACTAATAACACTAATAACCTCAGTATCACAGCCCTCGACCTACCGGCCCTAACCTATCTCCTCCTTTGCCAACATCGCTTGACGTCCTCAATTCTATCTAAGTCTCCCCCACTCCGCCCTTCCCAATCTTCCTCTGTGGGCCGAGTTCACCACGATTGGTAGACACACTCTCCAAAACCTATGGGTTGTTTACCCAAGACCGCATTCCGCTCGCCCATGCCCTCCAAAAACCGCAGAGTAATGCTAATCAACCCCTGGACACCTCTAGTTTCCCCTAGTGCCACAGTAAGCAGATACAAGTCCTGCTGCCTATGCTTCAAACCCCTTCGCAGGAAAATCCTGGTCCCGACTCACCACGTAAACCTGGTTTGGCACTCGGCAATGGTTGGACCCTCCGCCTGTGGTGAGTATTGTAAGAAGGCGGCGGGGAGGTTTATCCTTCGCGGAAAGCTCTATGGAGGTCCTCTAGGCGGTGCGTTTGTGATACTAGTGCAGCTTTCTAGAAGATTACGGGTGGGAAGGAGTACCGATGTATTTGTGTTTGGATTGCGTGACGAATGAGAAGGTGAAGCAGGAGGATAGAAGGAGGCGAAGTGGAAGCTTGGGGAGAGGACTACGGGAGAAGAAGAGTTAGTTGGGACAGAGTAGAGTATTATCTGTATGTAGAAAGGTGGAGGGGGATGGGGGGCTATAGTAGTAATTTAGGCCTACGAAGCGCAAGCAGTAATTAATGCGCTCTCTTCTTACTTTATTTTCCGGGTCCTGTGCCATATGGGGGTGGTAGGGTGTAAGGACGTCTTAGCGTGAGGTTCAATGATTCCAGTTCTTACGGTACAGTTGCACCTAGCTATAATGAACCCGAAAGATCTACACCTCAACGTCCCATCCACTAGGATTTTCTATGGGCCTTCACTATAGCAAACCGCACTCCACAGTAAATTCACCAGTGCGGCCGCCACGGGCTCCAAAACGTTGGGGAATGGCTCTCGCAAACCAAGGAATTTAGAAGCTGGCACCCAGGTACTGAATCCGAAAATGCAGTTTTGTTTTGCTATGGAGTTCCGGGCGTCGGAAAGAGTTATATTAAGTAACAATGTCTGACCTTGATGAATGGGGGGGAAAGGACTAGTGTTGACAAGCTGTGAGGTTAGCTCATTGGTGATAGATAGTTTGTGTGATGGGGTCGGAGGACAAAATAATTCAGTAGCATATTATTACTTGAACTTAGCCCAAAAGGAGCAGTGATCCACAAGTGTGCTGGGCGTCCTATTCAGACAGGTTGTGGCCGGACTAGATGAGCTACAGTACAAGGGAAAATAGTATGTGCCTGCGAATATCAGACGAAATTTGTTGGCGGACGAAGGCTGCTACCTTCCGATGTTGTGAAAATGCTACAGGATATTTCTTCAGAAAAGCGTACATTCATATGCATTGACGCTCTAAACGAATGCGAGAACAATGTGTATGGCAATAAATTTATTGCTGTAATTAAGGCGTTTATAATTTTGTTGTTCCAGAGTCTTGTCTAACCACCACCCGATGACTGGCAAGCTCTATAAAGAGGTATAACAGGTTTACTCCTGGCTAGAAAAAGTAGAATAGGACTAGTGGTAGTTCTGCTAATGCTGGGCCTAAGGGAGACTTCAAGTGGAGCTCTAGTAAAAAAGATCAAGGTCAAGAAGCAAAAAAGGGAGCTAAAGAGGGCGCCATTCAACTAAGTTTATTCTTAGAATGAGTATCCGAGTCTGTCAAAGTCTGGTGTCTCCTGCTAGTCAGGAGACTGATTTAAATACAAAAATCCACTGGCATAGGGATGGCCTTTCTGCAATTACAATCATTACTAGTAGCTGCATACTGACCAGAATCTTGCAATCCGGCAAGAACAAAGAGTTATAGCTAAGCTTTTGCTAGTATGACATGACCTTTTCATGTTCAGAACACCAAGTATGAACTTCCTGCAAAGCAAACTCAATATAGCATAACTAAATATATTGTCTGAGAGTTTATTTGACTTAGAGCCAGTGGTGCTGAAATCAAATTAAATAATTCAAATATAATTCAAAACTAAACATAATCGTGCCAAGGTTGCGGCGTGTGGCCGCAAACCCAGATATTCGCTGGCTTACAATCTGGGCAGTCATCAGCAAAAAAACTCGATTTTGCATCCACACGCATCTGAACGCACCCTGTAGTGGAGTTTGCATCTGGTCAGCATCCTGTGCATCCCATGAATCCAGTTTTCAACTTCAGAAGCCAAAATGGACATATAAATGTTGTCCGTTAGGGCTGAAAATTGATGTTTGTCTACGTAATTGTTAGATTAATCTTAAAATAAAACGGGTTTTTTGATTACATAACTTCAAAAAAATTGTCCCACAGAACACAGCCAGAAGATGCAGGATGCGCTGAAATGCAAATAACGCAAACTGATTTTTTTTGCTAATGGCACTCCTACTGAGTACCTGACAGCTCAACATCACATTACGGCTCAGTATCACAGTGTGGCTCAACATCACATTGTGGCTGATTTTCAATATTAATAATATAATATGTATTAAAATGATATATTAATTATTTAGTTAACTGAGTACATCAGTCACGGTAAAAGGATTATCTTCAAGTTGCGCCCCATCTCTCCCCACTCACCCTGTGCGCCGAATCTTTTTTTTTTTTTTTTTGTAATCATGCGTTCATTGATTCTAGGTACAAAAAGCCTCATGCAGCGCAAGCATTGGAGAAAACAAAACCTATAAATGCAAAACCCCCGCCCGCTTCACCTCTTCATGGGAAAAATCAAACAACCTGAGTCTATAGGAAAAGTTTCCCCCGCCTAGCACCTAAGATAATATACCCCAGACATGTAAGGAAACAAAACATAGAAACATACAGGTAGAGAGACCCAAACCCTTCAGCAGGCTCCCCAAAACAAAAGAAACCGCCTTCTGGAAGACGGGAAACGCGAGCCTGAGGGGGGTGGGTAGATGACAGCTGATGGGGGAAAACACGGATACTGTGGGCCCACTATAACCGCTCGCGCCGTCCGGCAGGTCATTACAACGATCCAAAGCATTGGACAAGAGCTACGGAGGCAGTGCTATACCGCGACTAGGCGTAACCGAGGAAAGGGCAGATGATCGGAGGGGAGAGGTAGGAGCGCAGAGCCATCCGGCAGAGGGGATACCAGCCAACAATGATGAGCAATAGGGTGCCAGCCGATGATGAGCAGTAGGGTGCCAGCCAGGGAGTGGAATGTAGCAGTACGGTGCAAGCGAACAGAACTGGGAGGAGAATAGAGGAAGGATCGCGAGCAAGCTAGCTGCAGCCGACAAACGAGCCATGGCAAGGGCTTTTGGGACGATGACGAAACCGGGATGAGACGGTAATGTTACTAACCAAAGCTTTCCCCACTAGAGGTACAAGTCCAGCAAGTGGAGTCCTACTTCAACCAAGAGTCCGGACGCCATAACGCCGACTGTGAACGAAGCGAGAAGCTTTCTGACAGTGCAAAATGCTAAGCGAGGTACAAAGCAAGTGCGGGGTAAGGGGGAGAACCGAACTTCATGAGCGGGAGTCAACGAAGAACAGGAACGAGAACCCCAGGGAGGGGGAGCCGACAGGCTCCAGAAGAGGAGGAAAGATGGCTTAACGTCAACTCCTAGGCAGTAGCCATCATGGGAGAAGAGAGGTGGGTGGGGGAAGATGACAATGATTACTCGTGGTGTTGAGATTTCAATCACTGGAGGTGTTGTTACAATGGTTCGTGCACCCTGTGCGCGAACTTGAACGTTCCAGGCGCTTATAACATAAACTTCAGTTCTGGCTGTGTCCGCCCAGGTTTATTCCGTCCGGAAGTGAAAGGGCCGCCTTCAATGTATCTGGACGCCACAGGCAGCGTCTGGATGCATTGGATGCGGCCCTTTTGTGTCCAGATGCCTTAGACCTCCCCCCCCAGAAACCCTTCCTCTAGCGCCTAGCCTCTTCCTCCATTTGCGCCTAAAGTCCACGTTCCCATTCTGCCATTCTGTGGATACCTTTCAACTGCAACCTCTCACATACTGGCCCTCCCCCAGACATTCCCGCCCACCAGCTTTCCTCCCATGATACCCTCTCTCCTTTAACTTCATCACTAGCCTCTCTCTGAATCTGTTTCTCACCTGAAACTCCTCCAACATCACCTCTGTTTCTCCCCCACTGCCGGATTCCCTCAGTCTTCTTGTATATCCTGTGGACCTTTTCCAGTCTTCATTTTTTCGCCCAATTTCCTCCCAACTCCCTCAGCCCTTACTCTTCCACCCTCTAATACAACCCTGTATTCTCCTATATCTGGTGGACGTCCCCCACTCTCTTGCCCTTTCACCTGGCTCTTTCCTCAGCTCTCCAGATCCTATCTTGTTCGCCCTGTTCCTCTTGCCGTCTGCCCCCGGACTCTTGCTGTCTGCTCACCTGCTCCCACCGTCTTGTCTGGCTTCTAACAGTCCCCCAGACACATTCTCGTTCCTCTTCACCCACAACTGCCCGCTAGACTACTTAACTAAGCCTGCCCAGTTTATAACCATCCTCCGACATATTCCCATACCTACCGAACCTACAATTGCCTGCTAGATGACTTCCTTATCCTTGCACAGCTTATAAACATCCCCCCAGTTTGTTCTTATTCCTTTCTTGCACACCGGCCTGGCCCGTATACTACTATTGTTTGATTATTCCTGACCCTTTTAGCACGGGTAATCCAACTTGATTTTATTACATATATATACACAATCAGCAACTGGTGATAAAACCATTCTTTCTATCCTCTTGATTGGTTTCTGAAACCTGCAATTCCGTGTCCCTAGGTTCTCGGAACTGCGCTGTACCAACTCTTGCTCCCTGATTCGCCCCATATTCTCACGGCGGCCCCTTGCTGACTGTGTCTTCCTGAATAGGCTTCGTTATGGGGCCCCGTTTCAGAGGAGCGGGGACAAAATAACATAGGTTATTCTGATTAACTGGTCGAAAAAATCATCCAAATCGGACAAGAACTGACAGAGATAGAGCTCTTTGAAGTTAGACAACTTTACAGAGCTCTATCTCACTCAGTTTTGGTCCGATTTGGACGATTCCTTTTTTAATATGCAGTTAATAACCTGCTCTTGGGGCCCCGTTTGTCAGAAACGGGGCCCCGTAACGAACACTATTCCTGAATCTGCACGGCTGCCAGCTGTCTCTAATTCATCCAGCTCTGTATCACTGCCAAACTCCCGCCTCAATGCATCTTCATCATTGTCATATTCCACCATCCTCCCCATCAGCAAAAAAAGCGTGCTCTGGATGGATAAGCATTGCATCTGGACACAGGCACTCCGTCTGGAGCATCCTGTCCGCCCAGCCTGCCCTCAGATGGACCCAGCACAATGGTTGCATCCTAGTCCGTTGGGTGCAATACAACCCGCATCCTGTCCGCCCAGTGCACCTGGGTGGTCCATTTCACACCCGAATCTCCCAAAGAACACCAAGGTAAGTGACCTATAGGGGTCTGCATTGGGGAACTCTCCCTGCCCCTGATGGCCTCTACTTACAACGGACTACTTTATCACCAGGTAAAGGCTGTTCAGACGAAAAAGGATCTAAACTTAGTATGCCTAAAAATCTATTGTCCCGGTAACGACCCAAAATATACCGCTTATTTGATCACTGCTAACAACATGCGCAAAAGGTTTCTAAGTTCTTGCACACCTCGTATCAGGCTTCAAAATCGAATAAGTGGAACTATTGAATATTATCAACTTTCGGAGCGGGGCGTGCTCTTCCATCCAGGTTGACACTATTCATTACCCCTAAGCGAGCGGATTCCAATGAGGCCCTTCCTGACTCTAGTTGATTGCCATGAGGCCCTTCCTGACTCTAGTGGATTGCAATGAGGCCCTGCCTGACTATAGAAGACAACAGCCAGTGCCAGGTGAGGTATCAGCCTGTTGCTTCCTGCTGACCTCTATAGCCATGTGGATGCTTCGAGACCTATACCATTCGATTCCCCTCAGCGAGCGGACTCCAATGAGACCCTTCCCGACTCTGGCGGACATCTGCCTCTTGAGATATCTGCCTTTTTCATCCTGCTGACCTCTATCGCCATGCGGACACTTCGAAACCTATACCATTCGATTCCCCTAGACCGGCGGATTCCAGCGCACCCTGTCCCGATGCTGTCCGACCACTGGCTGAATGACTATACATACTTTTGTTCTTTAGTTCTCTGTGTAAATACCTTCAAATTGTTGGCTACTGAGTACTACAGGCATGCGGACACTTCGAGACCTATACCATTTAATTCTCCTCACCGGGTGGATTCCAATTAGACCCTTCCTGACTCTGGCGGACATCTTCCTGCCAAGGTATCTGCCTGTTTCTCCCTGCTGACCTGTATAGCTATGCAGACACTTCGAAACCAATACCATTCGATTCCCCTCGACTGGCGGATTCCAACGCACTCTGTCCTGAAACTGTCCAACAGATAGTTGAAGGGTTATCCATACTTTGGTACTTGAGTTCCACGGGCAAGTATGGTCCGTTGACAAAAATAACGGCGCACCAGAGATCACTGGCGACGCAACCCCCCTCCACCCTCGGCCCACCTAAAGAAATTTCTCTAAATCATATCAATTTCTTGTATCTATTCTACTACATATCTACTTTTTTTAATTTTATCGCCACAATAGTAGGTTCGGTGTGAAAGTGCTCTGATAGCCGAAGTTTTTCCTGATCGTTGGTGCGCCGTTAATTTTGTTAACGTACCATACTTTCAAATCTTTGGCTACTGGGTGCTACAGGCATGCAGATGCTTCGAAACCTATACCATTCGATTCCCCTGGGCGAGCGGATTCCAATGACACCCTTCCCGACTCTGGCGGACATCTGCCCCTTGAGATATCTGCCTTTTTCATCCTGCTGACTTCTATAGCGATGCGGACATTTCGGAACCTCTACCATTCGATTCCCCTCGGCGAGCGGACTCCAATGAGACCCTTCCCGACTCTGGCGGACATCTACCCGCTGAGGTATCTCCCTTTTTCTCCCTGTTGACATCTATATCCATGCGCACGCCTCGAAACATACACCATTCGATTCCCCTCGACCGGCGGATTCCAACGCACCCTGTCCCGATGCTGCCCGACCGCTGGTTGATGGGTTATCCAAACATTTGTACTTGAGTTCCCCAGGCAAGTACTTTCAAATTGTTGGTGTTAGGCATATGAGAAAAGCGTAGCTTTTCCACCTATTTTTGTGTACCCTGGGGTTACCCTACCTTCACCCTGTGAAGCTAACACCCCCCTCTGGCCCCCGCGTTGGGACGGCGCGACAACACCTGATGGCGTCGCAGTTGCGTCCCAACACCAAAGGATACTATCATTGGAACCCATCTCATAACACCATATACGTCGCGGCCGTCCGACCGACCGGATGCTGTTCGCAGGATATATGAGAGGGGACCTTTGGCGAGCTTATCCAAGTGTCCCGGGCGAAATCGGTCAACATCGCATAAACTTACAGACATAGCGGAATGGCACATGAAACTATGTCACTAAAGTAACGGGACGTTTTCGTCGTGTCTACTCTGAAATGAAATAAGAGTATGACCGACCCACACCAATGGTATAGTACCATATAGGATCATTCGGTAAGCAAAGACTATGAGGGAATTGTACCATTGGTACGATCCCGACTGAGAGTCTGACCAAAGCCTAAGCGCAGGAAGCAAGAGTGATATCTGCTACTGCGATAGGTCCGATTACGAGGTTGGCCACTTCGTTCGTCCAATGATGAGGACACTGTCTAGCATGCAGACGAGTTTCAGTTCCTCCTGACGGAAGAAGGATTGTGAACTCTGACTGGAACGTGGTGCCACACCAGAGAAAGCAAGAGCTCTCCAGTCCGGAAGTTAATGGTGGGGCGATATTATTCAGGGTCAAAAGGTGTTCGCACTATAGGAAATGTTCGGAATGGTTAGCAGGTACTTAGTTAGTATGGTAGTTACTTGTAGGCCGCGCACTCTATCGACACGGGATATAAATATCGAAGTGCCTCCCGAGCTTTACTGAAATCATCACGGTACGGAAAAGAGACCTTATCAATATAATAAGTTATTACAAGAAAAATCTCTATCACTATTTTTACACACGTTTATATTGAGCCTTCCTAGACACATCTCCGTCTACGATAAAGTACCCCGGTCTTACCCATCTCGCTTGTTCTTAGAGATCTGGTACCACCTAACAGTTGGCTACTGAGTGCTACAGGCATGCGGACACTTCGAGACCTATACTATCTAATTCTCCTCGCCGAGCGGAATTCAACGCACTCTGTCCTGACGCTGTCCGACCACTGGTTGAAGGGTTATCGATTGTTTTGTACTTTAGTTCCCCAGGCATGTACTTTCAAATTGTTGGCTACTGGGTGCTACAGGCATGCGGATACCTAGAGACCTATATCATTCAATTCGCCTGGGCGAGCAGACTCCAATGAGGCCCTTCCCAACTCTGGCGGACATCTGCCCGCTGAGGTATCTGCCTTTTTCACCCTGCTGACCTCTATAGCTATGTGGACGCTTCGAGAGCTATACCATTCAATTCCCCTGGCTGAGCGGAATCCAACGCACTCTGTCCGCACACTGTCCGACCGCTGGTTTAAGGGTTATCCATACTTTTGTACTTTAGTTCTCCGGGCAAGTACTTTCAAATTGTTAGCTATCAAGTGCTACTGTTTTCTAAACTAGCTTTAATAAATATATTCCTATTTTAGTATCTAAATGACTCAAATAAGTAAACATAAGTAATACTGGATGGATCTTTCCGGACAATTTGGATATTCTCCACAGTTTTCACTAACTCATTCAAAGTCCTCGAAGGTAGAGTTGTTGACTTAGGAGGTATCCGATAATAGCTAGTTCCACCTGAGTACTTCCACTATTCTACTATCCTATCGGGTTGCATCCAAACAACCATTCTGCGTCTGGGGAACCTTTCTGCATCTGGTACCTTCTGAGTCCTTGGTTGCCTCTGGTGCGTCCGGGCAGCAGGGACCCCTGTCCACAAGCCCCCAATAATAGACCGCACACCCAGGACCCGAGTTTACGTTCTATGCACCTGGACCGCCGGAGGCACAGGGAGCACGGGGTGTGTCCGGGTGTAACCTTTTTTTTTTGCTGATGTACAAGATGCACCAGGCTGTGTCAGGATGCATATGGATCCTTTTTCGTCGTTAGTAGAGTGGTGGAAGAGGTTTGGATAGTTGTGCCAAGGTTGCGACGTGCGGCTGCAACCCCCGCTTGTTTGTGGGCTCACAACCGGGGGCACTCTAAAGAGTGCCTGCCAGCTCAACACAACTTTGCGGCTCAACACAACTTTGTGGCTTACCATAGAAACTCTGTGGCTTACCACCACTTTATGGTGCAATGCAACTTAGTGACCAAGCATAAATTTGCTATTTAGCATAACTTTGAGGCTAAATATAATATTATTTAATATGAAAGAGTATATAGGCATATTATCCATTGGAGGATAATAGTGCCAGACTTGTAGCCTGGCCTGTACATAGCCTTTTAAGCAACTTGATTGGAGGAGAAGTAGCAACATAGTGACTTTGTGATGGAAAATTATCTCAAAAGATTTCTCGTTACAAACAGAGGAGAAGGTGCCCCTACCAGGTTACAGGTTTGACCGTGTCATTCATCCAAGGGATAATATACCTGTATACTCTTTCATGTTAAATAAAATTATATTTAACCTCTAAGCTATGCTGAGTAACAAATTTATGCTGGGTCACTAAGTTGTGTTGCATCATAAAGTGGTGTTGAGCCACAGAGTTTCTATGGTAAGCCACAAAGTTGTGTTGAGCCGCAAAGTCGTGTTGAGCTGGCAGGCACTCTTTAGAGTGCCCCCGGTTGTGAGCCCGCGAACATGCGGGGGTTGCGGTTTTTTTTTTCGCACGCTGCAACCTTGGCCCGACTACTTCTCGGAAGTTATCAACTCTTGTCCCTACGCCAAGACTTGGTGCCTATTTTGGAATTCCTGCCGTTTTCGGAAAGACGTCATGTGAATAGGAATGATCCACTAGAGGCCGATTCCCGAGGCGCCCCATGGCTGAGGCTACTTGCTGGTGAAACCTAGGTATCATACTCACGGAGACATGCATTATTTACTAGTAGTGTTTTCGTTCAAAGCAACAAATTCCCAGACCATCCAATGAGGCTCATATATGGTCCTGCGACTAGCATGGTTGTCAAAATTCCCAAGGCAAAGGGATCTGACTAAGGTCATTATTACCACCAGCGAAAAAAACCACTCTGGCGGCTGCTTTGTCAAGACTACAGTATTGAGATTAGGCTGTCGAGGGAGAAGGAAACTATCATTGACCTGATTGAGGAGCACACCATACTAGGGGGGCCTGTACCTTCAAGTTGCCACTCAGGTTCCACTATCACCCTAAAACTGCCTCTGTCTATCCCCGGGGTATTGGAGGAAAGGAGCGATAGAATCAAAGCACTTTACTACCCGCTCCAGTTTGGTAATGGGAAGGTTACCCTAGATGGGGCTGGAACAGATATGATGTTCGATGGCAGGCATACACAGGTAACGGGACATATGACTGCTAATTTCGTTTACACAGTTGGGAACAGCGGTGAAGCTTTCGTCGAGCGCCTGTGAAGACTGTCTAGGCTCGGATGGATTTCGTTATTGTGGTTGGGTGGAAAGCCATCATCAAACTAATCTTCCCAAGGGTGATTGACAGCGATCTCCTCCATCTTGTCCACCTCTCCAATACCTTCTGCATGCTTCCTAGTGCGGGGGCCCTAAAGAAAGATGATGATAAAAAATGACAGCTCAAATGAATGCCGTTTTTAACCAGGGCTCGAGGAAGATGGCGGAGGCCTGTGGAGCTATCTAGAGGGATGGGTGGTATATGATAGAGCTTACTTCACAATTCTTCTACAGAGGCACCTACAAGATCGTGAAAATATGTTCTAAAGAAAGATAGCGACGCCAATGCAAGTGCATATGGCTCAAGCGGTGATGTTGTTTGTTCTTCGCTCTAAGGAATGGCTTCACCTCCATGATCCTGATACTGGACTTTTAGGGAAGACGCTCACGTTTCACTTTGCAAGCTTTATCCAATCCAAGGATGAGAAGATCTTTAGCTCTGTTGAACCTCTCTGACAAGTGCTGGTTGAGTTGCCTACAAAGGAGGTTATACAAGTTGCATCCGTCCAGTACATCACCGGCCAGAGTTACGGAAACCCCGTAATTGACTATCTCCAACGCCACAGCACTAGTCTCGAGCAGCATGTCCACTTCAACTATGCAATTCTTCTTAACGCGAAAACCGAGCTTCTCATCTGTACCCTGGCAAGGAACAAAGGACGTGCCCATATATCAAGCGACTACAACCCTATTCACATTTCGTGAATCTTCCCTAACTATGCTAACCTTGCCGGGACTATCACTCATCAAATCTTCTCATCTGCCGCAATGAGACCCCTGGTTGAAATTTGGGCTGCAGAGAATCACATTACCAGAGTTAGAAGTTAGTAACCAGTATCTGCCCACATATTTTCCGGCCGAGGAAGTCAAGAGCAAGATATGGGGATGGGCCTGTACGACTCCGAGTCCTCACCTATAGCCACGGAGGTTTGGGAGAGGGCTGATAGACATTTTATGGACAATTATGGTAAGTAATTCTCATCCGGACAAGCGGCTCGCCCCGGCGGGGGGACAGGAATTCGGGGGGGTATGAAAGTTTCGTGAGTTCTGACGTGAAGCTGTTACACTTGAGGGGGGGGGGGGCGGATGGTTGGTATATCCCAATTGTGCGAATGGGGTGTTGCGCGCATGATATTCCGCCCTTCCCTACTTCCTGCTACAGTAGTACCTGCAGCGGCACGCACTGCTCTATGCTTAATATCGCCCAAAGTGAATTGTAACCCAAAGGAACCGCATCGCGCTCTCTGTACTTCCGCTCGGAAGCCTGCTCCAGCCGCGCTAGCCCCCACCCTAGCGAAAAAATAAAAATCTCACCGAGTGATCTCTCATGCCCAGTGGTGCGGGTTGTCTGGTAGGAGGACACGGGTCAAATGACACCAAAATTGAGCGTTTTAGAGTGACCATTATGGCATAGGTTCTACTATAATAAGCCCCCAAGAAGCTTTGGAATAAGCCAGGTGTCAGAAATGCACAGTACAATCTTTGCGGACTTTTATCTACTCTACACAGAAAGTGAGAGGCATTTGAAGTAATAGAGCCTGGTTGCAATGTATATTTTGTCTACTAAACGATCCACGAGTGACTCACCATGAGCATAAAATACGTATGTCAACTATTTCATTTCACGTATTATTGGCCAACATCGGGCCGGGAGCCGAAACCAAGAGCTAAAACCCGAAACCAACCTTATGCAGCCGCACGAAGAAGAAAACAAAGAAGAAAAGGGAGACAAAAATCCTTGCAGGAGCCAACAACCCAAGTGAGCGAGGACATAAATATTCCACCTTATCGAGCCGAGGTTTAGAGTGAGGAACTATAGGGTAGACGGGAGAAGCTTCCACTAAACTGGTGATATGGGTATACCCTTTCTCGATGGTCGTTATTAATCAAAAATGAAAAAGGAGTAATTCTGTAATGCAGGGCGAGCCAAGAAAAATTAAGGCTAATCATCACCGATCCTCGGAGGACTGTCTTTCCCATCGTGTTTTGACGTACGAGGGCTTGCACTATATGTCGCGCAAATGGGAAGTGTCAGTGGCACATTTGCAACGGCCCACATCTGGGGAGGGGACATGGTCGCAACCTTCTAGAAGCCTTCTTTCTCAAGCCTTCACAAATCTTAAACATATCCTTCCGCGAACCGGCTGCATCGACTCGTTTACCCCGAAGGCTCATTTGCACTTCTTTCTCACGCTCTACTGCTAAGAGCCTCTTAACGAGTAAGTGTTTCATCGCCCAACAAACATGTACCCCACAGTCGCTCCCGTTATCCTGTTGTGGTGTGTCTTCCAGATCGGAAAATTGGAGTGAAAACCCGAGTAACACGCCCAACTTCTTACATACCTCTCGAGCTTCACCACAATTCGCAGGCGAGAGTGAATCATAGTGGAATGCTACACGGTCGCTGATGCCAACAACTAAAAGGGACCAATGCGTTCCACCCTCGGCAACCGAGGGATTGCGGCAGTCGTTAATGGGGAGGAAGATATGGGAGGCCTTTTTCACATCCGGTAGAGCAGACTCAAGTGTAAGCGGATCTAGGAATAAAGCCGTTAGCTGTGGGTGAGATAGCTAGGAGCTCTTTGAATTTATACCTTTGGTATTTTTTAGCAGGAACACCATTGAGGGTCTCAAGAGCATGACTTTATTGTTAGGATGTTTCAATAACTCTTCATGTTCAAGATATCTAGGGCTCCCATAAAACGAAACCGCGGAAATACCTGTCATTAGCATGACCGATAACAAGAAACGAGCCAGAAACAATGACACTAAGAAGAAACGCACTCCTCCCAGAACGAGATATTCTATGCCCTCGCCCTGATTGTTAGTAATAAAAAAAGATATCTCTGACAAAACATTTCATTCTCAAAATCAAAGAAATAGTAGAGCAGAATGAAGGAAAGGGTGGGGCCCCTACATTGTCTGTCAACCAGTCTCCCTTCAAACAATCGATGTCTTCTTTAGTAACTATTTGCGTCGGCCCGAATCAGCCTCCAGTCAACCTATGACTGCCGATAAACATACCGCAAACATCATAATCTAGTAATTCATCCAGTTAGTAATGAATTCCGTCTTAGATAGTAAGAACAGCAATAGAAAGACTCACAGCTAAGATAAGGGTCCTCAGGTCGTAACTTCATTTCATTCCGACGAAGTCGTAAATTTCCTCCAGCATCAGCCATCCGATCCATCATTCCCTTTCCACTCCCGCTGCTCCTTGGAAGAGAAGACGAAGAAGAGGTTGGAATCGACGAAACAATGGGAGGACTGGGGGTAGTTACCTCGTCCCGGTGGAACCCGCTCATCTCACGGATTGCATCGCGGAACGGCATTCTTTTGTTGGGGGGTTGGGGGCCGCTAGATGTTGGGAGAGAGCGTGCAAAGTGTAAAGAGAAAGGGGATAGTCTGCCGGAGGCGTTGCTGGATATATAGTAGCAAGGCTAGTTGGGGTGAGGGTAGCGGTCGATTGGGTTATGGTAGTTTTCAGAGAGCTGAGGCCGAGAGCTGAGACCGGAGGTTGTTATCGTAGTGGGGTGATTGATGGAGCACAGTAACGTTGGCAGGGCACGGCCAAGGAGGGGGATTGATTTGAAAAAGGGAATGGCGATGGTGATTTTCCCCCTTACGTGATAGGGTCTTTTATTGATCTAGAGAAGAAGGGGGGAGGGAAGGGAGAGGCATGAGAAAGCTACCGTAGGGCATGCAGCCACAGGATTTCCTGTGTTTTACCGGAATTTACCTGCTGCTCTGCCTTTTTGTTCTGGGCAGAGTTGGTTGCTTGCGACGTCATGTTACACACTCCCGACTACTGGTACTGTACGAGTACTCGAGCATGTTAAGAGCTTGAACTTTGTCTTCACTTTCAGTACTAGATAGTATTATATAGGGCGCAGTTAAGAAGTGTCCGGACACCCTGAACAAGAATTTTGCAAGGATTTCGCGCGGAGCGAGGAAGCAGCGCACCTAAATTCTATCAATATTTCTGTCCGGATGCCCGGATTAATGGTCCTACCCCAAGTACCAGTACTCGAGTATGATACATGTACTCGAGTACTTGAGCGGGTTAAATTGTTGTCACTCCGCCACGGCTTGATCCGAGCCTTTCCCCTTTCTGCCCCGCGAGAGTAGTAGATCGATGCTAAGTTAGTACGGTATCCCCCCCTGCAGATGGATTTCCCTGGGCTTCGTTAGACCTACAGTGCCGTGTAGTATCCCTGTGGCACAAGCACAATACTAGTAGCTTAAGTCCTGTGTTTCCTCCCCTTTTCACCCTCTGGATTCACGGCAAGCCGAAGCTTCGCGAAGATCATATGTTGCTAAAAAGCATTTTATAATCAATCTACTCAACTAAACAGGCTATTCCATCGATACAGTAAGCTGGCTCGAGGCGCACCACATCCCACACAATAGATAATAAATCAAGAAAACTTCTAGATGTTATACACAATGTATGAAAGCATCTTGAAATAAGATCCCTTTAGAGTTTAGCTGCCTCTCCATGGCCCTCTCCCTTGGCCATATCCCTCAAAACCCTCCTTAATAATTTTCCGGAGATAGACTTCGGAATCACATCCAAAAATTTGACTCCCCCTCTCAACCTCTTGTGGTGAGCAACCCTATCTTCGACATACCTGATCAATTCCAACTCCGTAGCTTTAGTCCGCTCCACCCCAGCAACTAGGACAACGTATGCCCTAGGCACTTCACTTGCCATCTCGGGACTGTAGATGCCAGTTACGGCACAGTCATCAACCTTTTCGTGTCCTAACAACAAACCCTCGAGTTCAGCAGGCGGGACCTGGAAACCCTTATACTTGATCAATTCCTTCAGACGATCCGTGATGTAAAAGTTTCCATCGCCATCTTGGTATCCGATATCACCAGTCTTAAAGAACCCATCTGGGGTAATTGCTTCGGCAGTTGCCGTCGGGTTGTTAAGGTAACCCATCATGATATTGGGTCCAGCCATCCAGAGTTCTCCGGTTTCGCCGGCAGGAACTTCTACCCCTTCTTCGTTGACATACTTTGCCGTCATATCTACAGGAATAATTAGTATCAGTGTCCGGGTGAGTGGGCGAAATACGCCTACTAGGAAGTAAAGGTCCAACACTCCCAACATGTGATCTCCATTGACTCCATCGCATAGAGTGCGTCACTGGGGAAGTCTCAGAAAGCCCGTAGCCTGATTCAAGCCATTCCTAGTTAGCAGTACTACCAACTGCCCCTCCAGTGGCGCGAAAACAGACCTTGTTTAACAGGGACTTTCAGTCTAGCCCAGAGAGACTCTACCAACTCTCTGGTGAGCGGCGCTGCACCAGAGTTCACCATCTTGAGACTGCTGAAATCGTATTTGGCTATGTCAGGGTGCTTTGCCAAAAGGAGAATCACGGGTGGCACGAGCTGTAGAGAGGTCAGTCACCCGAACTAACGTCGATCCTTCTATCGATCAACTCACATATACAAAAGTGACCTTATAGTCCTGGATATGCTGACAGAATTTATTCAGGTCAAAGCGATCCATTACCACTGTTGGTAATCCCCGTAGAACTGCGTGATGCATTATGCCTAGAAAGATCAGGTTCTAGCCTAAGCGGTATTTAAAGCCTTCGAAGAAACCCACAAGTCAATCCGTATATATGGAAGAAGGGCAGAAACGCAACGAGTTTATCCTCGGTCCAATCCAGTGGGTCATTAGGGATAAATTGAAGCTAGGCCAAGGGTGCAGATGAAGAGTTAGTATATAACCCCCATTTCCCCCCACGGGTAGCGGGGGAGGGCGACTCACGATGTTTGCGACGATGTTTTTATGGCTCAACATCACCCCCTTGGGCAGGCCAGTTGTTCCACTACTATATACTAAAAATGCTAGTTCTTTTTCCGGATTCTGAACCTTCACCCTCCTCCACTTGGTGATGCTTGTGTCAATAATGTCTTTCCAGTGCCTATGCTCTTTGGTCTTCTTATCGCCCAAAACGATGATCCGGTCCTTTGGAATTCCCGCATCCGCGGCTGCCTGCGCAGCAATCGGGAGCAAATCAACCAACGTCACCAGGGCCTTTGCCCCCGAGTCCTTCAGCTGGAAAGAAAGTTCCTCCACTCCATAGCTCGGATTCGCCGTTGTAATAACGCCGCTGGCCCACAGAGTTCCCCATACCACAGGCGGTGTGTCGATTTGGTTCGTGCTTAATAAAAAAAAGGGGAGAGGAGGGGTCAGTATTACTTAAGTACAAGCAGTAATGTTTTGTAGGGGAAATTTGTATTGGGGTTCTGGTAGCAAACCTGAAAACTGCCAAAACGTCACCTTTTTGCCAACCCCACAGAGACTTGAGACCGATTCCGAAAGTCCTCGCCTGATCTTGAACGTCCGCATAGGTTAATTGGCGCTTGGTGTTTCCATCAATATAAACGACTACCGTATGTCAGAAGGCTCAGAAACTTCGGTTCCCAAGCCACAGGTTGCACTGAATTAGCCTACCTTGGTCTTCTGGGAAAGGTCTATCCTCTCTTTCGAACAAGAACGAATGTATATCCTTTTTGGGGATATCAATCGTGGGAAGGGGTGACTGGGTAGGCATTTCGCAAGGTAGGGCGGGATAATCTTGCTTCTCAAAAGATCGCTACTGATATCACGGGATGAGCGGCAACACAGGCTGAGTTTGGGGCAGGGGGGAGCAGTGTGGAAGAGCAACGGAGAGAAGACAGGGTCGTCGCTGGGTTTGTGAAGGTCGCAGAAAGACCACGGCGCCAAGCTCGTGCGTGGGTGCAGTTGGAGGGGGGCTTTCTTTCCAAACGGTGGGTTGACCGGGGCAGAGGTTAGAGTTCTTATTTCACCAAAGCCTCTTTGTTGCAAAAGACCACTGTTATGAGGGCCTGCACCTATTGTGCTCGTGCAGTACTCGAGAAACTCGAGAGTTTCTTTTTCTGGCCTGGCCAGAGTAGAGACCCGGAGTTTTGCTCGGCGATTTTTAAGGTAGTCGGAATGTGAGTTACCTGACTGAAGGAGTGGGTTATGGCCGTTTCCACAAAGTTAGGTACCTGCGGAGGCATTGGTTATACTACAACCGGATCACTCACTTTTTTTCCATTCCAGACACCCAAAAAATCGCTTTGCATATTCGAGTATATCATACTTCGGGGTTGATAAATCTTGGAGTGCACAGATCATTCGGGAATAGAGCCAACTTTGAGAAGCAGCCTTCATGTGCTGTGCTGTTGTCACATCAATTGCAGAAGCCGGGGTCGCAAGGCGGCAATGTAGGGACTCGGTGTTCCTCAAGTGTGCCACTTGACCAAGGATTCCAACATTCAGGTAGCGGGTAACGCCAATAACCTTTCGGGGAAAACCAACCTATGCCGCAGGCGTTGTGGGGTGCCATCATGGTGTTGAGCCAGTTTTGAAAAGAATTAAATTATATGAGCAGGGAAAGATTAACCTGAACGGACAGGGATATATTTGGCTGGTTAACCTTACCCGTACTCGAGTGCCGGTAGATAACTGTTCTTCCTCACCTCTTACCCGACCCTGCACCTCAATGGATAATCACGTGATCAACATTGATGCCCTCGAGTCTTTTCCCCACAAAGATTGTCGTGATATCGTAACTTAAATTTATTCCTGCTCCAAAGCTCTCCTTGCCTGCAGTCGGCGCACTGATATTTCACCAATTGCACAATGGCTTCCGTTATCCGGCCTTTCATAATCCGCCGTGTAATTGTGCCCAAATTGAAGATTACCCCGAGAATCCAACGCCGGAATGCTCAAGTTCTGAACGTCCGGTTTCTACAGACACCCACCGCACCTCGCGTATTAGAGAAATATCGTGAAAAGCTCGAGGCGAGGATAAAAAGGTGACCTACACCGATTTACTATTGGCGATTATTATTGGTTGATTGAACTGACAAAAGCTAAGCGAGGGATTAGGCTCGCTTGAAGAACTTCGGGAAGTATATCGAGACAGGATTGAAAAAGTGCGGAAAGAATCTGCGCCATCACCATCACCTATACACGCGTTATTGCAAGATCCTCCCCCGCCTCCTCCATCCCCAAAGGCTTCTCCATCTGCAAAAACTGCTTTCGCATCCTCGCCACCTTCTATCCAATCGAGAAAGACAGAATCCACTGATCCCCCACCTCCGGGCGTGAAAACACTCTCGTCGTTTGTCGATGTGGATAAGCTTACCGCGCACTCTGATCCGAAGGAGATAGAATTCATCTGGAGAGCTCGCTTTCTCGATGACAAGAATAGCCTCTGTGCCGTGATTCTTAAGGATACTTATGCCAAGCTTGAAAAGTCTGCTTGTCAATACCCGATGGTATCTCCTTCCCTTCTCTATCACACACTGCTATAGCTGACACGCTTCTCCTCTATAAGTTCATCCTCCCACTCCCACGAGGTAACGGTGCCGAAATGCACTTCCTCCAATGGACCTTCCCAGCGCCACGTACCTCCACAATTATCTTCACCTCTCTCGCCGAATACAAATTAAGGGGGGAGCTTGCCGTGCCACATACCACGCTCTCTCACCACCTCGAACTAGCAGATGAGAAGGGTGTTGTATTAGCACAGGGCGCGGTGACACCTGAGAGAGGGGTTACTGCTGATGATGCTAGATGGCTAGTTATGGCCCTCCAGAAGTTTTATGGGGCCCTGGAGAGCGAGGAGAGCGGGATGAGGAGGAAAAAGTTGTTAGAGATGTTCTCGAAGGGTGATGGCGGGTTTAAGGTAGAGAGCTTGATCGAAGAGGTGGAGAAATGGGGTTGATTTCGTTCATTTGTCTCGATCCATTAATCATAGATACATTTTGCGGGGCGTAAGTTACTGTACATTTAGATGTCAAATATCATACAAGGGAGGTTTGCCCCGCTTGGTTTTTATACGCGCTTGCGTTTCAATAATTCCGGGATATTTTAGGTTTGCCTCTACATTCCAACCGCAAACTAGACAATCATACGATGTCACTCGAATTTTCTTGTTTTTCTGCGCGCTTGTACTAGCAACTGATAGACTAGGGCAATTTGTCGCCCTTTCGTATGGCTTGCTGTATGGTGCCTTTCACTTAGAACATGCACCGTGCTCGATGCAACAGGTAACGCTCAACCCTATGAGGAATTAGGGCTAGATAGAAATAATGTATTGTAATAATAATAATATTATCATAGTATAAAATTACCAACGATTTATGTATTCACCCTCAGACTCTATTCAGCCCCTGAATGCAATTCATCACTTGCGGTAAAGATGTCAAAAGTTATTATATATAGGATACTGTTAGGAAGGCTGTTAAATTAATATATTAATATGACTTGATATTCATAACATAATATTATTCTATATTATTCCTAATGAGCCCTAATTCCTCATAGGGTTGAGCGTTACCTGTTGCATCGAGCACGGTGCATGTTCTAAGTGAAAGGCACCATATGATACTCCGCCTGTGGTGTTTATAGGCCCCCTGGCACTGAACCTGTCCCCTCTCAAACGCAAGCACGCGGGGCTAGCCCACCCCTGGAGATCCCGGGCCTTCGGTGCCGGCACATGCGCGGTGGGACCTACGACAAGAACCACCCACCCTCGCCTCGCCCTCAACAGCCAGTGAGGGTGCAACCCCCCCCCTCCGGTATGATAATATCTTACCTCTGCTTTCCTTATCCCCACCGACAAACACAAACATTGCCTAGCCATGACGGCTAATCCGGATACTTCTAAAAACCCTTCTTCCTTAGCCATCTCTTTAGGCCCTCCTGACGAACTCCTTTATTCGCTATCTGCTCTATCGTTGCTTTTCAAGGAGTGCTTAGGGAAACCTGAAACATCACGGTGGGTAGGCGCTCGATTAAATATTACCCTACCCTAGCCTGACGCACTTATTAGGAACTTGAGGGGAATCGTCGAGAAGCTCAACATTCAATTAAACAGCAATAGCATCGGCTTACGCTCCACAAGCATCCAAGAATTAGTCAATTCTTTGGGAGAGGATTACAAAAAGTGGTGTCTGCTCGAAGCGGAAACTTTCACAGCAGTAACAAGGACACTCCTTAGGGCTAGGAATTGTTTAGAGAGGGACCAGGGCTTGTTTCGGCTGATTGTAAGGGCTTAATTTATTTTTGGTCGTGTTGGTCTGAGGCTTACTGAGTTAGGAAGTATTGGAAACCTTGACCGATAGGGTCGAGACGCGAGTGATGGAGAGTGACACGGTGAAGAATTATAAGGATACTGTTGGTGAAGGATCTATCTTAGAATTATTCTCATTTTTTACAGAAGAGGAAAATTTGGACTTCACGAGGCGTTGGGTTGGATTGCTGCTCGCTGAATTGTTGGATGGATCTGAGCAAAATAGGAAGAGATTACTGAGGATCGAGAAAAAGCAACTGTATGTCTCTCGTCTGGCATCAAATGGATATTTTTGTTAACAAGCAGGCTTCGCGGCAATAGGGAAGAGCTTGGCGATATAATTGAGAGAGGGACTGATAGAATGCTCAAGATTGTGGCAGGGAAAATTATTTGGCAGACCATTTGCAGCTCTGGCGTCGTGGGGGATATCAGAGATAGGCTCGAAATTTTCTGGGCACAGGATAGCATACACTTCAGCAAAGATTTTCCCATGGAGCCTGGGAGCCAATGGGATGGAGGATTTGCACAGTTTGTGACAAGGCTGGAGGAGGATCTGGATGACCTTGATATTGGGTAACTCCTGCGCCGTTTGTAATTTACTCGACCCTCCCGGCTTACATCTGTAGTCTCTTCCCAACAGCATTCAATGCATACCAAGTCCGCCTAGGGGAGAGCAAACCCCAGGTTTTCGGAAGGGGCGCCGTGTCGATTAGCATCGGCGAGCTATTCAGCATATACATACCACCTAATTCCGACGGCTCCTGCGAGTGGATAGATATAATGATTACCAATATCACAAAGATCGAGCCCATCGATGAAGCAGTGCCTGGTGACCTCAAGGGCCAATTGAGATATCTCAAACTTCATTTGTCAGATTCTAGTGACAGCGGCTATCTCTATCTTATCTCAATGCGACCATCGTCTAGGTTTGATAGCATCATGGTTTCATGTTACGCGGAGGAAGCCGATGACATTGTAGAAAATGTTGAGAGATGCCGTGGGCTGATGCTATCAAGCATGCAAGGAAATGCCCCTCATATTAGTGCTGCTGGTGGTATGCTTGTTAATCCGGAAATCACTCAATCGCAAAAGGAAAAAGAGGAAGAGCTGCAAAAGCGCCGGGGATATGTGCTTGACGCTGTCAATAGCCCGGCGGGGGCTGAGGCCACGTTTAGTGGGCAGTCTGAGTCTGGGGAAATATTATCTGCCGACACAGCAGATCTCGAGGGCACCTGTGGTGGTGCTTCATCGCCTATAATCGGACGAAGCCCCGGGGTTCACCTCCCAGCGGGGTCAAAGGCTTCTGTCGGGGCCCTAAGACCACCAAGCATAGAAACTAGTCCAAAGCAGATCTGGCAAGCATCACAGGATTGCTCGCCACCAAGCTCGCCAACCGCTTCGGGGGGTATTCTCGCCTCCCAGCAAGGCTATCTAAGTGGTCTCACAGACCATCCGGTTGTCCAAATGCCTAAAAGCAGTCTCTTCAGAGCAACGAAGTGTAACTTTGTGGGGAGCACTGGGTTGCGAGGTCTAGGAGAAAATAAGCCAAGCCAAACCAATGAGGCGCCCACTGATGGACTATCAAGCATACTGCAGCGGGTACCTTCCTTGATGCCGCTTGAGGAGGTTAAAAAACGAGGCAAGCTCAAGGATCGACTGGCGAACGAACGGGGAGAAGTGCCAACACCACCCTCTCTCCAAAAACAAAATACTGGGCGAAAGAGGGCAACCGCAAAACAGCCTATGGCACCTGCGCGGCCTGTGGAGGCCAAAAAACCTGTGTCGGGGAAGCCGAAAAATGGGGGGATTACAAAAAATATAAAACCTGTCTTGCCGCGAAAGAAGCCAGAGCCACTACCCATCAGTGACGATATATGGGAATTACCCTTGAGTAGCCCAGTTTCTCAGGGGCTAAAAGCAGGAGGCGGGGTCAAGAAGCACAATTCGGGCATAGGTCAAAAAGCCAAACATGTCCCCAATCCAGCGGATATGGCCAAAGGGAGGTTAGAAGTGGAAGGGAAGGTTGTCGCTGGGAATCGGGGAAGAAGAAAGGGCCGTTCGTACAAATCGGAGGCCAGGGTGGTTGACTCTAGCGCAGAAGAAAGTACACCTTCTCACCCAGGAAGCGAGACCGTTGGGCCAGGAGCAGCAAGCCCTCCCGGCGAAATGGAAATGGAAACTGAGAAGTCCGCACCCCCCCCGCAACCTAAGGCCCTCACAAAAACTGTCCAGACGACCCACACCTCGGAAGCACAGCCTAGCCTAAGAAGATCCCTAAGAGAGAGGAAGCTACCCAAGGCTATGATCATCCCATCCTCCAGCGGGGAGAGCGAACGGGAGGGACTAGTAGAGCACACACCGGAGGGAGCTCCAGTGAGGTTACTTTCGCCGGGAAAGAAACGGAGGTCAGTTACGACAAATAAGCGTGCACTCCCTCAGGCATATAAAACCAACGCCTCAGTGAAAAAGAGAAAAGAGGCACCTATCCTGGAGGGTGTGAGTGCTACCCGGGCCTCTGATATAGGGAGAAGGGGTGTTCGCAGAGGAGCGAGGGCTGTGCAACTGGGAGGAAGGCAAAAGGGTGCTGGGGGTCCAAGAGCGGCGAGGGAAACGAGCGCGGTAGCCCCGGAGCACATCCAAAATCATAGGACTACAGCGGTGAGCTCAAAACGTAAAGTTCAAAAAACCACCGTTACTCCAAAAGAGCTCGCCCAAGGTTCTCATAAACGCCAAAGAACCTCGCCCCCAGGGGCAGTCGGCCATGACAGGAGGGGAGAAGCCCATGCACCCACGTTCGGTGCAAGTGGTAGTCCCGAATCCGTGGCCTCCCTTTCTCAAATGGATGGTTCCTCTCAAGCTCAAGATTCAATCGGTGAGAGACCTGACTTGGCTGGGCGGGGGACAGGCAGTCGCGGCACCCTGCCACCACTCAACAAGAAAGAGTACATAAATCACGGGGAAAGTAAGGAAGACGGAAGAACTTCGGATATCTCAAGCCCGGAAAACCCTCCAGAGCCTAGCGCACACTCCCCACAGACAGTACCGAGAGTTCTTGGAGGTCCTGATGACCCAAACAAGGGGGCATCTGCGCATGGCGGAGAATCTCAGAAGCACCACCACAGTTCACTCGAAAGTTTTCCTAAGGGATTGGTGCCCCCGGAAACGGTAAATGATCTCGCAAAAAGGCCCTCAAGTATTGATATTCCAGGCGCGTCCACTCCTTCAGGACCTTTAGCAGTTCTCTATGACCTACGAGAAAATCTTCAAAGAAATGCCCCAATTGCATCAGCAAATATTTCAAAAGCACCGACACCTCGTCCTATATTAAATCTTGTAGACGCGAGCACCAGCACCTCCGATCTGAACGAATGCCGTACCATGAGTACTTCTCACTCTTGGACCTCGAGCCCGTCATCGCAAATAACCGGAGAAAGTGTTCCAATGATGCAGCTTAAAGATAAGGTCACTTGTGATCGGGCGGTGAGCGCGGATGCAGTACCCAAGGCCGCAATAAACGAGCCACATCTTCTAAGCCCAATCGAATTCTCCAAAGAAAATTCCCCTACTGGGCTCATGATCCATAGCACGACCTACGATGAAGAGCTGTCAATGCCTAATGATCTAGCCAAACTCTCCACAAACCAAAGGCTTAAGAACCTTGTTATACTGTCCGAGGGGGATGAGGATATAGTTGTTTGGGATACGAGAGAGAAAAAGGGAGGGTTAATACTTCAAAGGACAGAAACTGGACATGCTGAGGTTGTAACACACTTGAATCTAATGATAACACGAATGTTAATATATATGACTAGGTTGATGAAAATGGAAGCCCTTCCAGTCCAGACGCTTCAAAGTCACCTACAAGGCTAAAACAAGTATCATGGGAAATATCAAACAAACCAATGGACTCTGCTCCTGAACCTTCTCAGGGGCGTGAGACTGAGGAAAACATGTTCGTCGAAAACTCACCCAGCGCCCCAGGGGAGAGGATAGTTGCACTGGGCAGACAGCTCTCTGCGAAGCAAACACATCATTTAGCCAGGGCTAGCCCAAAGGGTGGTAAATCTAGAAGCCCAAGTGTCAGCACCGGTGATGAAGGGGGCTGGGGATATTTTAAACACAAAGAGGGAGCGGGCAGATACATCGATGGATCTAAGAACCAATCTGCAGAACAACTTATACCGCTTGGGGGACTTCGTAAAGTAGCGCAGGATGTGATTTCGATATCATCGACATCGCCCTCCCCGGTGCTACCCCCTCCCCTTCCGCAAAAGGAACCATATAAGATTCATCAAAGGACCGAACCTTGGGAAGACTCAGATGACCCAGAATCTATGGAACCCGCGATAGCTAAGGTCTTGCAAATACTTGCGAAGAGGGGTGCTAACATGCCTAAATCATCGCCGCCTGTTCTACATCACTTGAAACCGAAAGTCCAGCTAATCAGGGACGGTAAGCGGGAGCTTGGAGATAGCAGGGATTTAATCCAGAGTGCAAGAGTAGAAGTGACCAACACCGAAGATGGGCCGTTCAAGGGTGCGTTGTTAAGATTTCGAAGCTATGTTAAGCACTTACTGACCTTTCCAGACGTCGCCTTAGCTAGGAAGAGCCATCCAAAGACACGTTTTTCCAAGGTGCCGCAGAAACAACGGCTTGTAAAAATTCAGAGGCCCCCTTGCCGTGGGAACCTCTCCGACCAGCGGTTGACAGAGGAGCAATTCCATAGAGCTTCAGGAGTGGTTCCTATCAAAGGGGAGCATATTCGGAGGCAAGAGTGGACTGAGGATCCTAATCATGATGAGCTAGATGGAGATACTGAGGTCGAAGATTATATGAGCGCCTATACGGATGAGGATGGCCCTGATATGGACTCCGATACGTATTCGGACTCCGAATCCAGTGAATCTAGTGATAGTGAAGATGGAGGCGAGGATGATCAGGAAGGTGGTGAGGATGCTTACATTATTTGGCGGAAGTCGTTACCTAAACATCTCAACGAGACGCTCTCAGCACTAGAGCAGATCACTCGAGTTTGTTACTCACACGAAGCTATTGCGATTTCACGCTAATAATTAATAGGGACTTGTCAAATATTTAGCGTGTGGCGAAGAGCTTGCGATAGAGATGATTGAGGATTTCGAAGCTCGGGGTAAAAACTTAATCCAGGGAGTCGACGATTCACATAGACAAGAATACGACGAATTTCTTGAAAATTTAGAGGAGGCAGAAAAAGCGGTCGCGGCAAAAGCAGAAGAATTAGATCAAGTGATTAGGAATGGCTTGGATAGCGTCGAGAGGAAAGAGGAGGACTGGAAAAATAATCAGATCGCTGGGAAGAAGCAACACCAAAAGTTGGACGATGCGATTGAGAAAATGTTGATGGATACTAACAATTAGATCTGGGGGCTGGACGTGGAGTGGTTTTAGTAGGGCAAATATTATGAGAAAATTGCGGAGTGTATAATAATACATTACTTGACTTGGCTTTGGGATTGCAGTTGCTCGTGTCTTTTCATGAATACATCGCCCGGGACGGCTTGCTTCTTGTTCACGAAAATATGGGTATCTAAAATAAAAATGGAATTGGCCGCCTTTCAGTGGACGCTGTGCTCAGCAGCCCCCCCGCGGCTGGTTAGCCCTGGGTTTAGTGTTCGAAGAATACCTTGCGCTACCGTATTGTAAAAAATTAGTACAATACCGCAAATCACAGCTGCAAGGCGCAATACTAGTAAACGACATCTTGCACTCTAAAATCTGAATCCCGGCAGTGATGTCTTTCGCCATAGGAGTTTGTCCTGCGGGACGCGCCGATAAATTAAACTCCATCATAACAAGCAGGCTTCAGATTGCCAGCCCGTAGAAATTAGAAAATGGTTGTTGGGCAAAAAGCCCCAGGTGGAGCTTGGACGCGACTGCGGAGGAACCAAGCCGAGTTGGATTCGGGATACTCTAATCCGGCGGGGGGCTACCGTGATTGTGTATTTAAGAATATAAGCCAGGTTTTGTTGTCTTCCTTCACCTGCTATTGCTAGCCTATTCCCTCCTTTTATATCCAGATTGAGATATGGAGAGTTTTTTTCCACAGCGGACAGATTTGGGGGGTTTTGTGGGGTTGGGGCAGATCGCCGTACTGTATGATGCCGTGTTATATGGCATCGTACGCTTCGTAAACTTGCTATTTGAAGGCTAACTTGGACGAGTGACGGCCTATGATGGAGGTATATGTATAAAACGAAACGAGGAAAGAATGGGGATAATTAGGTTGCCTGCTTGAAGACGGCAGCGCTCAAGTGTAGCAGCGTGAGTGGACGGACCGAAATAGAATTTGGGTTTTTTTCTGTCATGTTTTGGGTGTATACTGGACTGTGCTGTCTTGGTTGGGTTGGTTAGATTAGCGGTATGCAAGTCTTGGATCATGGATATCCTGGGTCGGCGGGGGACTGCTAATTGGCGTATTCAGTGACTTTTCGAATTACTATTATATCTTGGTTAGCTGTCGGACGGTATTTGGTTCTGGTGAATTTGCTCGTGGGGTGTTGGAATGATGCGGTAGACTAGACTATGGGAGATGTAGCGACCTAGAGGGAAACCGCACGGCGCCGGGCTTCACGGCCCGAGCGATCTCAATGAATATCGAAAACTACAGCACGGTCCTATCTTGGCGGAACTTGGCGCGAAGTTGTGGTGGGAGGGGCTTTCGGGCTTTTATTGATAGAGAACTAGCTGTGATGCTCTGAGGTAGTTGATATATATGATAAGTTTTGGACTAATTCGCTTCATAAGGGTATGTTCGAGTGCCGCTGCCCGATTCCACCGCAGGGCGGCTCTCGGAGTTAGTTCATCGCAGTAGGAAATTTGTGCTACGCGCTGGGCAACAGTGCTTAGGGTGCGTCTGGTTGCAACGCAAAACCTTGATAATCACCCCTATTATAGAGTTTTGAGTCAAAACGTCATTATGTGGTAAAGTACCGTGTCTGGTGAACCACAAGTAGCAACAACCAAGTTGCAATAATGTGCGCAAAATGAAGGTTTGTGAAAAAGAGAAAAAATCTATTTTTCACAAAACAGTAACATTGAAGAACCCTAACCCAACCATGCTGCGGGGTATTTTGTAAGCATAATTCATCGCACTGAATGTAATAGTATGTCAGAATACAAAAATACCATACTTAATGTCCCATCCAAATCCTCCTCTGTTGTCTCCTTCTACCCTGTGCATGCTGGGCCTTATTATAGGCAGCTATGCTGGCTTGCATTTCGATAAGGAAGCCTGTCGTACATGCCCTTTAAGCGGTAAAGAATATATCGCCAAGCTTCTTACCTCAAACGAGTGACGCATACACGAAGTTTTACATAGGCCTAAAAGCACATTTCTTGACCTGGGAAGGTGGTTAGTCTTGAATAGCGGACTCGGGGAATCACGGAAAATGTCAGTTGACCAGCAATTAGCAATGTTTCTTGCTATTGTTGGTCATCGCTGCACAAACTGTGAAGTTCAAGGGCGGTTTCGGGTCTGTGGATTTACTGTAACAAAGTAAGTTTTGTACTATTAATATTCAAGAAAGAAAACAATATGTACATAATTTTAATAAATATATAGGGTTTTTAATACAGTTCTTGATGGGCTAGTACAATTGTCCAAGGAAAATATCAAAATGCTGAACCCAGACACTGTTCCATATGAAATTTGGAAAAAAAAAAGGAATTCTGTATCCTTATTTCAAGGATGCAATTGGTGCTGCAGATGGCACTCATATTCCAGCTAAAGTACCAACTGCAGATATTGCAAGATTTAGGAATCGAAAAGGAGGAGTAAGCCAAAACGTGCTTGCAATTTGCACGTTTGGGCGGTTTTTTTCATGCGTGATTCCAGGGTGGGAAGGCTCGGCCCATGATGGACGGGTTTTGCACTGCGCATTGAGCCATGGATTGGAGGTTCCGGAAGGGAAATACTTTTTGGTCGATGCTGGGTATGCATTAAGAAAAGGATTTTTAACACCATATCGGGGTGTTAGATATCATCTATGGGAGCAAGCAATTGCCAAATTACGGTAAATCTTTTTTGTCTATACAAATACTCCTACACATTTACAATAAATTACAGAAGCTAATTATACAAAATTGGTAAATGGAATAGCCCAAGGAATAAGGAA